>JAABUI010000573.1_pt1 | contig 25852 bp, 1 predicted proteins | sample 5559111 | NCBI WGS metagenome assembly JAABUI01 (sample SAMN10711870, study PRJNA513365) | rock metagenome | isolation source: Antarctica rocks | place: Antarctica: Victoria Land, Buttleship Promontory
GATACTATTATATAATATTAGGTCGGCCTATAGGTAACCCTTTTTTGGGTAGGTTAGGTCGGGTTTTCATCCGATTTTAATAACCCGACCCTAACCCGGCCCTAAGTGCTATTTTAACCTAACCTACCCTACCCCAAATTAGGTTACCCGGCCCTATTGCGCAGCATAGCCGCTATAAGCTATATACGGCTTAATATCTCGATACTAATACTATCGACGTTATCGATAATAAGGTAGAGGCGGTATTATACTAGAATATCTATAATAGGACCTAGTTAGCTATTATCCTTCCGGATATCGAGGCTATCTACCGAGACGAGGCTTAGGCGGCTTTATAGCGAATCGAGCGCCTAGAGTATAATCTCGCTTATACGCGAGAAGAGATACGTCGGTAGTAGGCTAGAATATCTAGACCGAGCGTAATATTAACTATACCTAGTCTATAGCTACTACTCGCGATAATACCCCGACTATCGCGCTAAGTAGTTACTATAAAACCCCGCTAGTTAGGCGTATAGCGCTTTTACTCGATAAAGCGCCTAAATTAGGTATTAAATCGGAGGAGAATTACGTAGGTTTCTATATACGCCGTTAGCTCGCTTATTATACGATAACGTAAGAGAGATATATCTAGTTACTCTTACCTCTCTACTAACGCTAATACGTAGATTAAATAGATAATATCTACTCCTCCCTACCGTATAATATAGTAGAAATTAGATTTATTAAATAGTATATTAGTTAGCTAGTTAACTACGGGTTAATATCCTCCGACGTTTCTCTCTATACCTTATAGTCAGCGCCTTTCTTTTCTTCGAAATACTCTTCGGTTTCGATATAGTCCGTATCTATTCTATAGTGTTAACGGCGATATTCGGCCGTTAGTCTTACGTCTAAGTAGTAATAGTATATATATTAGGTATATCCCCGTAAACGGACGCGTTAACCTATACCGTAGTCTATATATTAGTCGTATTATCTAGTATATATTCTCTACTACTACGAGGTACTTAACGCCTAATTATTAGATATAAATATATCGTCGAATCTATAGTTCTTACTATATAACGAAGGCTTAATTAAAAATAGTAGTTAATATCGTCTAAGGCTATATATCTCCGATAACGTATATCTCTAAGATCGGTTATTAATATACCTTACCTCCTTAATTCCCTTTAGTCTATAGTATATTAACTCTTCTCTAGAGTTAAAAGCGATCTCCTTCTCTAGTATCTATACGAATCGGCTAAATTAAAGGTTATCGACCTTAATATCGGCGGTCGGAATATCCGATAGGACTAAGTCCTTTAGCCTATATATACTAATATATCCTTCGCTCCTTCTAAAATATACTATCCTTATCTCGCTAAAGTTAAGACTCTATATTAGGAGCCTTACTATTATATTTAGAGTAGGGTTCGAGCTTATAGAAGTCCTACCCTCGAGGCGCCTTCTTCGTTTCTTATTATTATTATATTTTTAAGCCTAGTATATTAAGTACTCCTCTTTCTAGATAGGATCTACGTTAATAAAGACGTCTTAGAACCTTACCGTAAGCCTCGTAAACGTAGGCTATATCTCGTTCTTCGCTATAATATTATTAATCCGGTTACCTAACCTTTCGTAAGTATTAATCTCGGTCTCTAATACCGCGAATATTAATTTATATATCCTAGGATCGATCCCTAATCTATCGTAGATTCGATTATTCGTCTAATAGTCTATATTTAACTCCTTTTAGATCTCCTTATATAGAGTAAGAGTTATCGTTATATCGTATACTATATAGAGCTTATTAGTCTAGATTATTAGGCGAGTATAGGATTAGTATACCTACTTATTATAATTTAGGGACCCTAGTTACTATCGTCGGTTACTTTAGTTTCTATTCTATATTTACCTTATATATAGCTATTATAACGCGCTTCTATTAGAATAGACTAATTAGCGGGGAATAAGTAGCGGCGGTATAGTAGTAACCCTAACCCTATGTTAAGCTACGAAATAATTATAAAATTTATATTTAATATATCTAGTATAATATTTCCTAATTATCTAATATATCTAGTATATCTAGCGTTTCCTATATATCTACTATATCTTCTATATATTCTAATTTTAATATATCTAGTATTCTTAGTACGTCTAGTACGTCTAGCGTTTCCTATATATCTAGTATCTATAGCGTATCTAGTATTTCCTATATATATCTTCTATATATTCTAATTAATATATATCTAGTATTACTAGCACGTCTAGTACGTCTAGTATATATAGCGTTTCCTATATATTTAGTATATATAGCGTATCTAGTATTCCTAGTACGTCTAGTACGTCTAGCACGTCTAGTACGTCTAGAGTATATCTAGTATTACTAGTAGGCCTAGTATATTTATATATCTAGTATATATAGTACGTCTAGTACGTCTAGCACGTCTAGTACGTCTAGAGTATATCTAGTATTACTAGTAGGCCTAGTATATCTATATATCTAGTATATATAGTACGTCTAGCACGTCTAACACGTCTAGTACGTCTAGTACGTCTAGTATATCTAGTATATCTAGTACGTCTAGTACGTCTAGAGTATATCTAGCATTACTAGTAGGCCTAGTATATCTATATATCTAGTATATATAGTACGTCTAGCACGTCTAGTACGTCTAGAGTATATCTAGTATTTCTAAGTATAGCGTATCTAGTATTCCTAGTATAGTATTACTTATATATCTAGTATATATAGCGTATCTAGCGTACCCTACTTATATATAACTTATATCCTTATTACCCGTACGTATACTATCTAGTACTATCGATACTACTCGTACTAAATATAGTAACTATCTCTATTATCTTAATATCTAGCTCCTAATCTTTTTCGCTACCCGAGAGTCGGTAGCCTAGAAATATTCGTCGTATAAGGTATTATACTATTCCTAATTAATAAAATTATTAATATAACTAATATAAGAAGTACTACCGGCGCTAGGAACTACGTAAGTACTACGGATAATATTTTCTAGTATATAAAAACGTCTATTCGTTAGTTCTCGTATATAAGTATAATTTAATTTCGGCTACTTCTTAACCTCTACTATACTATATACTAGGTTAACGGTACCCTAATTTCGTATCTTAAGTACTTCGATTATCGCTCCGGTATAGTATAACGGTCGGCTACTCTAGTTATAGGTTTCCCTATCCTATATAGTAACTATAAGCTATAGGTAGCCTATTAGTCTTCCGCCCTAGGTATATTAATTCCTAACTCTATTAGTAATATCTAGATAAAATTCCTATACCTAAATATAGTCCTATCGCCGCTTCCCTTTATTCTACTAGTTAAAAGAATAACGATAGATTTCTGTTAATAATTAGTCTAGGTTATCTATATCCTTACCGAGTTTCCTCTATATCCTAATAGAACTATATATCTTTATAGGGTAATAAGCCACCTAGGAAGGGTCTTCTTCTTTTATAATACCTAAATCTCTTATAGAGCCCTAGCCGTTAAACTTCGTACGCTCTTATCTTATAAATACTATTAAGGTATTTATAAGATCGGGGATATTTAATTATTAAGTAGTAGTTAATACGATATACTAGTACTTCAAATTCTATCTAGAGCGTCTTATTAAGTCTTATTCCTATTAGTTTAGGGCCTAACCTACCTCGTAGAGTACTTTTACTCTACATACTCGATTCGCGTATACTTCGATATTATAGTCGACTTAACCTAATAGTCGGCTTTAATTATAGCGCTCGATATTATCTATCGTAATTAGATTAAGCCGTCGGGTATTATATTAAAGTATTTATCTTTCAAAGTACTTACGTTTATTCGTCCGCTAGAACGGTCGTTTTATATAATTAATATAGGCTACTTCGTCGAAGGTAGAGGAGACTAGGACTAGGCTACCGTATTAGCGAATAATATATATAAAATACGTTAGTATATATATTTTAATAAAATTAAAATAATAGTTATAGCGGTATTATTATAAGGCCTCTTTCGACTAATTAAATCTATCGAGATAGTAGTCTATAAATACTAATATCTACGGAGTATAGGAGCTATATCGAGCTAAAGCTGTTAACTCTACGAGTATTCTAATATATAGTATAATACTAGGCTCTTTCTTACCTAGAAGTAGAGTAACGATAGATACTAATTACCGGAGAATATCCTTATATTCTACTCCCGTCTACTATTTAACTTAACTATAATAGGTAAAATATTTTAGCCCTAGAAAAGGCGGAATTCGTCGGTACGCCTAATCTAGCTAGATTATCGCGGAGGACTCCGAAACTACTCGCTTTCTCTTTTTTCCTTAAGTCGTATTATTAGGTTTACTACCGTAGGGGCTAACTCTTAATACCGTATTTATCTACGAGAGTAGGTAGGGTCCTACTACTCTCTTATCTAATTAATATAGAAGATTAGGGAGTAAGTACTCGTAAATATTATAACTATATTATTTCTAAGTAATATTTTCGATCGAATAAATATATTTATACTCCGTAGTCTTATAGTACTTCGCCTACTTAGACGTTCTTTAATAATAGATCTAGGATCTTATCTATTAGTAGGTTCTTATCGGCTAAAAGCTATATAAACGTAAATCCTCTTATTAGTCTTTTAGAACTTAGTAAATAAGATAATATTATAGATATTTAATACCGGTAATTAATACCTATTCCTTATAATTAGTAGATATACTAGCGAGAAGGGTATAACCTTAGCGGGTTTCTCCGTCCGCGTATCTTATTAGAAACCTATCCTTCGCGTACCGCTCTAGAGCTAGAAATCGAGGTATATTAGTATAAAGATATAACCGAGAACGTAGATTACTTACGAGTAAATATAAGCCCTATCGCTATATAGTAGACTTCTAAATTTAAAGCTAAATTCGACTTATAGAGTACCGGGATAAGATCGAGGAGAATTATACTTAGCCTATTACGCGATATACGAGTCCTTCCGTCGAGATTCCTAATAGTAAGATATACGGGCTATAGTAATAATCTCTAGCGAGATTCGTTAGTAGGGTTTTATCTATCGCTAATAAGACCGGTATAACGGTAGTATTATTAGAGAGGTACGTTTATATATTCTACTACTAATCGGCTATATATATCTTACTCTAGATCTACGAGTCTTTATCTATAATTCTAGGATTATTAGAATTATCTATAGCGTATCTACGTACTAGGGTAAATACTAGATTTTCGATAAATAGACGATATTCGATAAGAAACTTAATAATCTTTATAATATCTCGATAATATATTAAGTATTCGTCTAACTAGAGGTCTTCGGCCTTAGGCTTAATCCCGATTATAGCTTCTACCTATATATTATATAAAACACTAGTATCTATTTAACTAAGTATCTCTAATTAGTCCGTATTACTCTTAAAACTAACGTACTCCTAAAGAGGCTCTAATATAAGGTTACTAAAGAAGTTATCTATATTACCCTTTATATATTAAGCCTTCGAGAAATAGTAAGCGAGGCTATAATCTATATTAGTACTAAATAGAAAATATCTTACTTTAGCCTAATCTCTCTTATTTACTTAGATTTATACTAAAAGGGGCTCGCCCGCCCTTCGACTAGTAACGTCCCTAAACGTCTAAGTTTTTACGGCCTTATAGGTAGAGAGCTTCCTAGACCTCGCTCTACGTAAACTATATAATCCGCTTTCTAAGCTATCGTCGCTAGCGATATATTCTTTATTATCCGTAGTAACGTCGCTAATTACTACCTCCTATATATCCGTTTCGCTTAGCTCTAGCTCCGTAGGGTTTTAGCTTACTATAGCCTAGATTATAGCTTCTACTATAGCGATAGTCGCTTCGTTCGGTAATAGGGGAGGGGTCGTCTAGTCGCGTCGCGGTAATAGAAGGTTATTTTATAGACGTATAGTAGCGGATATCTAATATCGCCCTAGATATTTATTAGCGTACCGCGAGAATATTCGATTCGTTCTCCTAATAAAATTATTAACTATTATATATCTAGCTACCTATTATATATAGTAGTAACCGAATAATATAGGAGTAGTAAATATACGCGGTATTAAAATAGATACGATACCCTTTTTTTACCTATACTATATTCGGTAAGTCCGTATAGGCTAAGCGAGATAAATAAACCCGCCCTAGTTAACCGTAATTTTAGCGTAGACGAGATATATTAATATATTCAAGGAATATACTTTTATATAATAGAATACCGGTAGAGAATAATATATATATAGTTAAGTTATATAGTTATAGAGGTATAAGGGGCGGAATAAGAGATTTATATTACGGTAAGGAAATAAGGTATATATTAATATAGAAATATAATAGATAAATTATATACTAGGTATACTAGACGTACTAGATATACTATATCCGTACTAAGTATACTAGATATATTAGAATTATATATCGAACCTTTCTAAGGGTTCGATATACTCTAGATTTAAGAATTTACTTTACCGGACGACTAACCTACTATATCCTCTCTACTACTTCTAATTTTTATAACTATCTCCTCTCTACTTAATTAGATTATCCTTAGACCCTCTTATTCTATTTTATTATTATACTTCTCTAGTTTAAGGTTATTATAACGCTTAATTTATTAGATATTCTACTAATAAAGTAAGAGAGCTTAAGATAAGGATCGAAATTTAGACTCCCTTATATCCTCTTCTAACCCTTAACTTTTTCTCCTCTATATTATATACCGGCTACCTAAATAAATCGGAAATAATTTATATTTCTATACCTCCGGTATTGTAAAGACGTTAACTTAATATTAAATAGCCTTACTATTACTATACCCCCGAACCCTATCTTCTCCTACGACTTTATTAAAGGTAATATTAATAATAACTCCTTTCGCGATAGATTATCCTTTAGTCTATAGGACTTCCTAGCCTTAAAAGACCTATTTAAGTAGTAGATTAATAGTACTAGTCTCTAGTTCGCTAATATAAACGAAGTATAGAATAAAGCCCTAATAATATCGGTATATAATAAGGTAAAGAAATATATTAGAAGTAAGGCGTCTAGAATATCTTTAGCCTCGCTTAACGAAGTAATAAAGGACCTTATCTACTAAATTATTATTAATATAAAGCGTAGTATTAAAACTCCTTCTAATATAATAACGGGTATCGCGAAGATTCGCTAGGTAAAATTAGAAGTAAAACTAAAAGTAAGATTAGAGGTAAAGTCGAACGTAGGTAACGATAGAAAGATAGAGGATATACTAAATAGTAGCTCTTAAGCTAGCTAGGTATAATAACTAGGCGGAGATAGTATATTATATTATAAGAACGTAAAAGATACTTAAGGATCGGATATACGACTAGTAATATTAAATAACGTACTTAGCCTACCTTTAAATAATAGAGCTACGGATATACGAAGCCGAGTATCTCTAGAAATATACTATCGAATCCTCCTTTAGAGCGGTCTTTTAATAGATCGGACTATATAATAGCTCTAGGTATATATACTATAGTTCTAAAGCTAAACTAATATTATAGATAATATTACGGGCTTCAAAGCTAGCTTAAAGTAATAGCTTAGAAATATTAATTTAGTAGCGAGGTTCTAAGTCGTTAGTAGCGAAGGTTTAAATTCCGCTACCTATTTTATAGTTCGAGCTTAACTAATATAAGTTCTTATAGTACCGTCCTCCTAAGTTTTACTACCGGTACTAATCCCGCCGCCGACGACGTACGGTATAGATACGTTTAAGGCTATCCTAGACGAGCGGTTAGGAGGTAAGGATAGATATAACCTAGTACTAAAATACTATTATAGATTAATAACGTTTTAGCTCGCCTAACTATATCTATATTAAGAATAATAATCCGTAGCCGTAACGCTAGACGCCTCGACTCGGACAAGATTATAGGTAGTAGGAGCTTTTATAGCCTAGTACGATTTATAAAGAGGAAGAGTAAAATCGACTCCGACTCCGATAGACTTAACTTAATTAACCGGTATACGGAAAATCTAAGTATTAGTACTAGTCGAAAGCGAATTAGGCGCGAACAGAGATATAAAAAGGATATAAAGCGCGACGATATAAGGGAATAGATCGGGGGGCGTCTCGACTTAAATAATCTAGATAATTTACCTAGCGAATAATTCGGTTCTACCGAAGAACTAGATAATATAGCGCTCTTTGAAGATAACGATAACGGGGAACGAGATAGCTTTATAGAGTAAGCGTTCCTATTTATATAGATTAATTAGGGCTAGACTAACTAATATTTATAGGTAGTAGCGTATAGTAAGGGATATACTCGCTATAGAATATTTTAATCTAGAAACTATCGATTATTTTAGTAAGTTTCTTAAAATTCCGTAGAAATAGTTAGAGTATATTAAACGAGTTCCGTATAAGAAGAATAAAAGTAGATATATAAAGTCTACGTATCCTATTAAGGGGATTTTAGGGCTACTATACTATTTCTAGCTTTTAGTATTATTTAAAATACTAGAACTACGAAACTCTAAAGCTCGCGGCGCGATCCTAGCGGAGGAGATAGGCTTTAGAAAGGTAAGATACCGGCCCCTTACTCTATTAATATTAGACTATACGCGATATATTAGAATATACTTAATATACTAGAACACGTACGGTATACTAGGCTAATTTATAACCTCTTTTAGAGGCTTTAAATAATTATAGTCTTCGAACTCTAGGATAGATTAATATATATAAGAAGAAATTAAAGAAGGTTAGAAGCCTAGACATATAGATAGATACCTTATTAAGGATAGTTAGAAGAAAGACGCTTAATACCTTCTATAAGAGAGATAGCTAGTCCTTTACGCGTATATTAAGGATAGGCCTATAAATAGATTTAAAAGGTAGATCGGGTTAAATATATAGGTTAGACTCGCTAAGAGTCTAAGGAATTAGATTAATAAATAGGAGGTATAGTACGAGGGTAAGCGTAACTTAAAGTTAAATATAGAATCCTATATCTAAAACCTAACGCTCCTAGTTATAATCTATATTTCTTTTTCCGGAGGGTCCGTTAACTAGCTTTCTTATTATTACGTCTTCTCGTAGTTATAGTCGACTACGTAGTAGCTAACGAGTTCTATAAAGCTAAAGAATATAGTACCGGACTTATAGATACCCTAAGGGATATTATTTTTAGATATATAAATACTACCGTTACTATAATATCGGGTATATTATCGAATAAGTCTTATATAGACTTATTTAGGATTCCGGGTTTAAGAATATACGAGTGCTAGGAATCCTAAAGCTATACCTATAGTCGATACTTCGTAGTCCGAGACGCGCGGAAGAAGATATATATTACTTTTAAGAGGTTAACTAAAGAGTCTATAATTACTAGTATTAGTAACGAGCTACGAGATCGAATAAATAAGCTAGCGGCTATTTAGGAGAATACTACTATCGAGAGGCGTTTAGAATCGAAGTAGTTTAGTAAGCCGATTATAGGTTTACCTAAATACTATATAGAGATAATCGGTACCGAAGCTAGTTCTCTAGCTATATTACTACTACTACTCTAGTAGAGGGAGGCTTCGATTATAAAAGAGGTCGATAGTATACGAGGCGTAGCGGCTAACTCTATAGGTTAAAAGAATATTTCGTACTTTTAGAAGGTATAGCGCCTTCGGGCGATAGCTATATTACCTAGACTCCTAGATCTATTATAACGAAAACCGGGGCTTAACGTAACCTAGAGATAGTTAGAATTATTACTTAAGGATAATTATCCTTACTACGTTAAAACTAAGATACTAAGAAAAAGTAGCCCTAGGCTAGACTTTATCTTTAATATTATTAATAAGCTATCGACGACGAACTATAAAGGGGAGATAGATAATAGGTCTAGAGTTATTTATAAAAGGCTCGTTATCGTAGTTACGAATCTAGAAATCTACGGAATCGCTATTAGGGTATATAAACTTTCTAAGTATAATTAGTAGAATAGACCTTAGATATTAGATAATCCGAAGTAGTACTAATATAGTCGTAGATAATCGAGGAGATATATAGGGATAATAAAGTTATACTACTACGTAGTTAGATACCGGCTACGACGAGTTAAGCTATTAATAATAGCTTTTAGGAGAGAGGGAATATTAATCTAGACTTAGACTACGATAGCACTAGAGGCTCGGTTAAAACATATCTCTTAGGCGTAAATATTACGCGTACTAAAAAGATTATAATACTAGATATAGATTACCTCGAGGCGCCTACGAGTTAGGCGGCGTTCTAAATCCGCCGTCTCGAGTAATTAGATAAAACCTATATATAGGCCCTAAGGTACTATAAAGCCGACTTCGATAAGAAAGTATATATAACGTACGCTATATAAGGTATAAGAGAGGGCTTAAGAGTTAAATATTAAGGATAATAGGCTACTACTTAAGATATAAGTAGTACGTATTTAGCGATAGGGGGAATAGCTAGGTTAATAGCTTAGTGCTTAAGTTCTAGCTTTAAAAACTATAGTAATATAGATTATCGTATATTTTCTATAAGATACGCGGTATATAGTAGAAATGCTAGACGTGCGAGATATGCGAAATATACTAGATATACTAGATTCGTAATAATCGTAAGATTAAGTAAACTAATTTAATACTTATAACTAATATACTAGACGTACGAAACGTACGAAATATACTAGAGATACTAGATTCGTAATAATCGTAAGATTAGGTAAACTAATTTAATACTTATAACTAATATACTAGACGTGCGAGACGTACTAGACGTACTACGTACGCGAAATAAATAGGATAAATAAGATAGATTAAAAGAATTACGTACGGGGTAAGATATTCTTATTACTATTAGTATAGGAGCGCCCGGGGCTAGCGCGGGGTATACTTAGACCTAGCCTTCGCTAAAATTCCTAGGGTAATTTAAAGTTTTGCCGACGTAGTTTCTAAGACTAGATATAAAGCCTATACTATACCTACTCCCCGTTATTTCGTATAAAGACTCGCTTACTACCTTTATTCTTACTATTTCTTCCTCCCTACCTATCTATCGTACTCTTACTATTATACTAATTATTAAGTAATATACCCTACTCCTACTAAGATATAGCTCTACTAAATCTATATTCTCTCTCTTTATATCTCTCTCTCCTGGACTCTCTTACATTATTATATATACTCCCCTCCGTCTCTATAGATCCTCTTACCGCCTTTAATACTAAAGAAGAAGTTACTAGAGGATTTCTTCCTACGAGCTCGTAAGAAAAGTTAGAAGATTAATAAGAAGATTATTAATAGTACTAAAATTAAGAAATAACTTTAAACTAAGACTACGAATAACTACGCGCGTGCCTCGAATCTATAGAATAGATAGATCTATCGCTAGAAGCCCTTACGTATTTTTAAAGAAACTATTAATAGAAATCGCCACTAGGTAACCTATTACCTATTAGGCGAATAGAGTTACCTATTAGGTAAAAGATTTAGTAGTTCTATATACGTAGGTAGATAGCTTATATAGATAGAAAACTAACTAATTCAACTACTATAAAATTTACACGTTTACTTATTCCATCGCTTATTTTCGCCTATAATTAGTAGTAATACCGGACTAAAACGATATCCTATTTATCGTCTATACTAGTAACTCTTAGTTACACTAGTACGTCCTCTACTATCCTATAGTCGCTACTCTCGACTCCGTTCCTCCGTAACCTAACTTATTCTTATTCTCCTTACCTATATCGACTAACGTCTATTTACTCGACGTCTATTAAATTATTATCGAGCGATCGATTATCGACACTATAGGATTAAGAGTAGGAAAATTATATACCTCCCCTTACGTATACTACTAGTCCGAGGCCTAGACTAACTACCTATACGGTATTCTAGAAAGGACTACCCTACTATTCCTAGCCTATAGTTACTATATCTAGTAACTACTAGGTAACTTCTATTTACTTTTACCTAGTTTAGTTCCTAATCTCCGATTTAGCTCTATATTTCCTTATTTCCTTTAATAATACCCCTTATTTCTATCTTTCTACCTACTCGTCTACTTATTTCTATCTAGCCGACTATCCTCTCCTTACCTAGAGACGTTTCGCTTACTCTACGAGTATATATTTAGTTACCGTAGCTCTCCCGTTTACGATTAACGAGGAGACTCGTCTACTTTCGCTTTAACTAAGTACTTTCCTTTAGACCTTATATCCTTAGAAAACTATTATCTTAACTAAGACTCGTTAGATTGTTAAGACTATCGAATTAGAGCTTAATAAGCCTAAGCCTTTAGCTAAATAAATTACTATATAATCTTCGAGAGCTAGATCTAGATTAGTTAAGCTAATAGCCGATATTTAGCCGTCTAATTAGGTAATTAATAAACCTACCCTCCGGAAGGCTATTAAGAAATTTATATCTAGTATATATATAGTATCGATTTACCTTAAGACTATATCTTCCTCTATAACTAAGATAAGTACGAGCCTAGCTAATATACTAGAGGAAGACTCGCCTATTCGGCGATCCTCTAAATCGTCGGAACTTTCTACCTTAGAGAAGATTTCCACCCGGTAAGCCTTTAGTTTACCTAAGTTATCGACTCCGTAATATTCGCCTACTCGGTAAATCGGTAAATTATCTAAGATTTCGGCCTTAAACTACTTATCTACCTTAGAAGAGACGCCTACTCGGTAAGTCTTTAACTTATCTAAAGAATCGGAATCCTTATACTTACCTACTCGGTAAGTCTCTAAAATATCTAAGATTTCGACTTTAGAGAAGACACCTACGCGATAGAGTTAGGTTATTAAGTTATCTAAAGTATTAGAATCCTTTAAGGACGACGAACCGGTTACTCCTTATACTAGTATCTAGCCTATTAAAGAAAGTAGAGTTCCGAAGAGGTTATATCCTACCGCTACTAGTTTACCGGTAGTCCGCCCCCTTAATCTTTAGTATACTCGTCGCCTTCGATAAAACTAACCCCGTAGGGAGAATTTACCTACGTCGACTATGCGTACTCCTAGTTTTTCGCCTATATTAGACGAGCTACACCTAGTTATTAATCTACGACTAGTTATCGATCTACGACTAGTTATCGATTGTTATAGATATAGATATTATAACCTTAATCTGATTAGATAAGGATGCTTAGTATACTTAGCGTAGGCCTATATCCTAACATTCCACTCTATAGACTTAATACAATTATCTTTATCCACCTATATTAACCTATATAGGTTTTTTCCCTAATAAATAGTAGTAATACCTAAGTTCTTCTAATCTCAGTAGTAGACGTTAATAGCGTCTACACTATTAGTTTATCGCGAGCCTATTAGCCAACACCTAATAGCTAGTTTACCTAAGTCGGACCTCTTATACACTCGCGTTATCGAGTACCTTTTAACATACTAAACACCTTAAACCTTAACCCTTTCGATAGGCTATTTAAGAATAATTAATTAAATAGCTCTAGCGACCCTCAGAAGTTAGGGATTACTAGACGAGACCTTAAAAGCCTTACCGCCTTCCCTACTATAAGAAGTTAGTAATATATAGATTCTAGCCGCTATTAGAAATCTAACTAATAAGGTTAAAGACCTTAGATACCGAGTAGAACGTTTTAAGTTAAAATTACCTCCTTTATTACCTTTAGTTAAACTAGAAGACTTAGCTAAAAAAATAACTCTAAAAACTACTTTACTAGCTTAGTAAACACCTCCGCCAGCTCCGTAACCAATAGTTAAAGAGGTAGATAAATTATACGAGAACTAAGAGGTGGAGAATAAAGATTAAGGAAAGGAGAAGTAATATAACGGCCTTAAGGTTATCCTTAAGTAGGTCGATAATACTAAGGTAATAGCTCTTAAGAACACTAGCTATCTAGCTTTCTACTTATTCGTTAAAGTTATAAATAAGTTATCCGCCTACTTACACCTCCACTAATAGCGACTATATATACGTCGTCTCGATTATGCTCCGGGACTATAAGCTACAAAAATGGTACACCACACTTATTAGCCGATTTATAAAGTACACCGCTAGCAACCCCGCAGAAACTACGCCTTCCCTATTCGGGTTTAGCCTTATCGAATAATATATAGCTCCGGAGAAACCGTTAAACGACTCCTTTTACTCCGGTCGTAATCTAGGGTTTATCCGAAGCATTAATTCGTAATATATTTAACTTTTACTTAGGCTATTAATACTCTAGAATTACACTACTTCTTATTAATATAACCTTATAGGCTTCGAGATCTTTACTAGGGCTCCTACTGTAACTAATTTACAGCCTTATAGCTATTATCGTTATCTCGTCGTCGCTACCTAAGTAAGTAGAGTAAATACACCGATAGATACTAAAGGTCTTAGTATACGGCCAAATTTAATGGATTCTTCATACTTGCGCATCTTCTCTGTAACACCACACATTCCTTACTATACTAAACGTATCCGCTACGCTACGCCTTCTAATTAGTTAGCTACTTAGTTAATTACTAGCTATATATATAACGAGGGCGTTGCCTTTTTCCTTTTCGGTGGGTATCTGTTATAGATATAGATACTATAACCTTAATCTAATTAGATAAGGATGCTTAGCATACTTAGCGTCCTAATATTCTACTCTATAGACTTAATACAATTATCTTTATCCACCTATATTAACCTACATAGGTTTTTTCCCTAACATCGATCTACGACTAGTTATCGATCTATAACTAGTTATCTACCTACGCTTAGATATTAGATCCCGTAGAACGAACCCTATAGGTGTTACCTACGATAAATTTTATTATAGTTATCGCTCCTCCTCTAACCTCTTAAGTAGACCCTCGATAGAGAAATAATTTCGTATAGTATAGAAGCTACGTGAAATTCGGTAATCTCGACCGAGTCGTATTTTACCTAGCGGTAATAGCTTACTAGTTATAGCTACGCTTAGCGAGGAGTTAATTAGACGTATAGTATAGGAAGCTATAGCGTCTAATAGACGTAGACCTCCCGGCCTACCTAGATAGCTCGGAGAGCCTAGTTTACCTAGTTAAACCGCTAGCGCCTAGCCTCGATTCTCTATATAAGACCTAGGTTTTTTCTACCTAGATCTTCCGGAATCGTATAGATCGGGAGATATAATATATACTTATAGAGAAACTATATTTCGCGAGGTCTATACTTTTCATAAGAGAGTCTATAATTACGTACTCCTCGTCGGAGAAGTCTTAGTAAGGGAGAATCTATCTACTTACTTGAGGGGCTCCGCCCTCCGTTAGTATCTTAAGGAAATTAACGACTTTTTACGACGAGCCTTCCGAGGTATAACCCTCGTCGATTTTACGGATAAACTCGCTATCCGTTTTAAAATATCTATTACTAAAGCTATAGATCGACTATACTAAGAGAAATATACGCTAGAAGACGTAAATAAAGATAAGAATCCGTAAGCGTATCTCTAGAATATTTAGCTTTATACTATAGCTACTAGTACCGATAACCTTTACGCCTAACTTACCTAGGTCTAGAGAAATCTAGATATTAATATTCGTATAGTCGTTATTATACCTACTCCGACGACTACTTTTTAGTAATTCGCCGAAGAGTTAGAGATAAAACGCGATATATAGAAGGAAATTAATACTCGACGGCGTACGGGTACTAAGTCTTAGACTCGATATACCGAGTCTCGTTTATCGGAGTTATAGATTCTAGCTACTCGGTAGGCGCCGCCCTACTAATATCCTTAGAATAGATAATCGTACTAAAATTCCTAGTACGATCGCGGTATATACTTATATAATACTCGCTAGACGCCTTACTATAACCGGTAATAATATCCGCCGTATTAGCCGTATTAATAACCTTATTAGTAGCCGTATTTACCTCGTTTTTAACGCCCTACTAATATACCGCCTAATTAAGTATAAATTACGGCGCCTTAGCCGCCCGTAGGAAAGTAGCTAGCGATTACAGCTTCGGCTACGGATACTAATAATCGTCCCTTATCGGCTCTATAGGCTACTCGGTAAGACCGAGGCTATAATAATTAAGGAGGGTACGGCCGATTAAATCGTAACCCTTTCTATCGAGGACGGGGAGGCTACTAGCCTAGTTACTAGTTCTAGCGACTAGTCGATTAAAGGTAAGGTTAAGAGTACTAATAGAATTAAGGTTATACGTATTCGTAAGCTTAGGAAGTTCTCGCCTATTATATAGGCTACCCTTAGACTTTTACGGAGGATCTAGAGGAAGACTATTTTACCTACCCTATATACCTAGAGGATTCTTAGCTAGTTAAGGACTATATTAATTACCTATCTATTACCGCTAGTACTAATACCGAAATTTTATCCCTAGGTATAGCTACTACCGACGAGCGCGACCCTACCGACTTAGTAGACGCTTACTATATCGATATTAAGGTAAACTTTAATTATCCTTAATTAAATAAACTATCGCGGGTAAGGAGTTATAGACGTTATAAAAATAGTTTTACTTCCGGGAATTAACTTTACGTATACCTTAGGAAATATAAGGGGACTAAAAAACCTACTATATATCTAAAACCTATTATAGCTAAGCTAACTAAAGAGGTTATTACTAATATAGACGAGGATATACTCGTTCTTATAGTATCTATTCCTAACGACGAGGAAATTATCGAATTATCCGCCGAGCTAGTAGCTAATACCGGGCTATCTTTCCGCTCTTAGTACTACGCTACTCTCTATATTCTATTTATACTTAGTAGTCTCGCGTCTATAGTCTACGTCGATAGCGGATATACTATAACGCTAATCGATAGAGTTTTCTTTATAGATATTTTCCCTACTAAGGAGGTAAAGAAGATAGAGCTACCTATTAACGTTCGAGAAATTAGTTTAGCTAGGTATTCGATAGACGAATATACCGTCCTAGATATATATATCCTAGGCGAGGTACCCGGTAGAAAGGTTAAGGCTTATATTCGCCGCGAGGTATATCTTATCGATAATCTTAAAGCTAAAATACTAGTAGGAATAGATATCCTAGCTCTAGAGAAAATATCTCTCGACCTCGGGAGCGAAAGGCTATTTATTAGGAGCTACGGAGATTTTATAGCTCCTATTTAGGTAACTACGAAGGATAATATTAATATAAGGAGAATAGTTCGGAATAAGAAAAGAACTATTATTCCCCCGTAATTAACGACTAGGATTCTAGTCTAGTTACGTACGTTAGTACTACTACCCGATCGTAACTATATATTCGAGCCTAGTTTCCCTAGCGTATATACGTATCTTATCGACGCTACTCTACTTTTCGTTTATATTAAAAACAATATAAATAAGGCTAAGGTTATTCCACCTAAGTTATACCTCGGAATAGTTATCGAGTATAATACCGAGTTCTATTATATAGCTTTACCTAACGACTATATTTATATAGCTTCTAAGGTAGATATTAAGGTAAATACCTCGGATAGAGGCTATAAAGTTAAGACGTAGGATAGGATTTCGTTATTTAGGGAAAACGAGGAGATCTCGAAGCTAAAGAATCTTATTATAGAATTCGTAAGTATTTAGGAAGATAATAGTAGTATAGTTAATCTTCTATAAAAGGATTAGATAACGGTCCTACTAACTTTAGACTAGAACTTAAGCTCGGTACTAAAATTAGGCTAAAAGATATACCTAGTTAGTACTACCGATCGATAGATAATCGATAAGGAGTTCGATAAGCTATACGCTTAGGGCCGTATAGCGTAGTCGGAAGTCCCTATACCTTTTTCGTTCCCCGTTTTTATTATTTAGAAAACGGTAAATTAGACCTCCGATAACGGGGCTCCGACGAAGAAGGCGCGGGTAGTAGTAGATATCCGGGGACTTAATATAATTACGACTACGGACTTATACCTACTTAAACTATAGAGTAACGTAATTAATACTCTATTAGGTATAAGATATATTAGCCTTATAGACGGGTTAGTATTTTTCTTCTAGTTCCCCGTATAATCGATAGACTAGTATAAATTTACTATTATTTCTTACCGAGGTCTCGAATTCTTTAATATTACTACTATAGGATTTAAGAATTCGCTACTATTTATTTAAAGAACGATAGATCGGGCGTTACGTCCTCTATAAGATTTCGTTAAAGCGTATATTAACGACCTAGTCGCTTTCTTAAGAACGTTTAACGAGTATCTTTAATATCTACGCGAACTTTTTATTCTACTTATTAAGCTTAATATTATAATAAGCGCTAAAAAGACGTTTCTTAATTACTCTAGTATTACTTTACTAGGATAAAGGGTCGATATATTTAGTCTCTCTACTACTAAAGAGCGCTTAGAAGTACTTAGAAATCTTAATTTCCTCGTAGACTTAGAAGCCCTCGAATATTACTTAGGCCTAACTAGCTAATTACGTAGTAAAATCTCCTACTATACGTAAAGAGCCGAACCTCTATAACGAGAGAAAACGTACCTTTTTAAAGGTACTCCTACCGATACTAAAAGCGGTAGAAAACGGAAGATTTTTACTAAATCTACGCCGATTATAAGAAGGCCTATCTTATCGAATTCTTTCGACTCTCTATAGGAGGCCCTATTTTTACCTAATTTCCTAGTATATTTTAACTATTTACGAAAGATATTCGTAGATATCGATATATTAAAGCGTCGAGGTTTTAGCGTCTAAGTCTACTATATTAAAGGTAACCCCGATAGAGATAATTACCTTAAATCCGATATTAAGCTAATCCTTTTCCTATCGAAAACCTTAAATAATACGGAATTATAATATTAGCTAATAGAGCTTAAGGTTATATACTTAGTATAGACGATCCGTAAGATTCGTTATCTTATTAATAATTTACCGATAACTACTATTATCTATACCGATTATTCGGCTACCCCCGTAATCGTTTAGTAAACGACCTTAATATTATTATCCGTCGATAAACTTAATCTTCGCCTAGTACGGGCCTTATAGTATTTATCGTAATTCCGTCTAGACGTCCGCTATTACCTAGGTAAATAATATATTATACTAGATATACTTTCGAGGCTTCTAAATAACTCGGTAATTAAACGAGGTTTACCTACCTCTAAAGAAGGAACTCTCGATAAGGTTTTCTCTTTTAATAGGTTATTTATTAAGATATCTACTAAGTTTAAGGGTCGAGTAACGAAGTCCTACTCGATTAATAAGAAATAGGCTATTATTTTAGACGCTCTAATAGATAAAAATGAATCTCTAGGTATCTAATTCTATTTAAATAACGGTCTAATTTATTTTACTAACTATATTAGAAGGATACGACTATACTTACCGAAGTAGTTTAAGGCCGAAATCTTTTAGTAAGCTTATAATTAGAATACCTATACGGGATTCTACCGAACGTACGAGGCGGTTATAAATAACTACTTTTTCCGAAAGCTTACTCGGCGACTTAAGCGTTATATTTACTATTACTACGAGTATAATATTAACTAGACTAAGCGTTATAGTCCTTACGGATTATTAGTTCCTATCGTTACGCTACCTATTCCGTATTATATAATATCTATTAGCTTTATCTTAACGTTACCGGTTATATCTAACGGCCTTAATTATACACTCTCGGTTACTTATAAGTTCTTAAAGAGACTTACTATTCTTCTCGGAAAGTAAATATATACCGCCGAATAGTAGTTAGATATCTTCCTCGACGGTACGGTCGATTAGGGCTTACCTAAAGCTATTATCTTAGATCGCGATAGAAAATTTATAGGTAATTTTTAGAAGAGAGTTTTTAAAAGGCTTAGTATCGAATTCCTTACTTCTACTATCTACTACCTATAGACTAATAGTTAGTCCGAGCGAATAAATTAAACCGTAGAAATCGCTCTAAGATTTTAGCTAATAGCTAATCCCGGTAGCGATTAGATAAAATTTCTTACCTAATTAAGAGGAATCCTTAATAACCTCCCTAGTTCTACGACCTCCTAGTCGCCGAATAAAATTATTTATAAATATCGCCTACGCGATATACTAAGTATCCTCGCGTCTACCGACGATAGGGATAAGCCTATCGACTAAGAGGTAGAAGGTTTTCTTACCTAGCGTTTATTAGTTATAAAAGAGGCTAAGGAGTTAATTACTTAGGTAAATATTAAAAGTAAGATTTATTATTAATATATTACCGCCCTATATAATTTTAGAAAGGCGATAAAGTTTTCCTTAAGCTATACTACGGATATAGCTTACTAGGAGTAGATAAGTTAACGTTTATAAACTAGCGAGCTAGACCGATAAAGATTATTAAGGTAATCGGTAAATTAGCCTATCGACTCGATATACCGCCTTAATAGAAGATTTATCCCGTTATATCGGTCGTATATTTAGAACTAGCTCCTAAGGGTAAAGACCTATATAAACGTACCTCGAAGCCCGATTATCCTCCTCTAGTTACCGAATTTAATAAAGACTAGTATAAGTACGAAGTTAAAAAACTCGTCGGTAAATATTTACGTAGATACGGTAGAGGTAAACTAATAACTAAATACCTAGTCCGATAGAGAGGTTTCGGCCCCGAGGATAATTTATAGTACGGAGAAGACCTACTCGACAATTCTAAGGACCTTATCTAGTAATATAATAACGCTTTTACTTAGTCCCCGCCTATAAGAGATAAGCTTACGAGGAAGGCTAAGGCTTCCTAAGTAAGTATCCCGTCTAATTAACTAGTAACCTTAAACTACCGTCCTTTAGACGTAAAACGGCGGAAGGTTACGCGACTTTACTAACGCGGTAGTCGCGTCTATTACGTAATTTTACTAAGGTAATCTCCGCCTACGGTGTTACGACCCTCCCTATTTATAATATTACCCCTATTATTATACTTATATTATTAGATTATATACGCTCGACGACTCGTACTTACCTAAATAGTTATTATTATTATTTCGTATTCGCTTCTTTCCGAATTATTTTTATATTACTTTATATTCCCTACCTAGTAAGCTTAGTATTAAAGATTAAGTATTAATATAATATATTAAATCGATATTATATATTATTTTTCGCTAGTCCTTATTACCCCTACCCTCTAAGTATTATCTATTATTCGTATCCGTTTTAAAAAATAGGTCGATCTAAACTTTCCGTCGGTAAGGTTACTAGCTCTAAGTCTAAGACCGAGAGTATTATAAGATCTAAAAAGGGCTCTAAGACGAAAACGGAGAAGTCGGAGAGCGTTATAGAATCTAAGAAAGGCTCTAAAACGAAAACGGAGAAGTTAGATAACGTTATAGAATCTAAGAAGGCGCTTAAGATTAGTTAGGTAAAGGCTAGAGTTACCTAGGCTATAGCGGACGAGCTCGCTAATTAGTTAGACGAAGAATATTAGGACGATTTCGATACGTACCGAAATTATAGAAAAGTCTATTCGAAGAAGAAAGCTAAGAAGTACGTCGAGATCTTATAAATATTACCTATAGGAGCGAGGCCTATTTATCTTAAATAGAATAATAAGATCGTAAAGGGGGTAGACGGTATATAGCCTCCGAGAAATTATATACTAGGCGACCGTAAGTTATATAAGGTACTAGACTTTAATATTACGACTTAGTAACGCTATAAGTATTACCCCGAGGACTTTAATACTAATAAGAGAATATTCCGTACTCGGCCTAATCGGGGATACGCTACTAATAAGGTTACTAAGAGTAGTAAAGTCCTTAACTATAAATACTACGGATAATATCTATTATAAGGAGATCTCGGCGTAGTAGCTATATATAATAAAGAGACTAATCCTAATCTATAGGTAGTTTCGACCGGAACTTTAGATAAATAGACGCTCTATCCTACCGATTCCGTATACCCTCCTCCTACTAAGAATAAGACCTCCGAAGACGAATTAGATAACGACGATAATAGGGATAACTCTAAAAACGATAAAGTCGATAGTAACTATATCGATAGGCACGGACCTTCCGTTATAGCGAATAAAAATCCTAAGGCTAAGATATTAGTAAAAGCTCTCGGTAAGTAGAAAGTAATCGATATTAATATAATCGATATCTTTAGCGCTTCTAAAGTTAATAATAACGATAAGGACGATATAGAAGAGGGGGCTTATAAAGTCGACTTCGCGGGAATCCTCGACGTCGTCTATAACTCTAGGGACCTTACTAGCGGTGCCCTTAGAAGAATCGCGGCGTTTACCGAGAGAGCTAAAAAGCTCGATAATATAAAGATTTTATTAGCGGTATTTAATAAGATTATAACGTTTACCCGCTCGATTAGTAATATTATAAAAGACGGTTCTATTAACGCGTTAGTAGCTATAGGAAAGCATTTATCTATAAAAACGTATAAAGCCTTAGATAATACTCTAGATAAAAAGAATCTCGAACTTCCTAATGAATTTTACGAATCCCTCTCTATAAATATAGACTAGCCGGAGATAATAGCTACCGAGAAGAGAAAGGTTTCTAAGGAGTTATCTACTAATAAAGTATCTACGTTAGTACTTAGTATAAAAGTTAAGACCGAGCTAGGATCGAAATCGGTAATTCCTAAATCTAAGAAGTCGGTTAAATAGTCTATAAAATTAGTAAAACTAGAAGTACTAGCTATTAGGGCGATAATAAAAAAGCGTCGTATATCTACGGAAGCCTCTTCTACCCCTAAAAAGAAGAAATTATATAAGATAAAATAACGGTCCGACTTCCTACCGGGTATCGCTACCGATAAAGGTAACGACCGGGAGACGGCACCTTTATCTATTAGACGAGATAGCGTAGAAGATTTTCTTAACGTCGAGTATAATAATAATAATACTACCGTATCTAATCTAGTTACCGGTATAATCGACGACGAAATTTTAGCTCTATAAGGCGCCGTACGCGAAACCTTACGCTAGTTCTCGCCTATCCCCGGTGTTAATTTCGACTTAGTAGACGACGTACTATCTCCCGACGGAGACGTCGGATAATTATCGAAAGGAGAGGTCGATAAGACTATAAATAATATATCGATAAAAGTAAAACTATCGTTAATTAATATATCGATAAAAGTAAAACCGCGTAAGTTTTAGCCTAGGCCTCCTATGGCGTGAGTAGGTCCTATAGCTCTAACGCAATCGCTAACTTATCTAACTATAGTAGAGTAGCTTATCGCGAGCGCACGTCTACCTAGTTAAGTAGACGTAGCGCCCTTATTAACTTTTACTTATTACGGCTTTACGCTAGTAAATCGACGCCTAGATACCCTTCTTACTTTTCTATAAGAAGACTCTAATATCTTATTTCCCGGCGAGGGCTCTAGCTATTTAACGAAGGGGGAATAGTTATTCGACGTATCCCGTTTTATCGAACCGGTTAGACCGATTAATATACCCCGCGGTTATAAATTAATTATTAATTCTAAAGAAGGAAACACCGTTTAGACTATATCTATATTAAGCTCGAACTTCTCTTAACGTAATATTAACGCTTTTCTAGCCCTTTTAGTACCTCCTATACCTATTATACTTCCTACTAGAATAGAGGTAATACTAATAGACTTCGATAACCTAACGACTTAACCTACTACTACACCTACTATCGATATTCTAACTACCGCCGTTATTTTCCCTATACCTAATAGATATACGGTAGCGTAGAGGTACGCTAAGTAGACGCCTAGAAAGATATACGATTCCTAGATAGAAATCCTAATTTTCGGTATCTAACTCTATCGTAGTAGAGTCGATACTTCGATACCGATTATAGATTAAGGTTAGAGTAGACGCCCGTTTAGTACTAGGTCTATATATCTACTTAAGAATAGTAATAATACTAAGCTCGGCGATCGACCGGCGTTAGATAGGAGGGATATCGCGTTAATAAGGACGAATAGGGAGAATCGGTAGGCTCCTAAGATATAAAATCGGACGTATCGCGTTATAACTAATTATCCCTTAATAAATTATTCGTAAATATAAACTTATCGATTCGTTAATAGTAACTATAAGGGTATAGTAAGCTTCTATAGTTAGGGGAACTATTAAGGGAAATCGCTACTAGGTAACCTATAGTTACCTATTAAGCGAATGGAGTTACCTATTAGGTAAAAGGCTTAGTAGTTCTATATACGTAGGTAGATAGCTTATATAGATAGAAAACTAACTAATTTAACTACTACAAAATTTGCACGTTTACTTGTTCTATCGCTTATTTTCGCCTATAGAAACCTACTTAACTATATTAGCAAATCCGGAGAAGCGGATTTTAGTACTATTAGCCGAATTAGCAGCGATTAGCTGCGCTAAATAGGTCTACTTATATCGAAATTATTAAACGCTTTTAGCTAGCGATAAGCGGGATTAGCTAGAACGTAAAAATCGAACTTTAGAGTTTTATAAGTCTTTAAGTACTAGGCCTATATAGGGTATAGAATTCGTTACTAGGGCTACTTTTAATATAGATTTCGAATCTAAAGTCTATTTAAATTACGTAGCTTAACGGTAAAGTTACGAGCGTTTTCTTGTAAGGTTTCGCGTTTGTAAACTACATTGTGCGTATACGCTATTAGAGCGCTAGCGTAAGACCTTCCTTATAGGGGCTAGCGTCTATAACGTAATATATAGGCCTAGAGCCTTAGCGCCCGTATATCTACTAGCTCCTCCCCCTAATTTCTGAAGTTCCCTAGAGATTAGTCTATCTAGTAATAGAAATATCTTTATTACGCCTACTTAACGCTAACGTAGTAATATTACGTCTTTTATTTATTAGGCTAGCTATCTACTAGTAATTCCCCTTACAGCGTTCCCGTAGCTCCCGAACCTTAACCTTATAAAATCTTAGCGCTAAGACCTACTAAACGCGCTAATCCGGCTAAATAGCCGCTAAATACGCTAAATATAACTCGCTTAGCTAATCGTAGGTTCCCGAATTACTAATACCGTATAGTAGCTAGTATAGCCTAACTAGTAAGGAATAAGATAATTAGACTAACGAGAACTATTTCCCCTTTAATACTAGAGTCTATAATAATAATACGTTAAGGAAGGACGCGATATAGAAGAAGGTAGTTATTTAAATCAACGAAAGAGGAAATATAGAAGCGGAGGCGGAACCTTCCGCTATATTACCTAATCGGATATAGACTAAAGCTAAGTAAGGCTAACTTACATTAAATAATTATATTAAATATTAGTGCACAACCTCCCGAATGCTATAGCCTAGCCCCCGTCGTACCCAAGTATAGCGTAATTAGCCCTTATCGAACCACGATATACTATTTTAAATTACGTCTCTTCCCTATTATCTATATCCGTAGGCCTACGTTTCGGAGCGGGTCCTAGCTTAGCGAGGGTAGGAATTAGCCGAGCGGGGGTAGAATTACTATACCTCGGCTAGGGTAGAAATCGGTAGAAATCTACCCCTCCTAAGTCTACCCTCTTTAAGCTTCGAATATATACTAAGTATAGCCGGCGCCCGCCGCCTATCTACGATATCTTAATTCTAGTTTTCTATCGCTTTCTACCTCTATTCCCTCTTATACCTTACTAATATAGTATATATACTACCTAATACTATATCGTCTTTATAAAGCCCTACTACTTCTATTAATATAATCTCTCGATAGTTAAATAGTATATACGTACGTATATATTTAGTATATATTATAAATAAGCTAACTATCTTCTTAGCCTAACTAAGTAAGGCCCTCCTAACTCTACTAGTTTTATTTAGAATTAGAGGATTTAGGTAACGAAGTAAGAGATAAAGACGAAGGCGAAGAAGAGCTTATTAAGAATAAGATTCTAATTATAATAGGGTTAGATCGAGTACGTCCAGGTCTACTACTATAGGGTATATACT
>JAABUI010000574.1_pt1 | contig 25847 bp, 30 predicted proteins | sample 5559111 | NCBI WGS metagenome assembly JAABUI01 (sample SAMN10711870, study PRJNA513365) | rock metagenome | isolation source: Antarctica rocks | place: Antarctica: Victoria Land, Buttleship Promontory
GAGAGAATGACTGACAATTCATAGCGTCGTCTCGCACGAGGTCAATCCCATGAAGGAGCATCTCACATCTGGCATTCACCAAGGGACTGATCATCGATGCCTGAAATGCCTGAAGTTATTCAAGACGACTGCAGCATTGGTGGCGCATATGGAATCGAGCAGTGAGCGATGCAAGATTAAGGATACCGACCATTTCGGGCAAATCCTTTCGGTGGTTTCTGGGGGGTTCCTCGGGGTCATGGGCCGGAACGCAGATGGGACCATTAAGATCGGGGCTCTGAACGAGGAAGAATTGGAGGAGCAAGATCGCGAGCAGCGTGCGCTCTTGCCGCACGAGGACCCGACATACAACTGGAGCCTGTGATGGATACATCGGTTGGCGGTTGGTGGATCGTGGTGCGAAGCCAGTTCTTTCCCTTTCTTTTCTTTCTCATTCTCATGGTGGTGATGGTGATAGTGGTGGTAGTGGCGATAATGGTGACATGGACAGCATGGACACTTGATTTCCCGCATTCTAAAGCATTCGAGGGAGCAACGGTGGCAAACAAGTTGACTGGGTCTTTCTTCATCAGCATATGCAGCTTGCTCAACGGCATGACGTGAGGGGGAAATGCGTGCGAATGTCAACTAATTCCAGAAAAATAGTAGCTTAGGTAGCATAGACAATAAAAAGCATTCATACTCACAAAGCATATGCACCTCATAACGCCATCGCTAAGCTGTGAACGTCAACGCCACTGCCAACGCTGGCTCAATGCACGCAGCAAGCACTGTTCCATCCTCACCAACCACCCCCATCCCTCAGCCCCATAATTCACTCCCCCTTCTCCCCCTCCTCCTCCCTCTCCTCCCTCTTCCCCCCAAACCCCGGAAACACCTCCCGAACCTGCCCCAAAATAATATCCCCATACCCCTTCCCCCCCTCCAACTCCTCCCTCTCCTTCCTAATCCTCCGCCCCTGCCATCCCTCTTTCTCCCCCCCCATCCACGCTTTCTTCAACATCCCTTTTACACCTCCCTCCCCTTGCCCTTCTTCCCCACCCTCCACCTCCAACCCCGGCCGTAGTCTCGTCTCTCGTTCTCCACTGGCGGGATCTGTTTGCGCCCGCCCCAATATCCCCATGACGCCTGTGTTGCCTGTTTGTTGGCGGCGGCGGGCGTCCCCGAACGCGAGTTCCTGGGCCGAGAGGAGGAAGGCGGAGGCGAGGGTGAAGGTGTAGAGGTCTAGTTTTCGGGGGGGGAGGAGGGCGAGGAGGGGGGTTGTGAGGAGGAGGGTGTAGAGGAGGGGGCGGTAGGGGAGGGGTGTGGTGGTGGGGGTTTGGGGAGGGGGGGTGGTGGTGGTGGAAGTGGACATGGTGGGTGTGGGTGGGGCGTGAAGGAGTGGGTGGTTGTTTGGTGGGAGGAGCGTTTGATGTTTTTCGAATTGAGAGAGATGCTCGATTGGAGGAGGTCGATCGGCAAGGTCGTGAGAGGGTGGTGGAAGCAGATGTATGCAGCTCGGAGTGGGCGAGTTGTGGAGAATTACAGAAGACGCCAAGTAAGAGGAAATGTAAGCCTCACGCACCGTATACAGAGAGCATTGGATAGGCGAGATGGTATGGTATGAAGTCATGACCTCCAATCCATCTCTTCCTTTCGTGCAGGACTTGTTCTTACACTCAGAACACTGCGAATGCAGGGTCCACAGATGCCCAGACCCGCTAACCTCCATTCGAATTTCCCAGCCCGTAATTTTTGATGTCGTGAGGATTTGATGACCGGACAGTCTCGCACATGCTGAAGAGGGATGGGCTCTTTCGCAGTGTTTATTCTAGTGGGTTGTGAGGCTTCAACGGTCGGCCCTGTTTTTGGAGATGCGTGTACTAGGTGCCTTGATCGGTGTGATAATCTGATAAGAGCGTGAACAGTGGCTGAGCGACGGTCAAAACGTCTGATCAAATAGATAGATGATGCACAAATATAAATTAATGAGACAGATATCCAAGGCATATAGCCAGCAACGACAAATTAAAGAATTTATAAACCTCCAGATAATGTATTCCACAATAGCCTCCAAATCATCAGACAGCCTCCTCAGTCACGCTTATCATCCAGCTTCTCAGCGCGCATCTCCCCATCTTTCTCATGCACATACCATTCTGCCTTTATCATCGCCCCAGGATCATCGATTGGGATCCCCAGCCTCTCTTCCTCGGTCTGTCGAATCGGCCCCGTGAACCACCTCCTCGCCCACAAGAACCAACTCCCGAACGCCCAAAGAGCCACGATACCCACCGCGACCGGAGTGTAATTGACCGTCTGGCTGTTGACAGGATTGATCTCGGGAAGACAAAAGACGATGGTGATGAAGGCGATGTAAAGTACAGCCACCGTGGCGATGGGGCGGGAGGCGGAACGGAGGTTGAAGGGACCTTTGGCGAAATTGCGGGGATAGATGAGGCCGATGAGGATGGGGAGGCCGTAGGATATGTATAAGCCTATCGTAGCAATCGATGTAGCGGCAGAGAAGGCTACACTTGAGCCGAGAGAGGGGATAGCGAGGAGGAAGGAGAGGAATCCAGCGAGACAGATTGTACGGATGGGCGCGGAGAATTTCGAATTGACATGCGTGAAGAAGCGCGGGAGACCGCCGTCACGGGCGAACCCGAACATCATGCGGGAGTTGGAAGTCATGGAGAAGAGTCCGCAATGCCAGACGCAGACGATGATGAGCGTCATGAGGGCGATGGCACCCTTCTTCCCAAAGATGTCGATCAGGATCTGGAGGACCGGTTGGCCGATGTCGCTGGCGACGGTTTTGTCGAAATCTTGGATGGAGAAGAGGAGTGAGACGAGAAGGAAGAAGCCGAAGACAGCGGAGATGCCGACCGACATCAAAACTCCGAGCGGGGCGTTCCAGGCCGCATTATTTGTCTCCTCGGAAAGATGGGCTGAGGCGTCAAAGCCGGTAATTGTATATTGGGCCATCAGAATCCCACATACGGCCACGTAGGCTGGTGAAGCACGAACACTCCATCCGGGCGAAGGGTCTTCGCCTGTGCCGTCGTAGAAGAATGCAAATACTTCTTTGGCGGACCTATGGGTTGGCGCTTTGGATAATACGGCTATGGCGAAACAACTTATTCCGACGGAGTGGAGAATGATGGAGCTGGTGTTTAGGTGTCTAAGGAACACGACACCAAAGGAGTTCACGAATGCGTGAGAGATCAACAGGGCGGCATAAATTCCAATGGTCTTGCCGGCCGTTGGGGTGTATGTGCCATTGATGGTCGCGAGAGTCGAGATCAATCCGGCACATCCAAAGGTGATACCTGTCGTAACGGCTACTTGGCCAAGGAAGTTGAACCTAGATCATCATGAGCTTCAAGGCCGCCAACACGACTACGAATGAGGTAAGTCCAATTCTGAGAGATTACCCACCAACCAGTGACCCAAGAGTAGAAGGCAGCTTTCTCCTTTGGGGCTAGGATAGCAGCCCAAAAATAGGGGCCACCGCTTGTTGGGATGGCAGACACGATTTCAGCCATACCGAGAGCCACGAACATGGCTATGTTGATTAGCTGAGGATCTACAACCGTGCATACCTAGTGCCGACATACTGAAGAATGAGACACAGATCCAACCAACAGACATGACAGCTGGTCCACCGGTAGATAAGCCATATTCGAAGAGACTGGAGCAAAAGGTGGTCAGTCAAATGGTCCTGGCCGATGTGTGTACTTCACATACGTTGTGATGCCAGTAATTACACTCTAAGATTTAAAGTCAGCTTCTTGATCGATAGAAATAAATGTCTAATTATGTATCTCGAATTCGACAACAAATAGCAGCAGTAGTAGCCTATAACGTAGGTACAGCTGTTTTCTTCTTAAAAGCATCAAGCAGTTTATGCATACAAATTGTACAAGTCTTGTCCTCTTTCGGAAATGGCTAGGATGTATCTTGGAAAATCTCCGACTTACGATGATGGAGAAAGATACTCCAAAGTTATGCAACAGAGACCAATTCCGCTTGAGCTCCTGCTTGTAGCCCAGCTCTGCCAAACGGTCCTCATCACCTATTCGTAACGACCCATGGGACTGATGGGACCTTCGTCGCAAGTCATCCTCCATTATTATCAACGGTACCTGTCAACCTCGTACCGCAACTCCCAGCGTTGCTTGAACGGTGCAAGGGAATAGTGGTAATACAAGACGAAGGATGAACGGAATTGGAATGGGACTGCGCACAGAGGCTGCATGAACTGAACTTGACGGAGAGAAAACCTCTGCATGTTCGGGATATAATCTGACAGCTCTCTTTAGTCCCCTCTAGCATGCTGTCCCTATCTCTGCAAGCTCATGATGATCCTCCCTTGACCAATCTCTGATAAAGTCTTGATAGGTTCGCTTAGCCCTACCACACTCAGTTAGGATTAGCCAAGGCCAGCCACTAGTGATTCTCTAGCGTCCGTTGAACTCAATGGCCGACAGGGGCCAGACCTCGACAACGGCAACAGGAGAGAGAATGGGGGGCAACCGGGGCAGGTTGCATCAGATTGAATATGGCACCGAGCGGAATGTCGACCAGCGACAACCCTCTCATCAAGGCCTTACCTCCAGAGACTGACTACATCTCCTACCTGACCATCCTCGAATACAACCTCACCGTCGAGCAGCTACCCATTCTTCATGGCATCCTCCAAGACGGAACTCTGACCGCGAACATCGGTTGGGATTTGGTACACTTGCTTCTGCCATTGTTACCCGCTTCGCAACAATGCCTGCAGGATGTGTCGAGGCTCGGAAACCCACGGGAGGTCGTGCTGAAAGTCACAGAGCTTCTGGAAGGGATTGCGGGTGAAAATGACGAGGATGTTGAAGAAGACAGCGACGGCCAGGGAGATGAGGAGGCAAACTCGGCTGGAGAGACAAAGGCTAAGAAACTTGAGGAGCTGAGTCGAGAAGACATCGGAGTGCATGTACATGGCGAAGATACAGCTGCAGTCACTAGCCAATCCAAGAAATCCAACGATGCGCCCGCAAAAGCCCTCCGATTCACCGCACTCCTCGAAATGCTCTCCATCCTCCACCCGCGCATCAAAACCAAATACCCCAGTCGCTTCCTTTCAACGTCCTTGCAAGCCATCTTGCCAGCTTACATGCAGGTGGCGACACGACCTGAAGCCACCGAGTCTGTCTTGGGATTTATCAAAGACTTATCTGGGACCCGAAGACCCAAGCTGCCACCCCGAAAGAGCAGCAGCGCGATTCCTACTCAGTCAGTGCCTCAGTCAGCCCCTGATCCCGAAGGTCAAGACGGAATTGTAGGTGAGAATGAGGCCAACCTGCAGTCTCGACTCCTACAGTCTTTCCTCACCTACGTCACGGAAGGTTACATGACTTCGCTGGTAGCGGATGAGGATGTGCCTGGTATGGCATGGTGTTGCAGATACCAAGAGAAATTGCATCCGGAAAAGACCGTGCCCGGCAGGAGGACTTATAGCAGTCTATTTTCAGATGAAGAAAGCTTGCATGGTCGTGATGCTATAATGGGTCATATTCTGGTTAGTCACTCGCGATTGTTTTGGTATTCTCAGGCTGACTATGTAGGCGCTCGTTCGAGACTTGAAGATCAGCGCCGAAGAATTACTCGCAGTCATCAAGAAGCCGGAGGTTGCAGAGGCCGATGAGAGCGAAGAGCTGCCTTCCATGGCATCTGATGTGCCATTTTCACGGACAGGATCGCTGCATCTACTGGCAACCATGGCCGCTTCTTCCACCTTTTTCAATGCACGAGCATCACTACCGTCTCTGCATCTCACACCAGATTTTGCGGCAATCCTAGGAAGTTCGCTAGGTGACTCCGCGACCGGCAGTACAGGAGCGGAGCCTGAGCCATTGATTGACGCCGTCTTGTTCCTCGGCTTCCTTATTCTCGGCGCCCAGAAAGCAATCACATCCGAGAACGATGAGGTCTACAATAACATATTGCAACGACTGTCTCTACTATCTGCAAATCTACCCTCTCCTGTCCTCCGCTACAGCGCTCATCTCTTGACCTCATCAATACTGCATCTCCATCCTCAAGATCACTTTCGACTGGCTTCTATAAGAGACACGCTCGAACACTGTCCCTTCGAGAACCTCAAAGCGAGTGCTGTCGGCTGGTTGAAAGATGAGTTGCTCACCGCAGACAAGAACGCCCAAAAGACTGAATCCGATACGGAGCCCCTAATCTTCGCAACACCTGCCGCCCTCAGCACCCTTTCACCCTTCCTCTTTCCAAGTCTCGACACCCTAATAGAAGGACAATCCACCACAAACAGCTACACCACATTCCAAGCCTACCAAGCCTTCTTCCTCGCCGTCCTAAACCTCCTCTACCTTCTGCTTTCCTCCCCCTCCCTCTCCGTCCCATTAGGCTTAGCCCCATCAATAAAAGCAGACCCCGGCCACCTCTCCAAATTCCTACATCCTCTCACCAATGCCGCTCGAAGATTTCGCACAGCTATTCTAAGCGATGAAATTGGATACAGCGACGACGAAGGTCGTGATGCAGCGCTAGCGAGTTTGGAATTGATGGATATGTCTGTGCAGCAGGTGGAAAATGTAATGACTCAGATACGAAATAGCTAAGATAAAGTAGTGATACGGCATTCATGAAAGATCTCATTTATGAAACTATATACTCGTCATCGCTAGAACCAACCACTGCGCTGACTCGATATCTCTCGTCGCGCTCTTGAGCATGGATACGAAAAGCGGCATGCCCCCTCCGCAAACCGGACCTTTCTCTCCCTTTGACAGTTTCTCGGAAACGTGGTATCGCTGTCCCTCGGATTCTCTGATACCTCCAGGCCCACTCGGTGAGACAGCACCATTTCCATCAACTCTTCCACCTCCGCAAATCGGACTTTCTCCCCCCTTGGAGACGTGTGGTCGCATCTCGAAGACGCACAACACCATTTCCCTCCCCTCTTCCACCGCCTCTTCAGCAAATCGGGCTTTCTCGTCCCTTGGGAATGGAGTGCGCCTAGCTCGAAGACCCTTATTGATACCTCCAGCACTCAGTGAGAGCCATCGTTTCCATCAACTCTTCCACGTCCTCGTTGAACCGGACTTTTTTGCCCACTTGGAGACGTGGGATCGCATCTCGGAGACGCTTATTGATACCTCTAGCACTCCGTGAGAGCCATCATTTCCATCGACTCTTCCACGTCCTCGTTGAACCGGACTTTTTTGCCCCTTACAAACGGGGGATCGCATCTTGAAGGCGTCTAGGCTCTCGAGAGTCCACTCCGTGCTCAGCCACCATTCCCCTCCCCTGCACCACCTCCTTCGCAAATCACACTTTCTCCCCCGGTGATCGTCACCCAAACGTCAAATGTGGAGATACCTAGCGATGGATGCTGAAATGGGCGTCATATTTGCTTGTGCGATGAAATTGTCTCGGTTTAGAGGCATGGTCTATTGTGACTGATACTAAGGATGTGTGAGATCTGATTTTTGAGCGATGTATCGCATCTCGAAGACGCTTTTTGATCACTTCTGGTTGATTCGGTGAGAAGTTGTTATTTCCATCAACTCCTCAGTCTCTTCAGTGAATCGGACTTTCTCGCCCTGTGGTAACGAGATGCGCCTAGCTCGAAGGCGCTTCTTGGTGCCTACAGGCCCACTGGGTGCGAGACCACCATTTCCATCAATTCTTCCACCATGATTTCGAAAAACATGATTGCCTGAACCTTCACCAAGAAAGCATGAACACGCAGATCTCTGTTCTGATTGTGAGAGATGAAGACGCATTTGCGAATAACGGTCTTGACTGCCTTGTTATAGATGACAGACGGCGATGGTAGCAAGTACTGGCAGAGCTCTTGGCGGTGAGCAATGCTCTCGAGTCGTCGAGTTGGTCTTCAAGCGTAGCAATTTCAGCTCTTGTATTTGATAGCATCGTCGCAGACTCGGTGAATCGGACTTTCTTGCTCCTTGGAAACGAGGTGCGCCTATCTTGAAGACGTACAGGCCCATTAGATACCACTCGGTGAGAAGACAACGCCGTTTCCCCTAATTCTTCAACCTCCAGCGAAATGAAAAGACCTGGAATGAATATCGCCACTCCACCGTCGATATCACGGGATTTCCGCAGGATTATGACTTTTCTCACTTTCGAGCAAATGCAACGTCTAATGCAATCAATCAATTCTCGTAACGGCACTCAAAAGAGGCCAGATGGCTGCCCCGTTGGAATGATGCAATGTAAACGAGGATCGCAGTCGGTGAGAAGACAACCCCATTTCTCTCTCACAGTTGCTCCATCTCTTCAGTGAAACGAAAAAACCTGGGACGACCATCTCAACTCGGCCGGGGAGCTCACAGGAAGTCCGCAAGACCATAAATTCTGTCGAGAGAATACTTCGCCTTCGTCATATTGGCAGACGAAACCTGCCTGATATCTACCCCGTTTCTGAAGTCCAGTCAATTCAGCGACCCCCAGAGCCTTCGCAGCACTGGAGTCACGTTCGAGATATTGTGGTCGAATACGTCGGTAAAGGTCTCCGAGTTTGAACGATGCGATGTACACAAGGAGCCACTCGGTGCGATAGTGCTACCATACTCCTGAACTCTTCCATCTCCGGTAAAACAACCCGGTAGACAGTTCGGTACTTGATGGTGGATCTCATACGAAACCCGTGGGGTTCTGTACACTCGGAATAGGCCTGTAGCCGTAAGACACGCTGGCATGACTTTTCTGGCCTCTCTGAACGCCATTTTGTGATGCCGATTGCATGCCTGGACTTCGTCGTACTGGCATATGAAATTTGCAAGATATTCACCCCATTTGAATCTTGCAATGTAGAAAAGCCGCCACTCCTGGGGGTGAAGATCCGAATTTCTTTAAGTCCTCCAAGTTCTTAGCGGAACAGCCCATTACAGACTTCTGTACTTGATGTTGTGTTTTGGGGGTAAATAATTTCTGCTGAGTGGATGCCGACCCTCTCTTGTGTATATCAGCGCTCGAAGTTTGCGTGGTGTTGTCCGCACTTGAATTTTGCAATGGAGATAAGTCGCCACTCCTGGGGGTTAGGATCCCATTTCTTCAACCATTTCACGGGGAGTCCGCAGTGTTGTGAGTTCAAGCACCATCGATTGGACTCAATTCCTGGTCCAATGGATCACTCTTACCATGGTGGCACTCGAATGTTGCCTGATGTTCACCCCATTGGAATTTCGCATAGTTGGCAAGGAGTCATTCGGTGAGAGTAAGATACTGCTTCCCTCAATTGCTCCATCTCCTCGGAAAAAAGACTTTGAAGGAAGGGCAGCTAGAAGTTGTCGAGCGAATACCTGGCACTGTGAGTTACCCTTTCCAGCAGCCGGAGCATGTGACTGGTCGACACTCCTATGATGGTCCCCCTGGCCAGAGAGCAATACCACGACCACGATTCTGAATTGGGTTTCTTTCCCCTCTCACCATTCCCAAATGGAGTTCAATGACGATAGAGTGTGGCTTTGGGTTTGTGTATCCCTTGAGAAGATTGAAAAGGTTTGAGAGATGACGACTTCGTCAGGTTTGTGTGGGACGAGAGAACGTAATCTCTTTCCAAAAACCCACCAAAGAACGAATTGATGTGCTGGTCCATAGGTAAAACACCCAAGATGTCAAATGGGGGAAAGCAGACAGCCCACTTGAATGTCATTCGCGGTAGCTGTGGCCTCGAAAATAACGAAACAGGTGTTTGAGAACCCGGTCTCTCATCGTTGTGTGGAACGAGAGCATGTGATTTCTTTTCCAAAACATACCTAAGAACGAATTGATATGCTGGTCCATAGGTAAAACACCCAGGATGGTTGATGGGCGAAAGCAGACAGCCCACTTGACTACCATATTTGGGACGCATTGGGGCCAGGAGAATGGTACCGTGGTGTGACTGGAATCCTGCTCTTCGTGTAATTTCTCGAGATCGAGGACTTCAATGGAATGGTATCAATGGTCTTAAACCATAGGTAATTGTGATCTCTTGTCTTCCTCCTCCCACATGACCGCAAATAGCAGCTTGAGCTCATTTTCCGCTGGCTCCAGTAGTTGATTTCCCTCTCTTAAATCTCTCTCTTCGTTATTTTTTCCTCCAGATATTTCTCATTCTTTGGGTCGTTCACCCCCTGCTTCAAACACAAATTGTTGTTGAGTTTTTTCCAGGATTTGATTGGCTGGTTCCCAAGCCTTGAGAACATACAGTTCTTCATCTTCCTCCTCCCAAAATGACAGCCATCAAGCCTCAAACTCCAATTCCACACTGACTGCTGCAGTCACAATTCCTCTTGCGGACTCTTTCCCTCTCCATGTCCTCTCGAGATTCCTCCATGTTTTGGTCGTTCACTCTTTGCATCACGCACAAATCTCCATGAATTCTTCCCATGTCTTGATGTGCTCTTGCTGGTCTTCAAAGGAATGGCCGTGAGTGACGGGGATTCCAAAGTCCTTTCGATGATATCTTGATGTGTGATACCGCGACGATAACGAATCAGCGGGAGATCTGGACCTTGGTATCGACAGCCCAATAGTTCCTTCTTAATCTTAGGAACTGCTTGGAGCTCCAAACCATAGTATTTGGCGATCTTGGTGTATTTGTCGTTGACCTCTCGAACTGGTGGGCTCCTTGCCACAGTAGTCTCTGATCTTGACTCATTCTTCCCACTGCGACCAAGTACTTTGATTTCCGGTCTCTAGGTTCTCATGTTCCTTTCGAACTCACTCCACTTCTTTTTCTTTCTTCGGCCCCGCATCCCAAGGCCATTCCCGATCTTGATTCATTCTTCCCGTTCCGGGCTTTTGGCTTTTCTTTCAAATTTCGATCCTCGAAGTCCTCCTTGTGCGCGATCTCTTGAAATACTGAGATGAGAACCCTTGGCCCCTGCTGGAAGGAATGTGAAGCCGCAGTGGTTCAGGCACAGAGTTTGGACGGGCGGTATCATCTCCTGCGGGCCCATCTGAGTTTGAACGGGTGGTAACATCTCCTGAACATCCATCTGGGCTGAGTCGACTACCCAGAACAACTTCCAATCTTGACACAGTCTTCCCATCGCGGCCATTTGCCTTTTCTTTCACGCTCTGGTCTTCCGACTCTTCTTGTATTTCCTCATCGTTTCTTTCTTTTCTCGCTGGATGATCCCATCAAACGAAAACATCACCTCCAAAATTTCTTCGAGATCGACAATGAACTCTCCATGCATCTCTTCATCTTGATCTGTGGGCTCTGAGCCACTCCAGTGTGAACTTTCTTCTTTCCCGTACTGCTGTGTATTCCATGCGATCTCTGGGTGTGATGTACACGAGGCAAGAAATGCTGATTGCTATGTATGGAGAGTTCTCGGAATTGGGGACAGCTGTGCTGGACATTTGGTGTAAGGAAACACCTGATGAGGGATCTCAACGAAGTGCCAGAGGAATCATCGTGGGTTTGGACCCGTGGTGAGATCTCCGCATGATTGTAGTGTTCTGATGATGTGAAGAGGACATTGGAATGTGTTTGACAGGCGAGAATGAAAGAGAGTTCTTCACCCTCATGATCTAAGACGCTCTGTAGATGGACCAACACAGTGACCGAGGAGACTGGTATTCAGCCTCGTCGAGGCTATGGTTCATGGAGTTGAAGCCATCAGTGTGTGTCAAAGGGGGTTCTTCACCCTCATGATGTGAGAGACTCTGTGGATGGACCAACACACTGAGTGGGGAGACTGGTACTCAGCCCCGTTGAGGTCATGACTCATAGGCCCGAAGCCATCATGGTGTGTTGTGACAGGTGCGGCGTCATTGGTGATCGCAGGAGGATGCTTGAGGCAAAGGGGATGCTAAGGTATGTTGAACAAGCTTCGAGTTGTGGAAGGGTGTGAACAAATGCATGCGCATATCATATATATAAAGATGTATCGCATGCAAGAAGTATGAACAGCAAGAGTGTCGAAAGAGCCAGGTGTGCCTGATGATAAAGAAAGAAAGAAAGAGAAATTTGGAGGGAGAAACTGCTCATTAAGTACTCGTGCATGAAGCTCGTTTCCCACTCGGGGGCTTCATCATTACCCTGCATTCATGCTATCGGACATAACAAGCTAGTGTAAAAGATTTCTTCACGCACCGAACACCTAGCGACCGTCATTTGTTGATCTTTTGAAATCATATTGTTGAGTGAAATGTCGCTAGCGGACGTAGACGCCTGCGGCTTTCACTGCTGAGGCTATTGTTTGAGAACATGTCAAGATGGCTTCGAACATCAATGCTCGGCCGTTGTCAATCACTTCCAATTTTCTGTTCTCATGGTATCCCCCATTGATAATAGAGCTTGACAACTTCACCAGAATCGACAACTTCACCAGAATCAACAACATCATCGCCTATGTCAAAGATGCGGATGACGGGCTTGACATCACTGCGCAGATGTGTGACCTGTGACAGCAGCTTGATTGCAGAGCCCCGAAAGAGTGATTATGAGAACGCTTGGTGTTAAATAGTCTTCATGTAGCAGTCATTGGCGAACAGGCAGCAATCTGATCAATTGTTATTCGTCCCATGTCTCAGTATGTGAATCATTTGGAAGAATTTGCCTAAAGCTCTCTTGCTCTATGGGGGAAGAAGGTCAGCGAAAGAATGTCCTATAAGGGTGGCTGCTCGACCATGCGCACTTCTTTGCCGGCATTGCCCAGTGGCGATGAGAAAATGGATGATCAATGTGCTAGGACATGGGATAACATAATATAAATGCTATCCGACCACAAAAATACTTGCATGAAATCAAAGGTAGTTCTCATGTATGAATGGCTTCAGATCAATGTCACAAAGCCACGTAAAAGCAGGCTACAGCAGGCTTTTGGGACATAAACCATTGGTGGATGATAGAGAGAAGTTTGAATGAAAAGGAACATGAAAAATCAATGGACGGGAGCAAAGAAAGCCAATCTGATCATTCAGCTTTTAGAGAGAGAGTAGAGTGGTCTGATGGTAGAGGGGAAAAGTATTGCATCATACTGCTTGAGAGCATGAAATATGTGATTTTGAGCTAGACATTGTCCCTACGCTATTGGATCAACCACTATTGATATAGACCGACCAAGCTGTGAGCAATCGAAGGCGGTCTTCTGCTCCACGAGCATTGCCATCTTGAAGATCTTTCAAGTGCAGAAGTTCCCAAGTCACCAGTAAGATAAGCAGTCTAGACAGGCTGCGGAAACTCCGATTCATGAAGTCTTGGCTCGTCATCATTGTACCTCGCGAGTCCCCAGTTGTTTTGAAAACTCATGATCAAACCCATCACGATTTCGGGCGATGCACCAAGGTGGGATCCATTGGTGCTGAAAAGACCATCCTCAAATATCGAATATCAGCAGGGACGACACTGGTACTGGTGATGGGCTCTGGTGCAGCTCTAATCGATGACAAAGTTGCAGGTATCTTGAAAAGTCTTCTGATTCCTGCTTCCACTGCGACCACGTACAATTCCTTCCCGTTCTCGCTCCATGCGACAGTGTACGGGGATAGATGCCAGTGTTTCTCGCTTTCCTGAGTGGGCGCCTTATCGATGGCCATATGAGCACGAAAGTCGCGCATGTTGTTGATGACAATAACTCGGTTTCGGTCGTCTAGGTTTACGGGGTGTCCTTTTTTCAAGAAGGCTATTGAGTCCCCATTCGGGGAGAAGACAGGATTGGAGCTTCTGCCTTCTAAGCCTCTCACCTGGACAATTTGCGGCTTTGGCTCTACTACCTCTGTGAAACTTTTGAGGGGTATGTAGTATACATCGATGGTGTGTGGTGATTTGCAAGCTGCGCTAACGTCTTTTGCTAGGAACACAATGCCACTAGATGAAATGTCAAAGTCGTTCGAGGAACCTACGGCTGAATTCAATGAGCATTCTAAGCCCGTGCCTCTCACAGCATTGACAAAATTGGCTGGAGACATAATATACTTAACGTCATTGGCGCCGCTTGTCAATTCTTTCTTCCGAAGAGTAGCATACCATACAGCATTGCGTACTTCGATTGTCGCAGCTAGATCTGCATCTTTAGCATTGTATAAATTCCCATTCGTAGTCGCTGGGCAGGCAACGGCGATTGCAATATCGTCATGTTCATTGCGCAACCTATGAACTTTGAGATGGGTGGCTTTCGCTCTGATTCTTCCAGCGCAGTACCTCCGAGATATTGCTCTTGATTCAGATTCGATCATAGACGGCTGCCTCAAGTTTATGGCGCCCCTTCCCTCAGCGTCTCCGTTTGCGATCCAGATTTCTGTTGCACCAAAATCTACTTCCTTCAACCATACCAATTGATCGCCTTTTCCGAGCCATTTGACTTCCTTGACTCGTGCATCGCCCGAGAACAATAGTGACTTGTTGTCTCGAAGGTCTAGGATCCTGGTCTCTGTGGTATTCGTATAATCATCGGGCCTCTGAGTATTGATTGTATAGATCGCCTTCGTGCCTTTAGTATTTGGAATCGAAGCAGACCGCCTGGAGAAGGTCGATGGAAATCTATATCAGAAAGAGTGATCGGTAGCTGTGTAGAGTTCAGTAAAGCTGAGCGTTTTAATCGTTTGCCTCACCTTGTGGTAGACTCCGCGCCAGCTTTCCTCACGGTCATAACGCTTCTATTCAGCGGAATTGCTACACCCAAATTCCAGCCAACTTGGACGGGGGGGGCAAATTGCGTTTCGCGCAATAAACGAACCTGTCTTACATCGCCATTGACGAAATCAGAAGGGACTGATTGAAGGGAACACATGCGGAGAGGCGGCGGGTTCCGAAGAAGGAAGCTACATACTTCTAACCACCAACTTCAATCCACGACTGCGAGTACTCACGATCCGGCCGCAATGGACGAAATGGCAGCAGCGACCTTGAGAAGCCATAGGCTGACCTTGGCTCCTTGAGACTGTGGTGAGCAGTGTGGATCCCGCAGTCTGCCTTTGAGTGACCAGCACTGACGCGATGGCATCCCCAAAATACAGCCTTAGGAACTATCCTCCTATAGAAGCTCTGCGCAGAAAAAGACACAGGATGTCTCGAGGAGGAGAGCCACTGTGGCGAGCACTCACACACGACGTTACCTTCTACCTCTGCTACGCCTTGTTGGTTGCTGCTGTTGGCCCTCTTCAATTTGGATTCCATCTTGTACGACTATGACCAGCTTGAGATCTACAAGAGCTAAATGTTACAGGCAGAGCTCAATGCGCCCCAAGATGTCATCACCTGCGAGAATACCGTCACCAGCTCGGCCCTCAACGTCACCCTTCCCCAATGTATCTCCATGACCACCGACCAATTCGCAGTCGTATCCTCAATATATACGCTTGGAGGCCTTCTAGGGGCTCTTGCTGCCGGAACATGTTGTAATAAGTATGGGAGACTGAGGACGTTGCGCCTGACAACACTATTCCACACTGTGGGCCCAATCTTCCAAAGCTTGGCATCCAACATAGGCCTCATGTGCTTCGGCAGGCTCCTATCTGGAATTGGTTCAGGTGCTGGACTTGTCGTTGTACCGATCTACATATCTGAGATAGCTCCACCGAAAGAGAAGGGTTTGTTTGGGGCTCTGACTCAGATAATGGTCAACCTTGGGATCCTGCTCGCCCAAGTCCTAGGCTACTTCCTTAGCAAGGGCAGCCTATGGAGGATCATTTTGGCCGTTGCAGGAGGTATAGGGCTTGTGCAGTTGTTTGGCCTGTTCCTTGTCCCTGAAAGTCCCAAATGGTTGGCCGAGCACAACCATCCACAAAGAGCTAGGGAGACTCTGCGTAAGATCAGAGGTCGAAAGGCAGACTTGGATGAGGAAGTCAAAGCTTGGAATGTCGACAGCAGCCGAACAGACATCTGTGAGTACAGCTTCGTCACCAGTCAACTAATGACTGATTTTTCTGCAGTGGAGGAGGAATCGCTGCTTGCTGCCCCGGCTGGCACACATCCCGTTCCATCTCCCAAGGCTGCCTCGGCGTCAGTGGGCATTCTTACTGCGTTCACGAATCCGAGTTACAGACCAGCTGTGGTCGCTGTCATTGCCGTGATGGCGGCACAACAGCTAACAGGTATCAATAGCATCATCATGTATTCCGTCAGTCTACTATCATCGTTACTTCCCACAACAGCGGCGCTCCTTACCGTCGCTGTATCCGCTCTTAATGTCATCATCACCACTCTCTGCGCACCACTAGCCGATAAGATCGGACGTAAGGCGTGCCTTCTCATTAGCATTGCAGGCATGGGTGGCAGCTCGATTTTACTTGCAACGGGAATCTCTCATGGCATCAAGGTCTTGGCGGCCGTTGCAACACTCACTTTTGTCGCTTCTTTCGCTGTAGGTCTTGGTCCAGTCCCATTCATATTGGCCAACGAGCTTGTTGGACCGGAAGCTGTTGGCGCGACGCAATCCTGGGCTTTGGCAGCAAACTGGATTGCCACTTTTCTCGTTTCACAGTTCTTTCCAATTTTGAATCAGGCTCTGGGAGGAAGAGGAAGGGTCTATTACATTTTTGCTGGATTTGCAGCGGCGCTGGGCGCTTTCATTGCATGGTGGGTCCCGGAAACGAAAGGCAAAAACGGCGCAGATGAGGTCTGGGGCAGGAAGGAGGCAAGGGAGAGAGTCGAATAGCTTTGATGTGGTCATCATGCTGTGATTTTCAGGACCTTACATTGTATTAAGTAGTAAGCATGAGATGGTGTTTTTGGAGTCCAGGCTGGGTCTTTACTCATTCAGTAACTTTATGTATCTGACAGGCGACGAGCTTACGGTGTAGCGTTGCCCCCAGTGTTTGCATATCACGATCACCTTTCTTGGATTCTGGCACGCCTCTCAAATCGGCTATTGAAAGAGCGCAGGTGGACAAGATGAACACTGTACCGGGTGAGCAAATGTCGAATGGAGAAGCTAACGTTGCTGATACTATCATTGTACACCCGGTGTGTACTCTTCAATGATAGGATAATTCTGATTCGGCGATCTTGTGCCTTTAATCAAAGAGAAGGCCCTTGTTCTTCATCTCGTCATTCTCTTTGTATTTGTTGGTCTTTGTTCAATTCATGGGCCGACACCTGACCAATGACCTCGTAAAGAACAAGGACTACCATTGCATATATCAGAGCCTGTTCTCACGTTCACTAACACTTATGATGTTCAGCTTTATAAGAGCCCTCGACGTAGGATCTTGAGACCGACCTAATTACATCACCTTTAGCTTCTGAGCTTCGACACCTTGTTTTGCACAGGATGCCCCACGTCCAAGATGTGCAATGTTCCACCTCCAACTCACAAAAAGGCTTCAATTATCTCTCTCTCCCACCTGAGATACGAAACATGGTGATGGGATATGTCTTAGTTCCTGGCGACGTATACCCTCTCTCGTCACCAAGGCCAGCTGAGTGTCAGACTTTAAGGGACGAACAGCTACCAGAGGACAGACCTCGTCGCCTCCCAGGTTTCCAACTTTTAGCAGCTTGCAAACAAACTCAAGCAGAAGGCCAACGTCTCTACTATGAAGATAATACTTTCCATCTCCCTCCGGGGCCGGTAGAGCATACGGAAGAATGGCTTGTTAGCCTTCGACCAGAGCACAGGGACATGATTAAATCGGTATGTTTCGTGCCGAGCTTCAATGACCTAACACCAGCAATCTTACTTGAAAGCGAACAGTACGGAAAATTCAATGGCCGCAAATACAATATGCCCGAGCATCAGATAGAGGCTATTATAGTGGGTAGGGCTTTGAATCGGCTGGAACTCCTGTGGAGAGACAAAATGGCCTTCCTACCATATTTGAAAACACTGGAGGCGATCTACTTGAAAGAATTTCCCTCGCCTCACACTATTAATGTACATCGGGTGCCTACATCAAAGATCTTTGATGAAATCAAGCGGGCGGGTGATGATGCACATCGCGAGGCTTTACTGAGCAAAGCTAGCGTGGGGTGGCATGCTACAAGAAATTGTTTGTTCAAGCATAAGAAGCTTTGTTGGTGATCTCAAGACTCGGAAGCGGGTAAAAACGTGGACCTTGCATTAAATGTCGAGCCCATAAGTGAAGCAAACTTGAATTCTGCAGACTGTAGGTATTTAGATTTTTAGTCTGGACTGTGGATTTTTCGGCTTGCCCTTTACTGCACCCCCGTCCCTCTCCTTCTGTAACGGGGCTCTGATTGTCCAACTATCAGACATTCTTATGGTTTCTGATTGGCTTTCATGGATTCATAACACTACGATAACACAGTATCCACTTTGCTCTTATAGATTAAAGCTGCAAATTCGATATAATCAAATAATTAAACACTGATCATGAGTCTGCCCAAGTACTCGATGTCATTTCTGCCATGGCGCGAAACAGACACATGGATCCAAGACGCCAATTGAAGAGATCATGGACATGAGGGGCGAGATGGTGAAAGCAGTCATCTCAGGTACCATCTATACCCAGCCAATTCGGATGCGTACATCAACCTTCAATGAACTGATGCAGGACAGACATACAAGCTTATTACAAGGTCTGCAACAAAGAGATTTGGAAACCTCCATTGCCTCTTTTTGTGCCATTCTGCTTTTCTTTGTTGAGCCCTCAGCTGTTACAGGGACAAAGCCTTTATGGGCTTTCATCCCTAGATGTGAATATCGTCTTCAGATGTGCCACGGCCTACATAAGTCAGTCTCCCTACTTGATCGGTCTTGATTCTACTCTATCGAACTCACTCATGCTGGACCGCCTTCGCATCGTTTACCTGCGATATACCGCTCATAAAAACACGGATGCTATTATGTTCACTCAACGGAAAGGCTTCGATTATCTTTCTCTACCTCCCGAGTTACGGAACAAGGTGATGGAGTCTGCATTGGCACCTGGCGATGTGTACGTTCGCCCACCAAAACCTGCAGCAGAATCTACATGGAAAGCAGCCAAAAAAGCAATATCTTCGCTACTTAACGTTGAGGGTTTTCTTTTCTTATTGGAAGCATTTTTCTGTGCCGGCATACATGGCATCGTTCCCTTTATTGTTCTTGGAGGATGGGTTTTGGTGGAAGTCTGGCACTCTAGCCCTGGGGCCGCTGTTCTTTGGTTTTGCGCATTCACGGCTTTCCCGCTGATAAACTGTCTTCTAAGCTATTGGGCCTACGAATTTTTGATCCGTCGAATGAGCCGTCAGGAGGTCATGGATTATCATTGTAATTCTCAGAGCGATCCTCACTACAACCAAAGCTCTCAGGATGAGAGCTTGACGGGTAAGCAGCTGCCAAAACCTTCCTACTACAAGCCTCCAGGTCACCAACTTCTGTCAGCGTGCAAACAAACCCAAGAAGAGGGCCACCGTCTCTTCTACGAAACCAACACCTTTCATCTTCCCCCTGGACCGGTCGAGCACACCCAGGAATGGCTCAATAAGCTGTCATCAGAGCACAAGAAGATGATCAACTCAGTATCTATCACGCTTTCTTCCGCCGATTTGACTCCAGGAATGTTGGCAGATCTCGACGAATGCAGAAGGCGGGCTCTTCGTCAACCGGGGTTCGATGAAAGGGACTTCTTATGGATCGTATGCGATAAGATATGGGAAAAAGCATGGATGCCCAAATTAAGGCTTCTACGACAATGGGGGACTTTGAACGAGGTTCATGTGAGGGGGCTTGATCACAACTTCACTGTGAAAGCCAATCAGCTATTATCAGCAGATTGTCGTTATCAGTATAGTTTTATCAAGGAACGTGTTTGGAGTGAGCTCTTCGGGAGCGTGCGGCACCGGGGCTGGAGATATGCAAAATCTCGCCTGATGTAACCCGGGAAGCTGGCCTGACTCTGTCTGTTGGGCAAGGGCAAGATATGGGTCCTTGACTGCAGCTTTGGAATGTCCTGACATCCGCTTTGAATTATCATAACTTCAGCGTTGAATTGTCCTGACCTCAGCCTTCAACAGTCTTGACTTCCGCTTTGAATTGTCATCATAAATCCAGCGTTGAATTGTCTTGGCTTCAGTAGAAGAGAAAAGACTAGCCCTTGCTCTCAGAGTGTCAACTTCTCGGCGTCTTCCTCCTCCGATTTGTTCAGTATCACAGCCTAGGTAGAGTACTGCTTCCTATAGCTCTAACGCATACATTGTTCCTTCTCGCTGCAATAATATGATGTCCTCAATGACCAAGTGAACAGTCAGATTTCATGAAACGAATGTCGATCGAGTTTCCACGATAGTACACTACCATATTTTCCGTGACTGCAGTGATAAGGCATAGTGGCAGAAGTGTTGACTTTCTTCACAGAGCCGCCAGTATTATGTGAGGGTGATGAAAGCCTGTGAAAAATGGATCTTCGAGCACGGCTTAATTGATAGAGCCAACAGCTTATCAGATTAGGTGTTTAAAATTGATAACACTCCACAGCTTTTCGGTGCCCTGTATTACTTCCCTCAATGCTCGTGGGGTTCCCTTTATTAAGCCGTCTGAGTGTTGTTCGGACGAAGACTTCGAAGCCACTCATCGTTAATTTCATAACAGTGAGCCTCGTTGTCACATGTGTTAATGCCTGCATCCTCACAAACCATCTCAATACTCCTGACGATTGGTCTTGAAATAGGGCATCATTCCTAATTTCGTCGGCTTTCCACCAGCATCCGACAACATAGACCTACGACATAGCGCTCATCAAAACACAAGCCCGTCATGACCACTCGACAGAAAGGCTTCGACTATCTCTCTCTACCGCCCGAATTACGAAATCAGGTGATGGAATATGCGTTGGTACCTGGCAATGTATATCCTAAGAAGCCATCAAGACGTCCTACCCGAGGCTTTCGAGAGTCACTATGGCGGAACTTAGGTGGACCTAAGTTCACAAAGCTGATTCGCCCAACAACGCCTCCAGCTGTCGCCATCCCATTTGCTCTGGCGTTCTTGATTAACGTATTCACCGTCATCGAATACTTCCGTCGAAGATCCAAGGGTGAACTACCGTTGTGGTTTGGATTGTGGGAGATTTTCGCTTTGTTTATTCTCCTCTACAGCGACAGAGCCAGACCGGCGTGTTGGAAAGTCAATCAGCTTAAAGATGCCGGTCACTATAAGCTTCCGGGTTATCAACTTCTGGCAGCTTGCGAGCAAACACAAGAAGAAGGCGAGAGGCTCTTCTACGAGAAGAACACCTTTCACCTACCTCCAGGACAATTGAAACACACGCTGGATTGGCTCTACGAGCTTCAACCTTGGCACGAAATAATGATTAAATCAGTGTGCATTACACTTTCTTCGGCAGACCTAACGCCTAGTATCTTAACCAAGATAGATAAAGTTAGAAAGGAGGAGATGAGCGAACCTGGTTTCAGCGAGGAAAGATTCTTAAGGCGCATCATTTGCGATTTCCTAAATGAAACATGGGCGGAAAGATTACGATTCCTGGCACGGTGGCGAACATTGGATACGATCCATGTGCGAGGCATTGATCACAGCTTCAGCATACAGCCTTGGGAAATACCAGCTGTAACGCTACTAACGGACTGGCCAGAATATCGCTCTATATTTTGGAACGTTCACTTAGAGCTGCAATTTAGTATGCGTCATGGGGGTTGGAAACGAACGAAGGCTCGTCTGACGAAGTGCCAAAACGCTGTGCAATATTGCAAGATGTAGGGGCTGAAAAATGGGAATCCTTATATGCAATTAGTTTGATACTACAAATAAAGAAGTGAACAACCAAAATTCCCAAGACACATTTTCATCGAATTCCCTCAGTAATGTACTGCATCATCCGTGTACGCAGTTTTTTGGCACAGAAGTAGAGTATCAGCCTTCTCCACGAAGCCACCAGCTGAGCGGAACATTTATTGCAGCAATCTCTCGGCGCTCATTCACATGAGGCGAATGCATCGTCTTTGGTGATAAAATATTTGAGAGTAGTATAACAGTAGAAGTTTCTAGAGTCTCCATGAATACAGCAGCAGGGCCGACAGCTTATCAGACAATCAGTGTCAAAAATCCTATATCAAACTGATAAGATTCCATAAAAGGCTTCGGACAAGCAAAAAGGTGAGCGTTCGGGGGAATCGAAACCCAGAGCATGATATTGAACCAATTGGTTCAAATCCCAAACCAAATGCTTAGTCATCCAGACCAACTGGTCCAAACCGATAGTTGGTGGTTGGACTGGTCCACCATCAAAAGCGTTGAGCATGCGCGTCCATGAAAATGAAGTAATAAAATAGCATCCCAAAATCGAGTCGTCTACTGTACAAAGAGTCGTTCCCACACATATTGAACCCACCCTACCATTTTATAACTACATACGGAGCAGCGTACACGCCGTTTCCATGGATATGCGCTGTAGGCATCGCTAATTGACGATCAACTGAAGGACTGAGAGCATTGAGCATGTGAGCTCCACTAGGCTATTCCAGAGCTACTTTAATTTCCTCTATATACTCAATTTATGATGCTTAGAAGAAGCTTTAGATGCTTGACTATCATGAAATCGAACCATACCTTCTATACCCCGTTCTAACAATGCAATTTGGTATCTCAAAACAAGGAACCCCTACACCTCGTCTACCCATTACCGACGGGCGAGAGAAACAACGAACAGACTTTGCAGTATACCGACACCTGACTAGCAGTCACATAATAATACAGATGATATCCCGTCGCCGTATTATCATCCGCACTCGTCGTATTCTGAACACAGAAATTGAACGGCGCATTCGCTGCTGTGTTATTCAAAAACAGCTGTGTGCGCCCCGTACCATCCGTAAGAGCATTCCCGTACCATGTCTTGTTTCCATATGCCGATCGCGTGTCCCAGAAGATTTTGCCAGTAGTGACGCCGGTTGGAACCCCGTAGTAGGAGTTGTTGGTGACAGAGTAGAGCTGCTTCACGCTGGTGAGGGCGAAGACCTCACGTCTGGAGGGGAAGAAATAGTTGTCGGTCATGTGGGTCGAGGGGTCGGAAAGAGCCCAGCCGGCGTTGGCGTTGGGGTCCGGGGAGATGGCCAGGTAATTTGGCGGCGCGGAGGGGGCGTTAGATGCAACGGTAATAGTGGTTGTGGACGTGATTGTTGTAGTGGTAGTGGCAGTACTGGTTGGGTTGGTGGAGATGCCGGAGGAAATCGTCTGTGTTGTTATGGCTGTTTGGTAGACTGTGGTCACCGCGGTGGTCGAGGCTACGGTCGTGGTAGTTGTAGTGCTGGTGGTAGTGGTGGTCGATTCGATCACTGTCGATGTCTGCGTTACTGGCGTTGCTTCTTCGCTGCACGCAGAGCTCAAAATACTTGCAGGGAAAGTGGCCAGTGCAGATGGCGTGCTAAGAGTGGATGAGGTGCCTTGGCGTATCTCAAGGTCACGCTTCTTCATTCCCGTGACTGTTCTTGCAACAATTGTGTACACAGTCGCAGTCGTGGTAACCACTGGCTGCGTTGTCGTGGAAGGAACGGTGGTGAATTGGGCATGCACGACAGAGCTTGTAGGTGTTGCACTGACGTACGAGATTGCCGTCGTAGTTGCGCTGGAAGTTTGTATGATTGTAGACGTTGTCGTGGAGACTGGGGTGCTGTAGCCTAGAAGCTGCGAGCAAAACGGTTTCAGACTTTGTGATTCGATAATCGAAGTTGCCGCCGCGACTTGGTCCACCGTCGATGTACTCGACGTTGTGACTGATGGGGTGACGGATGGGGTGACGGATGGGGTGACGGATGGGGTGACGGATGGGGTGACAGAGGGGGTGACTGATGGAGCAATAGAGGGTGTAGCTGAGGGAGTAACAGAGGATGGAGATGGCGTTGTTGTGGAAGTAGTTGCATCGGTAGATGAGGTGTCGGCCGTTGATGAAGGCGAAGGTGTGACAGAAAACGATGAGAGAATGTCTGAAGAGGGAGTGGTCTGCGCAGCTGCCGGCGATTGAGTCTCGACCGCAGATGATGAGGACAGCGCCGCTTCGGAGGAAGATGTCTGAGCTACTAAAGCAGGAGATGACGTTGCTTCTGAAGACGAGACTATCCCTGAGGACGAGGGTGTTTCTGAGGATGAGGTAATCTCTGAGGATGAGGTAATCTCTGAGGATGAGGTAATCTCTGAGGATGAGGTAATCTCTGAGGATGATGGCGTTTCTGAGGCTGTCTCTGAAGATGTTTGAGCTACTCCTGAAGAAGCCGACGCTGATTCCGAGGTAGATGATATGGCTGCTGTTCCATATGATGTGATTCCTGTGGAGACAGTAGACGGGGTCTGCGCTGCTGATGTTGAAGATGCTGCTGAGCCAGAGAGAGAATACAATTGGAGAGAATCGGATCCGCCGCAGAACGTGGTATTGTCACCAGCACATGGAGTATCAGAATTGCCCGACTGATCCGTAGCAAGGGTAGGTTGGTTGTCCAGCGAGTTTCCGCAAAAGCAGGTGGTTCCTGGGAGTATCGTTAGTCTTGATTGCTCGTCAGGTACTAGCGTTTGGGTTATTACCATTTTGGACCCCAAAATACAGGTAAGAAGCGCAGTAAGAAGCGCAATAATCCACGGACATGGAAGGATTCGAGACCGAATCGGCATTCAAGATCCGGCTATTCGATGGGTCGTTATAAAGCCCTTGATTCACGTAGCTTCCAGCACTCTGCACGACAGTCGCGGAAACAGCACCCGTGGACGTCACTGAACTTGATGTAGCAGTGGTGAGGTCAGGTGAAGTCGTAGCTACGGGGCTATTCAACGTCGTCCCCCCAGAGTCACTTGATGACAATTCAGTTGGATAGGCTGAAATTGGACTTGACAGACTATTAGATGTTGTGGCTGCTGCGATGTTGGGCGTTGAAGCGGCTGTATCGCTCGACGGTGCAGCTGACGGACCAATCGTTAACAAAGGACCGGTATCGCTTGATTGTGAAGCTAAGTAAGTCAGTGAGGATGGAACGCTCGTATCACTTGATGGCGAAACTGAGAGTATACCTGATATAGGGCCACTTGTATCGCTCGATGAAGCAGCCGACGATAATGCGACGCTTGTATCACTTGAATATAATGACGGAAGAGTCGTATCACTTGATGACGCAGCTGATGGAAGATCAGATGAGGAACCAGCCGTATCCATTGATGGCGAAGCTGATGAGCTCGACGTTGTCGAAGCAATGGTATCAATTGACGGCGTATTCGATAGGCTGCTTGATGATGAAGTAACTGTGTCACTTGACGGCGCCGCAGATGGGGGATTGCTCGATACGACTGACAAGGCTGCGCTACTTAGAAGAGACTCTGATGGACCTGGAACGGCTGTATTGCTTGATGCTGACACTGACTGACGAATTTGCGTAGAGGTGCTTGACCGCGAAGACGAAGGACTGTTCGAGACAGTAGTCGGTGCCGCCGCGCCTGGGCTTGTCGACGGACCAAGGAGTGAGGGATTGTTCGATATTGTACTTCCTGAGGTAGTTTCACTCCCTGCGGTATATTTAACCCCCAAGGGTGTTGGCACCGTACTTGATTCCGTAGTGGATGTCCCAATCGAAACATTGCTGGAACTATCAGCTACTCCGTTGCTTGATGTAAAAGTCCCCGAAAGACTTGATGATAGTGCCGGCGTGCCACTTGATGCTGTTGCACCTGTTGAATCACTCGATCCTGAAGCTGCTAAGCCAGTCGATGAGGTAGCGGCAGCACTGATAGGCGATGTCATCGCCGCGCTGCTCAAGGACCCAGGAGCGAAGTCGCTTGATGTGGCCCTGTCGGTGCTAGACTGAGCAGAACTGGTGGTGTTAGTACTGTTCAGTGGTGGTGGTGTAGTAACAAGGTTGAAGCCGTAGCAGCTCCCTGGAGTCTGTCCAACTACTGTAACGTAGATCGGCTGCGGGTCTGGTGATGTGCTGCACGTATAGAATGTAT
>JAABUI010000575.1_pt1 | contig 25815 bp, 23 predicted proteins | sample 5559111 | NCBI WGS metagenome assembly JAABUI01 (sample SAMN10711870, study PRJNA513365) | rock metagenome | isolation source: Antarctica rocks | place: Antarctica: Victoria Land, Buttleship Promontory
ACCTTGAAGCGACCCGGGAGCGCCGGTTCAGCATCAACAAGGGCGAGCGAGTCCCTGGCGTCTGGGGCGTTGCTGCTCCCGTCCTGAGTGCGGACGGGATCGCGACCGCCGCGCTGGCCGTCCAAGGCCCCCAGATCCGGATGCCCGATGACCGGGTCTCGGAGCTGGGACCGCTCGTGATCGAGACGGCCCGAGCGATCGCCGCAATCATGCCCTCCGGCTACCAACTCTGAGGTTGCCTGTTGACGCTCGCGCTCGGCTCCGTCTGTGTTGGTCTCGCTTCCATTGTCGGTGGGGCAACGGGTTTCGGAACCGCTCTCATTGCGACACCGCTGATGTTGTTGGTGGGTCTCAGTGTGCCCGAGGTGATACTCGTCAACCTCGTTGTGGCGCTGGTGACCCGATCTGCTGTGACGTTCCGGCTGCGTGCACACGTCACCTGGTCACGCGTGGGTCTCTTTGCGCTCGGGAGTATTCCGGGTGCCTGGGCTGGAGCTGAGGTCCTGCATGTGCTTCCGGTGCACTACCTGAAGCCCGCAGCAGGCGTGCTCGTGGTGCTCTGCGGTATCAGCATGGCTGTCCCCAACCGGTCGGAGCCCCACTCGCCCTCTCCGGCGACTCAAGCCGCGACGGGCGCTGTCGGTGGCTTTCTCAGCACCACCACTTCGCTCAATGGTCCGCCCCCGGCACTGCTGCTCACCCGGGCGCGTGTACCACCCCTGGTCTTCATCGCGGATTTGGCCGGGTACTTCACCGCCGTCAGTGCGGTGTCGCTGATTATCCTCGGGGCACGCGGCCAAATTCCTCACTCGATACTCTGGCCGGCGCTTCCGCTCTTCGTCGCGGCCGGACTGTTCGGAAACGTCGGGGGCTTGTGGATCGCGCACCGGTTGCCAGTCCGCGCCTTCCGGTCGGCCGTCATCGTGCTGGTCATCGTCGCCGGCGCCGTAACGGCCCTCTCGGGGTAGGCACGGCGCCGGCCCGGCTCACGGTAGCGACCGCTGATGGGCAACGACCGCGTTCACCCGGCCGCCGACCTCGTGCCCGTGGGTGCCCCCTCGGTGCGCTTGTCCCCCTCGGGATGCTTGCGCCGGTGCACCTCGTAGATGATCAGGATCACCGCGAGCGTCACCAGGCTCAGCCAGAACTGGGATCGGGTGGCCGGCAGGATGGCCATCGTCACCAGGACCGCGGCCATGAGGGCGATCGTGGCGTAGCTGAGCCCGGGGAAAAACCACATCTTCAGGGTGAAGGGGAAATGCTCGGCGTCTAGTCGGCGCCGCATTCTGACCTGCGCCAGCGCAATGCAGAAGTACACAAACAGAGCGACCGCGCCGTAGGAGTTCACCAAGAACGAGAAGACCAGATCAGGTGAGATGAAGGCGAAGATCACGGAGACGTAGCCAGCGGTCGTGCCTAGCAGAATAGCCCGCCGCGGCACGCCGCTGGCGGACAACTTCGTGAACAGCTGCGGCGCGTCGCCGTTGCGAGTGAGCGCGAAAATCATCCGCGAGGAGGTGAACAGCGAGGAGTTCAGAGCCGACAGCACCGCCACCAGAACGACGGCGTTCATCAGCGTGGACACCGCGGGCACGTTCAGCGCTTGCAGCGCCGCGGCGTAGGGGCTGACGGTGATGTCGGGCGAGTTCCACGGTCGGATCGCGACGATGATGAACACCGAGCCAACGTAGAACAGCAACACCCGCAGGATGATCGAGTTGGTCGCCTTCGCTACCGCCTGGCGGGGCTGGGATGACTCTGCTGCCGCAATGGTCACGATCTCGGCGCCGGTGTAGAACGCGATGCACGGCACCACTGCCGCAAACACGGCGCCGAGCCCCATGGGGGCCACACCGCCGTGCGCAGTCAGGTTGGCGAGACCGCCGACGGAATTCGGCCACAGTCCGAAGAGGTAGGCCACACCGACGACGAGGAAGACCACGATCGCTACGATCTTGATCCCCGAGAACCAGTACTCGAACTCGCCAAAGGAACGTGCCGAGATGAGGTTGGTGCACGTCAACAGGCCCATCAAGACCAGGCACAGCACCCACAGCGGCGCGGCTGGCACCCACAGCTGCAGGATCCGCCCACCGGCGACGGCCTCCACAGCGACCACGATCACCCAGAAGTACCAATACATCCAGCCCACGGCGAATCCGGCCCGCCGTCCGAGCCCTTCCCTGGCGTACACGTAGAACGAGCCCAGCGCTGGCTTGGCGACGGTCATCTCCGCCAACATCCGGATCACCAGCGTGATGATGACTCCGGCGATGGCGAAGGAGATGAATGCGGCGGGCCCGGCGTCGTGGATGATCACGCCACTGCCCACGAACAAGCCTGCGCCGATGGTTCCGCCGAGTGCGATCAGGTTCATGTGCCGTTGCTTCAGCGACTGCTTCAGCCCTCCGGTATCGCCGGTGGGCTCGCTGTCGTCGGTTTCGACCCCTGTCACTGCCATTGCCGCTCCACTCCTGTTGCCGTTGTCACCGCGCGCAGCGTGTGACCGGAGTAACGATAAGTCCATCCGCGATCGAGTGGAGGTGCCAGCGGGGGACGGTTAAATGGATCCAGCGGGCCCCCGGGCGGGTCAGACACCCGGTGTCATGGCAGCGCCTGTGCGGCGCTCAGCAGGGCCATCACCTCGATGTCACTGCTGCTGCACCCGCGCGAAAGATCGTTCAGCGGTGCCGACAGTCCCTGCAAGATCGGCCCGAGCGCCATGGCGCCGCCGAGGCGCTCGGCGATCTTGTAGCCGATGTTGCCGGCGCCGAGGTTGGGGAAGACCAGGACGTTGGCGTCGCCGGCCGCGGCGGAGCCCGGGGCCTTCGAGGCACCCACCGAGGCAACGAGCGCCGCGTCGAGCTGCAGCTCACCGTCGATGCGCAATCCGGGGGCCCGTCGGCGCACCAGCGCCGTGGCTGCGAGGACGGTGTCGATGTCGGGGTGCGCGGCGCTGCCCTTGGTGCTGAACGACAGCATCGCGACCACCGGCTCCTGCCCGGTGAGGCCGCGATGGGTGGCGGCGGCCGCGATGGCGATGTCTGCCAGCTCCGCGGCGGAGGGGGCAGGGACCACGGCGCAGTCGGAGAACGTCAGCTGTCGGCCGTCGGGCAGCAACATGAGGAAGGAGCTGCTCAACGTCGTGATGCCCGGGGCCAGCCCGACAACGCGCAGTCCCGCCCGCAACACGTCCGGCGTCGGACGAGTCGCGCCCGCGACGCAGGCGTGCACGCGTCCGACGCGCACGGCAGCAGCAGCGACGAAGATCGGGTCGGCCGTGGCCGCGGGAATCCGCTCCGGGTGCCGCGCAAAGCCGGTTTCGAGCGTGGTCCGAACAGTGTCGTCGGAGATGGCGTCGGCGAGGTCGACGATCAGCTCGTCGGGGAGCTCGATCTCGTGCGTGGTCGCCGCCAGTCGGATCCGGGGCGCGTCCCCGAACAGCCGCGGTGCGACCAGCCCTTCCCCGTGCAGGCGGACCGCAGCGTGCAGCGCGCGCGGATCCTCGCCGTCGGGCAGCGCCACGGCCAGGCCCGCGCCGCGCACGGCGGCACGCCACCGATCGAGGATCTCGCTGCAATCAGCCCGCTGAGCGGCATCGACGAGGGTCATCAGAGGTTACCTCCGTGGACACGCACGTTGGGGGCCACCGAAGTACTCGGCGACCCCCAACGGCTGGCCCTGCCAAAGCAGGGCGGGGACTTCAGGGCTGAACGGCCTTCTCGACGTCGGTCAACATGGCGTCCACTCCGTGCAGCAGCTCGGAGAGAACCTCCTCGTCGGCCACCAACGGCGGAGAGATCATCAGCATCGGGGCGCCACGGTCGTCGCCACGCAGGATGACCTTGGTCCGGCGGAACGCTTCGGGCAGCACCTCACGCAGCACCGTGAGCGACTCGGCGTCGGTCAACTCACGGCCGCTGTGGTTGTCCGCCATCATCTCGATGGCGTAGAAGAAGCCGGTGCCCCGCACGTCCTTGACGCAGCGGTGCGCGTCCTTGAGCGAGTTGAGCGCATCGCGGAGCTTGGGTCCGTGGGTGGCGACGTTCTCCAGCACCTTCTCGTCCCGCATGGCGCTGATGTTGGCGACCGCGACCGCGGTGCTCACCGGGTGACCGCCCCAGGTCGCACCGTGGGTGAAGGTGCCGCCCTTCGGCGAGTCGTACAGCTCGGTGACCAGCTGTTCGCGGACAATCATGCCGCCCAGCGGGGCGTAGCCGGAGGTGGAGCCCTTGGCGAAGGTGATCATGTCGGGGACCACCCCGGTGACGCCGTGGCCGAACCAGTGACCGAGCCGACCGAAGGAGCAGATCACCTCGTCAGAGACCAGCAGGATGCCGTATTTGTCGCACAGCGCGCGCAGCGCCGGCCAGTAACCGTCCGGTGCGACCAGCGCGCCCCTGCCGTTCTGCACCGGCTCGGCGAAGACGGCGGCGATGGTCTCGGGACCCTCCTCGAGGATGACGGCCTCGACCTCGGTGATGCAGTCCAGCTCGGTGGCAGGGCCGCAGTCACCGACGAACCCGAGTGTGTTGGGCACGCTGCGGATTCCGGGAAGCAGCGGACCGAATGGGTCCTTGATCTTGGGGAGTTGGGTGATCGACAGGGCCCCCATGGTGGTGCCGTGGTAGGCCATCTCGCGGCTGATGATCTTGGTTCGCTCGGGAGCGCCCTGGCTGCGGTGGTACTGGCGTGCGAACTTCAGCGCGGTTTCCACCGCCTCGGAGCCGGAGTTGACGAAGAAGGTGGTCTCGAGGTCGCCGGGCGCCAGCTCGGCGATCAGGGTTGCCGCCTCGATGGCCGGTACGTGCGCCGAACCCCAGTTGCTGGCGTAGGCCAGGGTCCCGACCTGATCGGCCGCGGCCTTCGCGATGTCGGCGCGCCCGTGGCCCATGTTTACGCAGAACAGGCCCGCCAAACCGTCGAGGTGGCGCTGCCCGGTGGTGTCATAGAGGTAGGAACCTTCACCGCGGACGAACACCGGGAACTCGCTCTCCCAGGTGTCCTTGCGGGTGAAGTGCGGACCTAGGTGTCGGCGAGCCTTTGCTCGCAGCTCCGTGTCATGCACCTGACGACCTCCTTCGCGATGTGAATTCCGATGAGACAACTGTGACCACTCGTCCGAGTGGTTACCAGAGCCAGACGACGACCCAGTCATGGGTCCAGGACTGGACCTGTCGACGCGTCCGCTTCTGGTTCTTTGCGGAGCCACGAGAAAGGTCTCATGCTGGTTGACAACGGTTGCGCACGTCGGTTCCTGGCAATTGGGGCGGGCGGCAACCCCCAGAAACGGAGGTGTCAGATGAGGATCGGTGTTCCCAAGGAAGTCAAGAACCACGAGTACCGCGTAGCCGCCACGCCGGCAGGTGTTCATGAGCTGGTGGCCGGTGGTCATGACGTGTTCATCGAGAGGGGGGCGGGGGAAGGCTCCTCCATCAGCGATGGTGACTACGCCGCGGCCGGCGCGAAGATCCTCGACAGCGCTGACGAGGTTTGGGGCAACGCCGAGATGGTGCTCAAGGTCAAGGAGCCCATCGCGCAGGAGTACCACCGCCTGCGCAAGGACCTGATCCTGTTCACCTACCTGCACCTGGCGGCCAGCGCGGAGTGCACCACAGCGCTGGTCGACGCGGGCACGACATCCATCGCCTACGAGACGGTTCAGCTCCCGGACGGCTCACTGCCGCTGCTCTACCCGATGAGCGAGGTGGCCGGACGCCTGGCCCCGCTGGTCGGTGCGCAGTGCCTGAGCCGGATGGCCGGTGGACGAGGTGTGCTCATCGGCGGGGTGTCCGGGGTGGCCCCGGCACGAGTCGTGGTGATCGGGGCCGGTGTGTCCGGCATGAACGCGGTCGCCGTCGCCGAGGGCACCTGGGCCGACGTGGTGCTCTTCGACAAGAACGTCGACAAGCTCCGTGCCGCCGACCGGATGTACCAAGGGCGCATCCGCACGATGGCGGCCAACGCCTACTCGATCGAGCAGGAGGTGCTGCAGGCGGACCTCGTCATCGGCGCCGTCCTCGTGCCGGGGACTAAGGCACCCAAGATCATCTCCAACGAGCTGGTCTCCCGGATGAAGCCGGGGAGCGTACTGGTGGACATCGCGGTCGACCAAGGCGGCTGCTTCGCGGACACCCACCCGACCACCCACGACGACCCGACGTTCAAGGTGCACAACTCGATCTTCTACTGCGTGGCCAACATGCCGGGGTCGGTGCCGCACACTTCCACCTACGCACTGACCAACGTGACGCTGGACTACACGGTGCAGCTCGCGGACAAGGGCGTGGCCCGCGCCGCCGCCGAGAACGAGGCACTGCGTCGCGGGGTGAACACCGTCGGCGGCAAGGTGACCTATGCGCCCGTCGGCCAAGCGCACGGCATCGAGATCGTCGACGTGCGGGACGCCCTCGGCATCCGCTAGCTCGCTGTTGCGTTGCTTTGGTCCGGCCCGGCACTCGGGCCGGACTAATGTGTTGGTGGACGAACCGGAAAGGTGCTGATGCCTCGAACGTTGATCGAAGTCGACCGCACGCAAGATGTCCCGCTGTACCGCCAGGTCCGCCTCGCCATCGAACACGGGATCGCCAGCGGAACGTTCGATGTGCTGCACCGGCTGCCGAGCTCCCGAGAGCTTGCGCTCAGCCTGGCGGTATCCCGTAACACCATCAACCTTGCCTACCAGGAGCTCGTCGCCGAGGGACTGGTGCTCAGCCACGAACGTCGCGGGCTCTTCGTCAACCCCGAGATGCGCGAGGCCTGCGCCGCCCAGTCCAAGACCACTGCGCCTCGCATCGACTGGGCGGCTCGCGTGCGGCACTATCCGGACGCCGGCCTGCCGCACGTAAAGAAAGAGACCGACTGGCACCGTTTCCCCTACCCGTTCCTCGCCGGCCAGTGCGACGTTAACGCCTTCCCGGCGCGCGCCTGGGTCCGCTGCCTGCGCGATTCGCTGTACCAACCCCACGTGTACGCGAGCTTGCAGGACAGCGAGGCTTCGGACGACCCGATGCTCGTCGACATGATCCGCCACCAGCTTCTACCCAACCGGGGCATCGAGGCCGCCGCCGACGAGGTCCTGGTGACGGTGGGCTCGCAGCAGGGGCTCGACCTTCTCAGCCGCGCCCTGTTGGGACCAGGGCAGTCGGTGGCCATCGAGAATCCCGGCTACCTCGACGCGCGGCACATCTTCCTGCGCACGGGTGCCACCGTGCACCCGGTCGACGTCGACCAGCGTGGGATGCGGCCGCCGGCGTCGCTGCAGGGCACCGACCTGATGTATCTCACGCCCAGCCACCACCACCCCAGTAATGTCACCCTGAGTATGGACCGTAGAATTGCGCTGCTGCAGCGGGCGTCCGAGGCGGGCACGGTGATCGTCGAGGACGACTACGACAGTGAATTCCGTTACCAGGGCAGCCCCAGCCCCGCCCTGAAGGCGCTGGACTCCACCAGCGACGCCGTCTATCTCGGCACGTTCTCCAAGTTCCTGTCGCCCGGGCTGCGCCTGGGCTACCTCGTTGGTCCCGCGGACCTGGTCCGTGAGCTGCGCGAGATACGCCGTTACGTGCTGCGGCACCCGCCGGGCCATTTGCAGCGCGCGCTGGCACTGCTCATCGACAGTGGCGAGTACCACCGGTCGCTGCGGCGGCACCGCACCAAGCTCAAGGACAAGTGGGAGATGGTGTGCGAGGCCACCAACCGCGAGTTGCCGTGGCAGGAACATCACCATCCGCCGGGTGGCGTGAGCCTGTGGATGACCGGTCCGCCCGAGCTGGACTCGGTGGAGTTGGTCCGTAAAGCCAAGCATCGTGGGGTGTTGATCGAGCGGGGCGACATCTACTTCCACGGTGACAGCCCGCCGTTGAACCACTTCCGCATCGGTTTCACCGCCATACCTCCCCGGGCCATCGCCGAGGGCATCCGGCTGCTGGGGCAGGAGTGCACCGAGCTGCTTTCTCGTTAGCCGCCGGACTCGTAGATTTTGTGACTGACCCGATCACGCAGGGCGATGAACTCCGGCAGGGTCCGTAGCTCGGCGCCGAGCTTGCGTCCCACCTCTCGCGAGAAATCGACCTGCTCGTCGAAGACGATGCGCCCGGGGCGGGAACTCATCACGATGACCCGGCTGCCCAGGAAGATTGCCTCCTCGACGCTGTGGGTGATGAAGAAGATCGTCTTGTGAGTCTCCCGCCAGATGTTGAGCAGCTCGAGCTGGAGCCGCTCGCGGGTCAGGGCGTCCAGCGCGCCGAACGGCTCGTCCATCAGCACGATCTGCGGGTCGTTGGCCAGTACGCGCGCGATCTGGCAACGCTGCTGCATCCCGCCGGAGAGCTCGTAGGGGCGGCGTTCCACAAAGTCCTTGAGGCCGACCATGTCCAGATAGTGCTCGGCGTCGGCGCGGCGCGTGCCCTTGTTCACGCCCCGCAACCGGGGACCGAGTTCGACGTTGCCCAGCACGGAGAGCCAGGGATAGAGGTTGGACTGCTGGAAAACCACCCCCCGTTCGGGCCCTGGGGCCTTGATCTGGTGGCTGTCGATGGTGATTGAGCCCTCGGTGGGCGTGAGGAAACCCGCCAGCAACTGAAGCAGAGTGGTCTTGCCGCAGCCTGACGGCCCGGCGACGCATACAAACTCGCCCGGCTCGATGGTGATGTCGATGTCGGACAACGCGTGCACCTGAGTGCCCTTGCTGAGGTAGCGGTGCGTCACGTGGTCGATGACCAAGCGCTGGGTGTCGGTCCGCCCCAGAGCGATTGCCGGATTGCTCATGGTTCTATCCCCACGTCGCTTCGCTCGCTCATTTGCCTGCCGCCTGTGCCGGCGCTGCGTCGACCCCGGCTGCGTACGCAGCGGGGGCGCTGGCCGCATCGATCCCGCCCTGGGCGAGCAGGAACTTCGACGTGGCCTGCAGGTCGGCGGCCATCTTGCCGCCGAGGTAGGCGGGGCTGGCCTGCTCCGTCGCCGGCAGGTACTGGTACCCGCTGAACTGGACCTTGACGTCGGCGGGGCTGATGCCCATCACGGCGGCGATGCTCACCGAAGCCTCGTCGGGCTTGTCAGTGATCTGTTTGACGCCCGCGTCCTCCGCCTTGGCCCACATGGTCATGAACGCCGGATTCGCGTTGATGAAGCTGGTGGTCGCCGCGCCCAGGTCGTAGGTCGGCTTTCCGGCCTTTGCTGTGTCCTCACTGGACATGATGAGGTGTCCATCTTTGAGCAGTACCGAGAGCGTGGGGTCCCACACCCACGCGGCGTCGATCTGGCCGCCCTCCCACGCCGAGGGCATCTTGTCGGGCGAGAGGTTGATGATCGAGACGTCCTTGGCGGGGTCCATGCCCGCGTCCTGCAGCGCCTGCAGCAGGCTGTAGTGCGCGGTCGAGCTGAAGGCCACCGCGATCTTCTTGCCTTTGAGCTGCTTGATGTTGGTGATGGACTTGTCCTTGGCCACCAGCGACTCCGCCTTGCCGATGATGTCGTGCACCCAGTCAACTCGGATCGGGATGTTCAGGGGCGCCGAGAGGGCCTTAGTGGCAGGGCTCGAGCCGATCAGGCCGATGTCGATGCTGTTGGAGCCGAACGCCTGGAGCACGTCGCCGCCGGAGTCGAACTTGCTCCAGCTAATCTTCGCGTTGGGCATGCACGTCTCGAGCATCTTCTGATCCTTGACCACCAGGTCTGCGTTGGGAATGTTCTGGTAGGCGATGCGGGCCACAGTGGTGACCGATGGATCGGCAGGGAAGGGGCACGGTGCACCGGTCGATGCGCTCTCGGCGGTGCGGTTGGAGCCTACACATCCGCTGAGTGTGGCCACGCCGGTGACGGCGACGACCGCAGCGAGAGTACGGAGAGCGGGGCGATGGGCACGGTTCATGAAGTTCTCCCAAGGATGGCGCAGAGGCGGGACGGGATGAGGGACGGGATGAAGGGCGGGGCGCTCATGCCTTACCGCGCCACGGAACAAGGGTTCTTTCCAGCCCTTTGATGGCCAGGTCGAGCAGGATCGCGGCGATCCCGATCACGATGATGCACGCGATAGTGAGCGGGGTCTTGAGCTCTGTGCCGGACAAATAGGCGAGGCCGCCGATGCCGGGGATACCGTTGTTCAGCTCGGCGGCGACGACGGTGGTCCAGGCAAAGCCAACGGCGATCCGGATGCCGCTGATCACCTCGGGCAGGGTGGAGGGCAGTACGACGTGAGTGAGGGTCTGTCGCCTGCTGGCCCCCAGCGAGAGCGCTGCGTTAATGCGTTCTTCCCGGATTCCGCGTACGCCGCTGATGGTGTAAATGGTGATCGGCGGAAATGCGGCCAGGAAGAGCAGCCACATCTTGGAGGTGTCACCAATCCCGAACCAGACGATCAGGATTCCGATGTAACCCAAGGGGGGCAGCGCCCGCAGGAAGTTCAGGTAGGGCTCGATGACCGTCGCGACCGGCCGAAAGCTGGCCATGACGAAGCCCAGAACGGGGCCGACGATGATGGCGCCCCCAACCCCGACGCCGATGCGCTGCAGGCTGGCGATGAGGTGTTCCCACAGGTAGTAGTTCTGCTCACCTTTAACCAGGCGCGGCACGCCGGGTGCGATGGGGTGGTCACTGTTGGCCTGCACGAATGCGTTCCAGACGGAACCGGGTGTCGGAAGATAGAGAGGTTTGATCAGGTGCAAGGCCGTGACGAGCCACCACAGCCCGAGGAACACCACGAGAGCGGCGACCCTGATGAGCACCCGCCGGAGCAACTTGCGGCGCCGGTCCTTGGTGTCGCGTCGTTGAGCCTCGCGTGCGCCGAGCTCTTGGTCGGCGGCCGCCTTCACCATCGCCGCGGGGGGAGCAGTGCTGCTCCTGGTCATGTGGACCTCCATCAGTGCCGCTGTGGCAGTGCCCGGGGAAGCGGGCTGGCGTAATAGTGGGCCACGCCACAGCGATGGAGCAGTTCCAGATAGGTCGTATTCGGGGGTACCAGGCTCGCTCACCTCCGAGGAACAGGCGCAAGTCGAGCGTGCACAGTCTGGCCACCTTCACCCGGTCCGTGGCACGAGCACCACCATCCGCGGGGTGGTGGAGCTTGTGGGTGACCGTTCCGCCCGAACTGGACTCGGTGGAGTTGATCCGCCGGACCAAGCGCCGCGGCAAATCACTAGCCGGCGGGGATTGGTCACCAGGCTGACAGCCACAGCCACAACGAAGTTGAAAAGGAGCGCGATTTACCCGACGTTGCCGTCGAAGGAAGTCGATTTGAGCAGGTCTTCGCAGCCGGAACGGTGGACGCAGACGACACCGTATATGGTTCCGGCTGCCGCTTCCAGGCGCTGACGCGTCAGAGTAGTGACAGCTCAAGGACTGGCAGATCGAATGTCTTCTCCTGCATAGGTTCTGGATGTTCGAAGGTCCAGGGAGTCGCGGCGTTGCGCGCATCCCGGGTATCCGGTGAGGCCCTTGGCGGCCACCACATAATCGTCGACGACGTGGAGCTGGGCGCCGAAACCGTCAAGGTGAGGAGCGAAGTAGACCGGGAGGTGGCGGTGTTGTTCGCTTCGGTGTGCGGGCTTGACGGTAGGGACGGGGTGCGGCGGTGGCGGGTCTTGGACGTGGGACGCCGAAGACCTACCTGCAGGCCACGACACCGCGGGTGTCGTGGGTCGAGCACGGCGTGGTCGTCGCGACCGGCGCCTGATGTGGGCGATCCGCAAGAATGCCGCCGATCTGAACACCGAGCGACGCACCACCCCGGCTGAGCTCGACGAGGCCAACGTCGAACTCGACCGTGCTTACCTGCGGGGTCGGCACGGGCAGCAAGTAGATTGATGCGGCGAACGGCCGGTACTTCTTACTTCGCCAGCACACAGGTGGGGAAGACCAACCCGCGTGCAGTGTGTATGACCGTTGGTGGCGGCGAGTGGGGTGACCCGCTCGATTGGGAGCCAGAAAGGGTTGAGATCAACCCCCGCGAGGACTACGTCAGCGTTCGGGGCGCCTTCTGTTACGACGAGGTGGTGGTGACCCCGAAGAGACGCCGAGAGTCTGGATGTCGACCTCGAGGCGAGAGGGGAGGCGCCCGAGTGAGTCCGGTGCCCCTGAGTCGGAATGTGAAGGAGGAATCACGATGCCTGCAATACACGGGGTAGAATTCGAGCGAACAGTAGGGCATGACGGTGCCCGAGCTCGTGAGCATGCTCGGAACCCAGAGCTGGACTCTGGGGGTGCCGGTGCTCATGGGAGGCACCCAAGTATCGCCTCCCTCACGTCGGCTGACGCATGATGGTTAATACCGGGATGCTGCATCCGGACGGTCCCGGCGGAATGACCGGAAAACGGGTGGTCGTCACCGGCGGGGCCCGCGGTATCGGCGCGCTTACGGCGCTGGAGTGTGGCCGCGCCGGTGCGTCGGTGCTTGTGTGCGACATCGTTGAGCCTAGCGCGACGGTTGACGAGCTGAGGGCCGAGGGCCAGTCCGCTGAGGGTCGTGTGGTGGACGTGACCGATCGCTCAGCCCTGGCCGCCGCATTCGCCGACTACGGCCGGTTCGATGCGCTCATCACCTGCGCGGGAATCTACGGCCAGCGCACGAACATCGATGATCTTGACGACGCCAATGTCACCAGGGTCCTTGATATCAACGTAAAGGGCACACTGTGGACCTTGCAGGCTGCGCTGCCCCACATGCGCAAGCGTGGAGGGCGCATCGTCTGTGTGGGTTCCATCGCGGGCCAAGCAGGGGGGCGGACCGGACCGCACTACGTCGCCACCAAGGGAGCGGTCCACGCGTTGGTCAAGTGGGCGGCTAAGACGCAGGCCAAACACGGGGTGCTCGTCAACGGCGTGGCCCCCGGCGCCGTCGACGCCCCGATATTAAGGGGCAAGGGTTACATGCCTGACTACTGTCCCCTCGGTCGACTCGCCCACCCGGAGGAGATCGCGCGGGTAGCCGTGTTCCTGGCCTCCCCCGCCGCGAGCTACGTGACGGGCGCAGTCGTCGACGTGGATGGCGGCGCTGGGCTGGGCTGAACCACTGCGCCGAATCCGCTCGGGTTCACCCGGGTCCCCTTCACGGTAGGGCGAGGCTCGATTCCCGAGCTCCTGCGCGGTCACCAAGCGCCGTGTCGTACCGATTCCACGGCGCGCGAACCCTAGCTCATCGGAGTGGCGGTTGTCGCGAGTGTTCCGGCTCCACGCCTCAGCACGGGTGTGCTGTGCGCGCCACCCAGCGGCCACTGCGCCCATTCAGAGTCCCCGACGTTTCTTCGCGGATCTGGGCAACCGGGGCCTCCCCTTGCGGGCAGCCATGATCATGTCACGGCGAAATTCGGGACGGAACGCTTGAAGGCATGGTGAACATCCTGCCTGCAAGGACGAATCCTCTTAGCCAAGGAGTCAAGCAAATTGGGGGCAGTCCCGGGTGTGACCTGGGGTGATGCTGTGGAGGCGTGCCCGGGGTCGTGTTACCACACGGTCCGCCTTGCGGGCGGGGTTGTCAGGCGGTGGGGGCGGCGGAGTCGAAGAATCGGGGCTGTTCGGGCAGTTTCAGTGCGGTGAAAATGGTTTTCTGCTCGGTGGTCAGCGCGGCGCGTTGGGCAACACGGCCGTGGTCGGTGGCGAGGGTGACCAGGTGCACCCGGTCGAGTTCGTGGTGGAGGTTGCGGCAGGTGTGCCCGGTGGTGTTGTCGATGACCCGGAGCAGCAGCAGGGCCAGCAAGCACAGCCTCACGTGGGTGCGGATGCGGTCCTCGCGGTAGTGGAAGACTGGCCGTAGCCGCGCCGCAGCGCGCCTTTCATGTCGCGCTAGCCGCGTTCGACGGCGAGGAGTTGCTTGTATGCCGCGGCCAGATCATCGCGGGTGAGGGTGGTATCGGAGTGCGCAGCAGCCCGTTGCCCTCCGGGTGCGCCTTCCCGCTTGGCCGCCGCCGCACCCACCCGAAGCAACCCGGGCTTGGTGCGGCGCAGGTAACGACGCAAACCGGGCTTTAACTTGAGCTGCCGACGAGTGGCTCAGTGACGCTGGGCGCCCGCGATCAGCTCGACGATTGCGTCGAGAATCGTGTTGGCCTTGGACAGGTCGAGGACGCGGGAGTGGCGGTAGTACGGGCTCAGGTCCAGGCCGACCCCGACCCCGTAGATTTCCACTGCCCCTTGTCGTTCGGTTGTGGCCACCACCTCCTGGAGATGGTGGTCGAGGTAGTGCCGGTCGTTGGCCTGGTCGGTCGCGCTGTCCATCGGGCTGCCGTCGGATACCACGATCAGCAGCTTGCGGTGCTCCGCGCGGCCCTCGGACCGGTCACAGGCCCAGGTCACCGCCTCGCCGTCGATCCCCTCGCGATAAAGGTCGGGCTTGAGTAGGGCCGCGATACCGGGACGCGCGCGACGCCAGGTGCTGTCAGCGCCCTTGAACACCAGGTGTCGCCGCTCGTTGAGTCGTCCAGGGTGGCGCGGACGCCCGGCGCGTATCCAGTCTCGCCGCGCCCGGCCACCGTTCCACGCCCCTGTGGTGAAGCCCAGAATTTCACTGCTCGCGCCAGCCTGCTCCAGAGCACGGGCGAAGACGTCGACCAGCATCGACACCGTCGACGCATGCTGCTTCATCGACCCGGAGCAGTCGATGAGGAAGGTGACGAGCGCGCTGGGTACCGGCGCCACCCGCTCGGCCCGGAAGAGACGCCGCTCCTGTGGAGCGGTGATCAGCTGCGCCAGCCTGCGGCCGTCGATGTGGCCCTCCTCGAGATCGCCGTCCCAGCCGTCCCTGCCTGGTTCGTCGAGCAGGGCAGACAGCTGGCGGACCAGACGAGGGCGGTTGACGCCCTGCTCAGCGATCTCGCGGTCCAATTGGTTGCGTAGGCTCTTCAGCAGCGCGGGCCGGACGAATGACGCTGCCTCATGCTGATCGTCATAGGCGGTGGTGAACCTGTGATAGCCGGCGGCGGCATCGGCGAGGACGGCACTGTACCCGGACACGGCCAGGGGCGTCGTCTCCTCACCGTCTCCGTCGAAGTCCATCATCAACGTGAACCGGCCCTGCGCTGCCTGCTCGTTCGCATCCGTCTGAGCGCCCTCTGACGTGGGCGCGGCGTCGCGAATCATGTCCGCGACGGCAGTGGCAATCGCCAGGGCGTGCACAGCGTAGGCGTGCTGATTCCCGCGCTGAGGTCGCAGACCGGCCAGGTCGCCGCCCAGCCGCCGGGCGAGCGCAAAGCGGGTGCTCTCGATCAGGTCCTCGGTCTCGGCGACCACGGGCTCGCCGGTGAGCCGGGAGCGGCAGATCTGGGCGAGCGTGTACAGCAGCAACCCGTGCGCCGTCTCCGCCAGACCGGACCGATGGAAGGCCAGCGACCACTCCCGGTGCCGGTGGCGCAGGTTCGCGGCGACCCCGGGTATCGACTCCTCGCCCAGCGTCTCGACTCGGAACTGCTCCAGCAGCTCGAACACCAGCCGGGCCACCGCATCGCGCGGACACACGCTGGCATGGAACTCGCTGTCGCAGTGGCGCAACCGTAGTGCGATCCCGTCTGCTGCCCCACGGAACGAACCGAAGTCATCGGTCTCCAGGTTGGGATGCAGGTGCGGGGCATGCAGCGCGTGGTGGACACCGCCGCGGTGCAGGCGGCGACCACGGAAATGGACGTCCGCTTCCCCGCTGAGCGCCCGGATGGCCGCGGCGCAGAGGTCCTCGACCTGCTGCTGGTGGCGCGCAGCGATCGCCACGTCGCTCATCGCGGTCAGCCTGCCGCCGCGGCCAGCTCGTAGGACTCATCGAGCTCATGATCGAAGCAGCGTTGGAAGTACTCGGCGACGACGGTGCGCTCGGCCTCGTCGCAGCGATTGAGGAAGGACAATCGGAAGGCCAGCGCGGTGTCGTGGAAGATCTCGATGTTCTCCGCCCAGGTGATTACCGTCCGCGGCGACATCACGGTGGAGAGGTCACCAGCGTCGAAACCCTGTCGAGTCAAGTGCGCCAGCGCGACCATCGACGCGACCAGCGCGTAGCCCTCGGCGTCGGCGAGCTGAGGCACGCGCGCCTGCACGATCGCGATCTCCTCCTCGGCGGGCAGGTAGTTGAGCGCGGCGACGATGTTCCAACGGTCCAGCTGGGCATGGTTGAGCCGTTGGACACCGTGATAGAGCCCGTTGAGGTTGCCCTGTCCGACGGTGTTCGCGGTGGCGAACAGGCGGAACGAGGGGTGCGGGCGCAGCACGGTGTTCTGGTCCATCAGCGTGAACTTGCCGTCTCGCTCCAGGATGCGCTGAATGACGAACATGACATCCGGACGCCCGGCGTCGTACTCGTCGAAGATCAGCGCCATCGGGCGTTGCAGCGCCCAGGGCACGATGCCCTCTTGAAAGGCCGTCACCTGCTTACCGTCTTGTAGCACCACGGCGTCCTTGCCGACCAGGTCCATCCGGCTGATGTGCCCGTCGAGGTTGACCCGCACGCACGGCCAGTTCAGCCGCGCGGCCACTTGCTCAATGTGGGTCGACTTGCCGGTGCCGTGCAGCCCCTGCACCATCACCCGGCGGTCGCGGCTGAAGCCGGCCAGCAGCGCCAGCGTCACGTCGCGGTTGAAACGGTAGGCGCTGTCGATCTCCGGCACGTGCTCGTCGGGTTCGCTAAAGGCGGGCACGATCAGGTTCGAGTCGATGCCGAAGGAGTCCCGCACGGAGACCATGCGGTCGGGTTGGATTGTCATGTCGCCTCCGCAACTGTGCTGTCCTCGATGCCGCTAATCGCGGTGGCCGCGCGCTGCAGGGCAGGCAACAGCTGTAGGGCCTTGTCCGGTGTGAGGCGCATGACCGGCGCCTGCGCGGCGACACACACGTTTGAACGGCCGTTGGTCGTCGGTACGAGCACTGCTGCGCACACCAGACCGGGCAGGTACTCCTCGTCGTCTACCGCGTATCCATCGCGGCGCACGCGATTGAGCTCCTCCTCCAGCGTGTCGAAGTCGGTGACCGTCTTGGGAGTGTAGCGCCGCAGCGGGGCATGCCCCAGCAGGCGACGGCGTTGCGCGGGACTCAGCTGCGACAGGATCATCTTGCCGCTGGCGGAGGCGTGGCAGGGGACGCGCGAGCCAGGGTGAAGGTAGAAGCGCAGCGGCTCAGGCGTCTCCACCCGGTCGAGGTAGACGACCTCGTTGCCCGACAGTGCGGTGACGTTGCAGCTTTCGCCGATCTCGTCCACCAGGCTACGTAGGACCGCGTGTCGTGCGCCGTGATGCGCATCGTTGAGCAGCAGGTTCTCCGCCAGCCGGCGCAACCGCGCCCCCATGCTGTATTGGCGCCCGTCACTCTGCCGGATCAGCAGCCCGGCACCCTCGAGCTGCTGCAGCATCCGGTGCAGCGTGGGCTTGGGCAGCCCGGTCTCCTCGACTAGGCGCTGCAGGCTGAACAGCTGGTCCTTGGCCGCGATAACCTCGAGCAGGAGGAACAATCGCAGCGTCGGGGTGTCGCCGTTGACCGCTGCGAGCTCGGGTTCCCCCACTGCGTGGATCAGGTCCATCACGCCTCCCATAGGTGGTATCTCGGAAAACAGTACATCAAGTGCCTGTTTATGAGACAACAGGTTGACTGTGCGCACGCTCACCCTTATGGTCATGAGGATCTTGATTTCAGAAACAACCCGTACCGATTTATGGAGAGGAAGCCACCCGATGAGCAAGAACAGCACCGGCGACGGCCGCACCGTAGCCAAGGGCCCACAGAAGATGACTCCGTCTGAGGCCTTCGTCGAGACGCTCGTCGCCAACGACGTCACCGACATCTTCGGCATCATGGGCTCGGCGTTCATGGACGCGATGGACATCTTTGCCCCGGCAGGCATCAGCCTGATCCCCGTGGTGCACGAGCAGGGTGCCGCACACATGGCCGACGGTTACGCGAGGGTCAGCGGCCGCCACGGCGTCGTGATCGGTCAGAACGGCCCCGGCATCAGCAACTGCGTCACCGGCATCGCCGCGGCGTTCTGGGCGCACAGCCCCGTGGTGATGATCGCGCCGGAGGCCGGCACCATGGGCAGCGGCCTGGGCGGCTTCCAGGAGGCCAGCCAGCTGCCGATGTTCCAGGAGTTCACCAAGTACCAAGGCCACGTGAACAACCCCAATCGGATGGCGGAGTACACTGCCCGCTGCTTCGACCGCGCGATGTCGGATATGGGGCCGACGCAGCTGAACATCCCGCGCGACTACTTCTACGGCGAGCTCACCACCGAGATCGCGCAGCCCTTCCGGCTGGACCGCGGTCCCGGCGGCGAGCAGACCTTGAACGAGGCGGCCGAGCTGCTGGCCGCCGCCAAGTTCCCGGTGATCGTCTCCGGCGGCGGTGTGGTGATGGCCGACGGCGTGCAAGAGTGCAAGGCACTCGCCGAGCGCCTCGGTGCGCCCGTCGTCAACAGCTACCAGCACAATGACTCCTTCCCGGCCAGCCACCCGCAGTGGTGCGGCCCGCTCGGGTACCAGGGCTCAAAGGCGGGCTTCAACTTGATCGCCCAGGCCGACGTCGTCCTGGCTCTCGGAACCCGCTTGGGCCCGTTCGGCACCCTGCCGCAGTACGGCATGGACTACTGGCCCAAGAACGCGAAGATCATCCAGGTCGACGCCGACCACACGATGCTGGGGCTGGTCAAGAAGATCAGCGTCGGTATCTGCGGCGACGCCAAGGCCACCGCGGTCGCGCTCACCGAGCGCCTGGCGGACAAGACGCTGGCCTGCGACGCCACCCGCGAGGAGCGGGCAGCGAAGATCAAGTCCGAGAAGGACGCCTGGGAGGCCGAGCTCACCGACTGGACCCACGAGACGGACCCCTACAGCCTCGACATGATCGCCGAGCAGGACTCCGAAGAGGGCAACTGGCTGCACCCGCGGCAGGTGCTCCGCGAGCTGGAGAAGGCCATGCCCGCCGACGTCATGGTCTCCACCGACATCGGCAACATCAACTCGGTTGCGCACAGCTACCTGCGCTTCGAGCGGCCGCGCAGCTTCTTCGCGCCGATGAGCTTCGGTAACTGTGGCTACTCGCTGCCCACGATGATCGGCGCCAAGAGGGCCGCTCCCGAGCGTCCAGCCGTGGCCTACGCCGGCGACGGTGCCTGGGCCATGAGCATGGGCGAGGTGATGACCGCCGTGCGGCACGACATCCCGGTCACCGCCGTGGTGTTCCACAACCGGCAGTGGGGTGCGGAGAAGAAGAACCAGGTCGACTTCTACGGGCGTCGGTTCGTCGCGGCGGAGCTCGAGGGCGACGACTTCGCGGCCGTCGCGCAGGCCATGGGTGCGCAGGCCATCGTGGTCGAGAAGCTCGACGAGGTCGGGCCCGCGCTGAAGAAAGCGATCGACATGCAGATGAAGGAGCGCAAGACCACCGTCATCGAGATCATGTGCACCCGTGAGCTGGGCGACCCCTTCCGCAAGGACGCGCTGTCCAAGCCGGTCCGGTTCCTGGAGAAGTACCAGGACTACGTGTAACAAGCGACCCCCTGCAGTCCGGTCCCCGTCCCCTGACTACGGGACGGGGACCTGGCTGCCGGCGGTGACGATGCCGTTGATCACGGTGTAGCTCCCGTTGAAGTTCTGCTTGCTGCCGTCGGAGTTGGTCGCGTGCAGCTGCGCGCTGACGGTGGTTCCCGAGCTGCCGGCGATTGTGAGGTCGACGTGCGCGGTGTTGGCAAAGCCCTTGGCGAAGACCTCGTACGACGCGGCCAGGTTGCGTCCCAGGTCCCAGGCGCGGCGGTAGTCGCGGGCGTTGATCGCGGCAAAGAATGCGCCGACGGTTCCGGCTGGGTCGGCCGCGGTCGGTGGGGGCGCCGTGGGCGGGGATGTGGGCGGTCGGGGAGGCGACGGTGGTGCGGCCACCACGGTCGTGGTCGGCGGTGGGGGCGCCAGCGTGGTCGTGGGCGTGGTGGGCGAGGGCGTGACCAGCGGCGACAGCACGTAGCTCGCTGGCGGGGGAGGTGTTGCGGTGGTGGTCTCTGGGGAAGCGCTCCCCGCGGTCTCGACGGTGCCGCAACCGGTGAGAGCCGCCGTGAGGGCTAAGAGGCCAACCCACCGGCGCTGCGTCACGGCCGTGAGTCTAGGTGCCGGCGGAACAGGGTCGGCAGGTAGCGCAACATCAACGTCGACCAGGTGATGTGGGTCAGCACGGCCGCAGAACTCGCCCGACCCCGGTTCGCTGGCCAGGAGACATCGCGTAGGCCCGCTCCGGTCACGGCCGTTGTTGCGACTACCCGGCGCGAGCTGCTCACGACCGTTCCCGCTCGGCCAGTGCTGCGCGGACCGCGTCGTCGTAACCCATCGGTTCGAAAGGCACCAGCGCACGGATGCTGTCGTCGCGGACGACGACCTCGTTGCGCATGGAGTCCACCAGCGATCGCCCCGTCTGCGTGTCCAGGTCAGTGACGAGCGACAGCCAACGCGAGGACAGACCGGGAGTCAGCAGGGGGACCGGAACCACCACCAGCGGCCGGCCTTTGATCGCGGCCACCCGGCGCATCATGTCGACGTACTCCAGCACGTCCGGACCGCCCACGTCGAACGCCCGGTCGGCGGCGGCGGGAACCTCCAAGACACCGACGAGATACCGCACCACGTCGTCGATCGCGATCGGCTGGGTTCGGGTCCGCACCCACCGCGGGGCGATCATCGCCGGAAGATGATCGACGAGCTGGCGGGTGAGTTCCCAGGAGATGCCGCCATGGCCGACGATGATCCCCGCGCGCAAGGTGGTCACGGGCACGCCGTACGAGCCGAGCATCTGCTCCACCTCGCGGCGGCTGCGTAGGTGTGCAGAGAGGTCGTCGTCGTCATCGCCCAGCCCGCCCAGGTAGACGATGCGCTCCAGTCCGGCGTTGGCTGCGGCGTAGCCGAAGGCGCGCGCCGCCTTGGCGTCGCGCTGTCGGAAGTGCGCGTCGTCTAGGGAGTGCACCAGGTAGTAGGCCGCGTCGCAGCCCGCCGCGGCTGCCGCCAGGGACGCCCCGTCGTGCACGTCGGCCTGCACCGGTTCGCCGGCCCCTTCGTAGGTCTCCGGATGCCGGGTCATCGCCCGTACCTCGTGGCCGGACTCCGTCAAGGCGGGGCACAGCCGCCTGCCAACGAACCCGGACGATCCCGCGACGAGTATCCGCACGCTACGTAGCCTGCTACGGCCGGGCGATCGACGCCAATCCCGTTGGCGGCTGCGGTCCGCTCCGGAAGGCAGTACCGTTCCGTAGCTTCACTGTTCCTAGCTCTGGGAAGTCACATCGAGATGATGAGATGGGGGCATGTCCGACACCATCCGTCTCGCCAGCCACACCGTCGGCGATGCCGGCCCGCGGGTGGTGTTCCTGCACGGGCTGTTCGGCCAGGGCAAGAACTGGCACACCATTGCACTGCGCCTGGCCGAGCGCGGGTTCCGGGTGACCACTGTGGACCTGCCGAACCACGGGCGTTCGCCGTGGACCGACCAGCAGGACTACGGCGAGATGGCGGCTCTGGTGGCCGAGCTGCTGGCAACCCTCGGCGATCCGGTGACGCTGGTGGGGCACTCCATGGGCGGCAAGGTGGCCATGACGGTGGCCCTGCGGCGGCCCGAGTTGCTGGCGGCCTTGGTCGTGGTGGACATCGCGCCGATGGATTATGGCGGTGCCAGCTCCCAGTTCGAGGAGTTCATCGCCGGGATGCAGGGGCTCGACCTGACGCAGCTCGATTCGCGAAAATCGGCGGACGAGGCGCTGGCTGAGGCTGTGCCCGATGCTACGGTGCGCGGATTCCTGCTGCAGAGCTTGGTGCGTGACGGGGAGGGCTGGCGTTGGCGGCTCAATCTCGATGTGCTGCAACGCGATCTCGAGCGATTAGGCGGATTTCCCAGCAGCGACGATGCAGTCTTCGATAGGCCCGTTTTATGGATCGCGGGCGCCGATTCGCCCTACGTGCAGGCCGAGGCCCGGCCGCGGATGACGGAGCTGTTCCCACGCACCCGGCTGGTGCGCATCAAGGGAGCCGGGCACTGGGTGCACTCCGAGCAACCTGGCGTGTTCCTGGCCGCGCTGAACCAGTTCCTCGACGAGCTCAGCTGACCGGTTCAAGCAGCACGAGCGGTATCTCGCGGGTGGTCTTGCGCTGGTAGCCCGCGTAATTCTTGTACTTCCCGGCGATCACCGGCCACATCCGGGCCCGCTCCTCGGCGGTGGCCACCCGGGCGTGCATCGGTTGCTTGGGCTTTCCTTGCAGTGCCACCTCGACGTCGGGGTTCGCGCGCAGGTTGTGCAACCAGGCCGGGGCCTTGTCGTCTCCACCCCGCGAGGCCACCACGACGTACGCCGCGCCCTCCTGCAACGGCGAGGTGAGCATCACCGCCCGCGGCTGGCCGCTCTTGCGCCCCGTCGTCGTCAGCTCCAGGGCCGGCATGCCGGAGAACGCCCAGCCCAGGCGTTGGCCACTTGCCTTGAGCAGCGCGCGGTGAGCGGTGTTCATGGCCTTCAGCATCACGTCACTGGGCATGGAGAAAGCGTAGACGTCGTCCGCGCCACGCCGTAGTTTTGATCACCGATGACTTTCCCCCGGGTCTCGCGTCCCCCCATGAGACCTTCGACAAGGGAGCAACAATGAGTGGAGTACGAGTTCTGGTCGGCACCCGCAAGGGCGCGTTCATTCTGACCTCGGACGAGCAGCGGCAGGAGTGGAACGTCAGCGGCCCGCACTTCGCCGGTTGGGAGATCTACCACGTCGCGGGCTCGCCCGTGGACCCCAACCGGCTGTACGCCTCGCAGTCCACCAGCTGGTTCGGCCAGCTCATCCAGCGCTCCGACGACGGAGGCAAGACCTGGGAGCCGGTGGGCAAGGAGTTCACGTACGCGGGCGTTCCCGGCACCCACCAGTGGTACGACGGCACGCCGCACCCGTGGGAGTTCGCCCGGGTGTGGCACCTGGAGCCGTCGCTGACCGACAAGGACACCGTCTACGCCGGGGTGGAGGATGCGGCGTTGTTCCGCTCCACAGACGCCGGCGCGAGCTGGGACGAGATGCGGGGACTGCGCGAGCACGGCTCGGGCTCGCACTGGCAGCCCGGTGCCGGCGGGATGTGCCTGCACACAATCATCCTCGACCCGAGCAACGACCAGCGAATGTTCGTGGCCATCTCCGCCGCCGGGGTGTTTCGCACCGACGACGGTGGTACGACGTGGCAGCCGGTCAACAAGGGCCTGCTTTCCGACGGAATCCCTTCGCCCGCGGCCGAGGTCGGGCACTGCGTGCACAACCTCACGATGCACCCGTCGCGGCCGGAGACGTTGTTCATGCAGAAGCACTGGGATGTGATGCGCAGCGACGACGGCGGTGACAGCTGGAACGAGATCAGCGGCGACCTGCCGACCGACTTCGGCTTCCCGATCAGCGTGCACGCGCACGAGCCGGACACCATCTACGTGGTGCCGATCAAGAGCGACTCCGAGCACTTTCCGCCGGACGGCAAGCTGCGGGTGTTCCGCAGCCGCAGCGGCGGCAACGAGTGGGAAGCGCTCACCAAAGGTTTGCCGCAGGAGAACTGCTACGTGAACGTGCTGCGGGACGCGATGGACGTGGACACACTGCCGGAGTGCGGCGTGTATTTCGGCACCAGCGGCGGGCAGGTGTACGGCTCGGCCGACTCCGGGGACAGCTGGGCGCCCATCGTCCGCGACCTGCCTGCGGTGCTGTCGGTGCAAGTGCAGACGCTGCCATGATCCGCGTCGTGCTGCCCGCGCACCTGCGCCGGCTCGCGCAATGTGACCGTGAGGTGTCGGTGGAGGCCGCCGCGACCCAGCGTGCCGTGCTCGATGCGTTGGAGCAGCAGTATCCGATGCTGCGCGGCACAATTCGGGACGCGGGCAGCGGCAAGCGGCGGGCGTTCGTCCGCTACTTCGCCTGCGAGGAGGACCTCTCGCACGAGCTTCCGGACACCCCGCTGCCCGAGGCCGTGGCGGTTGGCAAGGAGCCGTTCATGGTGGTGGGAGCGATGGCCGGCGGCTAGCTCCGGCGCAGTCGGTACCAGAGCGGGGCGGCCTTCTTCAAGGGCCCGGGCATCCCCGAGGTGTCTGCGTGCTCCTCGTCGATCACCGTCCAGTCGGTGAAGGCCTGCTCGATGTCGGTCCGGCTTGCCCCGCGCGGTAGGGGCCCCCGCCGTCCCGGGTGGAACGCGAACAGCAACATCGTGGGTTTCGGTGCAGCCGCCGCCGTGACGCCGGCCGCCATGATGGCCCGCTGCGCGTCGGTGAGCACCCGCGTCTCGGCTAGTTTGGCCGAGGCGTCGATGCCGGGCGTGCGCCGGCGTCCCCTGGCGGACTTGGGGCCGATGACCTCGAAGCGTGCGATCAGCTGGGCAGGGGAGTCGTCGGCGTGCTTAGCGATCTGGAGGGCGGTGAGGGCATCGATGAACTCGCCCTCGGACTTGCTGGCAGCCCGCATCTGCTTGACCTGCTCGGGCAGCGACGCCGACATCTCGGCCATGCCGACGATGTGACTCACGAGGGCGCGTTGGCGGACAGCGGCTTGCTCTGGGCGGCGTTCTCGGCCGCCCGTCGCTAGGCTCGAAACATGGACTTCAGGTACCTCGGAAACAGCGGACTCAAGGTCAGCGAGATCATCTACGGCAACTGGCTCACGCACGGCTCGCAGGTCGAGAACGACGCCGCGATCGCCTGCGTGCGCGCCGCCCTCGACGCGGGGATCACAACCTTCGATACTGCGGACGTCTACGCCAACACCAAGGCCGAGTCGGTGCTCGGTGATGCCCTCAAGGGTGAGCGCCGGGCGTCCCTGGAGATCTTCACCAAGGTCTATTTTCCCACCGGTCCTGGCGGCCCGAACGACACGGGCCTGTCGCGCAAGCACATTCTGGAGTCGATCGACGGCTCGCTGGAGCGTCTGCAAACCGACTACGTCGACCTCTACCAGGCGCACCGCTACGACTGCGAGACGCCGCTGGAGGAGACGATGCAGGCATTCGCCGACGTCGTTCGGCAGGGCAAGGCGCACTACATCGGGGTCAGCGAGTGGACTGCCGACCAGATCCGCGCCGGCCATGCGCTCGCGCAGGACCTCGGCATCCCGCTGATCTCCAATCAGCCGCAGTACTCCATGCTGTGGCGCGTCATCGAGGACAAGGTCGTGCCGACGTCGGACGAGCTCGGTGTCTCGCAGATCGTGTGGTCGCCGATCGCCCAGGGCGTGCTGACCGGCAAATACAAGCCGGGCGCCGAGCTACCGGAAGGCAGCCGGGCCACCGACGAGAAGGGCGGCGCCGACATGATCAAGCGCTTCCTCAACGACGAGACCCTCACCGCTGTGCAGCGCCTCCAGCCGATTGCTGACGGGCTTGACGTGACGATGGCGCAGCTCGCCGTCGCCTGGGTGCTGGCCAACGACAATGTCACCGGTGCGATCGTCGGGGCATCGAGGCCCGAGCAGGTGCAGTCGAACGTGCAGGCATCTGGACTCAAGCTCGACGCCGACGTGCTCAAGGCGATCGACGAGGCACTCGGCGACCTCCCCGAAACCGATCCTGCGCAGACGAAGTCGCCGGCGAGACGCGTCGTCTGATTTGGGGCTGGCGCCGCGGCTCGGATAGCGGTGGCCGGTCAGCTCGTACGGCTTCGGCGGTCCTCGTGTCGCCGCGTGCCTCAAGGCCTGTGATCACCCCGTCGGTGTCTGCGGCCGGACGATTCTGGCTGAGTTCGGCCTTGACCTTCATGCGGCTGATGACCAGCTCGAGGCCGACGATCGTGCGCAGCTGTCCGGCCGCGTTGACTCACCGAAGATGTGCGCGTGGACGGGGTCGTTGACTCACGGGGAAGTGCGCGCGTGGACGGGGTCGTTGACTCAC
>JAABUI010000576.1_pt1 | contig 25790 bp, 36 predicted proteins | sample 5559111 | NCBI WGS metagenome assembly JAABUI01 (sample SAMN10711870, study PRJNA513365) | rock metagenome | isolation source: Antarctica rocks | place: Antarctica: Victoria Land, Buttleship Promontory
ATGGCCTCCGAGATCACTGCATTTCAGTGCATCATGCAGCCTAACACATCTTTGCATGACTGCATATATATACAGTATATACTGTATCTGGCACAATATCTCTGTGATCCAGGCATTTTACCAGGCTCTGCAGATCACTGCATCCTTGGGAACGTGTATCTGAGATTCGATCTATCAAGCCTACCCAATTGGAGTTTGCACAAGTAGTGAGCTTGTGGCAGCAGATGCTGTCTGTTCTGCTTGATCATGTTGAAATGCACATGAGCTAAATGCAAGTTTCAGTGTGCGCGTGCAGAATGTTGGATCAGGACGGTCCTTTGCTTGGTGTGCAGGTACCAGCACATAGATATGTGTAAACTCAGAAGACATAGTGTCCATCTATAGAAGCGGTGTGCTGTGTCCCATGTACATTTTCCGAGGCATGATTGTGTGCAGAGTTTGCGCCACAACTCTGACTGCCTGATCAGCGCTGATGTTGCCGGAGCACATTGCATAGAAGAAGAAGAAGAAGAAGAATTATACAAGCTTCTGCCAGCCAACAAGGCTGATCACTTGTGCCAAAGAATGGCAAGAACAACAGGTGCGTTTATTTGTCCATGAAATCAAGGCAGGCCACAACGAAGTGGAAGACCCGCATGTGATCCTGCTGAGCAAAGAATGCCCTCATACTGTCAACGCCACTGGTGAATCAATCAGCGTAGGTCTGCCTCAAAGGTGCCAAAGCAACACACTCAAACACCAAATGACGCTCATCCCCAAGAGCACCAGCACTACAACATGTGCACAGTCTGTACAATAACAGAGGTAAAGTTCAATCGGTTGCACAAAGATACTGATGACACAAATCAGTAAACCTACGGTAAAATCGGTTGCGCTGACCTGTAGCCCAAAATATTTTGCGATCGCTTGATCACTGATGCCACACATGCTCAACCTCTGCCGCGTCTAGCTCATCCTGTAGCTGCAGCATTGTCGCCTCTTGCCGGCAACATCGCCGCCCTGCTCGACCTTTGTACGCAGATATCTCATAGCAGCCATTGTTGCGGAATACGCACTTGAGTAACAGGCTTGCGAACGCCGAGCAGGTCGCGTATGGCTGCCAGAATCCTTTGTAGCATTGGCAGAGTGCCAGGTCTAGCTTGCGAGCTTGAGCAGCAGCTGCAGCCTTGATAAAGTTTAGGTCGTTACAGTCATGAGTGAGAGCAAGCCTGATAACGTTCGCAAACCTACCGAACCACCTGGTCAGATATCTAACGCAAAGTCCCTGACCTGGAAATGGATAGGCAAGTCATTGGTTGCCGGAGGAGTGGCGGGCGGCCTGTGAGTGCAAACCTTAGAGTGTGATGCCTGCATGACAGCAGCCGATGCCATGCTGGCGAACTTCGACACCATGCCACAGCCTGCATCACGCAGCTTTCTGTGCAGGTCACGTACAGCAGTTGCTCCCCTAGAAAGATTGAAGATCCTGATGCAAGTGCAAGGCAGCTCTAAGCTGTACACAGGGGTCTGGCAGGTATTCATCTAAATGCTTGCGATCATGGCATCAGCAAAGTCTGGCATCGTAGACACTGCTCAATACATCCCATACCTGCTTCTCTGCAACTCACTGGGCTTTGCCTGTGATGCACCAGCAGCAAGCACAGACCCACAACTCCTCAGTATACACATGTATTGCCTGTCATGACTGATGGTGCGACGACAGGGATAGAAGCACATGTACCAGAGGGAGGGCATCAAGGGCATGTTCCAGGGCAATGGCACCAACTGTGTCAGAATTGTTCCCAACTCTGCAGTGAAGTTCCTTGCATATGAACAGATCAGCAGGTAGGCTCGTGACAAGTGACACCACCAGCCTGCATGTCCATGTTCATGCTGATGTTTGCTAAACGCCCATGTATGTGTTCATGGATCACTTCATGTGTCACTTCATGTATGTGTTCATATGTTCGTTCATGTTGAAGGTCTATGGAAAATGTAAGTTGTGCTTGCGCTATGTGAAGGAAATCCATCAAAGCACAAATGCTGTCTTGCTACGCCCTACACTGCTTGCTGGGCATCTTGCACATTCCTTGCCTCTGCGGTTGCACGTGCACTTCTCAGCGGCGCCTATGCCAGTCTTGACACCCCTCCACGCTTCCCTCCCAGCACTGTGTCTGCTGTATCTTCAGCAAAACCATAGTTCGGTCTTGAGATAGGGTGCGTTGTCATGCATGGCTGTGTTCAAGCTTGTGTGTCTGTGCGTGCTGCCTGCTCAGACACAGCTTTCCTAGGGATCTCTGCTCTACTGCTCTGCCTGCATGCGCACCGCCAAAGTGCCAAACATACAGTGCGTCTTTTAGGCCAGTAGTACAATGCAGACGCTTGCAAGCTGCAATGGCGTTGCACAACACTGGTCAGCTAAGATCAGCACTAAATGCTACTATATACTGTACATGCGCCTGCCATTGTGCAGCTTCACAGCTCGCCTAGCCTAGTCACTGACATCGAGCAGTGTGATTTGGCCCACCAACAAAGCTCTTGCATGAGCACATCTCAATTAATGCAACTCTACAGGGCGGTATCTCGACTCGCAGTCCTCTTGCAGAACAAGCACTCTGCTCAATGTGAGGACATGCATGTGCAGACGGGTGTCCCACTACCTGCTGGAAAATGGGGGTGATGGTCAGATGACCCCCTTGCTCAGGCTGGGCTCTGGAGCGTGTGCCGGCATCATAGGCATGACTGCGACCTACCCCCTGGACATGATTAGAGGAAGACTGACGGTGCAGGCTGGGAAGGAGTACGCCGGCATCATGCATGCCACTCGCTCAATCATTAAACAGGTGCGTGTTTACATGTTGCATGTCACATGTTACATGTCATGTGTTGTACAACTATGGTCGACTGAGAAACATAGTCCTGTTACATTTTACCTGTGCAACGTCACAAATTATATGTGACATGCTACATGTGCCTGCATGGAGGCTGGCAAGACGCTCCGGTAGCTGAGCATGCATTGCTGCATCCCTGAATTGCTCTTGATGGGCATACACATGCAATCCTGCAATCTTTCACTGACTCATATCTGACAGAACTCAAAGTACTGGATCATCCTGGTAAAGCATGCAGCTCTGCTTTGGCCAGCTCCTTGAGAACTAGCAGGTTTCTTGCAAGCTTTGACTTTGCTTGAAATCAGCTGCAAAGCTTCTTCAGAGCAGGTTGCCATGCTTGAAAATTGCATGACTTTTTTCAAATTCATTGGTCAATATGCAACGGTGCTTACTGAGCCTCACCAACACTAGCAACAGTCAGAACATGTAAGCTGTGCAACAGACATGACTTGGGATGACATCCGCACCTCATGCTGCAACATCTATCAAGATCCACCACAGCGCAGATCAAGTTCTATCTGGCAGTACAAGCAGCAGGCACACCCTTGCAAGTATGGGTATGTGAACTCCAAAATGCGCTTTGGTGTACTGCAGGAAGGCATGATAGCGCTGTGGCGGGGGTGGCTGCCAAGTGTGATCGGTGTGATCCCATATGTTGGCCTTAACTTCAGTGTTTATGAGACTCTGAAAGACATGACCCTCAAAGCTTATGGTGAGTCATTCTTGTTGCACATTATTCATCAACAGTCATATTGCGCTCTGTCTGCGCATGACATGGCAAATGCAAGCTCGTACCACACATGCGCACCGCCAGTGAGTCGCTCCAAAGCATGTGCGGTCGACTTGCATATTTGATGCTCATGGTCTCATTGATGTTGTACATGCAGCACAGCTTGCTGCCAACAGCAGACACTCGCCACAAAATCGCTGCACAATTATGCAGCAAATGCCATATTGCATTGTGCGTGTTCATGCAGTTGCGATTGCAAGCCTGCACCACACCTGCGTATTGCTGTTGAGTCCGCTTCTTTGCCTGTCGTTCAAGCAGCAGTTGTGATGTGTAATACTTGGTACAATGCAATGCCTTACAAGACTGTCAGACTCAGAGTCCGTTTGTATGTGCTGCTAGAACTGGACGATGAGCGACAGCTCAGCGTGTTCACAAGGCTGGCGTGTGGAGCAGTTGCAGGGACAACCGGACAGACGGTGGCCTACCCCTTGGATGTGGTCAGGCGACGCCTGCAGGTCAGTTCTTGCCCCCACTCTCACTCTGAGAGAAAACGAAACATCAGATAAATCCACACCGTCAGGCATCACTACAGGACCCCCGCAGACCTGAAAGCAGCCCGCTTTACAATCTGCTGTTGACTGTTTGCCTTTGCCTCGACAATGGCATAACAGTTTGAGACTCTCTGCGGCTGACTCATAAAGGGTCCCACAATCTTCACGACATGCAAGGCAGTGCAGGATCCTCCTTGCTCTGGCTGATTGCCTTGACGAACACAGTTAGAGCCTGCTGTTTCAGCCTGTTGTCCTGCCGCTAGTCTGCACAGAATGCATCCAGGCACACTACTCACCATCTGACACCACTCTCTGTTTGCGTCATGTACCGCCCATTCAGTGCAACTGATCACTGATCACTGTTCGTCACACAAGAGAACAGCCAGTTGCACAATTGCTTCTACATTGCTACCAGACAAAAGAGTGTAAGCAGTGACTGAGTACAACTGGCCTTGTCACTAACTTGCGACTTGTTTTGTGCAGATGTCAGGGTGGGCTGGTGCTCAGAATCTACACGCTGAGTCAGGCAAAGCCATCATGTACAGCGGCATGACAGACTGCTTCAGAAGGACAGTTCAGGAGGAGGGGGTCAGGGCTCTCTTCAAGGTACCCCCTTGTCTCCCTTCTTTTCCTTTTCTTGCCTATTCTTTCCCTTCCTGCTGCCCCTTCTCATTGCCCTTCTTTCCCCTTTCTTGGTCCAGCCCTTCCTTTCCCTTCCTATATCTTCTTTTCCCTTCCTGTCCAGGAGCGTCAGCTGCCTGATGGGACACAGATGCTCAGCAACACACAACGAGCACCTTTTGGCTTGCAGCTGTGTCTCCCTGCAGCTGTGTATTTTTCTGCGGTGCACGTTGATGCCTGTGCACTATTTCTGCTGGCCCACTACCCACTGCCCACTGCCCACCGCCCACCGCCCACTGCCCACTGCCCTTTGCCCACTGCCTAGGCAGGTGCACAGAGTCAATGCAGGTGTCTGTGTGCTGCATGACAGTTCTTGCGCTCAAGTACTGCTGATTCACCAATCCTGGCTCACATGTGATACTGAGGAAGTGACTCAAGCCTTACTTGATAAGTCATGTGGTACTTGCAGGGCCTGATGCCCAACTATGTCAAGGTGGTGCCTTCCATTGCTATCGCCTTTGTCTTTTACGAACAGGTAGGTCTGAGTTTTCCCTGGCTTATGACTATTCAGCTTCAAAGTCACGCCACCCAACATGCACCACGTCTGCAGCATGACCTCACAGTCCAGCAAGTGCGTCTGTTCGTCACAGGTTCGTCGCCTGCAGGCAGAATGCAACACAATGCATGTGCTTTGTTGCGCCACAGTCAGTGCTTCACTGCTGCCAAGATGTGTGCCTTTGAATAGTGATCCTGCTGCACCGAGTGTCATTGGCAACTGCACCCTTTGGCCTTAGGATATCGCTGCCTAAAGTCACAGGTTTGCCAATGTGGTCATCGGCTGTGCTTGTGATGTGGCAAGGTCTGCCCCTTGCCTCATGAGACAGATGCAGTCCCCATACTTCCTCATTTGTGCTTGACTTCACATCTCCAGCAAATTGCATGTGGCACACAGGTCAAGGAATTGCTCGGAGTCGAGCTGAGGATCTCCAGCTGAGCTCCATTGGCGCAGTGGTGGACATGTTGAGGCAAACATAGCTTTGCTGATGCTTGCTCTTGTGACACAGCCTGCGATGCGCTCAGTACTGTGAGCTGCTCAGAATTGATGAAATCTCTGTGAGCTGTTCACTCTCATGTTGCTTGAGTCCAATCTGTGAAGCAAACATCTTCCCGTAGAGCCTATGTGTCAGAGTGTGCTATGGCCTGCCCAATTTTGTGGTTTGCTTTTGCTGGTCCACTGGCACCATGACAATTTGAACCAGTGTGCGAGAGTGTAATAAAGATCAGTACCAGAGAAGGGTACAATGCGTTTTGGATACTTACTCACCAGCGTGGTATCTGTGCTTAACTTGCTGTCACACACATCCATCATCAGAACCCCACAATGCTGATCGAAGCGGCTCATGCCATCAACTCAAGTACTTGTTATTACAGAGCAGAGGATGGGGACCAGGAATCAGTCTGCAAACTAGCTTCCTGTTTTAGCCAAATAAGCCTAGTGACACATACATCGTGATTGCTTTAGAAGCAGCGAGCTAACTAGTGCAGGTCTAGCTGAGGTGTGTCTGGATCAGCTTTTTGCAAGAAAAGATCGACCAGACGACAGTAATTTCTGAGCCACCTGAAGCGGCCTTGGCCAAGTATTCAGTGCTGAGCAAAGAAAACATCTACAACGCATGGCGTATTTGTGCCAATAAGAGGTACACGCAAAGAAGCTGTGGCAAGCGGCAAGGCGCAACATCAGACAAGCGCTCTAGAGAATTGTGCAATGGACGTACTGCATCAAGCAGCTGTTGCAGAGACCAACATTGCTGCTCTTGATGTAGAAATGCAGTGCACCTGCAATACCACCTTCAAAAGCAGTGTCTTCTGTACCAAACCTGGCTGTTGTTCAGACAACTCATAACTTGACCTCTGTTGCAAATCATGTACAAGGCTTGTGACAATTCCTAGTGCTAGCTCTCGTGCAGATCATGTACTACGTGCACAAACGACCCAAAATCCATTTCCTACTTGTGTGAATTCCCAAGCAGTACACTCCGTGAGCACCACCATTGTGCACAGCATGCATCCCTGACGTTACCATATCCTCCTCTGAGAACAGGAGTGCCAAGAGCAAAAGGCATAAACATATCCTTGCCCCAGTCCAACCCCCTTGCCCTGCCCAGACATCAAGTCTGGGCTGTCATTTAATGACATGCAGGTCGCTCGCGTTGGGCTGTGCACCCTTGGGAATTTCTGGAGCTGCCACAGCTGACTGCTGCACAAATTGCTTCACTTTGGGGTCCTGCTTAGGGAAGTCTGATGAGTCATCGCTGTCAGAGCTGTCCAATGGCCCTGTTGCCAGGCCATGATCCTCCCTGGCAGCCCACCTCTTCAAGAAGGGGAAGCATGGCAAGAAGGTGGCTGCGACCGAGTAGATGATGAAGCGTGACTCGATGATGGGCAGGGTGGTGGCCACAGCTGCGGCAATCAAGCCCCACACGAAGCTCAGAATCACCCAGAAGTAGAAGTACCCCTGCAAGCAGGCAGATGTGCTATGGTGAGACGTGCCCTTTCTGACCAGAGGGTATGGAATGCCCTGCAGCATGTTGGACCTATGCAGCTGGCTGACGCTTGCAGTGCACATTATTTGGGAAGCATACGCAGAGTATGCACACTGTGTGCTGCAAGCACCAGTTGCTGTCAGCAATTTGATAGGGTGCCCAGGCAATGGGAAAGTGTGCAATGTAGGAGACCTGTTGCAAACTGGTATACATGCAGCAGGGTGCAAAAGCTCCACAAGGTGCTGCTTCTGGTGGGTCTGCTGTGAGGCTGATGTGGGTCTGATGTAAAGGCTGGTGTGTGGCTGATGTGATGCTGAGTGTCAGCTGTTAACATGCATGACATGAACGCTGCAGCATCTTGACTTCTTGCAGTGCTGTCGTGTCCATGATTCTTGCAGACTCGATATGGCTATGACCTTCACTATTGTGATCATGATGATGCTGATGAGCGTCATGACCACAACGACAATGATGACGATGATGTCTGTTCTCACAAGCACAGACATGATCACCGCTGAGTTGGCTTGTGTCATTGCTGACTGTACCTTGGGGAAGACTCCAGCAGGGAGAGCCAACAGAGGCCAGGCAAAGATGAAGATGATGGTCAGGATGATGCACCAAATCCAGATCTTGCGCTCAGCCTTGTTCAGTGCCTCAATGGTCTCTTCCTTGGCAATAGCCTTTTTCTGCAGCACACACAGTAGAGCGCATGTAAGCCCATGATTTTCAGTCCAATCTTATGTGAACTGTTGCAACTTCCCAATGCCAGGCCTGCCAAGGCACAGCTAGTACAGCTGCAAAGTACAGCTAATACAGTATTGTAGACCCCTGCTTCCAGGGTTACTGGGGCAAAGGCTACAACAAGAATCATCTGCACGTTGCGACTGCTACACTGCAGACTTCTTGCAGCGCAACAGGGCAGCTACCCTACATGCAGCACTGCAGCCCGCTATACAGCAGACAACAAACATCATCACCAGTGATGTCTTGCATGACATCGTGAGTGCTGCTGAAGGGCGCAAGCACGTGCAAGCTAGGCGCAATGCCATTACTGCTCAGGACAGTGCTTGGAAAGCTCACATCCTTGGAAATGTCATTGAAAACTGAGATGGACTTCATGTCGTTCCAGTCAAAGTTCTGGGGGAAGATGAAGGACAGGACTATGGTCAGGATGAGGGAGATGAACAGGCTGAAGCAGCCTCCAGTTAGGGCGGGACCAATCTGCTGTAAGGTTGTGGTTGACAGCTCCCCAAACTCAATGTGGGCTTCGACCAGCCATGCCGCTACACCCATACCTTGCCCAACAAAGGCAGCTGCAGACACACACATGTCGGTGAGACTCAGGCAAACAGACCCATCAGCAGAGGGTGCATACCTGTACCACTTGAACAGCATGAGCATATCTATAACTCATACGACTGCTTGTCGCAAGAAGGTGCACATCCAACAGCATGAGCTGCTGCCGGGACATACATACACTTAAGTGTCTTTCACAGACCAGCAGATGGTGCAATGCATCATGTTCAGTGAGCAAGATCTGTGAGCATCGCAGCTGGACAATGGCCTTCGTGCCAACCCAACAAGTTGGCAGCGGCACAGGAACGAGTGTTGTGCTGGTATCCAGTCACCATTGCTCGCAAGGATCCCATGCAATCAGGCAGCTGCTGCTTGCACATTAGAGTCCAAGTGACCTGGCGATTGAGTAAATCATGTGGGTCTTCTTCCACAGGACTTACATGTGATGGCAGCAACCTTGCTGGTCTTGGCCCATGTGATTGAAGCAGCCAATGGCGGCACAGCGCCACAGGTGGCTGTTGCCATCAGGAAGTACAGGAAGTTCAGATTGATGTTGGCCTGTACCACAAGCAAGAAAGAGGTGTAAGCCAATTTTGTTGTACAGGGCCAAGACATTGACACTGTGCCCGTGCCAGTCACACCATCCAAAGTTCAGTTTGACCACTGCTTGAGCGATGACAAGGTGAGGCTAGGCCTCAGCAGCGACTCTGTTGCAGGGCTGAGGAGTGGCATGGGACAGGGCACTATGGCTGTGTCACAGGGTAGGGCAATGTGATTTTGCAACAGGGCAGGGCAACTTGGGTCTGCAACAGGGCAGGGCAACTGCTGCAGGGCAGGGCGCAGTGGTAAAGCTGGGCAGGAGATAGAGGCAGCATCTGACATACTTTGTAGAAGATGACACTAACACACGCCATGACCAAGCCAAAGAAGGCAACTGCAACCCTAGACACCAGCAGCAGCTCCTTGCTGGATGCATTCTTGTGGAAGTATGGCTTGTAGATATCATAGGTGATCTGCACAGCAGCACATTGATGTATGGCTCCCAGATGCCACAGACCACGACCTTGTGAGCGAATCACATGTTCTGCACTTATGCATAGCCTTGGACACTGTTGAACAGCACATTGCGCAGGCGGTCGGAAGCTGCCCATGCAGCAATGCTGAAGACTTGTGCTCTAGACCGCATTTAGGCTGCGCAGCAACAAAACAGGCAGCCTTGGGCTGGCATAGTGCAGAGGAACTGCTAGCCGAAAGCGGTAACAGCATGTCATGCACATGAAGTCAACATCTAGTGCCACGAGCAATGCAGATGCCAGATGATTCAAGCTCAATATAACAAAATCAAAACGTAAGATGACTCACCAAGGAGCTGACAGACACCATCTCAGCAGATCCTGACGATCTGCAAAAGTATCAGACGTCAGACAGAAGAAGGTTGTATGCAGCTGATAATGTGCGCAGCATCAACTTTACGCAAGGCTTGGTCATAGTGCCGCATAGTGTTACACACTGCCAATATGCTGCTGCTGCAGCTGCTAGATTACGCTGCTAGTTGAATACACCTGATACACACAAAACGCCCAGCAGGGGCGCAGGTTATTCGGCATAGTATTGCCATGCTATGATGTGCAGCACAAAGTGCTCTGACCCTCAGTGAGCACAGACACTTCAAAAGCAAGGGACTCAGTGCAGCCTCGTCAGGTAAGTCCAGCGTAGCGTCACAGCAATGATGAGGTGCCACAGGGCTGCTGCATTGTAAGTGAGACAGAGAGTGGCATAGCTTACGTGATGGCCATGAGCACAATGATGACAATGAGGATGGCGCCAAACTTGCCCAGCACAGCCACAGCAGCTGCCGGGGGGACGAGACCTGCCAAACCACAACAGCACGTAACATGACTGCAGCAGCTGCTGTTCTTGCTGCTGAAGTGTATTGTGTCCTGCCTGCTGCACTCTGAATGTGGTGCAGATTTGTGCAATCTTCACACAGGCAGTGTAGGAGCGTGCTGCTGACCGGTCATGACATATGTATACGGTCATGACATCTGTGTACGGGTCCTTGTCCTTCTGACTGTCATGTGCTATTCGGTCCAAGACGGTTTTGGCCATGTGACGCCAAGACCTCATGAGGAAGGGGTGGCTGACCACATGCATGGCGCATGCAAACTTGTGACATCGATAAGGACTGCTGTCACTCGCAGCATGCACTGCTAACAGGTAAGCATGATAATGCATGCACATGGCTGGGGAGTGGACTCACCATCTCCAGCCTCTGTGATGGTCAAGGGCAGGTCCAAGGCTCTTACAGCCAGCCCTAGGGATGTTGCCAGTCCAAAGGGGATCCCAAACCTGCAGCAAAGGCATGGCTCATTTGCAAGTAAGACCCTGTCTAATCTTGCTGGTGCATGTACCCTGCTGAGTCACTGTTGCCCTGCAATGTCACGGTCATTGGGCTCCTAAGACGTGCTTGTACATTTTGCAGCTGAAGGCCATTTTGTGACTACATGCCAAGCTGATGTGTGTGGCGCCTAATCAGTGCTTGCAGCCAGGTACAGGTGAGCAGAGCAAGCAGCCAGGCATGTATAGTAGACGCACCAGAGGAGTCCACCAAGGATGTAGCCCTTGTAGGCGGCACTAGGACGGGCAGCAATGGCACTCTGCCAGTAGGCCTGGTCCACGATGGTGATTCCTGCATTTGCATGAAAGCTGATCGTTAAAGAGCCAGGTCAGGCAAAGATGTGGTTTCCAGAAATAGATGTCTTGACGGAAGTGATGCTGAGACATTTGATCACTTCAACACTGTCAGGTTACGGTCACAGCCTCTGAGAGTGAAAGATGATGCACCAGCTGCTGACAGCTGAAGTGCCCTATGAATGTGGGTTCTGGTGCGGGTCTGGTGCAGTTCTGCACCCGGGTGTTCTCAACTCTGCCCAGCCGAGTATTCTCTTCTCTGTCCGGCCGAGTGTGTTCTCATCTCTGTCCACTCATGAGCAGTAAGTGTGAAGCACAGGCTGCAGACGAGATGCTTTTACAGGGCACACAGCCCAGATGAGCTGATACTCATGGCAAAGCAGCAGGGAAGGTGGCCACAAACAGATGCACAGGCAGGCAGGCAGGCAGGCAGGCAGGCAGTTCTAACAGACAGATATCTTGAACCAGCAATGACGCCAGACAAGCTAAACACAGACTGGGGTCAGCATCATACCCCAGCAAGACACAGTCTGTAGTATGCCAAACTTCAGGCCAGCAATGGACCAGAATGTCAGGTAGGACCCCCCGCGGTTGCCGCTCACAGGCCCCAACTTAGCGACTGTTGTGAGGTTGTCATACATCACACCAATGTTGCCGATCTTGCTGCTGGTGCAGTAGGTGACGAACATGAAGATCAGCAGTACGATGAAGATGATCACTGCACAGCAAGAGGCAATGTCAGAATTGTCAGCTTTGGACACCATCAAGCCCTGTCTTGACACTGGCAGAAAGGCTTTGCTTGCTGCCCTAGGCAGCAAACCCGGGCTGCTCCCAGTTCTAAAGGCTCCTGCTATGACGCCTGCCGGCGTAGACTTCTTTTCTTCTTTCTTTCACTGGCAGAAAGAAACTGCTGTGCATGCTGGCCATGTGCACTGAGTCAAAGCAGAGACTTCTGACAGATTTTGTGTGAAGGAGATCTCTCAGTTGATGTGTGTCTCAGCTTCTCAATATGCAGATGCAGCAGACAGATGACTAGTCAACATCTGTCATTGCTCCTACAACAGTGCTTCCACAGACTGTAGTGAGGTAAAGTTGGTGAACAGGCAAGCAAGAATGCAAGTGGGCAGGTCACCTGTGTGGATATAGGATGATGTGAAGGTTGCCTGCAGGTCACACAAATCATGTCAAGCTCCTGTCATGCAATCTGAGTCATGTCAACAGAGGCCTTTGGCATGCCTGCAGGGTTGCTGCAGCTGCATGCGATGTCCTTGAATTTGCTGACAAACTCAAAACATCAGCAAGCCAGTGAGGCATGCGCTGAAACAAGACAGCGTTGAAGCAGCAGATGCTGTGAAGCATCAGGTGGAGTGGCATTGCTGCATCCTGCTGATGACGACCGATGCAATTGCGCAATAAGGAGATCACCTTCAACCCTCCAGTAGATGTGTACAGCACCACTGTGAATGGAATGATGAAGATCGCTGCATAGATGTTCATGCCTGCAGCACATTTTGCCGGTCAGGATGCACAACCTTGGCCACATGCTGCTCCAGCACACATCGTGTGATGTGTATATGCACTGATGCATCCCACTCAGGCCTCTGCTCGATTGGTGCAGTGCCAGATTGTGTGTGAAACACACGAAGGCTTTCAGCTCAAAGGTACTTGACCGAGGATCATGACTTGTGTAGTCTACATGTTGACATCACGCAAAGCTTGTGGAGAGGTAAGCTTGCCACATGCAACTCGTGCATGCTGCATGTGCAGCCTTTACCTGTGAGCGCTGTAATGACTGCAGATCCACCCAAGATGAGCTGGCCTGAGACAATGATAGCTGTGACTGCAGCACAGAAAAGGGGCACGTCGTACCTGACAGGATCAATGCTCTGTGCTCGCACTGTACCAAGTTGGCAGCAGTCAGATGGCATCAACAAGTAACAGACTGAGAGCATATTTGCGGTACTTGCAGAAAATGCAGGGTCAGTACAGCCACCATACCAGGTGAAGCACATTGCCAACATCAGACAAAGACCTGGCACGCAACACGCTTTGCAGGGGTCAGCATGTGTATCATCCACATGTACAGTGCATTCGTCAAGGAAGACACGCTGCTCGATGTGTCTGCATGACTCACCCATGAGGAAGTAGAAGAACACCTGCAGCAGTCAACAGCAGGATTTGGCGCTCTGCAAAACGTGACAGCATTTGCAGCTCATCACAACAAAATCCGCCAATGGGTTGCGGACACATGCAGAGGTGCAGACAGACAGACACAGTTGACAGGCAAAAGCACCGATGCACGCACAGACAGGATTGAAGTAGCGTAGTGGGACCGGCACTGGTGCAAACACAAGCATGGACTTGTCACAATCAGCTCAAGCACAGACAACAGCTCAGGGAAGATGCAGCACATATGCTGGAAGCCTTGAGTAAGGGAAGGCAGGGGTAAGCGGGGGTGGTGGCAGGGGAAGGGTAGAGGTGGGAAGACCCACCAGCCTGGCTCCAGTACCCCATCTGGCTTGGACAATCTCCAGCACTGTATGAGTGGTTGGAGCGCGTTTCTGCAGACAGCAATCCCGGCCATGTTTTTGTGAGCTCATACAAGTCGATGCTGTCTTTTGACACAGCACAGCAGACGCTTCTGCATTGGAGACATCCTCACCTTGATGTACACAGCAATGATGCCAAAGCACAGAATCTGTACCACAGCGGCGCCAGCATACCAATATGGTCCAGCCACGCCCTACGCACAGACAGACTCCTTGGTGCACGCACGTGGGCTGCAGTAGTTCAAGTGTGCGACACGTGTCAGGCGCGATCATAGTGACTGCACAGGCAGAGAGGTATGTGGGCAGGCAAGCTGATTGCACTTCGCTGTCTTGCTTGTGAGCCCATGCAATATGGAAGCTTACATATTGGAAAGCTTGATTTGCAGACTGCAGCAGCGTGCTGCTCCAAGTCCAGTGTGACTGGATGTCCACCGAGATCAACCCTGCAAGCATGAACAGACTGGTTGTGGGATGTGATGGTATGTGGACACGACATGGGGCATTGCATGGTCAGCTACCGCAGTTCAGATCAGTCAGGAATGCTTCAGCAGCACTGACTTCAATGCTGAGGCATATGCGTTGGCAATATGGAGGCGTGTGACTATAAGCCAGGAGACAGACAAGATAACATCAGTTGCAGCGCATGTCTGGTCAGGACTGCAGCATCAGCAGGCTGCTTGCAGCAGTCATGCTCACCTGTCTTGACGCTTCTTCCGGCTGTGTTGAAGTGCTCGCTGTTGTATCTGCACCATCACGGGGCACACAATTTGTTGAGCGGCAAGTGTTGCTCCAAGCTTAACTTTCGACGCCTCAAAACTTCGAAGCGCTTCTGCGGCGACGCATCGCGTCACGGAAGCATAGTCCGCATCGACATGGTATATGCAAGCGCCAGCAGCAAACTCATGCTTTTGTTCACGTTGCACGCGCCATTCGACATGTAGGATGTTGCAGAGCTTTGACTTACTTAGTGCCACCCCACCGCCTGTCGATCTGCACCAGCGTGATCGTCAAAATTGTGAAGAAAGCCGCCAGCCCAATGACCAGGGGATAGCCAACTCTTTGACTTAGTGGAGGCTGACCGCCGAAAAAAGATGTCTTGTAATCATACTGGTGTAGCCTGCGCAGGCGTGATCACTCGGTCAGGCTTACACCAAATCTCCGATCGGCTTGTCCCAAAGAAAAGGCATGATAGGCAACAATGTCGCGACTCGATACAATTATTACTCGCAGAAAAGAGACATGAACAGGGCAGATGCAGGTGCATCTGCGTGATATTTTCGTTGTGTATCATCCTTGCGTGCTTTAGGGCCGGGAATGGACAAGCATGATCACGCAACCGTACCCAAACAAGTTAATCTCGCCGATGGGCATAGTGGCGTCTATGAACGCGTCAGGCAGGGATGCACTCCAAGGCTCGTGCGAATAGTCTGCGTGACAATTTCACCTTGCACATATCCACAGCGGCACGTGTAGTCGCGTGCGGTGCGGTGCGTTGGGTTCCACGTGAGCGTTAGTCAGCAAGTCGCAATATCTGCGAACTTGCCGACGCAGAGGCCCTTTACCAGGGGCCTCAACCTCACTGCTTGGTGGCGCGTTGCGAGGCAGGAGAGATCCTTCGTGTGCAGACCATGACACCATGAGGGAACGCGCTGACACAAGGCCCTGCGGTATGGCTGCCGACAGTTTTTTCGTCGATGCTGCAACAGAGTGGCCTTTTTGCATAAGGAGTGCAATCAAATATGCAATGCACTTGTGTGCAGCAATGTCTGAGAAGGTGCACAATCGCAAAACTTGGGCTTGACTCATTAAAGGCATGACATCAGGCTGCACAGCAATCAGGGATTACAGGACAATCGTCGCACAGTCGCACATGCTTTCGATAGAAAGTATGCACTGGAACATCAAGAGTCACAAGCATACTTTGAGACTAGTATAGGTGCTGTCCCTGAAGCATCTCCGCATCTGCATTGTACAAGCAACGTGCTGCTGCTGGAGCTATATATGTATGTCACATGCAACTGTGTCAGCACTCAAGGCTAATCTCATGACTGCTATCACGCTTGATCTCATGACTGTCGAACAGAACTTGTGTGTTGCTGCTGAAGCTTGATCAGGTCATTTGTAGACTGAAGCCTCCTGTTGATTGCCTTGGAATGATTGAGGCGCCTGCACAACAATTCAATCCTGTTGGCAAGCAGTCAACAGTGATGACAAACATTGAGCCGCTGCCTTGAGGTCAAGCGAGCAATGTACAAACCGCTCCTTCACAACATGCTGCAGCACTGGAACTTCTGCCGCTGAGGCTCATAACAGCTCAGTGTTCAACAATGCGTTGTCTAGCGTGTTTCACTGGCAATGGAGCCCCTGATGCACCCCTTTGGTCCTGTCACTCTGGTCAGACAGTGTACAAGTCTGACAGATGGGGATCAAAATCCACCATTGCAGTGCTAACGTAGTGCATTCGGGCTGCAAGCACACCTGTCAGTTTGCAGCTACAGGCACTGCAGTCTCCCGCCCTTTTGTGCCTTCCACTGCAGCGTACTGATTCTCATCTCCATTCTCCCCATACGCTTGCTTCCTCCACTTGCCTTGAGGGTCATGCTTGCGCGCCTCATAGGCATTGCCTGTTTTGGCCAGCAGGTCAAAGCCTGACAGAGGCGGGTACTTCTTCTCTGGCCCTTGAAAGGTGTAGTTCAGCCTAGGGTTGACAAAGTATGGGACTGACATCCTGGAACCCTACGACATCAGCACAAGCACTGTGAGACTTTCAGGTTCGGCAGCACCCATGCACCTGAGTTGACATATTGCTGAGCTGCCGACGCTGACTTCACAGCTGGTGGCTGTGTGACACAACAGGGCACAGGAACCAATGTAATGCAGTGCGAAAGATAGTCCCGCATGCAGTGCATTCAGTGTCATGCCATCAAGGCAAGAGCACGCTAGAACTTGTGCAAGTTGGACCCAGCAATTAGTCTGGCTGCAAAGGCCTGGTCAGATCCATCACACTGCACATCAGTGCATCAAGTGTTGCTCCAGCTGGCACTCACCTTGTTATCGCCATCCTTTGGCGCCCTGACTCTGTGGTAGGTAGACTTGAAAAGGCCATCAGTCCACCACTGCAGGCCATCACCAATGTTGACGGTGATGCACCCCTCAATAGGGTCAATAGGGGTCCAGTGCTTGGCTGTTGGCACAGCGTTCCAGATGTTGCCAATCTCCTTTAGGTCTGGGTTCTCCTCCACATCCTTCCCAGGTGCAATCTCAAGGCCAACATCACCTGCAGCATGGCTTATGAGTGATTACCTGAAGTGTTGGCAGATGGCCTCTTGCATTGGTGCCTAGTCACGGCAGGATGCGGCTTGTGACATGGGATACTGATGTGCAAAGCGCAGCATACTGACAGTTGAGCCTTGTATCATGCATCAATACAATCATACACTGCGCTTGCGATGTTCTATGCATGCATGCTATTGGCAGACTCATATGCCGTATGGCAGTCACAAAGCTTGCACTCAACACCTCTGCAGGCAACCGTCATGGTGAGCAAATGAGGATGCCGTGCAAGCAATGGATAATGGCGTGCAACTGCAAGACGGTGCAAATTGTGCCATGCCATCACGGACAAAATGAATGCTGTGGCACCTGTGCGCTGGTACAGCAGGGTGATGACATCCATGTCTGCATGGCCATGTAGCCGCGGTGGCAGTTTGTTGGCACCTTCAGGCACAGGCGGGTACCAGTTCCATGCCATGAAGCTGCACACCATCATATGAATTAGCTCAATGCTCACCACACACTTCAAACCCCAGCATGCGTGCCAAGTCGCTTTTTTTTTAGACTTAGCATGCAGCAGTGTGGCTTCATGTTGCTGCTGGAAGGATCAATCAGGGCAAGCTTGACAGTGGGTGCAGGCACAAGTGCTGATTGGAAGTATACCTGGGATTCTCTTCCGACTCGATGTCAAAAGGCTGCAAGTCAACAAGAACATGATCAGTACTTGGGACAAAAGCAGCACTGCAAGACAAACTGCATGTTACCTCCACGAACTCATACTCGTCCCTGCAAAGGGCTAGGGCCATGGCACGCAGGATCTTCAGTGCAACTTCATGTGTCTTGGCTTGAAAATCCAGGGACTGCTGCTTCCAAGCCTCCCCTAGCTCTTCAGGCCAGTGAGAGCCCAAGAACTTCTGCATGTCCCAACGCATTTTGTTGCTGCTTGGACTCCACATCGCACCCAGTGTATATGCATGTGCTGAGATGAACTTGACGCGGCAGCAGCGCAAATCAGACAGGTCCAGCAAGCAAGGCGAAGGCAAGCAGAGCTTGCTAGGAGCTTGCCTGCTTCCGAACATCATACCCTCCTGTGCCGTATCGTCCGAAGCTGAACCACTCCCACAGCTTGTTCCCTGCAGATTGAAGAGCGCGTTTTGCTTGGCGACCACAGCACCACTGCAACAGGTCACTGCACGTGGCCACAAGACCAGTTGCAGGTGCCAATCACTGCAGTGTTGCATTGTGCCACATGTCGGCAACAAGCGCACCAGTCACTGACTCCAGATTGGTCTGGCTCCTCCAGCCAAGGTAACGGTCCGGAATCCAGACGTGCTTTTCTTTGACCTCGGTCGGGAGGTCCAGAAATTTCTCGCCGGACTTGAAAATGCTCTCGACCTCAGCGGTCGGAACACCATGACCTTTGATGTAAAAGAAGCCGACATTATGGGAAGCGTGATAAAGCTGTCGCCCAATCTCGTGTTTTCGGTTCTCAAAATCAGAAATGTCGATGATCAGGACATCACGAAGCACGGGTCCTTCGCCTGCAGCTGACATTTTAATGCTCAGAGGGAGGCACAAACCGTGAGTATGACTTTCGCAGTTTCAGGGCAAGCCGGCCTGCTGAGCAGAGATGCGCAGAGGCGTAATGTCGGAGGTTTGCAGATGAGTCATGTCAATCTTTGCCCTTGAGCAAACGTGCAAGCATGTGCATCAACTCACTCTTCTTGTCTGTTGGGTCCCACTTGCCCCCCAGGACATTAAATATATTGATTGATTGACTTGGCAACGTGCGAGCGCGTGCAGATCGGAGCGTGGCAAACCACGTGCCTGTTGGATCAGTTTCTGAGCAAAATGTCACAGCCGTAATCCTTGAACGAGGCAAGCTGCATCGATCTTGAACTGTCGCCCTGAGGCTGAGAACACATTTCGTACGACTTCTGCAGGAGCACTTGCAACATGGGTAAAGGTGCCGCTAGCTCTTGCTGTCGGGGTCCTGGCTACGCAAGCCCTCTGGTGGGCAGACTCTGCCTATTCTGACCTATCCGATGTCTCAAGCGATGCAGTGTTAGATGCATTGGCTTGTACATGCGGAAACACCCAATGCAACAGACACATGGTGCGACTCTGCAACTGCAGGACGCCTTCCGCGAAGGGCCGAGAGAGAAGCTCGCTTATATCCCTGCCGTCCAGCCAAGAGAGGACAAGCCCAACTACCTTATGACTGTTGACTTGGACCCGGACAGCAAGACATACTCACAGGTGCGCCGCGTATTAGCTACGTCGTTCCCGCGAGAGTGTCCGCAGATCTGCAGTGCTTACCGCTGTCTGCCATCGACTGCTTCGCTGCCTATGACAGTCGCGCTGGTCCGCGCTACCGACGGTGCTCGTGTATCGTGCTGTTCCAGTGATGCTCCATGATACATGATGATCACACCTCGCATTCCCATGCAGGTCATCCACCGCCTGCCCATGACACATAACAATGATGAGCTTCACCATTCGGGCTGGAATGCGTCAGTCTCAACATCACAGCTAGCATATGCATCAGCTCTGCTGCGCTAGTGGATTTTGCAGATCAGCATTTGTTTGCCAGCAGCCTTTGCAATCGTCTGCAGAAGCAGAAGCTACCCTGAACTGCATTAAGAAAGTGTGTCTGTCTGCAGTTGCAGCAGCTGCCACGATGACAGCCGCAGAGCCAGAAGCCTGCTCATCTTGCCTTCAGTAGGCTCAGGCCGTATCTATGGTGAGCAATGCATCTGTCCATGCACACATCTTGCTTGAACTTTGTCTCAAGAGCTACCTCTTGCACAGGTATCAAACAATGTGAAAGGGTGTCTCTGCACTGGCGTTGCGCAGCACACCTTGTATGTCCCTGTGCTGTTGCAAAATAAGATCAAACAGCAGCCCAAGAGCCCGTCTCATGCATCAGTTGCTTCACGCTGCCGCAGACGTGCCATCTTGCTTGTCTGACAGCTCGCAATGCAGCCTACCTCCAACATGCCCTGACCCGCCATTGCATCGCACGCACACACACATACGCGCACACACACAGTCTTGCCCCTGTTGCAGCCGTGGACACTGCCACTGATCCGAAGGCTCCCAGGATAGCCAAAACAGCAGAACCAGAGGACATACAGAAAGCAACAGGCCTGGCATACTTGCATTCCTCCCACTGCCTGGGTTCCGGTGACATCATGGTCAGCGCTATGGGCACCCCTGAGGGCAAGGGCGTCGGTAACTTCATCCTGTTTGACCAAGATCTCAAGGTCAGCACTCCCCTCATCTCCTGCTTACTTCTATGTCCACTTCCAGTTCCACTCTACTTCCATTTCTACCCTTTTTCTGCTCCTGCTTCTGTGACGGCAAGTGTCTGGTTGCAAGTGATTTGGGTGTGCAAGAGCTTTCTTCTGTTGACTTTTGCTGGTGGTCACTTGGCTGATGTGATCAGCAGGCCGCGTAGTAGCTTAAGTGGTCGTTCTGACGAAGAGTTCTTAGGCTCAGGCTGTCTTGCAGAAGAGGCGCTCGAATGTCATTGCTGGACTGACTTGTCTGCAGTGTGCAAGTGACCGAAGGTAAGGTCCAAGTATGAACACAGAAGTCTCAGAGTCATGGTTAAGGTAGTTTCTGCGTGCAAGTACAAAGACTGCACTCAATTCCAGATCTGTGATGCATGATGCAGTGGTCGTACAAGTGCTTGCATGCGTTCAGGTGAAAGGCACATGGACAGACACCACAACACAGTATGGGTACGACTTCTGGTACCAGCCTCGCCACAATGTGATGGTCAGCTCACAGTGGGGCGACCCTTTGGAGTTCACCAAGGTGAGCTGCAACTCCTGATTAGGCAAGTGCAGTTGCTTGCTGAAAGTTGCAGGCTTGCATGGAGACTATGCGCTCACACCCAAGGTGAGCACCAGCTAAGGGCTGGCTCTCTTTAGTCTAGATATGGGTCACTCATTTTGCTTGCTGTGTTGTGGCAGCGAGCTCCAGGTCCGGGGGCTCCTTATGTCCTCATGGCGTAGGCTGTTCTTTTCTTTCTTTCTTTCTTTCTTTCTGAGCAGCGGCAGTGCGCGGTTGTGATGAGGCACCTGCATTTGACTGTTGCATGTTGCAGGCTATCATTCAAATGCCACACTCGCAGGAGAAAGCAGCAGCATCTTGCTACGCAGTCTGCCCAGACCGCTTGCAAAAAGCAAACAGGGGTTATTGTCAACATCTGCTTGAGCTGACATCAGAGCACTAGTGTCGTGACCTGATTCACGTTTCACAAACGCGGACTTTGGACCGAGCATGACAGCAATAGTGTCCTGGGTTTGAGTGACTCGCTCATTAGGCAATTTCTGCATGCAGGGCTTCGATCCAGCCAATGTTCCCAGCTCGTATGGGGACACTCTGACCTTCTGGGATTGGCAAAAGCGTACAATCACTCAGCAAATCAAGCTGGGAGCTGATGGCTTGATTCCCTTGGAGACCAGATTCCTGCATGAGCCCTCCCAGCCCCAGGGCTATGTTGGGGCGGCCCTCTCTTCTAATATCATCCGCTTCTCCAAGGTATGGGTTACTTCAGGGATGTGACATTGTTTAGGGTTCAGGAGCGGTAGAGCAGTTTGTCTTTCTTGCTTTGTGGTTGCCAAGGCTTTCATGACGCTCTTCTGCTTATCAGCCCTTTCTCCGGTGTCATTCATTTTTCCAGCAAGAGCTGGGTTATGCTTCATGTGGGCGCTATGTACTAAATGCTTACCAGAAAGCTTGCGTGATCTGCTTTTCAACAGTGACAGCACACCTGTGTGTTGGCTTTTGCTGCACAGTGGTATTGAAGCGTAGTTGCAGATCCCGATTGCCTGTCAGTTCAGATGCTGTTTATGTAAGCAACTTGCCTGAAGATGCAATAGCACTGGCACACAGTGCGACAGCGCAGTACCAGAGACTTGAAGAAGAGAACTACATATGCCAGAGCTTTGACGCTGTGAATGCACATGCCAAAAGGTTGAAATGGCAGTTTGCACACTGTGCCTGCCTTTGATCTTCTGCACTGGTCAAAGCCTTGCGAATAAGACTTGTCTGTCGTTCAATCAGGGTTCTGATGACAAATGGGAGACATCAGTTGTAGTCAAGCAACCGTGGACCAAGGTCGAGGGCTGGGTGCTGCCTGAAGTGCCCCCCCTCATCACTGACATCCTTATCTCCCTTGACGACAAGTACCTATACTTCTCCAACTGGCTGCGAGGGGACTTGGTGCAGTACGATATCAGTGACCCTGCCAACCCCAAGTTTGCCTCCAGAATCTGGCTGGGAGGTGTGGTCAAGGCTGGCGGCCCCATCAAGGTACTTATCTTCTTATTTTGCGTTTGTCCTCAATTGCTTTGTGCAAGGAACCACAGTACATAGCAGGCGCCCGTTAGTAGGTTATCTGCCTCAATGTTGCTGTCTCTCGCAAAGAGCGAAGGAGGGATTTGGACTTGAACTGCTCATGGAACAACTTTGAACAACAGGATATACCTGTGACATGCATTGTGCGCCAAGGCTCTGATTTGTTTGGTCATTGACCTAGATGTGGCTATCTCTAGCAGAGAGCAATGAAGGGAATTGACCCTCAATTGCTGTTGGAACAACAGCATATACCTGTGACATGCATCATATGCTAATGCCCCTAGTTGTTTCCTGAGTGTGGCTCCTGCAAAGAGTAATGCGGGAACTGCAAGTCAATCACCATTGATGTGCAGGTGACAGGAGGGCTGCCAGGTGACTCACCAGAGATCCCTGCCCTGCCCAAGGTGAAGGGGCACACCTTGGAAGGTGGCCCCCAGATGATCCAGCTCAGGTTTGTGACTGCTGCTTTGTAGGTTGTTGTTGTGGCTGTGCATCGAGATGACTGCTATGTCTTGCTCTGCTTGCAAGATTGGCAGCAAGTGCTCAGGAACAGACTGTGCTGAGGTGACGTGCTGTTTAATGAGCATGACGCATCGTGACCCTGTCAGAACATGGTCAGATAGTTTTACTGCCCTACCCTGCATTGCTTGATCCTGTTCTCTGCTGCCCCGCTGACTCCGTCTTGGGCCCCCCCTTCCGCCCTGCCCTGCCCGGCCCGGCCCGGCCCGCGCTGCAAATGGATATGGTTGCAACACTTTGCTCTCCCTCAGCCCTGTACTGCATTGCTCCACCTTTCCCCCCACGTGTCCACTTTGCCAACAACAAAAGAGGGCCCAGCGAAAGCCACCCATGCCCTTTGTCCTTCTCCCTACACTGCTGCCTGGCAGCTTCACACAGTTTTCGGTATCTGGCCCTGTTGCATATTGGCCTTCTGTGTTTCTTGCAAGCCCTGCCTTGACAATGACAGTGCTATATGTTCCTGTTGCACAGCATCCTTCTGTGCCCTTGCAAAGCCTGCCATGACAGCTCTGAGGCCATATGTTGGATCTGCAGCTTGGATGGCAAGAGGCTGTATGTCACCAACTCCCTGTTCTCATCATGGGATAAGCAGTTCTACCCCAACCTGGTCAAGCAAGGCTCCTACCTGCTGCAAGTTGATGTTGACACGGAAAAAGGCGGTCTCAGCCTGAACACTGACTTCTTTGTCGACTTTGGGGCTGAGCCAGACGGCCCTGTCCTGGCTCATGAGGTTCGGTATCCTGGAGGAGACTGCTCCAGTGACATCTGGCTGTGAGTCATCCAGCATGTACAAAAGGCAGTGAATGCCAGCTGTCGATTGCTATGCAAGAAGGGTCAGTGTACAAGCTTGTTTCTGCTGCAGCCTTCCGGATATGTACAGTCAATCAGTGCTCAAAGCAGGTCTGAATCCCAGGTCAGGCAGTGTCCAGTCACCTTGGCAACAGCGTGTCAGCTGTAGCTGAGTATGAAGGACCTGCTCTTTTATCATAAAGCTAGCGAAACAACTTTTGGGCTGTGGAGTCAATGTTTGGGGTTCCAGCATGCTCTTCCTGCTTACTTCAGTGGCAATGCATGCATTGGCAATAGATTTGTTCAAACTTAGCTTCCGCACTGCAAATGCTGGTCGTTCTGCATAAGTGCTTTCTGTATGCGAAAGCGAGCCAAGTCCATCGCCAGTGAAGAAGAAGAAGACGAAGCGCCACATTAAGAAGAAGCGCAGGCATGTGACGAGCAGCGATAGTGACACATCGGAAGATGATCCTATTGACGCAAAGCAACGTCTGTCTCTTGCAAAAGCTGCTTATGAGAACAACATGAATCGTTATAAATCAGAGGTCGTGTATAAGTCTTTATTCCCATACTTACGAGGTGCCTAGTTTTTAATCAAAGTGTTTTGTACTTCATTAGGAAAATTAAACGCCATGTAATCACCACCACGTGCACGGACTGCTGCATCGTTCTAGGTCTCTCTGGGGTCCCAAACTTCCAAATTTTCACGTTTGATGTTCCTCTTCTTCCCGTCCTTGTGAATAACTTCCTTAACACTATTCCTTGCTAGGCCCATCATCACTCTGTCCACGTAATCCAGGTCTCCTTCGTCTGTGATCATTGTCACGTAGCCTAATGCGCTGGTGAAGAAAGGTCTTCCTAGATAAGGGGAGTCCTCGTCCACCCAACAGTGAAACACCGACCCATTCTTGTTGACGATCTGTTTGCGCACCATTTTGCGCGAGAATGAAGGTGTGCCCGACTTGGGCATACCTTTAAAGTGGTTACAGGGATAATAAATACGAGCAACGTTTTTACATGTCCTCTACGTGGACATCCAGTCCCTCAGAAACCCGAGCTTTGATCTTCGGGATGTTTTCCCTGATCAGTCTCAAAGAATTGTCCAAGTCAGCTTCATTTGTCTCAAACGGCAATTTCACGTAAGCCATGTAATTAAGAGGATCATGCACCCCGAAGTGCAACCCGTTCAACTCTAAGCATGCCATGCTGAGGAACTTGATTGCTATCACAGGCTCAGGGCTCCAATCGAACATCACATAAAGATTGAACAAGCCTCTGTCATTGGCCGAGCTGCATGCTACTTGCTTGATCACTGCCAGGTTCTCGAACGACAACCTCAACAAGTTGGCCATCTCCTTCGCCAGGAGATAGCTCGTAGTCGGGACCATTGCCTGGAACATTATTCCCCGAGCAGGCTACGCACACAACGATACAGCGCGTTGTAGATTCTTTTGATCTGCTATTGAGCATGGCAGATTCTCCGAGCTCGTCCGCTCTCCCTGCTGCAGCACCTGGTGATTCAGACCCACCAACCGACGCGACTACAGCAGAAGCAGCAGCTCTTGCTGTAGCTATAGCAGCAGCCGCTGCAACAACCACAGTCTCTGGCAATGACACTGCTCGAGACTACTACGCCTTCAAGGGCGAAACAGTCAAACTGCTGAATCACATTGGAACCGTCCTTAATGGCATCCAGAAGCAGCAAACAACTCAAGCTGCCAACCTCACTGAGGTTAGCGGTCGGCTCGCTCTTGAGACTCTTGGGAGTGTCATTGCCGGTCACCTTCAGCCAGCCTTTACCCAGTTCGGTGACATTGTCACCTAAAGGATCGCTGCTGTCATTAACCCAGTAGCCATCAACTCTATGGTAGAGACAGCACTGGCAGCGCAATCCACTCAGACGTCAGCACCCACAGCACCATTTTACTCATTTGGCCCAGCTGTTGGGGCTGCTCTGGCCCCTGCAACTCCCATCACACAACTGCCAA
>JAABUI010000580.1_pt1 | contig 25717 bp, 22 predicted proteins | sample 5559111 | NCBI WGS metagenome assembly JAABUI01 (sample SAMN10711870, study PRJNA513365) | rock metagenome | isolation source: Antarctica rocks | place: Antarctica: Victoria Land, Buttleship Promontory
TGGTGGGGCCGAAGGCGGCGAGCAGGGGTGCCAGGACGACGAGGAGCCCGGCGCGCAGCAGGTTGCTGTACAGCAGGACCCGCTGACGGCGCCACCGGTCCAGGAAGACGCCGGCGAACGGGCCCACGAGGCTGAACGGCAGGAGCAGCGTGGCGAATCCCACGGCCGCCTGCGTCGCGGTCGTGGCCCTGTTGGGGTCGAAGAAGACCGCGCTGACGAGCGCAGCCTGGAACAGCCCGTCGGCGAACTGGCCGGCCAGGCGGATGCTCAGCAGCCGCCGGAAGTCCCGCTGCTCGAGCAGCACCCGGACCGGGTGCGCCCCGGGGCCGACCCGGTCGGGCGCCTCGACGCTCGTGGTCACGCGGTCCTCACCTTGACAGCCTTGCCCACCGCGCGCCGCGTCGATCCGTGTTGCGCGCCCGCGGCCCCGCAGGGGTCCCGCTCACGCAACACGGATCGGTACAGGTCGGCGCGAGCCGCGAGCCGTCGTAGGCCCAGCTCGCCCTAGTCGGTCGCGACCTCGGCCTCGTGGGCGGCGTGGTCGCCCACGGTCTCGCCGTTGATCCACGCCTCCAGGGCCGGGCCGGCGATGTCGTCGCGCACCTGGCGCGGCGGGGACTTCATGAAGTACGTCGAGGCGGGGTGCACCGGTCCGCCCTGGCCGCGGTCGGCGGCCAGCTTGGCGCAGCGGATCGCGTCGATGATGACGCCCGCACTGTTGGGGCTGTCCCAGACCTCGAGCTTGTACTCCAGGTTCAGCGGGACGTCGCCGAACGCGCGGCCCTCGAGGCGGACGTAGGCCCACTTGCGGTCGTCGAGCCACTGCACGTAGTCCGACGGGCCGATGTGGACGTTGCGCTTGCCCATGTCGTGCTCCATGTTGGAGGTCACGGCCTGGGTCTTACTGATCTTCTTGGACTCCAGCCGGTCGCGCTCCAGCATGTTCTTAAAGTCCATGTTCCCACCGACGTTGAGCTGGTAGGTGCGGTCCAGGATGACTCCGCGGTCCTCGAACAGCTTGGCCATCACGCGGTGCGTGATGGTCGCACCGACCTGGCTCTTAATGTCGTCACCGACGATCGGTACGCCTGCGGCGCGGAACTTCTCCGCCCACTCCGGCGTGCCGGCGATGAAGACGGGCAGCGCGTTGACGAATGCCACGCGGGCGTCGATGGCGCACTGGGCGTAGAACTTCGCGGCCTGCTCGGAGCCGACGGGCAGGTAGCAGACCAGCACGTCCACCCGAGCGTCGCGCAGGGCCTGGACGACGTCGACCGGGCTCTCGTCGGACTCCTCGATGGTCTCGCGGTAGTACTTGCCGAGACCGTCGAGGGTGGTGCCGCGCTGGACGGTGACGTCCATCGGCGGTACGTCAGCGATTTTGATCGTGTTGTTCTCGCTGGCGAAGATCGCCTCGGACAGGTCGCGGCCGACCTTCTTGGCGTCGACGTCGAAGGCGGCGACGAACTCCACGTCGCGGACGTGGTAGCCGCCGAGCTCGACGTGCATGAGGCCGGGGACGCGGGCCGCCGGGTCGGCGTCCCGGTAGTACTCGACTCCCTGGACCAGGGAGGCCGAGCAGTTGCCGACGCCGACGATGGCGACGCGGATGGGTGTGCGGACGGAACCCATGCGGGCGCTCCTTGGTTCAGGGGTGGGTCAGGACAGGACTGTTGTGCGGGATGGGTCAGCGGGTTCCGGGCTTGTTCTGGCGCTCGGTCTCGATGAGCTCGGTGAGCCACCGGACCTCACGGTCGACCGACTCCAGCCCGTGCTCCTGCAGCTGGAGGGTGTAGGTGTCGAGCCGCTCGCGGGTCCGGGCGAGCCCGGTGCGGACGCCCTCGCGGCGCTGCTCGAGTCGGGATCGCCGGCCCTCCAGGATGCGCACGCGCACCTCGGGGTCGGTCTGGGCGAAGAAGGCGAAGTGCACGCCGAAGGTCTCGTCCTCCCAGGCGGAAGGCCCGGCTTCGCCGAGCAGCTCGGTGAGCCGCTCCTTGCCGTCCGCGGTGAGCTTGTACACGACCTTGCCGCGCCGGCCGGTCAGCGCCGGTGCGCCGGCCACCACGGTGGCGTCGCCCTCGTCCTGGGTGATCAACCCGGCCTGCTCCATGCGCCGCAGCGTCGGGTACAGCGAGCCGTAGGAGAAGGCCCGGAAGGTACCCAGGGTGGCTTTGAGCCGTTGGCGCAGCTCGTAGCCGTGCAGCGGTGCGGTGTGCAGCAGGCCGAGGACCGCGAGCTCGAGCACGTCGTCCCTCCCGCCCGCCTCATCTGACCGCGCGATGTATCGGTCCGATACATCGTCTCTCCCGGGGCACAGTACGGTCCCGCGCGCTCAGGTGCAACACAGTCTGTCCGGCAGGTGAACGGCAGGGGTCGCCCCTACCGTTTCGGACGTGGCGCGGTCACCGGCCGGAGCGGGACGACGGGACGTGGTCGAGCATGCCCTGGCTCGTCGGGCGACCCTGGCGGACCTGCGCACCGGCCGGGTGAGCGCGCTGGAGGTCTGCGACGCCTCGCCCTACCTGAAGCGGGCTGCGGCGGTGTACGGCGCGCGGACCGAGCGGATCTGTCCGGTCTGCGCGAAGCGGGCCCTACGTGAGGTGCTGTGGGTCTACGGCGACGCCCTTGGTGACGCCGACGGGACGGCGCGCACAGGTGCCCAGGTGGCCGGGCTCGCCGCTGAGCGCCCGGACTTCATGGTCTACCGGATCGAGGTGTGCGGCGGCTGCGGCTGGAACCACCTGGTGCAGACCTGGCGGACCGGCACGCCCGGCGCCCCACCGGCTCGCCGGAGCCGGCGCTCCGTGACCGACCCGTGACGGCCTCCCGGACCGGCCGGGCGCGCGGTAGGGGAGGATGATCGGCGTGACACGTCTGCGCGCACTGAGTCGGACGAAGCGTGTCGGCCTCGGCGTTGCGGTGCTGGCCCTGCTGTTCGTGGCTTTCATCGCCGTCGGCTACACGCTCACCAAGGTGCCGCAGCCGAACAGCATTGCCACCGCCGAGGCGACGACGCTGACCTACAACGACGGCACCGTCATGGGCAAGATCGGCAAGAACCGCAAGCTGGTGGACCTCTCGCAGGTCTCCCAACCGGCCCGCAAGGCCGTGCTCGCCGCGGAGGACCGCCGCTTCTACAGCGAACCCGGGATCAGCTTCACGGGTATCGGCCGGGCGCTGTACACCAACATCGCGGGCGGGGGGGTCTCCCAGGGTGGTTCCACGATCACCCAGCAGTACGCCAAGAACGCCTTCCTGACCCAGCAGCGCACCTACACCCGCAAGGTCAAGGAGGTCTTCCTTGCGCTGAAGATCTCCAAGACGGTCAGCAAGGACAAGGTCCTCGAGGACTACCTGAACACGATCTACTTCGGCCGCGGGGCGTACGGGATCCAGGCGGCGTCCCAGACCTACTTCAACAAGAGCGCCAAGGACCTCACGGCCACTGAGGGCGCCGTGCTCGCCTCGAGCATCAACTCCCCGTCGGGTGACGACCCGCAGACCCATCCCGAACGCGCCCGGGCCCGCTGGTCCTACGTCCTGGACGGCATGGTCAAGAGCGGCTGGCTCACGGCGCAGGAACGGTCTTCGGCGACCTACCCCAAGGTGCTGCCCATCACCTCCGGTGGCGACTTCCAGGGCTACAAGAGCTACGTCAAGGCGCAGGTGCTCGCCGACCTGGGTCGCCACGGCATCTCCGAGGACCAGGTCAGCGCCGGCGGACTGGTCGTCAAGACCACCCTGCGCCGCGGGGCGCAGGAGGCGGCCCAGGCCGCGGTGGAGAACCGCATCCCGGCGGCGAGCGGGACCAACCCCCCGGTCGGCGCCCTGGTGGCGGTCGCTCCCGGCACCGGCGCCGTCGTCGCCTACTACGGCGGCCGCGACGCGGGCGGCCTGGACTACGCCGACAGCCCCGGTCCCAAGGGGGTGGAGCCGGGCTCGTCGATGAAGCCCTACGTCCTGGCCGCCGCCCTGGAGAAGGGCAAGAGCCTGGACACGATGTACGACGGTGCGAGCCCGCAGACGGTGTGCGGACAGGTGGAGAACAACGACCAGGGTGACCCACCGCTCGGGCAGATCACCCTGACCGAGGGGCTGGAGAAGTCGGTGAACACCGTCTACATCCGGCTGGCCTGTGATGTCGGGCCCAAGAACGTCGTGGCCCTGGCGCACGCCGCCGGGATCCCCAGCAGCGTCCCGCTCGACGGCGAGGGCAGCCCCTCTATTCAGGTCGCGCTCGGGTCCGGCGGCTACGAGGTGCACGTCATCGAACCAGGCCGTCGGGTACGCGACGTTCGCCGCGCAGGGCACGCGCGCGGCCCCGTACTTCGTCGCGTCGGTGAGCGACAAGGACGGCCACGAGCGCTACAAGGCCAAGCCCAGCACGAGCTCCGCCTTCAGCCAGGGCGTGGCCGCCGACACCACGTTCGCCATGCAGAAGGTCGTCGAGTCCGGTACGGCGACCCGGGCGCAGCTGGCCGGTGGACGTCTTGCCGCGGGCAAGACCGGTACCACCACGGAGAACAAGAACGCCTGGTTCTGCGGCTTCACCCCCCAGCTGTCCGCGGCGGTGTGGGTCGGCCGCAAGAACGGCGGCTCCCTGCAGGGGGTGCTGGGCAGCACCGGCGGCGTCTACGGCGGGACCGTACCGGCGGAGATCTGGAAGGCGTTCATGGACGCCGCGCTGCAGGGGCAGCCGAACCTGGGCTTCCCGCCCCGTGCCGGGATCGGTAACGCGGCGCCGACGGACACCAGCTCACCCACCCCCTTCGTCTTCCCCAGTGCGGTCGTGCCCAGCACCAGCGCGCCCCAGCCCACCGATACCGGCGCGCCGACGCAGAGTCCCACCCCGGTGCCGACCAACGCACCCACGCCCGAGCAGACGACCGCTCCCGTCGTCCCGACGACCGTGCCCACCCTCACCCTGACCCAGGCGCCGGCCTCGAACCCGCCGCCGAAGCCGTCCAAGAGCCCGTTCCCGAGGAGGCCGGCAGCCCCCGCCCCCTCGCGCTAGGTCGAGGACCTCTGGCAGGCTCGCCCCGGTGACCGTGCGTACGGCCGACATCGTCCTCCCGTCCTACGACGATCCCGTCGTGGCCGGCGCCGTCGAGGCCGTCGGCGGGCCGCCCGGGCGGCACGCGCGCACCGGCGAGCGCCGGTTCTGGACGCCGGTCCGGGTCCTGGTCGTGCTTACCCTGCTCACCATGGGCCTGGACTGGGCGCAGAAGGCGCCGTGCCGCAACGGCAACGACTGGTCGGCCGAGCACCAGTACACCCACGCCTGCTACACCGACGTGGTTGCGTTGTTCTCTGCGGAGGGACTGGCCAGCGGGCAGCGGCCCTACCTGGACCACCCGGTGGAGTACCCGGTCGTCATCGGCGGCGTCATGCAGCTCTCCGCCCTCGCGGCCAGGCAGCTGACGGGCGCGTTGCCCGACGGGGCGGCGCGGACGGCGCGGGCGGCCCCGGCCGGCACCGCTTCCGAGCCGCTCGGGCCGGCCGAGTCCAACGCCCGCGGCAGGCACTTCTACGACGTGACGTGGCTGCTGCTGACCGTCTGTGCCTTGGTCGTGACCGTGACCACCGCGCGGCTCGCCGGCCGGAGGGTGTGGGACGCCGCGCTGTTCGCGCTCGCCCCCGGCCTGCTGCTGCACGCGACCACCAACTGGGACCTCGTCGCCGTCGCCCTCGCCGGCCTGGGTCTGCTGCTGTGGGCCCGGTCCCGACCGGTCCTCGCCGGCGTGCTGCTGGGTCTGGCCACGGCCACCAAGCTCTACCCGGTGCTGTTCCTGGTGCCGCTGCTCGTGCTGTGCCTGCGGGCAGGGCGGCTGCGGGCCTGGACCGGCACGGCGCTCGCGCTCGTCGGCACAGCGGTCGCGCTGACGGCGCCGGTCTACCTGATCAGCCCCGTCTTCGCCGAACGCGCCGGTCAGCAGGTGCAGATCGCGGCCAGCCCGCTCTCCAGGCTGTCCGACCGGGGAGTGGGCGCCCTGGCCCCGCACCAGAGCGTCGCCGGCGAGGTCGGCGTGAACGCCGTGTACCGCTTCTTCGAGCTGAGCACGCTGCGGGGCGCCGACTGGGACTCGCTGTACCTGCAGGTCGCGCACCTGCGCACCCCCGCGCCGCGCTCCGCCCTGGATCACGTCGGCAACGCCTGGGCCCGGGTGTTCGCCGACGACGCCCTGGTCGCCGGGAAGGCGCCGGTGCACCTCAACACGGCGGTCGCGGTCTTCTTCCTGCTCACCCTGGCCCTGGTCGCCGCCCTGCTGCTGGCCGCGCCCCGCCGCCCGCGGTTGCCCCAGGCGCTGTTCCTCACGCTGGTGGCCTTCCTGCTCACGAACAAGGTCGACAGCCCGCAGTACGTCCTGTGGCTCGTTCCGCTGGCTGTGCTCGCCCGTCCCCGCTGGCGTCCTTTTCTGGCCTGGCAGGCAGCGGAGGTGCTCGTGCTGCTGTCCCGGTTCTACTTCTTCATCGGCAACGACAAGCCGGGGCAGGGGATCGGCATCGGCTGGTTCTTCGCCGCGGTGCTGCTGCGCGACGCCCTCCTTCTCGGCTACGCCGCCCTGGTGGTTCGCGACGCCTGGCGACCCGACCACGACGTCGTACGACGCGACGGGGTGGATGATCCGGCGGGTGGCGTGCTGGACCGAGCGCCGGACCGCCTCGCCCTGGTGCGGTGACATCCCACCCGTGACGTCTCACCCGTGACCCTCACCAGGCCCGCGACGGCGTCGGTGAGCGCGCAGCGAGGAACCCGGGACACGCTGCGCTGGCGAGCGCTGGCGGTCTGGCTGGGCTCGCGACTGGCCATGGCCCTGCTGTCCCTCGGCGGTGCCTGGGAGCTCGCCGGCCGACCCGCCGGGCAGGTGCAGGGCTTCCTGACGCGGTGGGACCGCTGGGACGTCGGCTTGTTCCGCAAGGTTGCGGAGTTCGGCTACGCCGGATACCCCGAGCACTACCCCGACCGCGGCATCGAGGCGTTCTTCCCGGGCCTGCCGCTCGTGCTGCGCGTGGTGCACGTCGTCGTCCCGGACTGGACGGCGGCCGGGCTGGCGGTCTCCCTGGTCGCCGGCTGCCTCGCCGCGGTCGCCCTGGCCCGGCTTGCCGACCTCGACGAGGTGGACGGCACCCGCGCGGTGCTCTACCTGGTGCTCTCGCCGTACGCGGTGTTCCTGGCCGCTGGCTACAGCGAGTCGCTGTTCTTGGCCTGCGCGCTGCCTGGCTGGCTGGCGGCGCGGCGGGGACGGTGGCGCACCGCCGCACTGCTGATCGCCGCGGCCGCGACCGTCCGGGTGTCGGGGCTGTTCCTGGGCTGCGCCCTGCTGGTGCAGTACGCCGTCGCCCACCGGGGACGGCCCGGTCGGGACGCCCCTTGGCTCGCCGCGCCGATCCTAGCCGCCTTCGCCTACGCCGCCTACCTGCACGGGCTCACCGGCGACTGGCTGCGCTGGCCGCACGCCCAGGCCCTCGGCTGGGGCCGGCACCTGACCTCGCCACTGCAGTCGCTGCAGACGACGTACGCCGCCGGCCACGAACCGACGCAGGGCGCGGAGTACGCCTGGTCCTGGCGGGCCGAGATGGTCGCCGTCGCGGTCGGTCTGGTCCTTGCCGGGCTGCTGCTCGCCCGCCGGCGCTGGGGGGAGGCGACCTACGTCGGGCTGTCGGTGCTGGCGCTGGCGACCTCGACCTACTACCTGTCGGTGGCACGCGCGACGCTGCTGTGGTTCCCGCTGTGGATCCTGCTCGCGGAGCAGGCGGGCCGCCGCGCCTGGGTGCACACGGGCTATGTCGCGGTCGCGGCCCCGCTCATGGCGGTGCTGACGCTCACGTTCACGTCCGGACGCTGGGTGGGCTGAGCGCACAGCGCGTCGCGGGCACGCAGGAACACCGCCGTCAGCGCGACGAGCAGCGCCGCCCGGGCCCAGACCCCGACGACCAGCAGGTCCCGGGCCGGCCCGTGGTCGCCGCCGTGCGTCAGGGTGTTCAACCAGCGAAAGACCCCGACGTAGACGGCCGCGTCCGCGACGGCGTAGGCCGCCCACCAGCCGATCCGGACCCGCAACAGGGCGAAGAAGGGCAGCAGCCACAAGGCGTACTGGGGCGAGTGCACCTTGTTGACCAGCAGGAACACCGCCAGGATCGCCCCGCACACCTGCAGGAACGGGTAGCTGCCCTCCTGCCGCCGCCGCACGACGGGGTAGGCGGTGGCGAGCACCACCGCGGTCAGCACGAGCCCGGCTATCAACCGGTTGAGCTCGGGCGTCTGCAGGTCCAGTGGGCCCCAGAACCAGATGCTGTTGGAGGTCGTGTCGGCCGCCCGCTGCCGCTGGAAGACGTACGTGGTCAGCCAGCCGGTGCGGTTGACGAGCGCGAACGGCAGGTTGACCGCCACCACGACGGCCACGCTGCCCAGCGCTGCCCGCAGCGCACCGGTGCGATCGCGCCGGGTCACCCGGTCGATGACGAGCGGGAGCACGAACAGCAACGGGTAGAGCTTCAAGCATCCGCCCACCGCCAGCAGGACGGCGGCGGCGAGTGGGCGGTCGCGGCGCCAGGCAGCGAAGGCGGCGACCGTGGCGGCCACGGCCAGCAGGTCCCAGTTGTGCAGGGCGTAGAGGCCGAGGGCCGGAGAGGCTGCCCAGAGTAGGGCCCGTCGGCCGCTGAGGCGGGTCAGCAGCGCAGCGGTCAACAGGGCGAAGGGCAGCAGCAGCACCGTGCTCGCGACCAGGAACGCCGTACGGCTCCCGGCGAACAACGCCGAGAACCAGATGAAGACCCCGGTCAGCACCGGGTACTCGTAGGTGTCGACAGGCGCGCCCCGCACCAGTCGCCCATGCAGATACGGGAAGCTCTCGTGCACGAGGTCTCGGGAGCTGAACAGCTCCAGGACATCGCTGTAGCAGGCCAACGCGTAGTTGTGGGCGGCATCCAGGCAGGCGCCCTTCCACAGGCTCGATGCCAGCACGGTCGCGGCGGTCGTGAGCAGCACGACCGGGAGCTCGCCCGGCCGAGGCACCCCGCTCGGCCAGGGCGAGCCGAGCGCGCCCCTGGTCACGCCGGGGCCGCCGAGCGGGTATCCGGCCGGCTCAGCCGCTCCCGCAGCAGGGCGATGTCGGCGGCCTGGCCCGACCCCCCGCCGGGCGTCTCGACCACCACGGGTGCGCCCGCGGCCCGGACCACCTCTACGAGGGCAGCCACCTCGATCTGCCCCGCGCCGAGGTTGGCGTGCCGGTCGGCCCCCGAGCCGAACGCGTCTCGGCTGTCGTTGGCGTGCACCAGGTCGATCCGTCCCGTGATCGCCAGGACCCGTTCGACGAGGTCGACCAGCTGCTCACCGCCGGCATGGGCATGGCAGGTGTCCAGGCAGAACCCGACCCCGTCGAAGGACCCGACGGCGTCCCACAGGCGCGCGATCGCGTCCAGGCGCCGAAACATCGCGAACTCCCCCCCAGCGGTGTTCTCGATGAGCACCGGCAGGGGGCACGCCATCCGCTCGAACGTCTTCACCCAGTTGGCCACCCCGTCTGCGGGGTCCTCGCCCCTGGCGACGTGACCCCCGTGCACGATCAGTCCCTTCGCCCCGAGCACGGCCGCCGCGGCCGCCTGCTGGCTGAGGATCTTGCGGCTGGGGATGCGGATCCGGTTGTTGGAACTGGCGACGTTCACCACGTACGGCGCATGCACGTAGAGCTCGACGGCTCCGGCAGGACCCAGGTCTGGCACCACGGGTGCCTTCCACCCCTGCGGGTCGCCGAGGAAGAACTGCACGAGGTCGGCGCCACGTTCCGCCGCCTCGCGCAAGGGGTCGAGCTGGTCCACGTGCGCGCCGATGCTCAGCATCGCCCGACCGTACGTCGCGAGGAATGCCACGATGCTGCGGTGCGGACGATGCAGGTGCTGCGGTCTCTGCCGGCCAGCGTGCTGACATTGCTCGCCCTGGTGCTGGCGGGGGTCCCGGCCGCTCCCGCGTCCGCCTCCGCGACCGTGGTCGTTCCCCTCAGCGCGCGGGGAACGCCCTCACGCACCACGGTCGCCCCCGGAACGATCGTCGCGTTCCGCAACGAGGACCGCATCGCGCGTTCGGTGCGGAGCAGCACCCCGAACTGGTCGTTTGCCGCGGCGATGATCGGGCCCGGTCAGACCTTCACCCTGCGCGGCGCGCCGACCGTGCCCGCCGACTACCGCTACTCCAGCCGCGACCGGTCACATCCGACCACCGCCTTCGACGGGACGGTCCGCGTGGCAGCCCCACCGCTGCTGCCCGGCGGCGTCCTGCGTGGTCCGGGAGCGCCCGGGGCGGGCCTGGCGCAGCCCTCGACGGGCCGTGAGTTCGGGCTGCCCACGCTGCTCGCGCTGCTCGCCGTCGCCGGGGTGGTGTCGCTGCTCGTGCGCCTGCTGCTGGCCGAGACGGCCGCCCGTCGGCGTACGGCGTCGGGGTTGTCCACATCCGGCGCGCACGGACCCGGCTCGGACGGACCGGACTGGTAGCGTCTCGTCGTTACGCGAACACCCTCCTGCCACGGATCGCCCGTGGCCGATGAGTCCACAGGAGGAGGTGGGTCTGTTGCGTCACTACGAGCTCATGGTCATCCTCGACCCCGATCTGGAGGAGCGGACGATCAGTCCGTCCCTCGATACGTTCCTCAACGTCGTTCGCACCGGCGGCGGCACCGTCGAGAAGGTCGACATCTGGGGGCGCCGGCGCCTCGCCTTCGAGATCGACAAGAAGTCCGAGGGCATCTACGCGGTCATCGACCTGCGCGCGGAGCCGGCCACGATGAAGGAGCTGGACCGTCAGCTCAACCTCAACGAGGCCATCTTGCGCACCAAGGTCCTCCGGCCCGAGCTGCGCTAGCCGCCGACCGCACGAAGCCGCACCGCAGTGCACTGAACCGCACCGACCCGCTGCTTGCCGCACCTTCCCCGTGCTCACCGTGCGCCGCCCTGACGAGCGACCGACCGCACGCACCCACACCCCCGTAGCCCGCCTCGCGCGGGAAGGACCTCGAAGGAGACCGCCGTGGCAGGCGAGACCGTCATCACCGTGATCGGCAATCTGACGAACGATCCCGAGCTCCGGTTCACCCCCAGCGGAGCCGCCGTGGCGAGCTTCACCGTGGCCTCCACGCCGCGGATGATGGACAAGGCGACCAACGAGTGGAAGGACGGCGATGCGCTGTTCCTTCGCTGCAGCGTCTGGCGCCAGGCCGCGGAGAACGTCGCCGAATCACTCCAACGTGGCGCCCGGGTCGTCGTGACCGGTCGGCTCAAGCAGCGCTCCTTCGAGACGAAGGAGGGCGAGAAGCGCACGGTGGTCGAACTCGACGTCGACGAGGTCGGCCCGTCGCTGAAGTATGCGACCGCGAAGGTCACCAAGGCCTCGCGCGGCGGCGGCGGCAATGGCTACAGCAGTGGCTCCGGTGCGCCCCAGAGCGCGTCCTCCGGCGGCTCCTCCGGCTCCGACGACCCGTGGGCCAGTGCGCCCGCGGGCGGCGCAGGCGGCGGTTGGTCCGACGAGCCCCCCTTCTAGAACTCCCCCACCTTTCCCAGGAGCCCCACCATGGCCAAGCCACCACCTCGTAAGCCGAAGAAGAAGGTCTGCCAGTTCTGCAAGGACAAGGTGACCTACGTGGACTACAAGGACACCGGCACGTTGCGCAAGTACATCTCCGACCGCGGCAAGATCCGCGCTCGCCGCGTCAGCGGCAACTGCACCCAGCACCAGCGTGATGTCGCCATGGCGGTCAAGAACAGCCGTGAGATGGCGCTGCTGCCCTACACCAGCACCGCCAGGTAGGAGGCGCAAGATGAAGCTCATCCTCACCAGTGACGTCCCCCACCTGGGCGCTCCCGGCGACTCGGTCGAGGTCAAGGACGGCTACGGCCGCAACTACCTCGTACCCCAGGGCCTGGCCGTCCTGTCCAGCCGTGGCGCGGAGAAGCAGGTTGCCACGATCCGGCGCGCCCGACAGGTCCGTGAGGTCCGCGACCTCGGCCACGCGAACGAGATCAAGCAGGCCCTGCAGGTCCTGACGGTCAGCCTCCCGGCGCGGGCCGGCGAGGGCGGCCGGCTGTTCGGCTCGGTCACCTCGGCAGACGTCGTCGCGGCCATCGCGAAGGCGGGCGGTCCCAAGCTCGACAAGCGCTCGATCACACTCAAGCACGCGATCAAGTCGCTCGGCGCCCACGCGGTCACCGTCAAGGTGCACAGCGAGGTCGAGGTCCCGCTGAGCGTCGAGGTCGTACCGGCGTAGTTCGTCCGTGACCGATCCGGTCCGGCCGCTGTCCGACAGCGACCGGGCCGGTCTGCTTGCCGGTGCCCTGGTCCTCGAGGTCGACGCCGGTGTGACGTCGCCGCGCGGGTACCCACAGGGTCATCCACACCTGAGCCGGGCGAACCGGTTCTTGTCGGTGGTAGATGCTGACATGCACCCATGGAGCTGTTCGATCTGCCGTCCCGCCTCACCCGCGAGCAGCATGCAGCGGTCTTCGGGATGCTGCCGTCGCGGCTGGCCGCCGCGCTCGCCGACGCGGCCACCGCGGAGCTCGTGCGACCGTTGCTGGCGCGCGGTTGGCGGCCCGGCCAGATCGCCTCCCGGGTCGGTGCGATGCCCGCGCCGGCTGATGGCGTCGGGGGTGTCCAGGCCCTGCTGCGCGTGCTGCAGGGCGAGGCCACGCCGGCGGAGCGGGCGGCCCGCGATCGGGCTGCTCGCGGCCGAGCCCAGCCGGCTGCGGCCCCCGCCGCTCCCGACGTCAAGCAGCGGTACGTCGCGCAGATCCGCCGAGAGCTCGGGCTGACCTCCCGGCGCGCGCCGCTGGCCCAACCGCCGCGCGTGCGGCGCTGCGTGCTCTGCGAGCAGGACAGCGGATACTTCGTCACCCACGAGGTGCGGCTGTGCCCGGGCTGCGTGCAGGTTCTCGCCACGGGGCGCGCCCGGCTGGTGGCCGCCGGGTGACGCCCGGGTGGACGACCGGCCGCAGCGGGAGTGCCGTCCCGGGCGAGGTTTCTCTGTCCACAGGTTGTGTACAGAGCTGTGGGCAGTTGCGGAGCGCTTCCGAGCGGTCACCGTGACGCATGTCCCCAGCGCCCGCTGGTCCGGTCCACAGCGCCGCGCCACGCCGTCCCCACCTGCCCCACAGCTGTGTCCACAGGGGGGCGCGGTCGCCACGCCGAGGGTGTCGTGGCCAGCCGGTAGAACTACACCCGGGCCGCGGGCGGGGAGGTCCAGAGGGAGGTGCGGCGCATGAGCGATCGGGTCGTCGAGTTGCCTCGGACACCGGCACAGTATTCGCCGTCCAGCGCCTCGGCGGAGTTCGAGCGAACCCCCCCGCAGGATGTCGGGGCCGAGCAGTCGGTGCTGGGCGGGATGCTGCTGAGCAAGGACGCCATCGCCGACGTCGTGGAGGTGCTGCGCTCCGGCGACTTCTACCGTCCCGCCCACCAGAGCATCTTCGACGTGATCGTGGAGCTCTACGGCAAGGGCGAGCCGGCCGACCCCATCACCGTGGCGGGCGAGCTGACCCGACGCGGCGACGCGGCCCGTATCGGGGGGGTGCCCTACCTGCACACCCTCGTCTCCAGCGTCCCCACAGCCGCCAACGCCGGCTACTACGCCAAGATCGTCGCCGAGCAGGCCATCCTCCGGCGGCTCGTGGACGCCGGCACCCGCATCGTGCAGCTCGGCTATGCGGCCGGTGGGGGAGAGGTCGACGACCTCGTCGACCGCGCGCAGCAGACCGTCTACGACGTCACCGAGCGACGTACCAGCGAGGACTACACGCTGCTCGAGGACCTCATGCAGCCGACGATGGACGAGCTGGAGGCCATTGGGGGACGCAGCGGCGCGATGAGCGGGGTGCCGACCGGCTTCGCCGACCTCGACCTGCTGACCAACGGCCTGCACCCCGGTCAGCTCATCGTCATCGCGGGGCGTCCGGGTCTCGGCAAGGCATTGGCTCTGGATACGCCCCTCCCGACGCCGTCGGGCTGGACCACTATGGGCGAGGTTCGGGTGGGCGACGAGCTGCTCGGCGCTGACGGCCGCCCCACCTCGGTGCTGGCAGCGACGGACGTGCTGCGTGAGCGACCCTGCTACGAGGTGCGCTTCAGTGACGGCGCGACCCTCGTCGCGGATGCCGAGCACCAGTGGGTGACCTCGACACGTGCGGAGCGTCGCGCAGCGGCTAGGCCGGGCCCGCGTGTCCGCACGACCGTCGAGCTGGCCGAGACTGTGCGGCTCGGCGCCGCGGATGGACGCGCGAACCACTCGGTCGTGACGGCCTGCCCCCTGGAGCTACCTGAGCGAGAGTTGCCGCTCCCGCCGTACGTGCTGGGTGTCTGGTTGGGCGATGGGCACGCCACCAGTGCCCGCGTGCGGACCGACGACCCTGAGATGGTCGTCCACCTCGAGAGCGAGGGCTTGGAGGTCCGCAAGCAGGCAGGCACCATGCTCTACGGCCTCGGCTATGTGGTCCCTACGGTCGAGGTCCGGCCCCGCGTCGGCTGCGACGGCAGGGCGGAGGCTGTTACGCCGCCCGTTCCGAGCCCGACCTGCCTGGATTGCGGGCGCCCGTCCAGTGGTCTGGAGCCGTGCCACGTCTGCCGAAACGACCACGGAACGGTGCAGGCGGTCCTTCGCCGGCTCGACGTGCTCGGCGACAAGCACATCCCGGCGAGTTACCTGCGTGCTTCCCACCAGCAGCGGCGTGACCTGCTCGCGGGGCTCATGGATGCCGACGGGACCTCGACCGTGACCGGCAGTCTGCAGATCACGATGACCAACGAGCGGTTGGTGCGTGGAGTGCACGAGCTGGTCCTCAGCCTGGGCCACCGCGCCACCATCACGACCAGACGGCTCAAGGGCAGGTCCGTGAGCTCCTCCACTGCCTTCACCGTCAACTGGACGTCCGAGCAGCGCACCTTCCGTCTTGAGCGCAAGCACCTGACGCACAAGACCCGGTGTCGCGCGACGGTGGCGCGTACGCGACTGCGCTGGCTGACATCGGTCGTGCCCGTCCTCAGCGTGCCGGTTCGCTGCGTTCAGGTCGACAACGTCGACGGCCTGTACCTGGCCGGCCGCAACTTCGTGCCGACCCACAACTCCACCCTGGGCCTCGACATCGCACGCAGCGCCTCCATCAAGCACGGCCAGGCCAGCGTCATCTTCTCCCTCGAGATGAGCAAGACCGAGATCACGATGCGACTGCTGTCGGCCGAGGCCCGGGTTCCGTTGCACCACATGCGCTCGGGTTCCATGACCGACGACGACTGGGCTCGCCTGGCCCGGCGCATGGGCGAGGTCGCCGAGGCGCCGCTCTACATCGATGACTCGCCGAACCTGACGATGATGGAGATCCGGGCGAAGGCGCGCCGGCTCAAGCAGCGCCACCAGCTTCGCCTCGTGGTCATCGACTACCTCCAGCTGATGACCGGCAGCAAGAAGGCCGAGAGCCGCCAGCAGGAGGTCTCCGAGCTGAGCCGGAACCTCAAGCTGCTCGCCAAGGAGCTGGAGGTGCCTGTCATCGCGATGAGCCAGCTCAACCGCGGCGCTGAGCAGCGCACCGACAAGAAGCCCCAGCTGGCAGACCTGCGCGAGTCAGGCTGCCTGCCGGCCTCGACGAAGGTCCTGCGGGCCGATACCGGCGGGGAGGTCAGCCTTGGGGAGCTTTACGCATCGGGTGCTCGCGACGTGGCGGTGTGGAGCCTGGACGACTCCCTGCGCTATGTCCAGCGGCCCCTTACTCACGTGTTCGCCACGGGCACGCGCGAGGTGTTCCGGCTGACCCTGGCCTCAGGAAAGACGGTCCGGGCCACCGCCAACCACCCCTTCCTGACGTGCGATGGCTGGTGCCCGCTCAGCGAGCTGATCGTCGGTACGCCCGTCGCGGTGCCCCGACATGTGCCCGCGCCACAGCGGGAGACCGCGTGGTCCGACGAGCAGGTCGTCGAGCATGCCGGGCGCACCGGGCGGTCAGGGGAGCAGACGAGGGAGCTCGCCGAAACGGTGGCCCAGCTGCCCAAGCGGCAGATCCGCATCTTCCTGCGGAACGTGTGGCAGATGCGCGGCTCACTGACCGGCGGGCGACACGGCGTGCCGATCCTGCGCGCCGAGCCGTCGCTGCTCACCGATGTGAGCCACCTTCTGCTGCGCTTCGGCATCTCGATTCGATTGGAGCCCGGCATGCTGACGGTCGTCGAGCGCGACGACCGCAAGCGCCTGCTCACCGAGATCGCGCTCGCCGCCTGGCAGGAGGAGGCATTCGTCCGCCCGCTGGCCGCCGCTCCGGTGTGGGCAGACGTGCAGGACGCTCTGCAGGATCGTGTGAGGAGCACTGGTGCTCCGCTGAGGACGGTGACGCGACTGCTGGAGCGGGAGGACCTCGTTGTGGAGGCGACCAACGACGTCCGGTGGGACCCCTTGGTCTCAGTCGTCCCGGACGGCGTGGAGCCGGTGTTCGACGCCACGGTGCTCGGTACGCACAACTTCGTCGCGGACGGGGTCGCGGTGCACAACTCCATCGAGCAGGACGCCGACATGGTGGTGCTGCTGCACCGCGAGGACGCCTACGAGAAGGAGAGCCCCCGGGCTGGCGAGGCGGACTTCATCGTGGCCAAGCACCGCAACGGACCCACCGACACCATCACCGTTGCCTTCCAGGGCCACTACAGCAGGTTCGTCGACATGAGCCCCAGCTGAGGAGGTGAGCCGTGCGGCCGCCGGCATGGGCGCCGTTCTCCCCACTCGGAAGCCGAGCGTCCTGTCCGGCAGGTGTGACCCGGCTCCATGACCGAGGCCACGAGCTCGTCGGGTACCCCGCGAGGCGCACGGGTCGTTGTAGGAGGTGACCGACCCGATGATCGGAGATCCGATGAGCCTGCCCGCCCTGCTTGCCGTACGACGTCGCCAGCGCGCTCTCGACCGTGCTCTGGCCAGCGCTCCGACGTCCGCGAGCCGCCACGAGCTCGACGTCCTGCTGCTCAAGCGCCAGTAGCCGCAGGCGCTGCTCACGCCTGACTCGTGCCCGGTATCGCCTGGTGCGGCATCTGCCGACCATGGCTGAGCCACGACCACGCAGTCGGCGACCTAGTCGGCGACCCGGCCGGTTTCCCGGCGCACCTGTAGACCGGCCAGCAGCAGCCCGGCCGCGAAGCAGGCCCCGGCCCCTTCGCCGGCCCGCAACCGCAGATCCAGCAGTGGTTCGAGACCGAGGTGCTGCAGCACCAGCGGATGGGCCCTTTCGCGGCTGCGCTGTCCGGCGACCAGGCACGCCGCCGCGGCGGGCTCCAGGGCGGTGGCGACCAGGGCGGCAACGCTGGTGAGCAGCCCGTCGAGTACGACGAGGCTGCGCACCTCTGCGGCGCCGAGAACCACACCGACCAGCAGCCCGAGCTCGGGGCCGCCGACAGCGGCCAGGACAGCGAGCGGGTCGTGCAGGTCGTGCTCAGCGGCGCTGCGTGCCAGCGCGGCCGTCACGACCTCTCGTTTACGGGCGAGCATCGCACTGTCGGCCCCGGACCCCAGCCCGACGGTGACCTCCGCGCTCACGCCGAGCAGGGCCGAGGCGACAGCGGCGCCAACGGTTGTGTTGCCGACACCGACCTCGCCGAGCGCAACCAGCCCCACCGCGCCGGCGTCCCGCCCGAGCTCGAAGCCCTGCGCCAGCAGGTCCGCGACGGACGAGGTGGACAGGGCGTCGGCATGCACCAGGTCACCGGTGCTGGCGCCGGCGTCGCGGATGCGGCAGCTCAGGCCCGCCGCCGCTGCGGCGACCGTGCCCAGGGCCTGCCCGGCCCGGGCCGCCGCCAGTACGTCGTCGGTGACGGAGTCGGCGAAGGCCGAGACACCGAGCGCGGTCACCGCGTGCCGACCACCGGCCAGTACCAGCACGCCGGTGGTGAGAGCCCCGCGCCCCAGGGCGACGGCGCGGTCCACTGCCCGGTCAAGGGCGCCGAGCGAGCCCGGCGGGGTGAGCAGCTGATCGGCGGCATCTCGTACGCCGACGATTTGCGCCTGCGTCGGCGCGTGCAGCGAGGGAGGAACCGGCCGCAGGCGGCTCATCGGCGCTTCGGGAGCCGCGGTCGAAGGCCAGCGGTCGGTGAGCACGACGTCGGCCAGCGGTTGCCGGCGGGACCAGCCGGCCCGCTCGAGCCCCGGCGCGACGTTGCGCTCGTCCGGCCAGCCCAAGCACAACCAGCCCAGGGTGAGGACACCCCCGGGAAGATCGAGCAGCTCAGCCAGCCCGGCCGGCTGGAACAGCGTCACCCAGCCGAGCCCGAGACCTTCGGCCCGCGCCGCCAACCAGATGTTCTGGATAGCGCAAGCGCAGGACCACAGGTCGGCGTCCGGGAACGTCGCGCGGCCCAAAACACCAGCGGCTGGGGTACGTCGGTCGCAACACACCACGACGCCGAGCGGCGCCTCCCGGATGCCCTCGAGCTGCAGGTCCAGCAGGTGGCGGGCAGCCTCCGGTTCGAGACCGGCGGCCTGGGCGAGCCGCTCGGAGTCCGCCATGACGGCAGCTCGCTCCCGTACCGCCGCGTTACGCACGACGATGAACCGCCACGGCTGCGAGTGACCCACGGAGGGCGCAGCGTGCCCCGCACCGAGCACTCGCAGCAGCAGATCCTGCTCGACGGGATCGGGACGGAAACGGCGCACGTCGCGGCGCGCAGCCACCACGTCGTAGAACCCGGCACGTACCTGCTCCTCGAAGGCCCATGCCTCGGGCGCGGCGGCCCGCTGCTGCGCCGACGTCGGGTCCCCGATCAGCGGAACGGGGCGGGGCCAGGTCACCGGACGACCCTAGGACCGCGTCCACATCTGGCGCTCGGCGCGCGAGAAATACCTTGATCACGTGACAGACTCCCCACGAGGGCCGATCGGCCTGAAGCGCGGGGCTGCGGGAGGAGTCGTGAAGCACGACAAGCCTCTGCTAGCCGCTCCTCGGTCCACGCGGCTGGCGCTGACCGGGACGACCGCAGCCCTGGTCGCTCTCGGCTGCGCCGGGGCCGCGGTGCTGGTGAGTAGCGCCACTCCGGCGGCACCGTCCGGACGGGGAGTCGCTGCCCCTCCGGACAACGGTGTGGAGCAGGGCACCGTGACCGTCAGCGCTCCTCCTGGACCTGCGGTTGGGCCGGGTCGGCGGCCGGCTGGCGGCGGAACCGCAGCCCGCTCGCCCGGGTCGCCGACGCCTGCGGGCGGTGCCGTCACCCGTGCCGTCGGTCCTGTCGGCATCGGGCAGCCGCTCGCGCAGCCGTTCGGGACGCTCTTTGGTGCTCGGACCGGTGGTCCGGGTGCGGCGCCGGGCCTCGGCACCGTTGCAGGGCCGGGCCGGGTAGGCGTGACGGGCCCGGGAGGTCAGAGCGGCCCGGGCCGGCCCTCAGCGCCCGGACCTGCGACGCGACGTGCTGCCCCGGCCGCCCCGGCCGCGCCCACGGGACCATCGGCACCGACGACAGCCGGCGCTCCCGCGGCGCCCGCGACAGCACCGGGTCCGAGCACGGCACCAACGGATCCGCAGCTGGCGGACCCGGTCAGGCCGCGTGCACGCGCGTCGACCCCCACCCCGACGCCGACCGCCCAGCCGACCTCGTCGCCGACCACGACGGCACCGACCACGACGGCACCGACCACGACGGCACCGACCACGACGGCACCGACCACGTCGGCACCGACCACGTCGGCACCGACCACGTCGGCACCGACCAAGACCGCCCCGGCCAGGACCGCCCCGGCCAGGACCGCCCCGGCCAGGACCGCCCCGGCCAAGACCGCCCCCGGCCAGGACCGCCCCGACCGCGACGGCACCGGCCAAGACGGCACTGGCCAAGACCGCACCGGCCAGGACCGCCCCGGCCACGAGGGCACCGGCCAAGACGGCACTGGCCAAGACCGCGCCGGTACCCAAGAAGCGGGCGCACGCCGCGCCGGTACCCAAGAAGCGGGCGCACGCCGCGCCGGTACCCAAGAAGCGGGCGCACGCCGCGCCGGTACCCAAGAAGCGGGCGCACGCCGCGCCGGTACCCAAGAAGCGGCCGCAGGCAGGCCTCGGCACGACCAGGCTCGGCACCACCCTAAGGCCCGGCACCCCGAGGCCCGGCACCCCAAGGCCCGGCCCCCCAAGCACGTGCCCGCCCCCCGTGCCACGCGCCCGGGAATGGTGTCGGCCGACATCCGGGCGAGGCAGCAGCGCTGAGGCGGGCACTCGGCTGCGACGCGGGTCACACCGCGCAGGCGCGGTCTGGCACGATGAGGTCCGACAGACCGCCGGCACTGCCCGGGCCCGCCCACCCCGCGAGGTCCGGTTGGTCGGCACCGCCCCACTGATGGCCTGGAGACCCCGGGACAGCAGCCGAGCGCACCGAGGAGCACCGTGACCGTGACCGAGAGCCCGGCCCAGGGCAGCAGCGCGGGCCCCGGCGCAGCGGCCGCCACCAGCAGTACTGCCGGACCGGAGCTGGTTCAGCTGCTCACGCCGGAGGGCGAGCGGGTCAGCCACCCGGACTACGACATCGACCTGTCCGACGAGCAGTACCGCGAGCTCTACCGCGACCTGGTTCTCGTACGGCGGATCGACGTCGAGGCCACCGCGCTGCAGCGCCAGGGCGAGCTCGGCATCTGGGCGGCGCTGCTGGGCCAGGAGGCGGCCCAGGTCGGCTCGGGGCGGGCTTTGCGGACGCAGGACTTCGCCTTCCCGACCTACCGGGAGCACGGCGTGGCCTGGTGCAAAGGCGTGGACCCGCTGCGCCTGCTGGGGCTGTTCCGCGGTGCGAGCAACGGCGGCTGGGACCCGCAGGAGAAGCGCTTCAACCTCTACACGATCGTCATCGGCAGCCAGACGCTGCACGCCACCGGGTATGCGATGGGTGTCACCAAGGACGGCGCCGTCGGCGACCCCGAGACCGGCGAGGCCGTCATCGCCTACTTCGGTGACGGAGCCAGCAGCCAGGGTGACGTCAACGAGGCGTTCGTCTGGGCGAGCGTCTACAACGCGCCGATCGTGTTCTTCTGCCAGAACAACCAGTGGGGCATCTCGACCCCCACCGCCACGCAGACCCGCATCCCGCTGTACCGCCGGGCCGAGGGCTTCGGCTTCCCGGGCGTGCGCGTCGACGGCAACGACGTCCTGGCGTCCTACGCCGTGACGCGCAAGGCGCTGGACGACGCGCGGACGGGGCAGGGCCCGACACTGGTCGAGGCCTTCACCTACCGGATGGGTGCGCACACGACCTCGGACGACCCGACGCGCTACCGCCTCGCCAGCGAGCTCGAGGCGTGGAAGCTCAAGGACCCGCTGGAGCGGATGAAGGCCTTCCTCTACAAGCAGCAGCTCGTCGACAGCGACTTCTTCGGCCAGCTCGAGGCCGATGCCGATGCGCTTGCGGCGCGCATACGCAAGGGCTGTCTGGAGATGGAGGACCCCTCCCCGTTGGGCATCTTCAACGACGTGTACGACGAGATCACGCCACTGCTGCAGGAGCAGCAGGCTGCGTTCACCACCTATCTGGCCGGGTTCGCCGAGGGCAGGCACTGATGGCACAGCTCACCCTTGCGAAGGCTCTCAACGAGGCACTGCGCGCTGCGATGGAGCGCGATCCCAAGGTCCTGCTCATGGGCGAGGACATCGGCAAGCTCGGAGGCGTCTTCCGGGTGACCGATGGGCTGCAGAAGGACTTCGGGGAGGACCGAGTCTTCGACACCCCGCTGGCCGAGTCCGGCATCGTCGGTACCGCCATCGGCTTGGCCATCCGCGGCTACCGGCCGGTCTGCGAGATCCAGTTCGACGGCTTCGTCTACCCAGCCTACGACCAGATCGTCTCTCAGCTGGCAAAGATCCATGCCCGGTCGCGGGGACAGGTGAAGATGCCGATCACCATCCGCATCCCGTTCGGCGGCGGCATCGGTGCCGTCGAGCACCACAGCGAGTCGCCGGAGGCCTACTTCGCCCACACCGCCGGACTCAAGGTCGTCACCTGCAGCAACCCCGTCGACGGACACTTCATGCTGCAGCAGGCCATCACTTCGGACGATCCGGTGATCTTCTTCGAGCCCAAGCGCCGCTACTGGGAGAAGGCAGAGGTCGACATCTCGGCCTCGCCGGACCCGCTGTGGCAGGCCCGGGTCGCCCGCTCCGGGAGTGATCTCACGCTCATCGCGTACGGCCCGATGGTGAAGACCTGTCTGGAGGCTGCAAGCGCCGCCGCCGAAGAAGGCCGTGAGCTCGAGGTCGTCGACCTGCGCTCGCTGTCGCCACTGGACTTCGCGACCGTCATCAGTTCCGTCCGCCGCACCCGACGCGCCGTCGTGGTGCACGAGGCACCGTCCTTCGTCGGGCTCGGCTCGGAGATCGCCGCGCGGCTGTCCGAGGAGCTGTACTACGAGATGGAGGCCCCGGTGCTCCGGGTGACCGGGTTCGACACGCCCTACCCGCCCTCGCGGGTCGAGGAGGACTACCTGCCCGACCTCGACCGGGTCCTGCACGCCGTCGACCGGTCCCTCAACTACTAGCAGAGCGAGGTACGACGCCATGGGCCGCATCGCCCAGTTCAAGCTCCCCGACCTCGGCGAGGGCCTCACCGAGGGCGAGATCCTGCAGTGGCTGGTCAAGCCCGGCGACGACGTACGGCTCAACCAGCCGCTGGTAGAGGTCGAGACGGCCAAGGCAGCTGTCGAGGTCCCGTCGCCCTACGCCGGGGTGGTGACCCAGATCCATCACGAGGCGGGCGAGACCGTCGACGTCGGCGCCGTCATCATCAGCTTCGACACCGACCCGTCCGCCGGGCCGCTGGAAGCGGCCGGCAACGCCGCCGCCGGAGCTGCCGCGAACCCGGTCGAGAGTTCGGCCCCACGCCGGCTGGCCACCGCCGACGGGAGCCGCGTGCAGGCCGAGGCCGACCTGCTGCCCGCTGCCGTGGCGGAGCTCGTGCAGAGCGAGGGGGCGCTGATCGGCGAGGTCGGTCCCACCGGCCGCACGGCGACGCTGGTCGGGTACGGCCCGCGCTCGACATCGGCGAAGCGGCGACCCCGCGCTGACGAACTTGCGCCGCCGGTCCCGGTCGAGGTGACCCCGCCGCCACCGCCGGCCACCGCCGCCCGGGTCTCTGCAGCAGCGGTGGGGTTGTCGGCGGCACAGAGCGCCGGCGCGGTCACCGTGCTGGCCAAGCCGCCGGTGCGCAAGCTCGCCCGGGAGCGGGGCATCGACCTGGCCACGGTGCTCGGCACCGGCGCCGGGGGCACCATTACGCGGGCCGACGTTGCAGCAGCGTCCGTCACCGGGGCCGCCGGCCCAGCTGCGCCCGCCGTCGTAACCGCACTCCCGTCGCACGACAGTTCTGTCGCCGACCGCTCCTACGATCCGGCGAGACGCGAACGACGCCTGCCGGTAAAGGGCGTGCGCAAGCTGACCGCGCAGGCGATGGTCGGCAGCGCCTTCAGCGCGCCGCACGTCACCGAGTTCATCACCCTGGACATGACGCCGTCGATGGAGCTGCTGCCCCGGCTGCGCGCCCTGCCGGAGTTCGCCGGGGTGAAGCTCACGCCCCTGCTGCTGGTCGCGAAGGCCCTGCTGCTCGCTGTACGCCGCAACCCCGAGATCAACAGCACGTTCTCCGAGCAGGAGATCGTGGTCAAGGACTACGTCCATCTCGGCATCGCAGCGGCCACCCCTCGCGGACTGCTCGTACCTAACGTCAAGGACGCCGACCGCCTGTCGCTGGTGCAGCTCGCGGGCGCTCTGCAGGACCTCGTCGCCACGGCCCGCGACGGCCGCACGTCCCCGGAAGACATGGCCCGCGGGACGATCACGATCACGAACGTCGGGACGTTCGGGGTGGACAACGGCACACCGATCCTCAACCCAGGGGAGAGCGCGATCTTGTGCTTCGGTGCGGTCCGCCCCACCCCCTGGGTGCATGAGGGCGAGATCTGCGTCCGGCAGGTGACTCAGCTCGCGCTGTCCTTCGACCACCGATGCGTGGACGGCCAACTGGGCTCGCAGTTCCTGGCCGACATCGCCCGGGTGCTGGCCGATCCGACGACCGCCCTGGCCTGGAGCTGACGGCGCGAAGAGCGGGATCGGCGTGCCGGTTCAGCCCGGCTCCTCGCTCAGCGGGGCGGGCGTGTCCTGCTGCCCTTGCACCGGGCGCTGAGCAATGGGGAGAGCTCAGTAGACGTCCCGGTCGCGGACGACACGCTCCTCGGTCACGACCCCGCGTGACCGAGGACCGTTGTTGCGGCTGAGCAACAGCGTGGTCAGCAGCAGGCCCAGGGCCCCGGCTGCCATGAGGATGTAGCCGATCACGTGGATGTTGATCCCGCTGAAGGTGTAGTCCACGGCGAAGGCCAGGACCGCACCGAGAGCGAGTAGGAAGATGCTGGCGCCGATACCCATGCCGGTTGCCTCCGTCGGGTCACGCGATGGACCTGTCCGCACCGACTGTACGACTATCCGCTCGGTCCCGCGCCCACACGCGCCCACTCCCGGGTCGGGCGATCTTGCCGCTTCTGCTGGGTCTGCCGGCGTGTCGGGCACCCGATCGTCACGATCGCACGGGACCGGGGGACAGGGACGGGCGACGGGGACCAGGGCCGCGGCGCGGGGCTCGGCTAGAAGGCGGCCTCGTCGAGCTCCATCAGCGAACCGTCCACGGCCTCGGCGATGCTGCGGGCCGAGCTCAGCGCGGGCAGGACGCTGGCTGCGAACCACTTCGCGGCCGCGACCTTGCCCTCGTAGAAGGCGATGTCCTTTCCGCCCGCTGCCGGCAGGGCGTCCACCGCCACGGCGGCCTGTCGCAGCAGGAGCCAGCCGACCACGAGGTCGCCCAGCGCCATGAGCGCCCGGGTGGTGTTCAGACCGACCTTGTAGACGTTCGCGGGGTTCTCGACCGAGGCCACCAGGTCGTTGACGCAGTGCCCGACGATGGCCTGGACGTCCTCGAGTGCCTGCCCGAGCAGCTCGCGCTCGTGCAGCAGGTGGCCGTTGCCGGCGTCGCCCTTGCTGAACTCCTGCACCTGCGCGGCAAGCAGGCCCAAGGCCTGGCCATTGTCCCGCACGATCTTGCGGAAGAACAGGTCCATGCCCTGGATGGTCGTGGTCCCCTCGTACAGGGTGTCGATCTTGGCATCCCGGATGTACTGCTCGATCGGGTAGTCCTGCGTGAACCCCGAACCGCCGAACACCTGTAGTGAGGTGCCAAGAAGCTCGTAGGCCTTCTCGGCTCCATAGCCCTTGACGATCGGGAGCAGCAGGTCGTTCAGGCGCACCGCGGACGCATCGGGGGTCCCGGTCGCCTCGGCCAGCTCGACGGTGTCCTGCACCGACGCTGTGTAGAGCACCAGGGCGCGCATGCCCTCGGCCCAGGCCTTCTGGCGCATCAGCATCAGGCGTACGTCGGGGTGGTGGACGATGCTGACGCGGGGCGCGGCCTTGTCCGTCATTTGCGTCATGTCCGGTCCCTGCACCCGAAGCCTGGCGTACTCCAGCGCGTTGAGGTAACCCGTGGACAGCGTCGAGATGGCCTTGGTGCCGACCATCATCCGCGCGTACTCGATGACCTGGAACATCTGCGCGATGCCGTCGTGCACATCCCCGACCAGCGTGCCCACGGCAGGCTGGTGGGCACCGAAGGTGAGCTCGCAGGTCGAGGAGGCCTTCAGGCCCATCTTCTTCTCGAGGTTGGTGACGTAGACCCCGTTGCGCTCGCCGAGCTCACCGGTCT
>JAABUI010000583.1_pt1 | contig 25582 bp, 26 predicted proteins | sample 5559111 | NCBI WGS metagenome assembly JAABUI01 (sample SAMN10711870, study PRJNA513365) | rock metagenome | isolation source: Antarctica rocks | place: Antarctica: Victoria Land, Buttleship Promontory
ACTTCACGCCCTTTTTATATCGTCTGTTTGCTGGACGAACCGGACATGACCCAAAACCTCACGCCCTTTTTATATCGTCTGTTTGCTGGACGAAGCGGACATGACCTCCTCGACGTCACTGTCGGCGGGGTCGAAAAATAACCGGTCTTGAGTGAATGAAAGCGGCAGATCGGACAGGTTCGGTGGTGATCGACAAGGACATCGAGACGTTCCACATCGTCCGTGCCGATCTCCGCTGCAGCAGCAGTCAGAGCCACCCCCGACGCTGCCTCGGCGTCGTCACCAACTCGAGGTCGGGGGAGAGTCTGCGGCGCGGTGTGCTGCCGAAGTTCGCGGTTAGGATCCCGCCATGGTCACGCGGAGCTGACACTCCCGCTGGACCTAGACCCGGCTCGGTGCCGACATCACCAGCCGGGTCGCCCATCTCCGGGGACCGGTCGGTGTTCGGGAAGTCCTCAACGCCTCTCGTACCGTCCTCGTCACCGACGGACAACACCGGCAGGGTTCACCCTCGCCGAGGACGACACCGACGAACTCTCGATCTCCACGAACCCTCGGTCGGCCAGACGCCCGGCAGCACTCGGGAAGGACGGTGCGGACAGCGAGCGATCACCGGGTGCAGTGACTGCGGGTTGGTGGAACGCGAGGGGTGGTTTCTTGCCGAGAGCAACGTCCTCACGGTTCCGCAGTGGTGAGCGCCGCTCGGTGAGCTCCGCGTCATCCGGGTGATCGCGCGCGCCAACGCTCCTGCCACCGCGGCGCGCACAGTGCGGCACCGGCGGGTGTGACTGGTCTACGTCGCGCCATGTGCAGGCCACCGGCCCCGTGCTGCTGCGAGTGCCGCCCGCACTTGGTCGGCGTTCCACAGCGATGCTCCTGCCCGACCGGGTTCGCGAGCCGCGGGCTGGACGCCGGCGCGGCGCATCTTTGACCGCACCGACCCTGGCGCGATCTTCGCGAGGTCGGCTACCTGCTCGGTGGTGAGCACTAGATGCCACCCTCGATCCAGGTGACCTGATCGAGGTCGTAGCCCGCGGCGCGGAGTGCGTCGTCGTAGGGTCCCTCTTCTTCGCTGGACTCCACCCGGATGACCTCGACCTCGGTGCCGTCGGCGTCAAACACGGTGATGTCGTCCCAGGAGTGCACGCCGTCGGACGTGTCGTTGATGGCTGTGATCTTGGCAGTATTGGTGATCACGTCGGCTCCTTGGGTGCCATCGTTGCGCGCAACGATGGCCCAGTACTCATCGTGCTCAATGGTCTCGGTGTCGACCAGGCCGTAGGTGTCGATGATGTCGCGGACGATGCCGCCGACGCTGATCGTTCCTACTTCGTCGATGCCTTCGATGCTGTGCTGAACCTGGGTGCGGATGTCGGTGTCGGTAATCATGGTCGGGCTCCTTGGTCGGTGTTCCTTGCTGGTAAACCCATCATGCTCCACGGTGGAGCAATAGGCAAGAGGTACGACCCACCGATACCAAATACCTCATCACTGAGCGTTGCGAATCGACCATTTTTTGGTGAGCCGATAACGCAGCGGACCCATCCCTGCCCGAGACGTTTCCCGGCGCCGGTGGTGATCGGTAACCGCCCCGCGGTGCAACACCCTGCGCAGGGCAACGGGCGCGTCCCGCACCACCGTCACTCTCACACTCGGGCCCGCGCCGAGCCCGGGATGTTCGGGTACGGCGAACGCGTTCGAGGGCCGTCGGAGTGTCCGGCGCCGGTGTGATCGTGCCGCGGGAACCGTGCCCGCGAGTGACCGTCGAGGGTTGATGTCGACCCGATTGACGGGCACAGGCAAAGGAGACCCGTGAATACACCGCGACCTCCCTCATCTACCCCCACCGCGGTCGGCCTCGTCGGGCTGCCCGAGTTGGCTGATCCTTTCCGCGCCGCCGGGCTCGCCGTGGTCGGCGGAAAGGATTTCCGTGGGTCGGCCACCGCGATCCGCGACCACATCAGAGACCGCGGGCCGCTGGTGGTGCTGGCGGCCGACACCAAAGTTCCTGGATTGGTGTCCTGGCTGGATACCACGGCGGCGAACGCCCCTGTCGTGTTGTTGCGCACCGAACCGGCCGGCGGAATGAACCCCGCCGGGTCCAAGCAGGTGGCGCTGCCCGCCACGATCGACGAGATCCTTTCCGTCGGTGGAATGAGCGCGCTGGGCGGTCTGGTCGGCAACGCCACAGTGCATCCGGACGGCTCGGTGCTCCCCTCTCCCGCCCGCACCCCACCCACTGCCCCTCCCGCCCCTCCTCCGTTCCTTCCTTCCTCTCCCGTCGAGCAGGAAGCTGATCCTTTCGCCGACGCCCGACCCCAAGCCCCCGCCGGCCCCCCGCCGGCCGCGGAAGCCCCCGCCCCATCCTCACCAGGTTGGGACCCCGAGCCGGCGCAGGCCCGTTCGGCACCGCCACCAGGTTGGGACCCCAACCCGGCGCAGGCCCGCCCGACACCAGCGCAGCCATCAACCCCGCCCACCCCGACCCAGGGTTGGGACCCCGAACCGGCGCAGACCCGTTCGGCACCTGCGCCGGGCTGGGACCCTGAGCCGCCGGCGGCCCCGAGCTCGCAAGGCTGGGACGGGTCACCGGAAACCCGGGAGGAACCCCCACCCGCCGACAACCACGGCTGGGATGCCGCCCCGGTGCGCTGGGACACCGTTGCCGCCCAGCCCCCGGCACCGCCGGCGTGGATTCGCAGGCCGACTCACCCGCCGCCACGGCACCGGTGTCCCGCCCGTCGCAACCACAGGGCTGGGACGTCGAACCTCAGAACCGACCCCGTCCCCCGGTGCAGACCAACTGGGAGCCGGAGCCCACACGGGAGCCCGCCGCACCTGAAGCTGTTCCGGCCCCCGACGGTGGTGGAGCCTTCGACTGGGCCGCCGCGGCGCCGGCCGCCGAGCGCCCCGCACCGTCCAATCCGTGGGAGGCTCCTTCTGCCCCGGTGCCGATGAGCAAACCCGTCGCCGACCCCTACACCTCCACCGACGCCACGGACATGTTCTCCGCCGACCCGCGGGACGTACACGGGTCGGCGCCCAGGCGGTCGCACACCCAACTCGCCCCGATGATTATTTCCCTGGCCGCCAAGGGTGGGGTGGGCAAAACTTCCTCGGCCACCTTCCTCGCCCAACGTGCCGCCGAGATCGGTGGGCTCAAGGTGGTGCTCATCGACATGAACCGGGGCCAGGGCGACATCCGCAAGTTCCTCCGGCTCATCGGAGCGCCTCTGCCCTCGGTGTACGAAGCCGCGCTTCGCGGTGACCCACGAATGGCGATCATCACCCCGGACCGCCTGACCGCCGCCCGCCACGTTCGTCTGGGCAAGCTGGGTTTCGCCCTGGCCATGGCGCCACCGGAGACGATGCTCGACACCGACCAGGTCAACGCCGGGGTGTACCGCGACGTCATCGAAGAGGCCCGCACCGTCGCCGACCTCGTCATCGTGGACACCCAGATCGTGGAAGCGGTGGACACCTCCGAGCTGATCGACGATGTCGTCATCCCCGCCCTGGCCAAAGACGCGTGGGCGTTGGCCATCTCCGACGTCTCCATGGCCTCGGTGGACAACCTCAAGTCCCGGCTCACCGCGTTCGCCGAAGCAGGGGTGCCACCGGACCGGGTCATGTTCACCGTGAACCGGATGTCCGCGGGTGCGGTGTTCAACCCGGAGGCGTTGGCCGACGTGTTCCGCCACGCCACCACCCGGGTCCCCCTCGCCCACTACGTCGGTGCCGTCGCCCACGACCAGGCCATCGCCGACGGCATGAACGTGGGCGGCATCGAGCACAACCTGCCCAGCATCGCCCCGATGTTGGACACGGTGCTGTTCCGGGTGACCGGGCTGGAGGTGTTCGACCCCGCCCGGCACGACCCGCGGAAAAAGGAGCGTAGGGGGCTGTTCTCCTGGCTGCGGGCACGCCGGTGAACAGCTGGCTGGAGCGCGCCCTCTGTGCGCACACCGATCCCGCCCCCTTCATCACCCCGACCCGGTATGAGGAGGCGAAACAGGTGTGCGCACTGTGCCCGGTCATCGCCGAGTGCCGGGAGTGGGCGATCACCACCCATGAGCCCCGCTACGTCTGGGGCGGCCTGACCCCGACGGAGCGTCGCGCCGCCCGCTCCCAACGCGCCCAGCAGGTCCGGGCGCAGGCCGGCGCCGAAGCTCAGTCTGCGGGCAGAGCCGCGGTGGGAAGGTCGGCTTCGGGATGACCGGCAGCGAGCACCTGGACAAGTTGTTCGACAAACCGGCGGCGCACCGCCGGCACTGGTCGCTGCCCCCGGTGAGCAGGACAGTCCTGATCCGCACCGGGGCGGGGCTCGCCGCCCTCGTCGTCGCGGTGGTGCTGGTGGTCGTGGTGGTGGCGCACTCGGGTTCGGTGCTGCGTGACCTCGCACTGCTCGCGCCACTGCTGTTGGTGCTCGCGTGCCTACCCGCGGTGGGGATCGCGGTGCGCGCCCGCCGCACCACACATCTCCCGAGGACACCGCATCCGAACACCGAGCACAGACAGGAACAGTGAAGTGGAGGTGAACATGGATACCGACATTGTCGTGCCGGCGCCCGGTTACGGAGCCGGCGACCGGCACGGGTGGCTGGACCCCATGTGCGCCCTGCTGGAGAAAATCATCATCGGCCGCCACGCCGGGGTACTCCTCGAGGACCCCGAGAAGTTGCCGGAGACCGCCGCGTTGGCCCAGCTGCACATCTGGTGGTGGACCCGGCCCAGTGCCCCGGTGGGACGCAAGGACCGGTCTTCCGACGGCGGACAGCTGCTGCTGCCGGTGCGCATCAACTGGGCGCCGGCCCCGGTCGTGGTGCTGCCACCGGGGACCGAGCTCGCTGCCCGGTGGAGTGCGGTGGGGTTGGGCCGTTCCGGCACCGGGGACACCGTGCTGTCCATCGACCCCGCCCACACCGGGGGACCCGGGTACCCCTCGGGCACCCAGATGATCGGGGCGAGCGCGCAGTTCCCGCTGATGACCCGCCGCCAGCTCGTCGTGAGTCTGCGCCGGGCGGTCGCCGACGGTCGGAAAGCCCGCTGGGAGGCGCTGATGGCGCTGCAGCCGTGGGTGGACCGGGCCGTGCGCAACGCCCACACCGCGGTGGCGTGGGAGATCGGTGGCCGGCAACGCCCCGACCGGGCTGCACCTGCGGTGTTGGACCCGGTGGGGTTGGACGCGGTGGCCACCCGGCTGATGCTCGGTGAGGACGGGCATGCCGGCGAGGGTCTGGTCGGCAACCTCCTCGACCGGTGCCTGCTGCCCACCACATTCAGCAAGGTCGAACCGTCCCGCTACATCTTCACCACGCTGAAGCGGGACGCCGAGCAGGAGATCCGCCGCGAGATCGGCGACCCCCGCATCGGACCCAAGGTGCGCGCCATGATGCGCACCATCCTCGCCGAGGGCGCCAGCATCGCCGAGATGGAAGCGTCGCTGGTGGGCCGCTACAACACCCGCTACCCCTATGACATGTTGTCCCGCCGCCGGGCGTCGAGAGCGCTCAACGCTGCCGCCGACTCGATGGCCTTGGCCCGGCCGTTGAGCGAACGCCACCACGAGGGTGCTGTCCCCAACCACGACGACGCCGTCATCTCCCGCATCGACGCCCAACGCGTGGCCCGTGGCGCCCAACCACCGAAAGTGCGGTGATCGACGTGCCCACCCCACCACCTCCACCGGTGCCGCTGTCCCGCGCCAACGCCGCCCTCACCACCGCCCGCCGGCAACGAGCGGAATGGTTGATCGGGCTGGACTCCGGACTGGTGAATCCGATGGAGCTCATTGCCCATTCCGCGGTGGACTCCGGTCGCGCCCTGCGCAGGTTGACGTTGCGTCAGGTCCTCATCGCCCAACCACGGTGGGGTGCCACCCGCGCCGGTGAGGTACTGACCCTGCTGCACGCGTTCACCCATGCGCAGGTGGAGATTCCTGCCCTGACCGTCGGGTGGTTGGTGGACAATCGCGCCACCGGCGCGCGTTTCGTCGCGTGGTTCGACGTCACGGCGATCGACCGCGAGGATCCGCCGTGGCCGGGGTATCCGTTGCACGGCCGGCCGACCGATCGCGACAGGTCGGCACCGCCCGACAGTTCTGGGGGAACACCATGGTGACCAGCGTCTCCACCCGCGATGAAGCGCAACCGCAGACCGCCGAGGAGATTGCTGCCATCGCCGCGGCCAGTGGCCATGCCCGGGAAGTGTTGATCAACGATTTCATGACCCGGCGGATGGATCTGTTCCGCCGGTTCGCGGTCGGTCTCACCCGTCGCCTCGGTGTTCACCCGGACTCCCGGGAGGACATCGCGCAGCTCGTCGCCGAGACGGCGTACCTGATGCTGCGCAACGTGAACGCCACGGTGTTGCCGACCAGGTGGGAGGGTTTGCTGTACGTCTCCGCCAACTCCAGGGTTCGTTCCTACCTGGAGTCCGGTGCGTACACCCCGGCGTCCGGGATGACCAGCAGGACCAGGCGGGCCTCGAAACTGGCCTACACCCAAGGCAAGCTGCAGTCCGACCTCGGTCGTGAACCCACTGACGCCGAGGTGGTCCACGCCTGGAACGCCGAGGCCCATGAGCGGTACGCGGACGCTGTCCGCCAGGGCATGGTCGCCTCCGAAGCGGATCTGGTCCCCACGACGTCCCGCGACATCGACAACGCTGTGCTGCCCGTCGTGGACCTGCGGGACGATTTCGTGCTGCACCCGGCCGAGTCCTCCGGCTTCGTCGCCTCCGTGATCCGGGCCTGCGAGCAGGTCAGTCAACGGGCCCTGGAGGCGACCCAGACGGGTTCCCGGGTGCCCGCGGGCACCGGGAAGACATGCGCCTCGGTGAGATCGCGGTGCTCTGGGTGGGGGCGTCGGTGTCGGAGGTCCCGTTCATCCGTAACCCCGCTGAGGTCGCCGAGGACATGGGCATCAGCTACGAGGTGGCGCGGCGCGGGATGAACCGGAGCCGGGAGATCGCGATGGAGATTCTGCGGGACGCGTACGACATCCACGGCGGTTGATGCCCTAGGAATCCCCTTCCGTAAGGGAGGGGAGGTATCACCGCCGTACGGCGGCGACTCAGGCAGGCCGCAGCGGCACCACATTGCCGTGTCGGATGGCCAAGGACTCGTTCCGCATTTTTTCCAACCGGGCACTCGTCGTGCTGGTGTCCGTCTTGATCAGGTGGCCGTAAATCTGGTAGGTGGTGTTGACGGACCCGTGCCCCGCCCACATCGCGATCTGCATGGGTCCGACTTCGCCGGTGGCAATCCACAGGGAGATGCCTGTGTGCCGGAGGCTGTGCGGGGTTGGCAGCGGTCCGGCAAGACATGCCTTGGCCACGGCCGGGTGCCAGACTCGCGCGCGCCACGCACGTGGGCTCAGCACGCCGCCTTGCGTGCCGGTGAACAAGAAGTCGTCTGTTGCCAGACCCCGCTCGAGGATCATCGCCGCGATGCGCGCCACCGTCGTGTCGGTCAGCGTGGGGACCACTCGTCGCCCCCGCGCGGTCTTGGTGTCTGTGATCTGCCTCTGCGACTCAGCGCCCATGAAACGCTTCGCAATTTCGGCGGCGCTGCCCCGAACGCGGACTTCCCGCGCCGCCAAGTCGACGTCACCCACCCGCAGGGCAGCCAACTCGCCGATCCGCAGCGCCGAGTCGACGGCGAACGCGATCATCGGCTGCCACCACTGGTGGATCGCTGATTCCAGCTCGACCAGCTCCCACTGTTGCAAGAAGCGCCGCTCGTGCGTGTCGCTGGGCACTTGCTTTACCCGGGCCGCCGGAGATTCCACGAGAAATCCCTCGTCGACGGCAGCATCCAGGCACGATCGCATCAGTGCCAGGGCCTTGTTTGCCGTGCCTGGCCGCAGCGGCCGCATCGCTGGTCCCCGAGCGCCGGCACCTCCGCGTGTGAGCTCCCGTAGCCACTCCTGGACGGCGGGCCGCTTGATGTCGACCAAGCGCCAGGTTCCCCAATGGGGCGCGATGTGCAGCTTGATGATGCTGTGGTCCACGGAGCGCGTCGACGCTCGGACATCCCGCATTTGCCACCACATTTCCAGCCAGTCGGCGAACGGCGTCCTCCCCGGGATCGGGTCGGCGTTGAGGCCTCGCCGACGGTTGCGCATCATTTCTTGATAGTGGGCGCCGGCTTCGGCTGCGGTGTCGAAGGTTGCTGCGTGTCGTTTCCCTGCCGCGTCGTACCAGCGGGTTTGGAAGGCGACGCTTTTCGACCCCTTCACCGCGCGAACCGCGGCGGGTAAGCGGCGGGCCATCAGGAGAACACCTTGTCGGTGGGCGCACTGGTCCGGTTCCGGGCGGCAGCGCGCGGGCGCCCACCGATGTTGCGGACGGCCGGAGCGACTACATCACCGGCGGCAGGCGCCGGAGAATCCTGTGCAACCGGGGAGGCACGCCTACCGGTGTGCCTCGTCTCGACGGCCACGGCCACCGAGGCTTGATAGTGCAGGACGTGCTCCGGGGTGAAGCGCACCAGCTTCCCGATGCGGAGGTGGCCGATCTTTCGTTCGGCCACCAACGTGTAGGCGAAGTCCTTGGAGGTGCCGAGGTGCTCGGCCAGCTCGTCGATGCCCCAGAGCTCAGCCGGGAATGCTGCCGCGTTTGTCATATGATGCGTTTGCATCCGGTCCGCAATCGGCTTGAAAACCCTCGGTGACACCCACCTGTGGGGATGGAACGGGGATAAACCTAGCCACCAGACTTTCGTCTTCGCTTCATGTAGGGGATGAAGCATTGTGTGCGCGTGTGGTTTACGACCTGAGCGGCCTGTTTCGCGAAACAGTGTGCCCTTCCCGTTCCAGGTGGGGCACGCCATCTCCTCTGCGGTGGGGGCTGAACACCCAGACGGTATCGCTTGGACGATCGGACGCGCCCGGCCGTTCCCCACTTGCCACGTTCTCAACGCCGACCGATGCCAAGGCGGGTGTCGACAAATCTGCGGAGCAATGGACGGTCCGGTCTTCACGAGTCGAGCCCAACGACCGGACTCGAGGTACAGAAGGTTACGAAGGCATACGTGGTCAAACAGAAACTCTCCTACTCCAGGGGTTCCACCCGCCTCAGGAAAGAACGCGCGGCCAAGTGGTCGGCGAGGCTCTGCCGGTGCGCGTCGCACGCCAGCCACACCTTCTCCCGCTCCGGAGAGTGCAGCCTGGGGTTGTTCCACACCACCGCCCAGCTCGCCTCGGTGCGACACTTCTTGGCCGAGCACACCTGGCCGTCCTCGGACTCGTTCATGGCGTCAGTCTCTCAGGCTGCCACTATGGGGCGATGACCACCGACCAGCACGACGAGGGAGCAGCCTTCGAGGCACTGGTCGCGCAGCTCAACTACCCGATGTTCGTCGTGACCACGGCCGCAGGTGGTAAGCGGGCAGGCTGCCTGGTCGGTTTCACCTCGCAGGTCAGCATCCATCCGCGCCGCTTCCTGGTGGGCCTGTCGAACAAGAACTACACCTACCGCGTGGCCACGCAGTCCGGACACCTCGCCGTGCACGTGCTCGCCGCGCACGATCTGGCTCTGGCGCGGCTTTTTGGGGAGCAGACCGGCGACCAGGTCGACAAGTTCACCCGCTGCGCCTGGCACGAGGGTCCCCAAGGCCTGCCGATTCTCGACGACGCCGTGGCCTGGTTCAGCGGCCCCATCGTGGAGCGCCTACCGCTGGGTGACCACATCGCATTCCTACTCGAGCCGGACTCCGGCCGAGCGGCAGGCGACACCGGCTCGTTGGTCAGCTTCGGCGACGTCACCGATTTCGAACCCGGCCACTCGGCTTGACCGGTACTGCACCGACAGCTGCTGGGTGGACAGGCGGTTCCGGATCAGACCCGCTGTGATCAATTCGCTGACGGGCAGCGAAACCGCGTGCTCAACCGTCGAACGCGGTCAAGATCCGTTGGGCAGCGAGGGCTGCGGTGACCTCCCCTTCGCGCACTTGCTGCTCGGTCTCCGTGCGGAGCGCACGTACCGCGGGATCATCGTGGAGCCGGTCCAGCAGTTGTTCGCGCACCATGGTCCAGGTCCAGTCCACCTGCTGCTGGCTGCGCTTGCGGGCCAACTCCCCCGCGTCACCGAGCACCTGCTGGTGGTGGCACACCGTGCCCCAGAACTCGCGCAGCCCGGCGCCCTCCAGAGCGCTGGTGGTCAGCACCGGCGGGCGCCACAGCGACTCGGCAGGATAGATCAACCGCAGCGCACCGGCCAGCTCCCGCGCCGCGCGTTGCGCATCTCGCTGGTGGTTGCCATCGGCCTTGTTGACGGCGACCAGGTCAGCAAGCTCCAGGACACCCTTCTTGATGCCCTGCAGCTGATCGCCGGTGCGGGCGAGGGTGAGGAAGCAGAAGCAGTCGACCATGTTGGACACGGTGACCTCGGACTGCCCGACGCCGACGGTCTCCACCAAGATCACGTCGTAGCCGGCCGCCTCCAGCAGCACCATGGTCTCCCGCGTCGCCCTGGCGACCCCACCGAGGGTGCCCGAGGTGGGTGATGGCCGGATGAACGCCTGGGGGTTGTTGGCCAGTCGCGTCATTCGGGTCTTGTCGCCCAGGATGGAGCCGCCGCTGCGGGTCGACGACGGGTCGACCGCCAGCACCGCGACCCGGTGACCGTCCTCGGTGAGCATGGTGCCCAGCGCGTCGATGAAGGTCGACTTGCCGACGCCGGGAACCCCGGTCAGGCCGATCCGGTGCGCTCCCCCGGCCTTGGGCAACAACGCCAGCAACAACTCCTGCGCCTGGGCGCGATGATCGGGACGGGTGGACTCCACCAGGGTGATCGCCCGGGCCAGGTCCGCGCGGGAACCGCCGGTGATCGCCTCGGCTAACGCGTCGACGTCGACCGGGGGGCGAGGAGGCATGCTCAGTGATCCAGGTGGTGGCCGTTGCTCTCCGCGAGCTTGGTCAACAGACCTGCGGCGGCGTCGGCGATGACGGTGCCGGGCGGGAAGATCGCCGCGGCGCCGGCGTCGTAGAGCTCCTGGAAGTCGCCGGGCGGGATGACCCCGCCGACCACGATCATCACGTCCGGGCGACCCACCTTGGCGAGCGCGTCGCGCAGCGCGGGCACCAGGGTGAGGTGCCCGGCGGCCAGCGAGGACACTCCGATGATGTGTACGTCGGCGTCGGCCGCTTGGTTGGCGACCTCTTCCGGGGTCTGGAACAGGGGGCCGACGTCGACGTCGAAGCCGATGTCGGCAAATGCGGTGGCGATGACTTTCTGGCCGCGGTCGTGCCCGTCCTGGCCCATCTTGCACACCAGGATTCGCGGCCGACGGCCTTCCTGCTCCGCGAAGCGCTCCACCATCTCGGTGGCATGTTTGATGTTGGACACCGACCCCGCCTCGTCCCGGTAGACCCCGCTGATGGTCCGAATCTCCGCCGCGTGCCGGCCGTACACCTTCTCCAGCGCGTCGGAGATCTCCCCCACGGTGGCTTTGGCGCGGGCCGCGTCGACGGCCAGGGCCAAGAGGTTGTTCGCCATGCCGCCCGCGTCACTGGCCGCGGCCCGGGACAACTCGGCCAGCGCGGCCTCCACCGCGTCGGAGTCGCGCTCCTCGCGCAGCCGCGCCAGCTTGTCCAGCTGCTCACTCCGCACCTGGGCGTTGTCCACCCTGCGGACCTCCACGGTGTCCGGCTCACCGGGCACGTACTTGTTCACGCCCACCACCGGCTGACGCCGGGAGTCGATGCGCGCTTGGGTGCGGGCCGCGGCTTCTTCGATGCGCAGCTTGGGGATGCCCTCATCGATGGCTCGGGCCATACCGCCCGCCTCCTCCACCTCGCGGATATGCGCGCGGGCCCGGGCGGCGAGGTCGTGGGTGAGCTTCTCGACGTAGCTGGAACCGCCCCAGGGGTCGATCGGGCGCACGGTGCCGGACTCCTGCTGCAGTAACAGCTGGGTGTTCCGCGCGATGCGGGCGGCGAACTCCGAGGGCAGGGCCAGGGCCTCGTCCAGTGCGTTGGTGTGCAGGCTCTGGGTGTGCCCCTGGGTGGCAGCCATCGCCTCGATGCAGGTGCGGCCCACGTTGTTAAACACGTCCTTCGCGGTGAGCGACCACCCGGAGGTCTGGCTGTGCGTGCGCAGGCTCAGCGACTTGGTGTTCTTCGGGTCGAACTGGGCCACCAGCTCCGCCCACAGCAGCCGCCCGGCCCGAAGCTTGGCCACCTCCATGAAGAAGTTCATCCCGATGGCCCAGAAGAAGCTCAGCCGCGGCGCGAAGGAGTCGATGTCCATCCCAGCGGCCAAACCGGCGCGGATGTACTCCACCCCGTCGGCCAGGGTGTAGGCCAGCTCCAAATCGGCTGTGGCCCCGGCCTCTTGGATGTGGTACCCGGAGATCGAGATTGAGTTGTAGCGGGGCATCATGGTGGAGGTGTAGGCGAAGATGTCGGAGATGATCCGCATGCTGGGCTTCGGCGGGTAGATGTAGGTGTTGCGGACCATGAACTCTTTAAGGATGTCGTTCTGGATGGTCCCGGCCAGCTGCTCCGGCTTGACGCCCTGTTCCTCGGCGGCGGCCACGTACAGCGCCAGGATGGGCAACACGGCACCATTCATGGTCATGGACACGGTGATCTGGTCCAGCGGGATGCCGTCGAACAGCTCGCGCATGTCGTAGATCGAGTCGATGGCCACCCCGGCCATCCCGACGTCACCGGCTACCCGCGGGTGGTCGGAGTCGTAGCCGCGGTGCGTGGCCAGGTCGAACGCGACCGACAGGCCCTTCTGTCCGGCAGCGAGGTTGCGCCGGTAGAAGGCGTTGGAGTCCGACGCGGTGGAGAAGCCCGCGTACTGGCGGATGGTCCATGGCTGGTTGACGTACATCGTCGGGTACGGCCCGCGCAGGTACGGGGTGGCGCCGGGGAAACTGCCCAAGGGGTAGGGGTGCTCGCCCTCGACGATCTCGTCCAGGTCGGCTCGGGTGTAGACCGGTTTGACGTCGATACCCTCCGGTGTCGACCACACCACTTCCTCGACCGGCTGACCAGCCGCGGACGCCACCTCGGCGGTCCAGCTCTCGGTATCGGCGACGCTGGGCGCAAGGCCGTCGTTGTCGCCGCCGGTGCCGTTCAGGGCGACCTCGGCGAAGTTCGGGATGCTCACTTGACCCCCTGCGTCTCGAGTAGTCCGGTCAGTGCGGCGACGGCGTTGACTCCTACGCCGAGAAATCCGTCGGGTTGATGTTCGTGCTCGGGGAAGGCTTTCTTCGCGCCGGCGACGAGGATTCCAGCGGCACCGGCGTCGCGCAAAGCCTGGACGGCGTCGGACCCTGCAGTGGCGTACCGCTTGTCGGTTCCGCACACGATGGCCACCGGGCTGTCGGCCGCGGTGAACGCCGAGCTGATGGCTTTCGGGGAGTCGAGGGGCCCGGGATTGACAGCCACGATGCCGCCTGCCGCGAGCAGATTGGTGATGAACCCTGCGCGCACGTTGTGCTCGGCGATGGGTCCGAGGGTGGCCAGCAGCACCGTCGGCCGGGTACCCGCGGTCGCCAGGTGTGCGTCGGAGCGGTTACGCAGCTGCTCGAACTGCGCGGCGTAGCGAACGGCAGGCAAGGCGCCCGCGCCTTCGGACGCGGTGGTCGCGGGTATCGGCGCCTCGTCCAGGTTGGGGAACTCGTTCACCCCGGTGAGAGCCTTGCGGCGGTGCGCAACGTCGTCGTCGCGCTGGGCACGGGTGAGGCCGATGCGCTCGGCGAGCAACCCGCCGGACAAAGCCGCCCGGAAGCCGCCGGCGGCCTCGACCTCCTGGAAGAACCCCCACGCCCGCTGCGCCATGGCATCGGTCAGGTTTTCGACATACCAGGACCCGCCTGCGGGGTCGATCACCCGGCCGAGGTGCGACTCTTCGAGCAGCAGCAGCTGTGTGTTACGGGCGATGCGGGCAGCAAAGGCGTCGGAGACCTCCGGGGCGCCACCGGGGATCACCGCGTCGAAGGGCAGCACGGTGACCGCATCCGCACCCCCGACTCCGGCACCGAAGGCGGCCAGCGTCGTCCGCAACATGTTCACCCACGGGTCGCGCTGCGCCATCATCGCCGTCGAGGTCACACCGTGCTGATGGGCGCCACCGGCTTCTGGCGCCCCGGACGCCTCAGCGACCCGCGCCCACAGCCGGCGTCCCGCGCGGAACTTGGCGATGGTCTGGAACTGGTCGTCACTGGCCGCGTGCCGAAACTCGATCTGCCCCAACGCATCCGCGGTGTCCACCCCGCCATCGGTCAGTGCGCGCAGGTACTCGACGCCCGCAGCCAGGCAGGCTCCCAGCTCCTGGGCATCGCCAGCTCCTGCATCGTGGAACACGGTCCCGTCCACGATCAACGTCCGCAGCGCACCAGGGCGGGCGATCGTCTCCTTGGTCAGCTCGACGGCCTCGGCGAGCAGGTCTTCGCCGGTACGCGTCAACACCGTAAGCGGGTCCGCGCCCAGCGATGCCTCGACATCAGCCGACTCGAACTCGCCGCTGTGGTCGATGACGGCGAACAGCGCCCGTGCGGCGGCCGTGAACTCTGCTCCCGCGTCGAGCACCACGGGGGCGAGATCCAGATACACCCCGTCGAGCACATGGGCAAGCACCGAGTGCGGGAGGTTGTCGCCGCCTACGGCCAACCACAGTGAGGTGACACCGTTCTCCAGGTCGTTCAGCACCGCCCGATTGACCGCTTCCGGGTCCGCGTCGGCCGACTCCAGTCCGTGCCGGGTGCAGACGTGCCAGCCGACGGTGGGGTCACGGTGGGCGTCGCGGCCTCGGGTGAACGGCGCGCTGCCGGGCAGCGGGTACTCGGGCAGCGCGTCGGCCGGGGTGTAGAGGGCCTTGATGGTGATGTCGTCGTAGGTCAGCGTGTCCAGCAGCCGCTCTGGCTCCGCACCCAGTTCCGCCGCATCGACCTTGCGCGCCTTGGCCAGCACCTCGGCCACCGCAGTGCGCCACGCACCGTAGGCCTGCTCGGAGATGTCGTCCGCTGCGTGGACCAGGGCGATGGCGGGCAGGCTGGCATCGTCGTGGGCCGACTCCGTCGTCATTGCGATGATGCTAATAGCCTGACGGTCTGCGCTGCCGGTGAGGTTGGTCCTACTGTTTACGGCTGTGAGCAGCCGCGAGTGCGACGTATCCGCCGATCCCGCCCACGCCGCGACGCTCGCGGCCGAGGCGATCGGTCGGCGGACGGGCTTTGCGCACCATGACGTTGCGGTGGTGCTCGGCTCCGGTTGGCGCCCTGCGGCCGACGGGCTGGGTAACGCCGACGTCGAGCTGGCCATGGCGGAGCTACCCGGGTTCACCCCGCCGCGCGTGGCCGGCCAGCAGGGCACAGTGCGCTCGATACAGGTCGGCCGATCGCGGGCGTTGGTGCTGCTGGGTCGCACGCACCCGTACGAGGGCCACGGCCTGGCGCAGGTGGTGCATCCAGTGCGGGCGGCGTGCGCGGCCGGTGCGAGGACGGTGGTGCTGACCAATGCTGCTGGCGGCCTACGCAGCGGCATGCAGGTCGGTCAGCCGGTGCTGCTCGCCGATCACCTGAACCTGACGGCGACTTCTCCGCTGGTGGGCCCCCGCTTCGTCGACCTCACCGACGCCTACTCCCCCGTGCTACGTGGTGCCGCCCGAGCGTTGGACCCGACACTGGAGGAAGGCGTCTACGCCGGGCTGCCGGGACCGCACTACGAGACGCCTGCGGAGATCCGCATGCTGCGGACCATCGGCGCCGACCTGGTAGGGATGTCCACAGTGCACGAGACGATCGCCGCCCGTGCCGAAGGCGCTGCCGTACTGGGCATTTCGCTGGTGACCAACCTCGCCGCGGGCATGACCGGGCAGCCGTTGGACCACGCGGAGGTACTTGCCGCGGGCGCGGCAGCAGCGACGCGAATGGGTGAGCTGCTGCACGGGTTGCTGAGCGGCCTGTGACCGCGCGTGCCGTCGGCGCCCACGGTGCGCAATGAGCGACCTCGAGGAACAGGTACGAGCGTGGCTGGACGGTGATCCCGATCCGGCCACCCGTGCGGAGTTGAGCCAGCTCTCCCCCGACGCGCTCGCCGAGCGCTTCACTGCGCCGCTGAGCTTCGGCACCGCAGGCCTGCGCGGACCGGTACGCGCCGGGCCGAACGGCATGAATGTCGCCGTCGTCATCCGCACCACCGCGGGCCTCGCGCACTGGCTGCAGACCCAGGGTCTCCACGGCGGTGTAGTGGTGCTGGGGCGGGACGGGAGGCATGGCAGTGCTGCGTTCGCCGCCGCCGCCACGCGGGTGCTGGTGGCCGCCGGCTTCGACGTTCGCACCTTCACGGAGCCGGTACCGACGCCGCTGGTCGCGTTTGCAGTTCGCGCATGGGAAGCCGCCGCGGGGGTGCAGATCACGGCGTCGCACAACCCAGCGGGTGACAACGGGTACAAGGTGTACCTGTCCGGCGGCGCGCAGCTGATACCGCCGAGTGACGAAGAGATCGAGGCCGCGATTGCCGCCGTCGGCCGGGCGCGGGATGTACCCTACGCAACACCGGCACCGGGCACCGCTGACGACGTGGTGGAGACCTATCTCGAGCGGGTCGCCAGCCTGCCGTACAGCTCAGCGCGCGCGTTACGGGTGGCGCTGACGCCGATGCACGGGGTGGGTGGCGTCATCGCCGTCGAAGGGCTGCGGCGCGCGGGGTTCACCGACGTGTACGTCGTCGCCAGCCAAGCCGAACCGGATGCGGATTTCCCGACGGTGCGGTTTCCGAATCCGGAGGAGCCCGGCGCATGCGACGCGCTGTTGGCCCTGGCCGCAAAGGTGGACGCCGACGTGGCGATCGCGCTCGACCCCGACGCGGACCGCTGCGCTATCGGGGCGCGCGGGGAAGACGGGTGGCGCATGTTGCGCGGTGACGAAACCGGGGTACTCCTCGGCGACTACGTCATGGCAACCACGACAAGGCCGAACCCACTGGTGGCCAGCACTATCGTCAGCTCGCAGCTACTCGGTGAGATTGCCGCAGCCCGCGGGGTGCGGCATGTCCAGACGCTGACCGGGTTCAAGTGGTTGGTGCGGGCAGGCGAGGGCTTGGTGTACGCGTACGAAGAAGCAATTGGCTACTGCGTCGACCCGGATGCGGTGCGCGACAAAGACGGTGTCTCTGCCGCGGTGTTGGTCTGCGACCTGGCCGCCGGGTTGAAGGCGGCCGGTCGCACGTTGCTCGATTGTCTGGATGATCTGACCCTGGCGCACGGGCTGCACGCGGGCGGGCAGCTGGCCATCCGGGTGGACGACCGTGCGGAAATTGACGTCATGATGGCGCGGCTACGGGCGACGTTGCCCACCAAGCTGGACACGGCCGCGGTGGAAGCCCAGGACCTCCTTCCGCGCACCGACGCGGTGGTGCTGCACGGTGCGGATGTCCGTGTGGTGGTTCGTCCGTCCGGCACGGAACCGAAGCTCAAGTGCTACCTGGAAGTCGTTGCGGCGGTGACTGATCGGACGGCGCTCCCGGCCGCGCGCGAGCAGGCCGCCCTACGACTGGCCCGCCTGCGGAAGGAGATGTGCACCGCCCTTGGCCACCGTCCCTCGCGCCAGTGATCGAGCCCGTCCATCCGAGAACGACCCAGGCCGAGGTGACCGGATTGGTCCGCCTCGTCACCCAGCGCGTAGGTCCCACACCTTCCGAGAGACCTCAGATGCCGACTCCGCGCATGGCCGCTTCCGGGTAGCGGCTGCCGGTGAACGACTCCGCAGGCGCCACCCGATCGATTCGCGCCAGGTCGTCGGCCGTCAAGTCCAAGGTTGCCGCCTCGACGTTCTGCTCGAGGTACTTCCGACGCTTGGTCCCTGGGATCGGCACCACGTCTCCGCCACGGGAGGCCACCCACGCCAGTGCGAGCTGCCCCGCCGTCACGCCCTTGTCAGCCGCGAGCTCCTCGAGCCCGCGGACGACGGCCATGTTGGCCTGGAATGCGTCCTCGGCGAAACGCGGGTTGGCCTTGCGGAAGTCGTCGTCGGCCAAGTCCGCGGGAGAGGTGATCGCCCCGGTGAGAAACCCGCGCCCCAGGGGCGAGTAAGCCACGATGCCGATGTTCAGCTCCCGCGCGGTGGGCACGATCTCGGCCTCGATGTCGCGGCTCCACAGCGACCACTCGCTCTGCAACGCCGAGATCGGGTGCACCGCAGCGGCTTTGCGCAGCGTGGACGCTCCCGCCTCGGACAGGCCGAGGTGGCGCACCTTGCCAGTGCTCACCAGCTCAGCCATCGCCCCCACCGTCTCCTCGATGGGCGTGTCAGGGTCCACTCGGTGCAGGTAGTACAGGTCGATGTGGTCGATACCGAGCCGCTGCAGGGACGCGTCACAGGAGGAGCGCACGTACTCTGGGGTGCCATTGACACCCCGCTTGCCGTTGGCGTCCACGGTGATACCGAACTTGGTCGCCACCACCGCTCGCTCGCGGCGGTCGGCGATAGCCGCGCCGACGAGGCGCTCGTTCGTGTGCGGGCCGTACATGTCACTGGTATCCAGCAGCGTCACGCCGAGGTCGAGCGCCCGGTGGATAGTGGCGGTGGACTCGGCGTCGTCGCGCGGACCGTAGAACGCGCTCATGCCCATGCAGCCGAGTCCCTGGGCGCTGACTTCGAGTGATCCGAGCGAGCGGGTGGGCATTGTCGTGCGGGCATCTGTCATGCGGGCATCTGTCATGCGGAAATCTCCTTCGGTGTGGTCGCGGCCAGGTCGGCCTCGATCCGCGTGTAGTTGTCGATCTTGTAATCGATGACGGCGAGGCTCTCGGTGAGCTCGGCGATGCGTGCGGCAACCTCGGCCCGATGCTGGACCAGGATCTGCCGACGCCGCCCAATACTGCTGTCTCCCAATGTCCTCGCTGTTGCGTAGGTTTGGAGCAGCCGGATCGGCATTCCCGTTGCCCGCATCCGGACGAGGAACTGGAGCCACCCGGCATCGTCATCCGAGTAGCGTCGACGACCGGCGGAGTCACGATGGGGCGGCTGGATGAGGCCGATTCGCTCGTAGTACCGCACTGCATCCACCGAGATGGTCAACGACTCTGCTATCTCGCCGATCGACTGGGTCACGAGGACGACGGTAGGACCTGGAGTGCGGTCAAGGTCAAGCGGAGGCTTCTCAGCCCGCCCGAGCGTCGATGCGCACCGAGCCCCGGGATGCCCTCCCCAATGCGGGCCGCAAAGTGCGACAGATAGTTGCGACCATCGCCTTACGCTGAACGAAATCTCACGTTTTCCATGGCAGCAACGTCTACAGGGGGTGAGCATGAAGCCGTTCGAGCAGATCGTGACCGAGCACGGACCGACCGTTCTGCGGGTCTGTCGCGCGGTGCTGGGCCCGCACGACGCCGAGGACGCCTGGTCGGAGACCTTCCTGTCCGCGCTACGCGCCTATCCCGACCTCCCCGCCGGCAGCAACGTCCAGGCCTGGCTGGTCACCATCGCCAAACGCAAGGCCATCGATCAGCACCGTACACACAGCCGCAATCCCCTTCCGCTGGAAGAGGTGCACGACGCTCCGCTGGCCGAGGACCAGCCCATGGATGACGAATTGTGGACGGCGCTGCGGTCGTTGCCCCGTAAGCAACGCGAGGCCATCACCTACCACCACGTGGCCGGCCTGCCCTTCGCCGAGGTCGCCACACTTCTGCAGAACTCCGAGAGCGCAGCGCGGCGGGCCGCCGCTGACGGCATGAAGCGCCTGAGAGCCACCTACCAAGGAGCACCATCATGACCACCAACGACCACACGCCCGTTGACGTGCTGGCCCGTCCGGTCGACGAACCCACGATGGGCCGTCTGCAGGGCCGCCTCGCGGCCGCTGCTGAGTCTGCCGGCATTCTGGATCTCGCATACCGGACGATCGACACCCCGGTCGGGCAACTGCTGCTCGCCGCCACCGAGCGGGGACTCGTCCAGGTCGCCTTCGCCAGCCAAGATCACGACCGGGTGCTGGCCACGCTCGCCGACCGCATCAGCCCACGGATCCTGCACGCCCCGGCCCGGCTCGACATCGTCGCCCACGAGCTGGACGAGTACTTCGCCGGCCGACGCCGGACGTTCGACGTCTCCTTGGACCGGCAGCTCTCCAGCGGCTTCCGGGCCAATGTCCTGGCGCATCTACTGGACATCCCCTACGGCAGCACCGCCACCTACGCGAGCCTCGCTCGAGACGTCGGTAGCCCGAAGGCGGTCCGCGCGGTGGGGAGTGCGTGCGCGACCAACCCCCTGCCTGTCGTCGTTCCGTGTCACCGCGTCGTCCGCTCGGACGGCACCGCCGGGGGCTACGCCGGCGGTGCCGAGGCCAAAGCCGCCCTGCTGCGCCTGGAGGCAGCATGAGCACCGTCGTCGAAGGGCTGGACTGGACGCGGATGACCGAGGACATGAACGAGCTCGGCTGCGCCCTGACGTCCCCGATTCTGACGCCTGAGCAGTGCGCCGAGTTCGTGTCCATGTTCGAGCATGACGAGCTGTTCCGTTCCACGATCGACATGGCGCGCTACCGCTTCGGTAAAGGTCGATACCGCTACTTCGCCAACCCGGTGCCCGAGCCGGTGGCGCGGCTGCGGGCCGCATTTTGGCCGCACCTGTTGCCGATCGCGCGGGACTGGGCGGACAAGCTCGGGCGGCCTGCGCCCTGGCCGGACGATTTCAGTGACTGGCTCGACCTGTGCCACACCGCGGGACAGACGCGTCCCACGCCGATTTTGTTCACCTATGGCGCCGGCGATTGGAACGCCTTGCATCAGGACCTGTACGGCGAGCTGTACTTCCCGATGCAGGTGGTGGTCGGGCTGAACGCTCCCGGCGTGGACCATACGGGCGGGGAGTTCCTGATGCTCGAGCAGCGGCCACGCGCGCAGTCCCGCGGCACGTCGATCACGCTTGGACACGGGCAGGCGCTGGTGTTCACCACCAGCGAGCGGCCGGTGCCGTCCAAGCGCGGCTGGTCCAAGGCGCCGATGCGCCACGGCGTCAGCGTCGTCCGCTCCGGACACCGGCACACCCTCGCCCTCGTCCTGCACGACGCCGCATGAGAGCGCGCACCGTGCTCGCGCCAGGTGCGGTGCACCTGCCGGACTGGCTGGACACCGACACCCAACGGACGCTGGTCAAGGCCTGCCGCGAGTGGGCGAGGGGTCCGGCACCGATGCGTGCGGCTCGCACCCCCACGGGTGGACAAATGAGCGTGCACACCGTGTGCCTGGGCTGGCACTGGCGCCCCTACCGCTACACCCGAACAGCCGATGACATCGACGGGGCACCCGTGACCCCGTTCCCCGGTTGGCTCGGTGAGCTAGGACGCGACGCCGTCGCCGCGGCGTACCAGGAAGCGGCCGATGGGTACCGTCCCGACACCGCGCTGATCAACTTCTACGACGACGCCGCGCGAATGGGCCTGCACCAGGACAAGGACGAACGGGCCGACGATCCGGTCGTCTCGCTCAGCCTTGGCGACGCCTGTGTGTTCCGGTTCGGCAACACCACCAGCCGGAACAAGCCGTGGACCGATGTGGAGCTTCGCTCGGGCGATCTCTTCGTCTTCGGCGGCCCGTCGCGCTACGCCTACCACGGCGTCACCCGCATTCATCCGGGCAGCAACACCGTCCACAACGGACTCGGGCACGGCCGGCTCAACATCACGTTGCGCGTCTCCGGACTGGCGGGGTAATACGCCGGGCAGGGCGGGCGCGGCGTCTACGATTCCGCAGTGGCCGCGACCGAAGATCCATTCGAGTGCTCGACGGAACGACTGCTCCTGTGCCGTCCCGTCGACGACGACCTGGACGCCGTGTTCCTCTTGCATTCCGACCCGGCCACCCACGCCCACAACCCGACCACGCCCGACCTCGACGTGGCGGCAAGCCGACGACGGCTCCACGGCTGGATCGACGACTGGAGCGATCACGGCTTCGGCTACTGGAGCGTGCGGTCCACGGCGGACGGCGAGGTCGTCGGCTTCGCGGGTGTGCGGCACAGCCAGTGGCTCGCGCAACCAGTCCTGAATCTGTACTACCGATTTCGCCCAGACACCTGGGGGCGCGGCCTGGCCACCGAGGCAGCGCGGCATGCCGTGAGCCTTTCGGCGGTCCACGTTCCCGTGTTGGCCCGCACTCGGCCGGCGAACATCGCCTCCCAGCGGACGGCACTCGCCGCCGGCCTGATCCGACGGGCCGATCTGGACCGCGGCGACAGCGGCGGGGTGTCCACGATCCTGGTCAGCCACTGGCCTGCCGACGCGCACGGGTGAGAATGCCCGGATGAATTCTTTTCGGAGCGTGACGACCACCGATCTACCCACCTTGCTCGAGCTGAACAACGCGGCGGTGCCGGCCGTCAACGCACTCGACCTCGCCCAGCTGCGTGAGCTGGTGGACATGAGCGTGGCGGCGCTCACGGTGGACAGCTTGGAGTGCCTGCTGCTCGCGCTGCGTCCCGGCTTGTCCTACGCCAGCGCCAACTACAGATGGTTCAGCGATCGGTACCCCGACTTCCTCTACGTCGACCGGATCGTGGTCGGGCCGGGCGCGCGCGACGCTGGCCTGGGCACCCTGCTCTACGCCGAGGTCGACGACTGCGCCAGGAGGCTGCGCCTCCCGCGGATCACCTGCGAGGTCAACGTCGTGCCGCCGAACCCCGGTTCCCAGCGCTTCCACCGCCGTATCGGCTTCAGCAGCGTCGGCCGGCTTCGCGGCGACGGGGGTAAGGAAGTCGGCATGATGGAGAAGCCACTGAGTTACTGAAGACCCACGCGGGCCAGGCGCTGCTTGGCGGTGCGGGTTGCCTCGCCGACGGTCACGCTGGTCGGGGCGGCCGCGAGCCCGAAGCCACCGCTGGTACGCCCGCCACACAGGCGCGTGCGGTGCGTCCGGGTCACTGGCGAAGCGCTGCAGGTGCTCGGCGCTGCGCCAGTAGGACAACAAGATCGTCGTGCGCCCCTGCCACTGGTGGTAGCCGAGCAGCCCCGCATTCGGTTGGAACTCCGCGTGTTTGATTCCGGTAGCCGTCCTTGCCGGCGAGGTGGACAGCAACAGCTTCACCCGCCTCGAACCTTCGAGTGGTGACTCAAGGATTCCCAATGTGGTCCAACAGCACCGCGCAGCCCGTTTCAAGTGGAAAGCGAGGACGGCACGGTTGTTGATGAAAAGTACGCCCTTAGCCTCCGCGGAAGACTCTGACGCCGGGCAACGAAGTATCTGATCCTGCGTGACTTCTGGCCTGCGCTGACCCAGGCCAACACCGCGGCGATCGCATAACCCGAAAGCTGTCAGACCATCGAACTAGTGTTCTATACATGAGGAAGCTGGCGGACCTATCCGACGAACAAGTGGCTGATGAGATCACGACCTGGGCCGGTCGGATCGCGGCGGGCGAAGCCCGGTTGCTATGCCTGATCGGCGAGTTCGACCGCCGCGAGGCGTGGTCCGGGCCGGGCCTGTTGTCGTGCGCGCACTGGCTGTCGTGGCAAGTGGGGATGGGGCTGAAAGCCGCACGCGAGCGGGTCCGGGTGGCCAGGGCGCTGGGCGCGCTGCCGGTGACGGCCAACGCATTCAGTGGCGGCCGGTTGTCCTGGACGCAGGTTCGGGCCATTACCCGGGTCGCCACCGGCGACGACGAGACCTCGTGGGTGGAGCTGGCCCGCTCCGCCACCGGGGCACAACTGGAACGCCTCGTCCGGGGCGTGCGCCGCGCGCAGCGCACCGAGGAAGACGCGGCCGATCCCGAGCAGGCGGCATGGCGCAACCAGGCGCGGGTGTGCTACGACGAGGACGGCACGCTGATGATCAACCTGCGCCTGCCGGCGGAGGAAGGCGCGGTGGTGCTGGCGGCGTTGGAGCAGGCCCGCGCGGTGCTGGATCACGGGGAGAAACCCGCCGCTCAGGACCGGCAAGAGGCTTCCGCGGAAGCCTCACCACCGAGCGCGAGCCTCGCTGCGGGGTTCGTGCAGCTGGCCCGTATCGCCCTCAACGCGATTGCCACCGCCCACCCGGAAGCGGCACGGCGGAACCGGTCTCGACTGGTTGTCCAAGTGGATCTGTTGTCGGGATGGGCCCGGCTGGCTGACGGTGAGCTGCTGCCACCAAGCTCGCTGCTGGAACTGGAAACACCGGCGGCGGGGCTGCGCCCCCTGGTGAGTGCCGATCTCACCCGCCACGATCTCGGTCGCACGCAACGCCTGCCGTCGTTGGTGTTGCGGGAACTGATCGGCACCGTGGACGGGCAGCGGTGCCGCTTCCCCGGCTGCACCCGCGTACGCAAGCTGCACGCCCACCACGTGCAATTGTGGTCACAGAACGGAGCCACCGACCTCGCGAACCTGCTCCTCGTATGCTCCCGGCACCACTCGTTGATACACGCCCAAGGCTTCCAACTACAGCTGCGCCCGGATCGGTCCCTGACCGTGCGCACCGCACACGGCGTGCCGGTGCCGCACCACCCGGCGCTGCCCTGGCACCCCGCGGAAGAACTCGACCGCAACGGGCAGATCACCGCGCAGACTCTGCCGCCGATGGTCGCCGGCCAACGCCTCGATCTCGGATACGCCGGCGCCGTCCTCATGCAGCAAGCAGCCTGAGGCCCCGCAGCTCACCGAAGACTCGAACGCGGGCTGCGTCAGGGGTATCCCCAGCCTGCCCTGACCAACTCAACCGATCGGCGCAGCGCCAAGGACAGCGACCGGTCCTGACGAAAGGTGCTCACTCCCAAGAACTTTATCGAACTCGGTTGACACCATGTTATGACCTACTGCGCAGAGCAAGGTCTCGTCATGGGTCACCGCAAGCCTAGAGCGGTCTTTCATGAGGTGTGTGATATCCGGCGCTCATGCGCGCTATCGGCCACGCCGAAGGGTGATTGACTGTTACAAGTACCTCACGAAAGGACGACCGCTCATCATGAGGTTCAGATAGTAAGGCCGCATGCTCCCGGTCCGGACGACCAGACCGGCTACGACCTGCTGTTCCCGATCGGCGGAGGTAATCGGGAACAGTGGACGAACGAGATTGACACCATCTACCTGACCGGGGTTCCGCGAGCCCTGCGCCGCTCCTCGTAGGTCTATCTGAAACAGGGCCGTGATAACTTCTAGGCCGTCCCGATCGAGGACGTGTTGTCGGATTCCGAGCGGATCTCTTGGATTACCGGCGACAACCATGGATCCGGCCCTAACCTCGTCGTCGACCTCAACCGCGGCCAAGAGATCGCCATCGATGCCGCCAAGTTACCAACCCCCGACAATCAGCCGTGGCACTGGGCCGGCATCTGAATGTGGACAGGGACGCCCGCAGGCTGCGACTCCTCGACGACAACCCCTACCCGGTGCTCGAAGTCGACATCTGCATTCCAGAACTCGGCCTCGTCATCGAGTACGACGGCTCCTACTGGCCATTGCGGCAGCGAGCAGCACGATTCACGGAAGACCGCCCGCCTCATAGATGCTGGCCTACGCGTTATCAGGGCTCTTCGCGGTTCGAGGTGAGGGTGTGGCGTTGAGGTAGAAGGGCTCGTGACCCTTCCAGACTGGCTGGTGTTGAGACACCCAGTCGAAGGGCCACGAGCGTGGATGACGCTACTTCTGTTCTG
>JAABUI010000584.1_pt1 | contig 25582 bp, 24 predicted proteins | sample 5559111 | NCBI WGS metagenome assembly JAABUI01 (sample SAMN10711870, study PRJNA513365) | rock metagenome | isolation source: Antarctica rocks | place: Antarctica: Victoria Land, Buttleship Promontory
GGGTGCCCCCCCCCCCCCCCCCCCCTCCTCTTTTCTCGTTCAGCTTCTCAGTGTTGCGGTACTCACCCTCACCTTTCCCCGCCGCGCTCGAATCACGCTCATCATCGTCCCCCCCTTGAGTTTTCCCATTCCATTCCATTCCGCAAAGCAATCTACGCCACGCTACAGATAATATATTCTACATCCACCTTCAGAGGAAACGCGAATCCCTTTCTTGTTTCCGTTTCTCGTTGACCCCCTGGGTGGTATGTATATTCTAGCCCGCATCGACGTGGTAGATTGAGAAGTACAAGAAGGGGTTGGAAGTCTTGGGACTGATAGGGAGGGGTGAGGATGTAGATAGGTGAGGGGGTAAGGGGGATGGATATGCGGGATTGGGATAAGGATGGGAGCGGTGTGGATGGATGAATTCAGAGGGTGCGAGGAGGGTTGGACGAGGGATATAAATGACTGAGGTTGAAGATTCTGCTTCTTTGCCAGACTGAAAACAACAGGCGAAAAATATCGAGATTCCCATATTCTAAACACCACCACTATACCCAAACCCCACCCAACACCCCTAACCCCTTCCCCCCCCCCCTTCCCCTCTTCACACCTACCACATCCCAACCCTCAAACGCCTCAAAGCAACGCCTCACACAAAATCCGCAGCTGCCCTCCAAACTATCCAATCACCGGAACCCCAACCCAACCACGTCCCAGCCACAGAAGACCCCATCCCATCTCCCGCACACACACCAGAGATTGTGGTTTTCCTTCGCCCCGAGATTCCGAAAAAGAAAAAAAGAAAAAAGTTGTGGGTTAACAAAAGAAGGAAAGAGCAAAGAGGCAAAAAAACCTTTGCACCAAGGATGTCGCAAGAAACCTCGATTTCCAACCCCTGTAAACCCAGCCAGCCCCCCTAAAAGAAAAGTTGGCGGTACATCCACATCCCAACCCACCCCATCGAGGGTGGGAGAATGTGTGTCGTGTCAAGTAGGAGAGACCGAGGGAGTTGTTGGAAAGAGGGGGCGCGGAGTGAGTCTTTTTGGGTGGGGGGGGAGAAGGTAAAAAGATGGAGAGAGGGGATTGAAAAAGTGCTTTTAGCGGCCATAGATATTTTATATTCGAGGGGGGGGAGGGTTGGTTATTATCGGGTTTCTGGGGGGGTTGATGCTGGTTTGGGAGATGGTAGAGAATGGGGATGTGGATGGGCAGAACTATCAAAGTGCAGCTCCGCCGTGCACCAACAACAACAACTGAAAAATGCAAGAACCAGAAATGAAAAAGTGTTTGGAGAGCGTGTTTGAGATGGCGGACGCTCTTTTTGGGTTATGCTTCACTGTTACAAGCGAGCCCTTCTAGGTCGTTGAAAAAGCTCTTGCCACGCTATGCTCGCATTTCTAATGCATCGTTTAAGAGCACTGGGGGCGTAGAAATCGTATCGACATTGAGGGGCCAGCTTTAACCAAGCCATGCAAACGCGATCGTGCCAGATGGACAGCAATTAGTCCTTGACCTCCTCAGCGGTAGGCAAGTCAATCGCTCGATAAAGCAGAATCAGCGCAGAATGACTCTCACCTACACACTAATTAGCCATCATCGCCATCGTCAAGCGCCCCCTTGGTTCCGGGAAGGACTTACCACCACCCGACAACGTCTCAATCTTCTCCGCCTCCACCTCACTAACCTTGTCGTCGTTAAACCACCACCACTTCCCATCCTCCTCCTTCCGCTTCCCCGTCTTCGGATCCACCAAGCCCTGCTTCTTCACATAACTCGTGTAATGCCCGCTATCGGCACTCGCCCCCTGGTGCGTGACCAGTCCCCTTAGCTCGTAGAGTCCGGACTTGTTGGCGCCGTCGTCTTTTGCTAGGTCGGGGCTGATGAGGGCGAAGAGTTCTTTTTTAGCTTGGTAGAGAGAGGCGGCGCGCTCGGCATCATGCTCAGCGTCGGTTTTGTAGACGGCGTCGTCCATTGTAGTGTCGCCGTCTGCGGTTTGCTTGGCTTTCGTTGCTTCTTTTTTGTCGGCCAGCTTCTTTTCGTCGGCAGGGTCTTTGGCTTTGGCGTCAGTTGCGCGGTCTTCCTCTTGCTTGTGCGCTAGCTTCTGCCTCTTCCTCGCCCGAACAACATCTTCCTCGTCTTTGCGGACCTCGCGAACTTTATCCCGCACAGGGACAAGCTGCTTCCTCAGCGTCTCTGTGCAGAATTCCACTACATCTAATTCGGGAGGGAAAGAGACCTTGCGCATGATCTTTGCTTTTTTCTGGGCTTCACGCTTCCAGAAGAAACGAACAAAGTGTATGGTAAGGTATTTGGGCAGGCGAGCTATGCGGGATTTCTTGGTGTAGATGGTGTCACGTTCAAGGGTCGGGGAGCGCTTTTCGATTTTCTCTTCAAGGCCGGCGAGAATACCGTCGCGGAGATGGTTGATGTCTTTGTTGATATGGCAGTCGAGCTTGAGGAATACATCCTCGCTGTGGACGGCCTCTTCGCCTGCTTCTTTGGCTGTGGGCTCATCACATTCGAGAATAGACTCGAAGCGACCAGCGAGGTATTTGTCGATGAAGGAGATATCTGCATCTTTGACTTCTGAACTCTCAGAAACATTGGAAACAGCGTTTCTCGTCTTCAGCTTCTGCCGTAGCTGTGAAATAATCTGTGACCACGCCTCCTCAGCGTCTTGCTGTGCGTAGCCGTTTCCAGACTTTGCTCTTTGTGCAAACTGAGGAAATGCTGTCCGCAGAGCGTTGAGGAATATTAGCGGTGGGAAGCCTTGTTGTGTCTCGGACATTTGCTTGTATAGATCCCGTAAAGACGCTGTGAGATCGAACGATCCTTGCAGGCCAAATTGGCTGAGATCCATTCCGGATGAACCCTGCCCTCCTACAGCAGAAGCAGAGTATTTTTGAAGCTCTTCCTGCAACTCTGGCACAGACCGTAATGTCTGCAAAGTCGAGTTCAGATAACATGTATTTCCCAAGTTCTGCAGTCCCGCAGGTGTCGCTCCTTCGGCCTTGGCCACTTCCGCCTCAGTCATGTCCTCAACAAATCGCATCTTCTCCGCCGGGCGTACAACATCCCCGCCAGAAGGTGTGCCCATCATCATGAAGGTTTGCCCCGGCTTTGCGCCGAGGGTGGAGAGCTCCGCCTCATCTTTTAGCTGCCCACCCTTGACAAGTATCTTCTGACGTTCTGGCTCGACGCTTGTGAGGGAGTAGAGCTGGTATTTGAAGGTTTCACCGGTAGATGTTGGATCTAGCTCGACTTCATACTTTTTGCCTTGGTGTTTCACAAAGACTATTGAAGGAGTTAGTAGGAACGCGGATTAAGAATATCATGTCGAGAGGATAGTTACCTTGAATAGCAGCCATGTTTCAAAATGACAGACGAAAGGAAAAGTACACTTTGATTAGTTTAAGTGTAGTGCTCAAGCTTGAGGAATATCAAAGTCTATTGCCGCCCACGCCAATGCAAACCCAACGTCAGGGACCACAGCCGAGCACTTATATTCGCGAACCTCCGCAAAACACAAAAGTAGTAATTCCTGTAACGACCTCATATCGGCTGCCGAAAGGTATTCTACATCACAAAACTAATTTCCGAGTGGGAAATTGAAATGATCTACGTTCTCTGTGCTGTTGTCGCAAGGTCTCCCTAACTCCACTACCTGCGACAAGAGACCAGCCTTCCATTTCATTTTAGGCAGTCGTGATGGTGAGGAGACTATTCTTCCCTCTTCTCTCCCTCGAAACCAGTCCAAAGCTGATATCGACCAAGTCCCAATCCCTCCGCCCCTACCTTCAATGCGTCCGCTCATCCCTCACCGCTGCCCTCGCCCTCTCAAACTTCGCCTCTCAAACCTCAGAACGCCACAATGTCCCCGAGATCGAAGCCGCTAGTTCCCCCGAAGTCCTGCTCAATCCTCTGACTGTCTCCCGAAACGAAAACGAAAGAGTTCTGATCGAGCCCAGTGTCAACAGCATACGCGTCAGTATTAAGATTAAGCAGGCAGACGAGATTGAGAATATCCTGGTGCACAAGTTTACAAGGTTTTTGACACAGAGGGCGGAGGCTTTTTTCATATTGAGGAGGAAGGCTATAAAGGTAGAGTTTCTGTGCGGTTAGGATCTGCGACGAGCAGTGCTGACATTGGGTCATAGGGTTATGATATTTCATTCTTGATTACGAACTTTCATACGGAAGAGATGCTGAAGCACAAGTTGGTGGATTTCATTATACAATTCATGGAGGAGGTTGATAAGGAGATATCGGAAATGAAGCTTTTCGTAGGGACCCCAGGCTTGCCAACTTCATTTTCTGTTTTCGTACCTTGCTGGACAAAAGGGGCAACATGCTGACTATTGAGAAAGCTTAATGCTCGAGCGAGATTCGTGGCCGAATCGTTTTTGACGCCGGTTCGTGCAACGTTCCTGCCAAATTCCAAGGCTACGCTAATTGTCTGGTCTAGTTCGATTGATTGGCCTCTATGTATGGAAAGGTGTACCATCGGAAAAGAATTACCAGTCTCGAAAGTATTAGCACTTACAAGGCAGCTTATGATGTTATATGTCTATGAAGCCCCAAGTATTACTCCCCAGAGTCCGGGTCTCTCGTTCCTCGCTGAACATACAAATAATACCTTAACCGTCTCGCAGGGCCTAACCAAAGATAAAGTGCTCGCTGTGTCTAAATTGGCTACGCTGCAGTAGAAGAGGCAGGCGCAAATCGCCCGTATGGCCTTAGGTAGGTAGGTAAAGTGTACATTGCTAACGTCTTATGCTCATTACTATGAATTGGTCAAACCCCTGAACATATAAAAACTGCGTAGAAGCTGACCCATAGAGCTCGAGCGATGCCTTGATCTGAACTGCGATCGCACATAGCTATCCAGGCAAGCCGAGACACCTATCCACATTCGAGGTAATGTATGCTGTCGTTTCTATCCGCATTATAGCCCAATGTGAGATATTCACTCTGATCTACCATCCTTCGTACATCCGCCTTTGGGTCCCTGTCCCATTGTCCTGTAACGTGCGCCATTGTTCCCAAGCTCTCGTTGTTGAGCGTGCTTCCTTTGCTGCCTCTGCTGTTTCATCAACCCTGTCTCTGCTTCGAAAGCATAACAGCCTGCTGATAATGGATACTAGTCGCAATCTTATTGTATTGTAGTGGACGCTGTGCACTATGTCGCTTCGGAATGGCGATTGCCCAGAATGCTTGTCGTCTAGATGGCCCCTGAAGTACGTTAAAGGCGCTGTTCGATCTCCCAATGCCCGGAGCCAGAAAGAGGATTGCGTTATACTTGGGAAATCCCCTTGCCACTCTTCAACTGTGCCTCCTGAGAAGAAGTCAGTGGAAGCGGTTGCTGGCTAGACTTCCCCGAACGCGCTTTTCTGTGAAAGAAGCCGTTGATCTGCTGCTACTCAATGCAAGAGGTGGAGTATCCGCTCGAGAGAGGCAATGATCTCACTTGCATTTAGCATCCGAGCGCTGGAACGAAGCTGTCAGGACGTTGGGATAGCCGGCACTAAAAGGTTCTGCCACCTAGATACTCATGCCATGGGTCACTATTAGACAAGCGTCAATCTGTCTACACAGGACATCATATACGGGAACGGGTCGTGGTATGCTACGATTTTCGAGAAAGGGTTAAGTAATCGACTTCCTGTACTGACAGGGTGGCGTTTGTTATCGATTAGTGGCTTACTGGTTATATCCGTTCAATGGTGACCAAAGGTATCCGGTAAATATCAGGGTGAGTGAAAAAAGGTTAATGAACGTAAGGTCGGTGTTAACCATCTTAATCCGTGGCTCATCTTTGGGGAATGGCAGGCTTCACGATACCTTCTGACGCGTGACTCTCTTCTTGCCTTGGAAATATTCTTCAGAATGGTTCGGAACACGCTATGGCCATCGTACTTCAGCTATTCACCTTAGCCCCCTACTATCTGATCTATACGAAGGACGGATCATATCAGAACCCTGTGGGAAGAGTTTGACCCTTTTCGGAGCCGTCTGGATCCGATAGCGCCGGTGGAGCAGGCCGTCTCTCCCATATCTTAACTTCTTCACTTAGGTTTGCCCTTGTAGCCACTAAGCACGTGCAGTAGCAACTGACATTGGGACGAATATCCTCTTCTGGTAACAAGGTTTGATAGGACATCAGCCGGCCTTGCAGACCAGTAGGAGCCGGTCATCGGAGCCTGGAACCATTCACAGCTGTTCCCGAAGTAGGGTTTCGGGGCCTCTAGCGTATATTCCGGCTGTTATTGTGTAATCGCGAGCTCAACACGACCTCTATCTTCTTCCACTCTTTATCCTCCATCCTCCATCCTACTCTCATGCTCTGCGTCACATCTTCGTTGAGATCCCCAGTGTTCCGCGTACTTGAATGTGCGAGATCGTGATCCTATAGCCTGGGGTATTGCAGGTTAGGCCTTGTGTGAGTAGCTAATTAATGTCAACCTCGACATCCATTGTGTCACCTCCACTGGATCAAGTGGCAACTGTTGAACAACCGTGTAAGAATCTCTCTTTCCTCCCCTGATGTATGATAAGGCTTGCTGCCAACACCAAAATTGCGAGACTACTCCCAGTCCAGCTTGCAGCTTGCAGCTTGCATCGAATTCTTCTTCCCCATTCATACCTTGCTGGTGCTTTCACATGTGACACTCAGTGAGTATCAGCTCATCTTAGCACAGGCATAACCTTGTGCATAAGCTGTATGCACAACTGTGTCTCTTTTAACACCGGTGAGCCCCCGACTTCATGGTCTCACTCCCTCAGCTTTTTCAAAGACCTTACTCGGTGTTACTCGCGGAATGATGACGCCAGACTTATGGGCTTACTTTGTTCTCTCTTTGATTACTCTTTATTGTGTCTCAGTGTTTCTATCAGCACTTGCCCATTCGGTCCTTGTCGAGGCTGACTCTCTTGACTTCCGCAGCACCAAACATCAAGGGATGTCACTGTGAATACTTTACTCAAAAAAACAGTTCAAGCTCTTGAACAATGCAGCCAACTAGACAAGTCCGTCTCTATGAGCTTGGTCGTTCGAAACCATCCGCACCGGCAATCGCCTCAGCATTCACTTCACCTTCATCTCGGCCTTTTGTCTTGATGCCAGACCCCAGCTCTCCATTCAACAATTCACACAATTCCGGTAGTGTTCATGGCAACATGTCAGCCGAGCGAAAGCCCGAAACCCCATTACAGTCACCTCAGACTACCTTCATCGCTTCAGCGTCTTCAGGGGTCCCCAGCATTGTCATAGATCCAGCACCATCATCACCAACAATAGGAGACACTGCTTCCAAGGTAAAGCAATACTCAAAGCAAATCTTTTATTCGGGCTAACACATATCGTAGTCGGCAAGATCTTCGGTAGACCGAGAGCATGGAGGCGTCTATCTTCCACCAGAGCACCAAGGTAGCCTGACCGCATATGGGAAGCTCAGAGAAGCAGCTGGTACCTCGGCGAATGCTATGCAAGGCATGTCGACGCTGGAACAACTTCACAACATTGAGTTCGAGAATTATGGAAAAACAGCCGACCATGATGTTTCTGATATGCAACCCTATAAGAGTACACAGATAGGTCGTCCATCCACTCCGAAGCTTTGCCATCTTGGAACAGGCCAAGAATCCTCGGATCCACTTGTAGAGCGCTTCTCTGGTCAAGGAAATCCATTCGGAGAGTATGGGAACATCGGTTCTCCGCCGAGAAAGGGGACCAATTCTTCGAATCCAGTTCCACAAAACGTGTTAGGTCAAGATAATTCGTATCACGAAACTGGAAGTGTTAATTATTCTACTACCCACGGCAAGCTGACCTCGCAGACTTTGCCTCAAGCTCCAAATAAAATCAGCCCGCCTCTCGTGCCAGGAGCCGGCCCATGGAACGAAAGTGTGTGGGACAACTACTGGCTCAATAAGCCGGAGTCGATGTACAGACGCGAACCCGACCAAAAATCGGTCGTCATCATCTCACCCAAGGCAATCATCGAGGATGGCAAGCAGTATCACAACCACAACCGGCTTCATACAGCCCAAGCCCTGTCAAGAGGCTTAATGGCCATCACCGAAGATGAAAGAAAACAGAATGGCCTCAATTCTCGCGATCTGACTGTTCAAGTAAGCCGAGAACAGGCAACGAAGGATGGCTTTACCGGCATGACGGATCTATTAACGAAGTCGGCACTCAATCGTCGGGCACGACAGAACTGGATGGAGAGAAGCTTTGGCCTGTCCCGCTATGCAATGCGCATGGGCACTGATCCGTAAGTCTGAAATGGATACTATTCCCATCAGAGTACTGACAATGCTTAAGAACTAGTCGCGCTGCTAAATCAGAGGTCATTAACCTGTCGGCTGTTATCGACAAATGTAGAGATGGCTCCGCTCCTTGGCTAAAGGATTGTCGCCTCTGTGGACGAGGGGAGCTCCGCGCGCAAATTTATAGAGCCGTATTTGGTGGTGAGGACGGGATTTTTCCGCAGCTGGATATGCAAGAGTTTGCATCCATTATGCGAGTTAACGGAAGTTGGATTACCCTCGGGACTCTCCGGCGAGAGCTCTTTAACGTGATTGAGTTCATGCTCGACGAGATGACAGACCCAGAAACATTCACCGGAAGACTAAGTGAACGACCGCCACGGCAAGCCAAGCCCAAGGATGAAGACGCACATTCATCGAGGCAGGAAGATACAGAGCCATCGATGCAGGAAGACGCACAGTCATTGTGGCAGGAAGAGGCACAGTTATTGAGGCAGGTAGCAGTTCCCCTTTCGCATCCGGTTGCTCGGCACGTCATCCCAAGATATGCAAGTACGACCAAACCGTTAGTCAAAGTAAGTGATCTAGAAGCGTGGCATGGTCCACAAGTGTTGTCGCCGACAGAAACCCATGGAGCGAAATACCAGATGAGTCTTGCCGAGAGCAACGAGAGCGCTCGCTATCATCAAGCTGCATCTTCCGAGTTCTCCGAGCAGTATCCAGATACTGGAGTGATATCATACCAGCCCCCACCTATTGGTGCTAACTCTTGGCTGTCGATGTCAAACATAGACCGTCAGCCAGTTCTACCAGGCCCAGTGCTAAGAGGCCCTATGAACCACGATGGCCATGTCCCAATGCAGCAATGGGGTTCCCAAGGCTTTGGATCGCTTCCGTATAAGTCTGGTATACAGAATATGTCTTCCACGCCTACTTTCGCATATTATATCCCGTATCCTATGGCGCCCCAGATGCAATCTAAATATTCGGTGTATGGCGAACCACACTATACCGATGCCTTTGTTCAAGCTCCGGTTCCTCAGCAGCAGTATACCGCTCCTCATAGTTACCCCAGTGTTGCAGCGTCGGGTGTGAACGCTGGCAGCCGTTCGCTGTTTGTTCCTGAACCTAGTCAGCAATCGTCTGATTTTCCACGACAGCACCAAGAGACTCAACGGGCATCGGCTGCTTATCATACTGGCGCCAATTCACGTAACATGGATTGGTCACATCGGTTTGGTAGACAGAGTTCCGTGCAGCCATCACTGCCCATGTTACCGTACCGTCCAGGGTCCGACGACATGTTCCCTACAACCATAGGAGGAGCGAGCGTTAGACTTCAAGAGCTGACACGTAACGGACAACCAAGTCTTGCCATGGCTATGAGCAGAGAGATAGTTCCTTTTGCCGAGACAGCCAAAAATACGAAGCCGGCGGGATGGGGCGTCGTAAAAATCGGTAATGTAAGTAAAACTTAAAGGCGGCGTGTCGGTTTCGTGTCTTCTCGTCATCTTCACGAGTGCAATGTGTTGCAGATTACGCTTCAAGCTTTGCTTGTCCTTATACATGGCTCTCATACTTTACTAGACCAGATCATGAGCTAGGGCTTCGTTTTAGCTCAATCACGCTAAGCCCTCAACTGGGTGATGTTGGTTTACTTTTTCTTGCTTCTTGCTCGATTTATCCCTACACCCTTCCTTTTCTTCTGCACCCCATAACTTCCATCAATGTATGCTAGTGGGGTCCTGATTGAGGGACCATTATTTCTCATGGCAGAAACTCGAGCCTTGGAATTATTTGTCCGCTGACGACCTCAACAGATCCCATACTCCCTCACCAAGCAGGAAGTCTTGGGCTTTCTTGGCCGCAACGCCAAGATTGTCACCCCAGATCTTGGGGTGCCTATCCATATAATTATGGATAGGTCCACTGGCAAGACGATGGACTGCTACGGTAAGTCGCCTGTATTTACCTTTATTAGCTGTGTCGCTAAGTAGGACTAGTGGAGTTCTTCAGCAACGGCGACGCCTCAGCCGCCGTCAACAAATGCAACACGAGGGGCCACCAGCTTCGGCTGGGCGATAGAGCCGTCGATGTCGAGCTGAGCTCGCAAGACGAGCTGCTCAAACAGCTCTTCCCTCGAGCGAAGAACGTGGTTTGGGAGGGCGGAGTGCCGATCATTGAGGCGAGCGATGAACCCTTCAACACAGGGTTCAAGTCCTTTGTGACTGGAGAGGAGATGGTAATGGTTGTGAGGCATGCAGAGCAGCCTCATCGTGTAAGTTCTTCAGCTGCCAGTACACCTAGTTAGCCTATCATTCTTTTGCTGAGATTTCATAACCCTTCCTCATACATGCTGTACTGACACCACGAGTAGTCAAGCTACACCCAGAAATGCCCTCAACGTGCATATGAGTGCATGATCAGCACTCTCACGAAGTTCCCTTGGTTTTCTGTCGACAACTATACCATTACGACCCGTGACCAACTCTTCGCAGCCACGCGTGATCAGCTCAAAACCCTTACTAGCACGATGAACCGTGGAGGACTCCCAGGTCTTACAGAAAACTTGCTTAACGACCTGCTGATGGCTGGACTCAACGCCTACGGGTTTAGCGACAGACAACGATGGGAGCTCCGTCAATTGGCAGGTATGACAGGCTCCAAGGTTCCGATGAGTCCGCTGGCACAGTTGTGGCCTCTCGAAGCTGTTGGGCGAAAGGCTGGAGTAGACGAGGACGTTGTTGAGGTGAGTAAGCTAGTCCATACTCTACCGCTAATTTCGACGACTTTCTCTGTGCTCATTCCATGATCATAAGAGTTTGCTCTTTTCTACCCTTGCTCACTACATCTTTACCTCTACCTCTACAGCCTTGGTCACATGCACGAAGCATTCTCTTGTCATGCAATGCATCCCATTTTCCTTTTTCATCAAACCCCCTTCAACTCCATATACAGCCCTCATTTCTCTAGCCCATCGCCTGATGCTTGTCTAGCCATAGCAGCATCGAAAACTAATCCGTTCTTGCTCGTAGTTCTACGCTAATCGCTTGTTTCTTCATCCATCTACGCCCCCTTCAGACTTGCCCTATAATAAACTCGCGTTATTCCAGGGCAACCTGGGTTCGAAGACGATGCGTGAAGTTGGTGCGGCAGAATGGGAGCTAATCGAAGAGTTGCTGCGTGGCGCCTTGACTTTGTAGGCCATGAAGTAACAGCACTAGTGATGGGCGGTAGAATCGCAAGGTGGCTTTCGCTGGTCAAGTTTTGGCAGGAAAGCGACTGATTACAGGAGACATTACTAACCGTGATTTTGCTTATCCGCTCTGGTTGGAGAATGGGAGGCACGGTGGCGGGTAAGCACTTAGGGACAGAGACACCTGGTTGGAGAGGTGGAGCAGAGCAAACAGGACACAAATTCATAGCAGGGCATGATTTATGGGTCAAAAGCACAGCATTCTTTTATCACAGCAACGGCAGGTCCAGCGCAGCGCTTTTACGGCGAGCAGTGGAAATCTACCAGAGCTTCAAGGTTCAGAGCTCATTTACAACCAAAGCACAGCAGATATTAGACGGCATCGGTACTTTCAGCAAACATCAGAGCGGGTCATGGTTGGCAACCTCCTTACAGCTATTGAGTCTCACAGAACCATCACGACATGTGGCTTCATGAGCAGATCGCATACAGCATGTCTAGAACAGTATCTCATAGAAAAAAGCAGATAGATAGCTATTCTTACCGTCCAGCTCGGATTCAGAAATGTTGCTTCATATTAACAAATCTCTGCCAGACACCGTTAGTGGACTGCGCCATCAATTGATTCTGTGGCTCAATATCCATCCTGTCTTTCATTCTTCTTCCACCTCATCCTACCTCGCTCCGTTCCCTACCGCTCCGCTCTCCTCACTCCATCTGCCTCAACACCACAACCCTGGAGAATGTTAGACATTAAAAGTGTCACGCACTCGGTGCTAACAGAGCAACCACGCCATCCCCATGAGCAACATCTGTATGATTTACGACTTGCCCTGTCTCACCCTCGCCTCTTTAGCCAGATCCTCTATTCATGCTCCTTGACTACACCACGTGCTGCTTACGGAATGCTCCTAGAGGGGTTGCCATACCTTATGGGGAACCTGCGATGCTTGGTATATTGTTTCCATACCCTCACTCTACAGTCGAGTTCCCAGCGGAGGGTCATGCTCCCCAAAACCTCTCTTGAGATGGCTATGGATTGAGCGTTATGGCCCGTCCGACTGCCTGCTTTGGGTTTGATAGCAAACCAAGGCCTTGGGAGTGTTTGTGGAACTCTTTTCTTTCTGAAGGTGAAGTAGCATGGCAGGACTTGCAGAAACCCATCCTGATCAATCAGATGCTGACTAGCCTCTACATGAACGTGCCAAAGATTTAGATACATAGAACAGTACAGGCGGAACAACGACAAGTTCGGCACAGATATGAGCAGTAGCGATGGCATCACCAAAGCAACCGTCCCACAAGCGGAACACACTGCTGATTTGGAGACCCACACAGCGATTACGAGATGTCACGGAGCTTTCATCCAGGTCGATACCTCCGTAAGTCGTCGATCACATTTTAAGCCTCATTCCCCTGAGGCTAGTCGCCTTTAAGCGAGATTAGGGTCAAGAAGCTTCCCCGATATCGCAAGCAACCGGACCCCAACAATACCTTAAGGTATTGTCGACATCTCCCTTAGAATATCAATCAGCCACGTCTCCGTGCCAGGCCCACCTACCAACAACCGGGGACGCAAAGCAGCAAATCACCCGCTGCAAGAATCCTTTCAGTTTTGACTAAGAGCAGAGATGCTAAGCATACTCGAGGAACTCGTACAACGATGAATGTGGTACAGACACTTCAAGCCTCATTGGCAATACATACTCGAAATCCAGGCGAGCGGTCCAGATGCTGCGATCTGGAGCGCCCAACGTCCGATGGGCTGCCTATTCGGGCTCCTCCACGTGGCACTTGGAGATCTTCGGTGTCAGGGCGTCTGGGGAACCGGATACAGTACAAGTACATGTCTGCATTGCGTGGGAGTTGGGATGATGCATAAGGTACTACCGGGCTTTGCAGCACGGTGCCTTAGGTTGGATACAGTATGGCTGCTAGTTCTACCTACCGTACGTACCCTTTCGTTTTGTACATGAATCAAGCGATATACAACTCGGAATCCGCTGCGATACCGCTCGCAATAACAAGAGCTGGTACGCAACAGCAGTGTCCAGAGTCTGCTTGTGATACGGTAGCCTTGTGACACGAGGGTTTATAGAGAAGGCAGCCGACAGCCACACCGGTCTCACGTAAGGATGATCCAAAGCAGCTAGGTGCATCACCGTGCATGCCGCTGATAGTTCGCTCTCGCTTATGCTGGCATGGGTCAAGGAGGTTTCCGTGCTGATGGTGACACACCCAACACACAATGGGGATGATTATTTCATTATCAAGCACTCAAGCACCCAACCATACCATTGTTGATTGCAGCATTGGTCTTACGGCCGCAAGATCTGTACGACTCGAGGATTACAATTATTGCACCCTCACGTGTCACTGCCCCCCTAGGACGTGCATGATCTTCGGTGCAAGTGCCACATGTCCGGCTAGCTCCGAGGCCAGGGTCAAAAGGCCAAATGAGCGTTTTCAGCTCACGAGTGAAGTCATCTCGCGTTTTGGCGATTTGGTCCGTCCCCTCAGTCTGCACTCGCAGCGAGGCCATTGCCTAGTCTATCACCAGACCAGCCCTTTGCAGGTCCCAATCCGTCCTGTAGCATGGTTCTGATGAGGAGTCTAAGCAGTTGTATCCAGAACATGTCTAAATCCATTCATGTCATGTTTCCCAAGCGATCTGAGATGATAGCCAAAAGCCATGGCGCATGTGTTCGTGGGAAGCCAAAAGGGGGTCGCTCTTCGGTTGTGGCCGAAAGCTGGAAATATGGGGAAGGAAGCCGACGGTGATAGGCTTATACTGACTCACCCATGCTCATACTTGTACTTTGCCGCTAGAGTAGGTCAATGTTAAACCGTATCCTCGGGTTTCCTGATCTCTTGAAAAGGCACTGTCAAGGTCATCGGAAGTCAGGAGTCGAGCGCCCAAACTCCCATTGAGGCTCTAACTCCTCTTTAGAGCTCTAGAATATGAAGAACGTTGAAGAAGCAGGATCCGAACTTTGCAGCTTGGCTGCGCTGCCCGCTTGACGTTGATTGTCTCTTGCGGATACGAAAGGACTCTACTTTAGGCTGCCGGGAAACATAAGGCCAAGTAAATGCTCGCTTAGAACAAAGCCGCTGATCTGAGAGGCAATCAGGGTTATCCGGCGCGACCAGTTTCCAGCTTTCCCATTCAACGCGGGATCACTAGAGCCTTTCCTCTACTAGGAGATTGCGCTTGACCACGCAGTTTCGGCGCCGTCATTTGATGGGCAAATGAGTCTTTGATACGACTGTGCGTGCATCGGGGAATTTGTATCATGATTAGGCTTTTGGCTGCCTCCGAGGATTTCTTGGGAACCGGCACATTTGGTGGAGTGCAAGGTTTCAACATCAACATAGAATACAAACAGCAGGTGATGACCGAAAGTCTGTAGACTGCATGCCCACGCTTTTAATATTCTACGTAGTATATTATTGATTGTCTTTCTCCGAAGATCCACAGTAAGTGGGTGGGTGGGGGGGAGGGACAGCACGCAAAACATATCTGGGCCAACATGCTCGAAGGGTTTCGGTTAGCCGCTCCAACGATCTGGATGTTGGCAAGGAATCTCCCATCCGTCTGGCGGGTTTTGTGTCATTCATTGTTCCTTGATGGCCTAGATGCCTGTCGACAAAGTCGAAAGGCCTTGCCCCTGTCACTGTCAGATCCCTGTTGAAATTATGCAAACACAAAGACTTTGTGGCCCTCTTTTCCTAATCGGGCCTTAGTATGCGTCAAGCAGCGATTCCAAGCTGGACCAGCAGCCAGCTCACACACAGCTGGCACCCAACCGTAGGTACCTTCTGGGTACTTTACCTTGCTCACTAAAGTCGTACTTTTCAAGGTACCTGAGGTACCTTTACTCACACACCCACACCCACACCCACACCCACACACACCCACGACCCACCCCGCGCACAAGTAAAGCACTAAGGAGCCCTGTTTCCTGCAGTCTAGATACTGTACTTCCGTACCTACGGACTGAGTAGTCGTATCCACGCCTCTTGTGTGCAGATTCGGATCCCCAATCATTTGATCCCCACTTCAGCAATAACAATAATCAAGCCGTCCCGCAGCCAACATGCCATGTGCTTCACGCTACCAATCGCCCCGGCTTGGGTCTTTGTGCGACCCTGTTGTGGTTTAGAGCATCGACGGGGCCTGCATGCCTTGGCATCATCGCCTCGCTTCCTGCCTTCATCGCAGCCTCTCACAGGCCCTGGGAGGGAGGATGCAGCAAGGCTTGAGCCAGCTCACGGACCAGCAACACAAGTGCAATAAATTGCCGTACATAAGGTACATCGAAGACTAGTAGTAGAATAGCTGCACCTGCATTTCTACATTGGGCAACGTCTGGAAATGAGCAACGAGGGTGAAGGAAGACAAGGAATGGAGGGAAGTCGAGGTTTGGGACCGCGACACGGTCCCGCCCAGCTCTGACCAATGTGAGCACTGGACACCTTCTGGAGCTTACCGGTTCCATGCACGCGCTTGTCCACTCTTCCTCCATCGAAATCCCAAAAGGGTGTTCAACAAGCGACAACCTGGATTCCAGATCCATCATCAGCCGACCCTTTCAGAGTGAAGAAACGCTCGGAAAGTAAGATAGAGTAGCCATAGGACTGTGTAGGAGGACTCCGCAATACATAGTACCTTAGTACCACTCCGTTGGTGCTGCACTTCCAATTAAATATCATCAAGCACGCATTTACGACTGAAACCACGAATAACAGTAGATTGAAGTACAACCTTAATAATCAGCATTAATCTTTATTCTTCTGCTTCGTCTTATTATTAGGTATCCATCATTACGGGAATATCGTTATTTAATGATTTGTATACCTTGAACATTTCCCCATAGACCCGCATCCAGCCTTTGAGACAGCCCTCCCGTCAGCCAGCCCGCGCGACTTGGGACTGTTATTCGACTTGACGACCTCCAACAAAGGGACGGTCCGGCACTGCGTACTTTACTCGACATTGCCCTACCCATCGTCATAATAATATCCCTCCACCGCCTCCTCCATCTTCTCGTCCTGCTCAAGTAGTACTTGTACGGGGCAAGACTCGAACAGACCGGCAATCAATCGTCGTTCGTTGTCTTGCGTTTCTCCATCGTTTCATCCCTACATCAAGGAAAGCTGCGATCAGCCTTTGAGATCGACAGTCCCGAACGCCTGGGCTTTGTCCTGAGTCCAATAGACTAACAGTCCACCACCGACTCGGCATCCCAGATTCCCAAGCTCTAATTAAGCGTTTTGATCTCCACCAAACACCTCCACCTGCTTCCGGTACCTGACCGTCTACCTTACTCTGCAATCACTGATCGCTGGTCACTACGACTGTGAATCGCACCGCTCCACCTCTACGTCCACCGATATACATACCTCCAACCGCTTAAGCTACTCAAACCTCTTTTCTCGGCCCTGTGGATCCAAGACGTGCTGTTTCGTGCCAGATCCCGTACGTTAACCCGCCGAGCCAACCTCCAGCACATGTGACGGTCTTCGGTCCATCGCAAAGCCTGTGCACCTCTGCAGTCCCCGTCCCATCTCGATACGCCGTGCCCCAAAACTCGGAAAGGACCGAATATAGGCCGGATAATCTGGCGCTGAGAGAGTTGTCTCGAACGAACCCATTTCCCAAAGACCGAGGAAGTCAACAAAACGGCGACCCTATCGCTGCCTCCAGCGCGAGATTATTTCTTGCTGCCGAGCATCACTCGGGCTTCAGAATCGGATCACGTCGGATTCTCCGCGCACAAGTTGCCCTCCCTGGATTTCGCAAATAACCCACAGGCCGCGCAGGCAAGCCAGTATTGGCCGGGTGCGACCTCATCAACGTCGGCCAATCCTATAGCCCCGTCGAATACTCTTCCAACGCCCCCTACACCAGGCCTAGACGTGTTCAAAACGGCCCATCATAATCGAGAAACCTCGCATAGAATGGCTTCCGCTGCGGTACAGCAGCCGGGTATGGCTTCAAACCTGGAGCCGCATGGGATTCCTTCGAGCTTCACTGCCCGCAGATCGGCGGCCTCGAATCTGCCGAGCTTCGAATTACCACCGCCTCCACAGCTCTCCCACAAATTCTTACCTTTCTCGAGCATGAACACGACACAGTCAACGCCAGCAATGGTAAGCGTGGGCAATCTCTTGACACCACCGTCGAATATTCCGGGCGACAGCCTCAGTCCTACAACTGGCCTGAACGGTGTTGGCGCAATAACTCAAGGTCTGCCGCCTTATACACCCAATGGCTACTGGCCACCGCCAGCGACAGGAGGAACACCATTTGGGATGGGGACGAATACAACGCCACAGCCTTGGGGTCAAGGTTCGCTGAACCAACTTTTTCCTCCTCGGGGAATGTTCTCACCCTCACTTGGCTCGCTCGTACGCAATAGCAACAATTCGTCATCGGCGTCGGAAGGCCTCCCACCTCCGCCTTACGACCTAAATCAGCTCCCCCCTTTTCCCACATCGATGTCCATGTCTGCTCCCGCCAGTCTCCCAACGATTGCCGCTCAACAGCAAGCGATGGCTTACATGAACAATGTTCAGACTCCAGTCTCGGCATCTGCATCACAAAATTCGCCAGTAAATACCGATTCGTTCTCGCAAAGACCAGGATCAACGCCTACATACTACAGTGGCTCACAACCGTCCTCAACTCCTCAACAAAGTCAGTTTCCCGCGTTCCAGAACGGGTCGCCAGTCCAGCAGAGTCCGATGAGCGCCACACCGCAAGGATCACGATTATCGCCGATAAACAGCCAGCCGCCAAACCTTCAGCCGGCTCCTTCACAGCAGGGAAATCACTTTGTCCGCCCATATACTACATACTCTCTACCCGCCATGAGTGGTCCTGTCATGTCAAACGTGCACAGTCCTAATGGTCAGATGGCGATGGTCGGCATGCCGAATGGCAGCATACCTGGCATGATCCCTGGATTCAATAGCGGCCATTCAGCGCAAATGCAACAAATGTATGGGGGACCAGCACAAACGCCGCACAATGAACGCCCGTTCAAATGCGACCAGTGTCCTCAAAGTTTCAACAGGAATCATGATCTGAAGAGACATAAGAGGATACATCTTGCAGTCAAGCCATTCCCTTGCGGGCACTGCGATAAAAGTTTCTCGAGAAAGGATGCACTTAAAGTGAGTTGTCGTCAGATGTTCGAGACAAGGTGCATTGACTAATATCACTTCCAGAGACATATCCTCGTCAAAGGCTGCGGTAAAGGAGGGTCCTCCTTAACCGCCAAGGATAGCCAATCTATGTCTCCGGTTGACAAATCGGAAGTCATGAGCAGTGATAATGACGAGAGCGTCCTCAGCAGCTAAAATGTTTGACCCTTCTTGTTTTTTCCCCTGAAGCGACATGTATCAACGATTTGCACGGTGTCTACGGCGCACTGGGTACGACTGCTAGATGAATTTTCACCTTACTATTTACTAGGGAGCGACAGGCGGAAAAATCTTATGTAACACTCCCTCGATATCGGCTTGGTGCGAGGGATGAAAAGGGCTTTTCCTCTAATGTTTTCCCTTACATCGCGTCTTTGACTTTTCTTTGGTTAGATACCACCGAGGGCTTTGTGAATATTTTGGCGGCGGATGTTCAGGGCGTCTTGATGTTTAGCTTTCGAGCGATTTGATCAGCAACAGAATACTTTCGGCTTGGTTCGCGAGCAGTACCCAGGCTGCGCCGAGCTATGGTTATTTGGGAGGTAACTATGGCTTAGATACGAGTATTGCAGGAAATGAGTAACTCTGCGGTGCATGATATACTCTCTCAATGGAGATTTCCATGACGGATTAGCGATAATGGCACTCTTCTGTTTGTCCCAATCTCCTAAAGTGCTACGTGTCGGAAGCTTTAAACCCTCAACCTGAACAGACAAATGGTCCAAAACTACTGCAGGTCACTCTTTCGAGATTCTAGACATCCCAATACGTAGTTTATGGCAACGTTCCTTGTATGACAAATATCTAGGAATCGTTAGCCTGGATCAGAGTCGACAAGGATTGACGGTAGCCGAGCTCGACATCAGTTGAACGTGAACTTTGGTCTTCATATCCTGTATAGTAGCTGCTCGAGAGTATCTTTTGCTGGACGAATGCTATGCGATACCGGAGATGTTACGTCAGTAGAACAGCGAGTATTTACTCATCGTACAATTGCGTAGATATGGCTGGGAAAGGCCATGACCAGCAGTCATTCGATAACATGACAGTAGAAGGAGTAGAAATACTACGCTTTACAGCGCTCAAGGAACGGAAAGAATCGCACTTTATGCTAATCGACAGTAGTGATGAGTGAGAGCGCTCTTTTGAAGGCGATTGACCAGTGAGAACCTATACATCCGATTCATGAAATGGCGATATAGAAGGGCAGAAATTGCTGAGATATCAATTTTGGCCTATGATTCTCTTCATCATCGTCCGTCGATGAATCACACTGGTTCCCGTCCAGTTTTGTACCCTGACCTTCATTGTTTTGATGCCGCATTCCAGCGTCGCCATCCGACCTAGCAACCAAACATCTTCAACTAGCTTAGGTAACATTCCTGTCTCTCCTTCGCACGTTCTCAATTGTTCTCGAACCTCTTGCTCTTTATCAATCTTCGGGTTTAACGCTCATGTGCTTCTTGTTCCTTACGTACCATTGAAGGGGTGGAGATATCTCGCGACTTTGGGGAAGTCACGAAGAGCGGAAGGTTCAAGCTAGGGCAATTGGCTGTGAGACGTACTATCGGCTCGAAGGAGGATGTACTGAAGACTTCTTTACAAGCATACTAACATCATTGCTTTCTTGGTATCGCGCTTTCTTGACTGGATATTCGGCGTTGGAGAACGATCGAGATTCCTCGTTGGATATACTACTCCTGTCACGATGTCAACAAGTTAGCTTGTCGCGAAGGTTTAACACCCACCTTGAATCTGCTGATACAATTGGCCAGTTCAAGGTGGAAAGGGCTTTTTAGCAAGCTAGATAATTATCGTCTAGCTCGTGGTATATGTCAACAAACATTGTCGAGCCGCAAATCCAAGCACATTTTGGGAACCAGAGCCTTGACACGTTTACCGTACGATGGCCGACCCATATACTCCTCGAGACCGGGCCACAAGGTACCGCAAGCCGCTTGGTGATACTACAGAATGGGTCAACAATCATTCCCCAAGTGTTTCTGGTCCAGAGCTCTACCCTTCATCCCCACACATGCCGCATCACGGGTCCTTAAAACCAGGTGGAAACCTTCAGAGGCGTAGCGACAACGGCTCCCTATTGTCTAGTGCAGAAGACAGACGAATATCAGCGATTGCTGAAGAAGGGCAACGGAATACGAACCGCGACTCCCAAATATCTGCATCCACCAACGCGTCAGGTAAGTCAAGGCGCAAGACCCACGTGGGACCATGGAGATTGGGCAAGACGGTTGGCAAGGGAGCATCTGGTAGAGTGAGAAAGGCCAGACATGCATATACAGGTCAGGATGCGGCCATCAAGATTGTCAGTAAAAGATCGGCGGAATTGCTTCGAAGTACTAGCTTGGCGGTCATGGACACTATGCTCTCTGCGGCCCAAGATGGCAAACGGGTGATTCCGTTTGGGATTGAGAGGGAGGTTGTAATTATGAAATTGATAGAACATCCGAACATTATCAGTCTATACGATGTTTGGGAGAATAGGGGCGAATTGTAAGTTCGGATTTGGGGTATGATGATCAATGCTAATGCAATCGGCTCAGATATCTTGTCCTCGAGTACATAGAAGGCGGAGAGCTTTTCGATCACATAACTACAAACGGTCGACTACCTGAGCATGAAGCTGTCCGCATTTTCCGTCAGATGATTGCAGGCCTTTCTTACTGTCATCGCTTCAACATCTGTCATCGTGATCTGAAGCCTGAGAACATCCTGCTCGATCGGAATCGAAACATCAAAATAGTGGACTTTGGGATGGCTGCACTGCAACCGGCGAACAAATGGCTGAACACATCATGCGGTAGTCCTCATTACGCCTCTCCAGAAGTCGTCCTGGGTAAGAACTATCGGGGAGACAGAGCCGATATATGGTCGTGCGGCGTTATTCTCTTCGCCATGCTAGCCGGGAATCTTCCATTCGACAGTGATGGCGATTGGCAAGAAGTCGTACACAAGGTTCTGGAAGGGCACTATGTTTTCCCCAAAGGACTGTCGACAAATGCCAAAGACCTCATCTTTAGAATGCTACAGATGGACCCAAGACAACGTATACCCATGAAAATGATGTGGCAGCATCCCTTGCTGAAGAAGTATGAGAGTCTCGATGATACTGATGCAAATGGCAACAAGTATATTGGTCCTCCTTCTCCATTGACAACTAGGGATTGCGGCGAGCCGATCATTTCTAGAGATAAGATTGATGCGGAATTGTTGAGGAATCTTCAGAATTTGTGGCATGGGACCACGGAGGAGGAGCTCGCCGAAAGGCTGCTGAACGATGAGTATGTATTGTGAGATGACTCTTGGGCCTTCAAGAAGCTGATCATGTCTAGGCCAAATCATGAGAAGGTTTTATATACTAAGCTGCTGAGGTTCCGAGAAGAGCAGTTGGAGAATTACGAGGGCCCTCCTATGGAATATTCGGTCAGCGACTATCATCATGCTCCTCCGAGGCCAGTTACTCGGCGATCATCAACTCGGGTGTCATTGCAAGGCGGTCATCGACGCCAGTCTCAGTACTCTATTCTCGAAGAAGACATGCCGCGAACGAGTCAGAGTTACCGCGAAGCCAGTGTTGCCGAAACTGAAGAGAGCTATGATCCTTTTAGAACTTCCCGTAACCAGATCGCGCAAAGGCAAGCGGATCACGCTAGGATCACTGTCCTTAGAGGAGCATCGAACACATCTCGGAATCAACGACCGAGTGGCATCAACGTGAAGAGAGCGTCTTTGAGGAAGACATCAACAAAGCGAAACGCAGCACTTGGTAGCATCAATGATGATGTCTACAGTATCCCTAGCTCTCCACCAGTTATGCATAGCGCAGGTCCTTCCCAGACGCAGAAGCTAAGGAATGATCGACGTGTTTCTAGTGGTATCTCAAGACGTTCTTTTGTGAGCAATGTGTCAAGCGGACGGCCTGCACCTGTCCGCAAGTCTATAAGTTATAAGCGTGGCGTCAGCTTTGTTCATACACGTGGTAACCAGCGCTCTACCAGTGCTCAAAAACATAACCCCATGACGCTTCAAGAACGGTATATTAAAGACCGACCGCAGCATGCATCGAGTTTGCCATCGCTCTTGACAAAAGAGAGTCCGGCACCAACAATCCCGCAGGTAGTACGCTCGAAGAAAACGCCAACGGATTTGACTGAGGCACAGCTTATTGCAGCCGAGAACGCGAGGCCAAAAAGCCATATCTGGAAAGATGATGCAAGGAAAGTCAGCACCGAGCTCGAGAAATTTTGTGATGAAGCCTTCAACAGGTCGTCGATGGCTTCAACTGCAGCCACGGCCCATACTGTAATGACCGACCCACCGGAACGGAGCTATGAATCACCCACGACTTCGGTATCTATCCTCGAAGATGTAGAACTGACTTCCAAACACCAGCATCAACGTTCTCGTCGTCCTGCTCAACTGGTACGACCTGTTCGTCCCTCTGACCTGCAACGCCCATTGCCGGAACCACCTGTTCCTGAGCCAGAACACCTCGGATCTTATACAAAGCATGAGCTTGCAAGGACGAGAGATCTTTTAAAGCAACGTGCTGCCGATCCTCGTATGGCTATGGCCCCTGGATGTCTTGACGACGTAATAGCCCATCTGGACCGTCTGATGCAACCTAGCACTGTTAGAGCGAATGAACAGCGGCGTCATGTATCAACACCGGACCCAAATTCCCCAGCAATGGGACGTAGCAAAGATACGTTTGACAGTTTGTTGGAGAAGGGAAACATTGGTTTCCGCTCCGCTTCAGAACCTGTGAGAGGCTATGCTGATTCTCCTCGTCGGCGGAGGTATGCGGACAAAGATACCCTTCGCCTGGTGCAGCAATCGGGTGAGAAACCAATATCGCCCACCAAGCCTTTGACGATACGAAAGAAAAGTGGTTCTTCAACGCCTTCACCATTGTCAGTTCGGACACGGGGAGGTCTACCATCTCACTTTACCAATCCCGATGATATCATATTGAACGAAGAACGCCGCATCGCCGGCCTCAGCCAGCTTGTCGAAACCCCTCTCGAATCAATAGACGAAGACAAGGAGAACTTTGATCCCCTTCCAAGAAACCCAAAACCCTTTTCCGGAGAATTCAAGAAGAGAAATTGGTTCCGTCGTCAACAGCAGGCTCAACGTACCCCAGAATCTTCCGATAAGCGACCTCCACCTCCTCTGAAGGATTTGCAACCTCTCCAAGGTCATCGTGATGCAAGCCCAGAAAAGAAGAGGACGAGCGATGTCCCGAGCTGGGAATCACAGACGAGTGAACCGAAGAAACTGCAGCCGAAGGCGAAAGGCAAATTCTTCAAGATTTTCAGTAAACATAAGCATACGAAGCCTGATGGGAAATCTGGTGGTAAGTCTTTGTCCATTTCTCTTCCCCTTTCAACCTATATTAGCCTGCTAATGCCCGCAGACTACGACCTCCACTCTTCCGCCTCCCTCTCCAGCACCACCACCAGTCCCTCCTCTTACCTCATGTCCGGCGCCCTCCCCCCAAACCAACCTAAACCCAACCCCCGCTCCACCCTCTCGACCATCTCGAACGTCGCCCCTGGTCCTCCTCGTGTCATCCAACCGCATCAGAACTGGCTAGCGAGGTTTCTGAGAGTGAAACCGGCGGTGGCGACGATGTGTTTCCAGGTCAGCAAGGTTCGCGCCAGGCGGGAGATTGCTAGTCTGCTGCGAGAGTGGCGGAAGTATGGGATTCGGGATATTGTGGTTGATAAGAACACGAGCAGGATCTGGGCGAAGGTTGCGAGGACTAACTGTAAGTTTTCGTCTTACCTTCTTTTCGCTTCCTTCCTCTTCCGTAACCTCAACTAACCATCGTCCCAAACTCCCAGCCTTGCACATCCCACCCCTCTCCTTTGCAATCGAACTCTTCACTGTCTTGCATCGTGGGCGAAAGGCAAACCTGAGTATCACCCGCTTCACGCAGGAAAAGGGCGCCAAGAGCAGTTTCGAGAAGGTCGTTGCTGCTGTGGAGGGAGTTTTGCGGGCGAGGGGGTTGGTTGTTGAGGACGGCAGGGGGGAAGGGATGAGGGCGGTTTTGGCGGGGAGATGAGCCCGGTGAGGATAATTGCGGTGTTTAGAAGCATGGGGTCGTGGAGGTTTGAAGGGGTCATTGGGTAGCGAGATGGTCGGATGCGCAGTTATGGGTATGTATTCGGCTGCAGCTGATTGAGGAAACAGGAAATCAGTAAATTCAGGAGAAAGGGAAGACGAGAGTTTTTTACTATATGCACCTCTCTCTCGCACGGCACAGAAAAAGACTTTTATTTTGTAGCTTCTTTGAGTTGGTAGGGGCAAGGTAGGATACGCGGGATACGGGGGGGGGAGGGTGTAGAATACAGAAAGTCGTGTATACATAGTAATGAGGATGTGGTTTAGTAATGATGAAGTTTTTTTCCTGATAGGGGGATACGCATGTGTTTGTTTGTGTTTGTGGATGTGGATGTGGATGTGGATGTGGGATTTGGTGGAGGGGAAGGTGTGGGGAGTTGAGGGGAAGGTGTGGGTGGGATGGGGGTGGGATGGGGGTATATGTCACACGGGTGTATGGGGGTGCGTGGATGGGATGCGTGGATAGGTAGATGGATAGATAGATAGATAGATAGATAGATAGATGGATAGATGTATAGATGGGAGGGGGTAGTTGATGGTAAGCCTTTCGTAGTGGAAGCGGAATTGGGAAGATCTGGGTTTTGGGAGTAGGAGGGGGAGGGGGGGTAATGTAGCGGAAGGGAAGGACGGGGGGGTGATGTGATGGGATGGGGGAGATAGAGGGTGCGGAAAGGGAGAGAGAGAGAGAGGTGTAGTGAGGAAAAGGGGTTGGCGTGAACGGGATTTATGTGGGGGGGGGGGGGTGGGGGGGGGGTTAGTTTTGGGGTTTTT
>JAABUI010000585.1_pt1 | contig 25537 bp, 24 predicted proteins | sample 5559111 | NCBI WGS metagenome assembly JAABUI01 (sample SAMN10711870, study PRJNA513365) | rock metagenome | isolation source: Antarctica rocks | place: Antarctica: Victoria Land, Buttleship Promontory
CATCATTACCACTGTCATCGCCTGATGAATCGGAATCAATTCTATAGTTGGTTTCCGAGTTTGCGAGAGATCGCAACTGCAAACCTTCCGTCAATATCGTTCTCTCAGATCAAAAAGAGCGGAGACAGGAGAATGTCGAAAGAGCCAACTATGTGCGGCGCAAAGAGTGGGAGACGTTTAAAAAAGCTCGGGTAATGGGCAACGATGGCAACTACTACTTCTGAGATCCTGCGTATAGACTCCTCCGTTGGTTGCTGAGCTAATGGTCGTTTTCTAGATCGGTTGTATATACGGCACCACACGATCTAGTCGATTCGTGGGCCAGCTCTTCTGCGGGTCAGAGAGTCAGTACTTCTGAGATGGTGGTGGCTTGGGTTCGGAAACAGTACGTATATACACCGTTCTTTGGAATATGATTATGAATTCGCCTTATCATACCCCACTTCTCGACTTGTTAACTATTCGCGGTGCAGACAAATGAACCACACCGGCCTGCGGACTAGACACGTGAGTAGAACTGACATCTTAACTCCGTTAAATTCCATTTCCGTATCCCCATAACTGTCATGAGCATGTCAGCAGAGATTGTCATGATGTCAGTATGAAGCAAATTGCTGAAGCCAAGAATGGGAGACGGAGCTAATGTACAACACAGTAAACTTGCGTTAATTCCGTCCATTGCTTATTGCTCCTATTAGATTGAACTAATATTACTACACTCCTCGCCGTCGTATTAGGTCAAGATTGCTACATCTCTCACTCTCTTCCTAGGACCGGACTATTCGACATGTTACCCCTTTCCGCAGCATTCAGGTGGTTACTATCAAGTGGTCCAGCCCACGTCCGTAGTCGACGTACTATTACGGGAGGAAAACGCTTGTCAAAATTCTTAGCGTCGCTGTTCCGGTGGTGTTGGTGCTGAGGCGGAAGCTCATGATCGTCTGACTTTGGTTCGTCCTTTACCTCGCCAGTCTCGGCACCCTCGGTAGGGTTTCCGCTTCCATTCCTATCCTCTGGTCTATCTGCTTCGTCGTTTTGGACGAACCTATGATCTTCACATTGTTATTTGTCTTTGCCGGCTTCGTTGACCACGATCTGGTCAGTCTCGCTGCTTTCGGTCTGTTGTTTCATTTTGCTCTTGCCTTTTGCTTTACTTGCTTCCTGACAAACGGTATGCCTATGGAGCTGGTCAGCAATGGACGGTGCTAAGCTTCGGATCTAGTCGACTTACAGCATTGTACTCTTACGCGTCGTGATACTGGACCCTAAGCACTTTGGCTCAGCTTTACGCTACCCTCCAAATTTGGTCCAACGTGATTACCATTGACACTTTCGAAGCCTTTGGCAGTGCTACTGCTTGCTGAAGCAGATTTGATGACTTCGCTCGCGATGGATAGTAAAGGTATTTGGAAATCGCTCTGCGAGGTTCTTTAGACCCGCCCTACATGTTACCATACACTACCACTATGTCCTTACTTTCTGTCATCAGCTCCCTTGTCCATCTTCCGAAATACTGCGCGCCAAACTGCGAAGTAGACGAATCCGTGCATGGTAGATCTGCCATCACGTAATGTTAAGAGATGTTTGCGCGTATGAAAGAATTACCGAGTTCGATTATATGCACAAGAGGGAAAACAAAGAAGCCGGCAGCGAAATTCCGCATTGGTCTGAAGAATTCCATATTTAAAAGCGGCCGAGAACAAAGAAAGGATCTTGTGATTTGAAAAGCTGAGATCAGAGGTTTCAAGAATCGTCAATCTGTTTGTATGCCTTGAGACTTTGTTGTACTTCCGAAGCAGTTGTTTGTACGATATCATATTGCGTGGTGTTCAATTCAGCCCATATTGTCTGCTTTAGTATAGTTCTGATCGCTTCAATGCTCATCCTGGGTGACATTGTCATATCAGATATTGGCTTGGTGAATATAGTGAGTGACCAAGACAATGGAAGTAGAAGGGAACACTTTGCGAAGCACTCGAAGTACGGAGTACGGTGTACTGTACCTAGATTTAGCGATACGGGGGCCGGCCTCGCGTAATGGCTAACAACGATTAGGGTTTCCTCTTAGCCTCAGGTTGGCCCAGAGCTCATTATCTACCGTATCTTACCCCACCATTCGTCACTAATAGATAACAACCCCCCCTCGTCCGCGATGGAGTCTCCTCACCCAGCTTTTGCTTCAATCGTTCCAGCCTACCAATTACTTCTGCGAAAATGGGCAAGAAACGTAAGCCTTCCAGTCCCGCAAGCCGCAATAGTGACTGACAACCGCCAGGCGCTCTCTGTTGCATATCCGTCGATATCGATGCCGTTGCAGGCCTAGACGTCGCTTCCATGGTTCTACTTTGGAGGTAGTGGCTTTCAAGCCAGCGAGGAAGAGTGACTGCTACTATGCTACTATGCTGAGTGACTACTATGTGTAGAAAGGGCAGAAAGGGTAGGAAGTGTAGAAGATAGAAAGATGATGAGGTAGTTGATTAGAATCGTGAAGACGACGAGGCGCGGCGACATAATACAATGTTCATAAACTGTTACATAGAACAGTGATGGGGAGCAAAAACCGTTGGTCCGAGCCTCAAACTTATGGGTAAGGTCACAAAGATAGTCTAAGCTCATGATCTCTCCCGTTGCTGACCATTCTCTGAACAATGCTAGGACCAGCGAAATTCATCGGCTACTTTCTTTTTCAACCATGCTTCATAGGAGCTTTGGTTGAGCTCCTTCTTATCTTCTGTCTCTCGAAGATAATCGGTCACCCGATCTATATCGGTAAAAGGCTCCTGATCCTTTCTAGCAATAGTAAAGAATCCGGAATATTCTTTCCACTCGTCAGGCAGTCGATTAGTGTTCGGATCTTCCGCTAAGCGCAAAATCCACTCCATGTCCTCCTTGTCGACCTCGTAGGAAGTTTCCACCTTTTTCATGACTAGTTCTACGCCAAGCAGCTTCGCTTTGGCTAGAGGCGTGAGATCAAAAATACGATCCGAGGGATCTAGCTCCACTACTTCGCTTTTGTCCCACTGAACGTGAATTGCTTGGATTTTGGTAACGTCGGGCGACATAGTTGGTGGAGGGTAATGAAATCCAACTGAGCACTAAAAAGTTGCAAACGTGAATATCAGCTGTCATGATAATCTAGGGCAGGCGTACCTTGTTGAAGCGTTGAAATAGCTTGAGAAGAAAGCTCGCAATGAATTGAATTTTTTGCGCGGGAAGAGCCACTTCTTAATGATGGTGATGCGTTGGCAGTAAGATCTACATACAGTACAGTATCATGCTAACTTACCTTAGCCGACGCCAGGGTTGTACGGCTTACAGACGATCCGTCTGAGACGAATTCGTCTGCGTGTATATGCATGGATTCTTTTACTGCGGCCGTCCTATCACACATCAGCGGTTTGCTAAGTGTCGGGGCAACCCAGATGCCTTTCGACAAGGAGCCAGCGCCTTGAGGAACGCTAGGGAGTTGGCAAAGGAGGAACGTGAAAAGCTTGTAGCCGCGGCGAACGGCAAGGCGCTGAGTGCGGAGCAAGGGTCATCCACACAGAGCTTTGTCACATGGTCATCAAACGACCCTGCTCATCTAGAATCTGAGACGTCGGCTGACGAGCTTGCCCTGGATAATGGAACTTACACTTGCCCTACTCATAGAATGCCAGTCGGAGCACGGACGAATCCTTCACCCAAGACCTCGTCAAATCGACGTCTGAAGAAGAAGCCGATTCGAGTCGACAGACGTTCTGGCACAGGCTATGGAGGCCTACAAAAGATCTAGGGATTCTGTTTTATTTGGGGCTACGAAATTATGCGTGAGCCTACAGAACGAGAGGCTAATGCAGGACCGGGCATTCTCTCACTCAGACCTGTATAACAGAAGCACCATAGCACACAATTCTTGTACGATTCTGCAGCAGACAGGCAGAAGCGCCAAACTACAGTACCCGGTATTTCAGAAAATCTGCATCACCTGAGATCCAAGTCCTTCGTGATCATCTCATGCTCTAAGCTCTCATCAACCTACCAACCCGCCTTCAAGTATATGGGCTTCCTGAAACCCGCAACTCAGGCCGCCGCCAAAACCCCTTCCCCCACACTTCCCACCTGTCCTCATCTTCCCACAGTAGAGGAGATACCTCTTAAGTCATGCTCGAGATTAAACCCATATGGTTGGCCGAGGCTGCTCCGCAAGGAAAGTGAGGGGTAATTCCGGGCGCGCCGAGCCAAATCACTAAGCGCGCGGCTGGGAGGAATCAAGACCGAGAGGACCTTCTCGTTCGCCGAGTTCAATTCTGTAATAACCGCTATCTAAGGACTGCTCTCTTCCCTAACAGGTGCAGATGACGAAGTGTCCGGTCTTGAAATTGCTGTCAGGCTAAAGCCGTCGTCATCGTGCTGGGCCTTCTAGTAGAGCTGAACTCTGACGAATCGAACTTCCCACGGAGGTATTGACTGAGGCATAGTCCTGTGCCGCCAAGCCTTTGCCCTGAATCCATCCCGCACCTCGATTACTCTTATTCTCTTTGAACTCAATATGGCAGAGTCTTTTCTAATTATTGGCGGTGGCGTGTTCGACGTCCTACTATCTCCGGCGCGAAGATTTCCCGCACAGACTATCCGGGACTGGCGCGTAGGAAAGAAGCGTAAGCAGCACACGAGCTTTGGACTACACAAAAGTTTTACAAGAAGTTTTGCACGAAGGTCGGTCGCGTCGTTGCGTACGACTTTGAGAACTTTGCTACACTGAGAATGATGAACGAGAATCGTCAAAGATGTAACCTTGAACGACGCGAGACACTGGACACGCAGTCCTTCACAAAAGCATTCGGAGGAGTACAGACGCGAGATCTAGCATACGTCTACAGTGACGATGATGAGCTGATTGATTGGACATCCATGATGAAATCACTGCATTCGGTCGTGGGAGTCAGAAACCGTAGCGCCCGTGCGAAGGCTTGTCCCTAGAACAAATCTAGTATCAAGCCAAACCTCGTCGAGTGCGGTCGGAAGTTTGTATCCTTGATGGGCGTTCACCATCGCCAATACCGAGGGGACGCCTTCTACACGCGCAAGGGATAGCCGATCAAGGTACCTGTCGACAGTCGGGTCATGATCGATGCGGTTTATTTCCAAGAGGCCGACCCGAACTATACCAGACCTCGTGTCAGTGAATCGGGCAAGCGGGATTCAACAGATATTGGTGGAATCACTTTTTGGAGCGATGATGGTTTGAAGGACCACTCCAATCAAGTCAAAAGCAACGGCACAAACCCTGCTGGCACGACATAGCTCGTTGGACGGCTTCTATATCCTCTGGTCTGACACAGAAGCAGATGAGGTCAAGAGCAACGGCCTTGATACTGAGATCATGGGTGAAGCCCGCTCTTCCAAACCTCCAAATTCCGCTTGTAGCCTGCAAATACTTTCCTCATCTCATACGACTTTGAGCTTGTATTCTAGAAGCCATGAAATAAAGATACTACGTGTCAGTCTTTTTGGGATGACGTCTGTGATGAGAACCATCGTATCTACGGTCAAGGGCTCAGAGTTCTTTACTCAGAAGCACTCCAACTAACAAAGCCATGGCCTAGCTCTGCCGGGTTGCCCTGCACTCCTTCCTGCTGCAGCCCCTGCGGCCACACACTTTTGACACTGTCCGCCTTCATAGAACCACTCGGTTTCACGTTTATAACACGTGCAGACTGCAAAGTTTCAGTGTAGCCATGGCTCGCTTGATGAGTCCCGTTCTGTTGTGTCTGAGGATTTTTCACAGCAATTGTGATGTGTGGAGCGTCAGGACGATGCCAGCCACCTGTCATCGTACTACCATGAATGCGGGATCTAGAACAGGGCAAAGAAGATTAGTTATTGAATAAGATTGCAGTAGAAACGTGACACACCTAATCAGGACCTGAGTCACATTTGCGTCTGTTTGCATCGCAGTCGCGTAGGCCGCAGCCATCAAAGCCCGGGCAAACCCTTCATTTTTGGGTCGAGGGATTTTCCACACATATGTGATGGTTCTAGAAGCCATATTGTAGGTTGGCTAGGGACGGGGAAAGATGAACAGGGGAGTCTTATAATCTGTGCTGGTCAGCTTCGCATTCGCAGACAGCGACGATCATATCTCAAACCTTTTACAAATTGTTACGAGATAGGCGGTTCAACCAAGATCGCTGGCGTCCGAACAGTGCGACTGAACATTGCCTTATACTTCTAAACAGGTTTCCAGAAGTACTCGCCATGTCACGCTTGGTGGAGCCGCTGCAGAGGTCGAGTCACGCAGAGACATGATAAGCCAATCGCCTCGCAGAGACAGCCTAATCCCTGCCCAAGCCATACGTGTTTCGTTGGCATTGAAACTTTAAAAAGGGCTGCACAAAGCCATGCTGCTGTCTATTATCTGACGATTGCATGCCCCGAGAAGCATCCTGCAGTCCTTGTGGGTCACTCTGATTGAGAACCATTTAGCATAGACAGCCGCTCAGTGTTTATGTTAAATCGAGCCATCCGATTCTGTCAACAAGCTTTCACCCAACAAATGCACCCCTCTCAATCACGTGATCGAATACCAGCCAATCAGATTTCGTGAGCCATACGTGGCGGAGCAAGAACCTAAAATTAGAATCCAAATGATAGGCCGGATAAAAAATAAATCAATCTTAGGCCCTGACTTATTTAATCAACCAGTCTTGGAAACACCATAGCTATTAACACGGTTTCAATGTTCAGGTTGGCCGGTGCTTGTACTAACTCTAGAGCCCAGTGGCCACTCAAAATTCCTACACCCTGCCCGCGGCTTTTCCCAAGGAATTGTTGCTCATCCCGTTTGCTCACTATGCGGACGGATATCTCTTCGACGGACAGGCCGCAACATGTGTACCACTGGCTGGACGATGTTGAGGATCTTGAAGGATACGTTACAGGAGGTTACCATCCAACACATCTCGGCGACGAGCTTTCGCAAGGCAGATACAGAATAGTTCATAAGTTAGGTTTCGGTAGTTATTCGACAGGCATGTAATCTTCATTCACTTTACAAGCCGTTTGCGCAACAGCTAACATGTTCCTCAGTATGGCTTGCCAGAGACCAGCGAGAAAATCGTTACGTCGCATTGAAGATCATCGCCGCCCACGCTTCGACAGCGAGTTCAGAAGGCTATATCCTGCGGCATCTTCGCGGGGGCGACCCTGAGCACCCAGGACGAAGCTACGTTCAGACTCTCTTCGACGAGTTTTTCACGAATGGGCCGAACGGAAGGCATCTCTGCCTGGTGAGCGAACCTGCCGGATGCAGTGTGGCCCAATCAAAGGAAGCAAGTGCGAAATGGATGTTTCCAATCAATATTGCGCGAGCTGTTGCTGCCCAGACAACGATGGGTCTGGCATACATCCACTCTTGCGGTGTCACTCATGGAGGTATGTTTCTAGCGTCTCTGTTCACTCAACGTGTTTAGACTAATTAATTGCCCTCGGTCAGATCTGCATGCTAATAACATCCTATTCCAAATCCCGAATTTCAATTCTTGGACTGTAGACGAAGTCTATAAAAAATTTGGTGAGCCTGTCCAGGTGCTGAATCGACGACTTGATAATGGTACTCTCGGCCCAGAGGTGCCATCATATTCCATTTTCCCTGCCGATATGGTAGTACCGGCGGACCAAGTTAAGGACAATAAGATCAAAATATCGGACTTCGGCGAGGCCTTCCTCACCAATCCACCCAAGAGCCTCCACACTCCAATGTTGCTACTTCCTCCTGAAACGTTGTTTCTCGAAAAATTTGGGCCCCCAGCCGACATTTGGACACTTGCCTGTACACTTTTCGAAATCCTCGGCGAACGTGCTCTCTTCGAAGCTTTCATCCCAAACGAAGATGACCTTATTGCAGAGATGGTCAGCACCTTGGGTAAGTTGCCGAGCCGATGGTGGGACCGGTGGCAGAAGCGACCAGACTACTTCTTGGAGGATGGTTCTTGGAATCCAAAATTCAAAGGCTTCATGTCCCCCGTCACAAGGCCCTTGAGGGAGCGACTTTGGGGCATGGGTCGGGGTCAAATCCCAGAGCAATGCGATTTCTCTCCAGAAGAATTCGCGAATTTGGAGAACTTGCTGGTGAAAATGTTGATGTACGAGCCTTGCGATAGGATGACGGCTGACGAGGCAATGCGGTCAGACTACATGCTGCGGTGGGGTTTCCCGGCCATAAATGTAATCTGATCTCCAGTTACTATCCTAATCTGCATCGAGGGGCCAGCAACAGGGGACTTTATCTACAACTCTGTTGCACCACTTGTACTCTAATGAAATGCCATTTATGTTCAGCTTAAGGCTGCTGATGATGCCGAAGTCTCCCCTCATAACACTCGTCGTCCTCCACGCTATTCCATGATCTTTGCTCGTAATTCTAGTAATGCGTGCACTAAGCAATGGAGTCTGGCTTGTGACGAAGCAATGAAGGGAGGGCAAATGAGAATCACAGCTCCGTTTCTACACTCACTAAGAGTCGTAAGCGAATCGAGGTCGTGTCGTAGTTGTTGAAATATTCTGCAGTAAATGCCGATATTGCGGCATTTGGGCGTTGCCTCTCAGGAGCGTGTTACCGTCATTACGCGTGTAGGACTACAGCCTTTTGGATGGCAGCTGCACCCGATTTGTTCCTCAAACTCCTGTAGCAACCGCTGAGCGTTCCCCAACTCGCCCCTGGGCAGCCATGTACTCCTCCAGCGCATCTTTAATTCATAGCCCTGTTTTGCCCAGCTCTTGCCAACAATCTTTGCGATCTCCCATTCCTCCTGTTTGATTACGCAAGTTCGGGCCTTAGACTGATATGGAGACGGCGAAGAACTAGCGCTGGAAGGGCCTGCGACCACTGCTGTTCCGTGCTCGTCTCCGCTGACGACCCGCCCACGTGGTACCGGGATGGAGCCTCGTTGAGAGGGGCCGGTGGATCAAGAGGTTCGTTGGGGTATTTGGGGCCAGCGAGGGTGTCCACGCAATCGAGGGTCCTTTGGCTCTTCACTCGTGTGGGGGCTGAGGGGACGCGCAGGTCCAATCTCTGGCTCAGCGCTGATGGCCCTAGTAGAACCGCCTTTCTCGCTGGGGTGTTCGTTGTCATCCTCAACCGCCAGAGGGTTATCTGTTATTATATGTTAGGAGGAAAGGCACGGACGCTGAGCAGAGAGGGGGGGGCGCTCACCCTGACTATCACTAGGCCCGCTGGAGGGATTTGAGCTTCTGGTACTCTCGCGTTGATAGGAGGTCGTCTGAAGACAAGTTTACGTTGCGAACGACTCAGTGCGAGAATCTGGTCATGGACGGCATCATATGTCTCGTTGATGGGGTCTTTCGGAAGTCATTAGTGCGCGGCCCACAGCCGGAAGGGCCTGGAGACGGACCTGTACGTCGGACCTTCTTCTTCGACCTCCGTTTACCTACGCGGCCCTTATTTGAACCTATCTTAACTACCGTGCGCTTAGAGGAGGCACTACGACTAGGTGTTACAAGGCGGCGGATCGTTATGTGAAACGCAAAACACCAAGCGCCGGCGAAGCGATGGTCGTAGTTGTCAACATATCCCAGCGAGGGTCACGAGATGGATAGCAGGAGCCGACGGCAGGGAGACTGAGGCAGGGGGGAAAGGGAAAGGAGGGGTGGAAGGAAAGACCGCAGGGATGGATGGTATTTGCGAGTGGAACAATGGGCCGGGAATAGTTGGTATTGGACATGATCTAGTGAAAGGGTCGGGCCATGCCAAGCCGCCTGATTGAATCGTCTTAGCAGGGCGGAATGTGAGGGTGAACCTAGGCAGCAATGATGGGGGGGTGCTAGGCAGCAACATTGAAGGATTGTAGGCACCATCGTGCGCCAACGAAGGCAATTGAAGCCGGGCTCAGGGGTGCCTGTTCAGGCTCCAGCATACTGCGCCCCTGCACTGCCCCGCGGGAGCTCACCTCGGCTCAGGTACGGCTCAGGGCCGCTCACCCCACGGCTCACCTTAAAGCAGCCGCTGCTCACCTTTGAGGCTAGAAGAGGAAGAGGGAAAAATGTTTCGTGGTCATGTCTAGAGAGGTATTTAGCGCGTATATTCCTAGCCTAGGCTACTCGGTATGTCCTAGTACGCTCTAGTACGTACTCTTTCAGGGCTGATAAGTACTTACTATACCCTATAGCCGCCTTCATCGTCTACCGAAGTATACGCGCCGTAATATCTAGATCTAGGGTCTATGTAATAGCCTCCCAGGGTATAGCCTTTACTTCTATACCGGGGCCCGTCTCTTCTAAAAGGTAGTCTATTCCGGCTATATCAGCCCCTGAAAGCTTAGGCTTACGACCCCGTATCTCGTTACCTTTCTAGTTACTCCAGGTACGTGAATAGGCCTTATCCTGAATTATATCGTACCTCGAGCGCTGTTTTACCCCGAAGAAGTCGAATATCTCGCGTTCGTTATAGGGTATACCTTTGGCCGTTAGGAATTTATGGGCTCCCTAGACTTTAGACTTTTAGGGGGTGTCGTAGACGTTATTCCGGGTCTCTCGAGGCATTTTAGTAGGCTTAGGGGGGCGCTAGGAGGTAGTAGAGTTAAAAGAATAGGGTGGTTGTGGGAGGCCAGCTTAGGGTCCTCATAGGGGCTCGCTTAGGGGTCCCCTCATTGCAAAGTTTTTTTTCTATGACGTGGCTGCAAGGCACCCGCAACGACAACATCTCTCCAGTCTCTGCTTCTCCTTGGCGGAAAATGATGCGGTGAGGTTCCTCTATCGCCGAGTAGCATGTAGTTGGCTTCGAAGAAGTAGAGTGGTATCAGCTCAAATATTTTCTGCGCTACTCTTCCCCATTACCAAAGTCTTCCTAGCTTGGCTTCCTAATCTATGATCCATCATGTGGTTCGCCACAACTATCAAAATCCTTATCCTGCTCTTTTGGGTTGTCATGTTTTTCTATCTCTGTTGGAAAGCTTCATGTCTTTGCTACTTTGCTGTCACGCACCCTAGACATGCAGCACAGAAGATATTCACTGCTACCTCCAGATTAGTGGGCCGGATCATTCAATATCTGCGTCAGCTTCAGTTTCGTCCAAGGAATTCTCGTAATTGGACCGCCTATCTGGCATTGATAGTCGTGTTATACGTCGGGCAAGTTAGATTAATTGCTTATATAGCTTTCTGGAGTCAAATTTACGGCACGCGTGCAACAACCGAGATCTATTACGTAGCAGAGGAGTCTAGTGTCTCGGGGTTCTACGGTCCAGGTGCCTATTCAGCTTGGCTGGTTACCGCGATCACAGCTGGCATTAATCATCTGAGGCCTCAAGCTTCACTACTACCTGTCTGTCGGCCTCCCAAAAGGAGGCTAGGCGGAGACGTCTTAGCTTCAATAGCATATCCAGGAATCGCCTTCGTTGATGTCTCAATTCAGTTGATTTTGGCGTCAAAACATAGGGGCAATTACTCTCAAGCCCAAGCTGGAATTTTCGTCCTCGAGTCAACGACAAAAGTGGCCATGGTCATCATCTCCCATCAACAACCAAGACCATTCAGGAAGATCCATCGTGTGACTTGCTTTCTGTTCTACATGTTATTCTTCCCAATTGGGGTCGCCTCAAATGAGGGTGAGCCTCAATACTTGGACGGGCTCTGGACGAAACAGAAGACTTTTGAGTTTTTGGTGATCTTACCCATGGTCGGAATATTGATTCACGCAGATTGGCGATGTGATGCTTCCGGATGGAGATCCACACAGCTGCTGGCAACCTTCAGCATCTTCCAAATAGCCCTGTCGTTCTACTACCCTCCGTATACATTATTCCCATCGTCTTCAAGCAGATTTACCGATCTGGATCAGCTAGCAGCTCTCGGACCCACGTTGTTGGTCCTTCTATACTCGTGGTATGAGGGGATCAGGTCGATGGCTGTTGATTTGCGAACAAGAATGTCTGAGATGTGGACGGCCTCGCTAAGAATACTTCTAGCTTGGCGGCGTGGCGTGCCTGTCTTGTTCAGGTCGCTTGGCCTCGACTACAGGAGAAGAGCCCGGATTATGTCCAACTCTGATGAGCAAGTGCTTGAGAACGGCTTAGATTCATGAGTGGAATGATGACGATGAGGCTATGTATTCGACGACGGCGACGACGACAACGACGATGCATGATGATTGATGACGATACTAATAACGACAACGAAAATGCTTACCAGTGACGATCAAACTTGGAGATCAACGCTTTACATTCTAAACAGCATCACTGTTCTAAAATTAGCTATAAGGTATAATAATGCTGAGAATACATGCCCACCCCTACTTGTACACACACCATTTGAATAGCTACACGTACACTACCCCAGAAACTGCCACGCCTTAGCTTCCAGGGAATATAACGAGACGATTGGGTGCGAGTACCATCTAGGGGTAGCCACGATGGCCTATATCATCTCGCTACTTGCAAAGTGCATCGTTTGGGAACGAGATCCTCCTCTTTCCTTCATGGGGTACTTTCCTAGACCTCACACACTTATAAGACCCTAGCTCATGCTGAGACTTGCCCTCCGAGGGTGTTGTGTTCCGCCCAGAAGCAGCCTCAGGTCGCTGGTACCTTGCTATATTGACCTACTTCAAGAGATATACATGCCGCGACTCAAGGGGATATGTGTAGCAAAACGGCCGACACAGGTAGATCCGTGCCAGCATGCAAAGAAGACATCTCGAGCGGATTGGGAATTTTGTGGATAAGAAAAGTCCCCTGCTTCCTGGATCTTTTTTTTCGTAGCTGATATGGCTAGAATTGTATTTATTGGTGCAAATACTCAATCGCTGCAGCTTGTGCTAATGCAGATTAATAATTATGACTCTCATAGACTCTTCAAAGTATGACTATTCTACAGCTTTGAAGTCTGCGGCTCATGTGGGCACCGGCGGTGTGCCGAGTGCTTGATACGGCAATTGGAGACAACGGACAAGAGGATAGGGGAGAGGACAAGCAGCGGAGGGAATATGGAAAGAGCTTGATTATGAAGTGATGAAGTCATATTCGTACATGAATGGTGGCTGGGAAGATAACAATTTATGAAGGAAGTGGTATAACGATCACCAAACTTCGTCTTTGCGAGCGGGTCTACCCCGTTTAAGTCCATGCTGTGCTCGGCCTATTGCCTCATACTCCCGCAACAATCTTCGTGCGTTTCCTAATTCACTTCTGGGCAGCCATGTACTCTTCCAGCGTACCCTGTATTCCGTTCCCGACCTGGTCTCTCTCTTGTCGAGAATCTTTATGACTTCCCACTCCTGCTCCTCAGCCTCTGCTCGGCCACCTTGGCCCTGAGGTTGCTCGGGAGCAAAGGTCCTGGTGGCGGTAGCGCTGGCGGAACCGACGGTCGCTGACGTTCTCCCATTATGGTCATTTGCGTGGACAGTTCTCCTTTCTTGATCCTCAAATGGAGTGACGCTGAGAGAGCATAGGCGATCAAAAGGCTCGGCGGTTGTATTAGGATCCGAGCAATGGTGTGTCTTTGGCTCTTTTGTTGAACAAGGTATGTTGAGCTGAGTGTCTGCAGTATCAATTTCAGACATATTGCTTTCTATCTCAGCAAAAGTGCCCTCGTCGCCAGTCTTGATGTCCTCGTCCTGCACCACGAACGGGTTATCTGTGGAATGTCAGACACTGTTTCACTTTTGGGTTAGAGGTCCACGTTCTGTACCTACCCTGACTGCCACCAACCTCACTCGACCGATTTGAGCTTGCAGTATTCTCGTGGTCTTGGAGCGCTCGGTTGTAGTAAAGTCCGAGTCCAGGAGGAACTTTGAATACAGCTTGTAGAGTCGCGTTCTCCGCTCCCCTATGCTTCTTCGATGGAGGGAGATCATGATCATCGGTGTCGGTTCTGTCCTCATCGGTATCGTCGATTACGATCGAGTCTTCTAGAATTATCAGGCGTGCCTACGACAATCGAGACATGCGCACTGACCTGAACGCTCACTCTGCGTCTCACGCTTCGAATTGTGCCCACCCAGTCCCGGAAAAGTCAATACCTGCTTGCTCAGTAGCTCGAAGGGCGTCCTGATCGGCATGATGTCTGGATTCTTGTTCCGCCCATCGCTAGGTTCGAAGGTTGGTTTGATGACCGATTTATCGATCCTGTCATTGATTCCGGTATTATTGAGAACTCCGGGTGAGTGTTCTGTAAGATTATTAGACATGTTGAAGTTGAAGTGAATATAGCCTTACCATAAATCCCGACTCTGCCGCCTTCGTCCAAACCGACTGTGTCTGCCTTGCACTTGTGGGAATCCCAAATCTCCGGTGTGGCCATTGCCGCCATAGGCCCGTCCTCGGTAGGGAGCGTTGGGTTTGACATCCTCGATGAAAGACTCTGCTTCACCGGTGGTTGTGCGGCACCTCCTTGAAGATGAAAATGGTCTGAAGCTAACGAGGCTGTCCAGGCGTCAATGTCGAGGAATTCGTCATCAGACAGAGCTTGATCAATCTTCTCCACTGGAAGAGGTGTATTCTTATCGGCTTCGGACGAAAGGTTGTGGGGGGTTCCGAAAGACTCGATGGATGGAAGGCAAAGGTCTTCCTCGTTATTGGTGTCACTGTCGCCGCCGCCCCGATTGTTCCCAGCCGTTTCCGAGTTTCCTGCGTCCGTTAGATAAGTTTCTCATGACGCTGAATTCCAACAATACCTCCATCCCCGGCTCTGGTATCTCCAGCCAACTTGCTTTGCAGCGGAGGTTCGATTTCGCGATTCGTCTTGAACAGATTGTCCAAGCTGTCGCACTGTATGGTCGCTGTGCGTTTTCCGCCAGCATTACCCAAACTTGGTGGCTTGACGCTGGGGCGTGGGCTCGGTCGTGGTTGGTAGAAGTGGATGGAGGTCATGTCGACGGTAGCCATCGTGGGATAGAATTGCGAAGGGATCTTGTAAACATGAAAACAGTGGAAATCGCTGCCTGTTCTATAGGGGAGCGCAAAGGGATTATATGTCGAGGCCCGTTAGCCGCTCTTGGCACAAAGGCACACCCAATCCCATTGCGAGCCACACAATCTCTGCGCTGTTCCTCTGAAGCTTCGTAAGCCCCCTCTTGGTTGCACGCAACCCTCAAGGGTTGCCCAGCCCCCAACAAATCCTGTTTCCCCTCCTTTGTTCTCTTGCCGTCCAATCCACGCGCTGTGTTCCTCGGGACGATGTGCATCCGGAGGTCTCCAATGGAGCAGCCAGCTGGATCGTCGTTGATCTCCATGGATCAAACCTCACAGAACGCCTCGTAGAACGCCTCGCGAGACACTTGGTAGAGCCCAGGCCGCGCGGGTTTTCCCCTCCAGAACTAATCGTCGATGATCCACCAATAGTCTATGGCCTGGCATCGGCACGACTGAGACAATCTCCTTCATGAGCTGGGGTATTTTCGATGCAGATGGCAAGGATGAAGGGTGTTCGGCAAAATGGCACAGGACGGCACAGGAAAATGTCACCTCTCCAACAGCCCAAGTCCCGATCCAGGCAGTGCTGCGCAGTGCACATGCATATCCTCTCAATCAAGCCGCTGCCACGTCAGCACCAACTGGTGCCTGAAACCCAGCCGAGCTGAACTAGACGAGGCTGCCCAATTGCCGCAAGCTAGGCTCCGGCAGAAGATGTCACCAGACCGCTGGCAACAGCATCACGCTATCCATTCGCCGGCGGCACAGTAGGAAACACGCTCAGGGTGGTGTGAGGCATTTGTTCAATTGGTCTCGGCGCACAGGCGATAGCTCTGGGCAGGCTCCGCCTTGCTCGCGCCCTTGTCGTGGCGATGGCGATTGCCCAACACCCCGTGGACAATAATTGCCACGCTAATGGAGCGAGGAACAGGAGGTCAGCTATGGGCAGAAAACAGGAGGACGCTGAGAGAGGGAGAGAGGGAGACAGGAAGGTCGAGGATCACTCTAGAAGGCGCAGGTGAGGGACGCGAAGGACAGCGATCCAAGAAGTCAAGGGGAAAAGTGCGCGCCTTCAAACGGGGGAGACCGTGAGCAGGAACGCAAGAAACAAGTCTCGGGCCAGATGGGCGGCGTGGAAACTGGGCCAATAGAATCGATCATCGCAAAGGTGAGGCTTCTCCCAGATGTGGGTTGAGGTCCGAGCGAAGGGTCGTGGGACCGGAACGAGGAGCCGACAGAAATCCCAGGCGAAAGAGACAAAGGAATGAGGAGGAATGATGGAAGTTGAAGGGGGACGGGCGATTATTTATGGACTGGGAAAGCGGCGATGGGCTGTGCGGGCGCGCTTTGCCCAATTTGGGGGGGTGCCAAACCCGGCATGGCAAACACCTGAAAGTTAATAACATGATAAATAAAAATTATTGATTATCTTGAACAATGTTCGAGATAAATTCTCTTGTACAGACATGCTTTAAAGACTAATCTTAAGTATTCAATATTTCTTCTCATTCTTGTTCTCTGAACTTAACATCAATGATTTTAGTAACTGTTTAACAGCTAACTGAATTACATGTGCTAAACATGATAAATGTGAAGTAGCTGAGAACATTTGCAAAGTCTCATTTAATATCATCATCATGACATCATTATTGCTGACGTTGTTCATGATTATAGTCATAACTCAATCTTGAATATCAAGTTCTTGCAATATTCATTCAGTAATGCTGCTTAGATTGCTATTAATATGCTTATCTTCAATTTGTTCAAAGCTCAACAAGACTTTATGATATTCTCAGAACTTAATGTAGTAAAATCTCATGATGACTAGAAAAGATAATTTATTAGAACTAGTTCATTCATCTAGATTAATGAAGATTTTAGTATTCATTAATAAATTCTTGAGTATATTGATTCAAACAACAGTCGCTCAATTCTTGAAAGAGATTGTAAGTTTGATTCTGTGTGACAGAATAATGCTTGATCATGTTATTTCAAATACTCATTGAAATTAAAGATTATCAATAACAACATGAGAAATATTCAAAGTGACAAAAGTTTTTTGAAGTTGTAATGCAAAGACTTCTGAAGTATATTCTTGATGAAAAGTATAATGCTGTGATTTGTTAATCTTTTGCAATCTTTTTTGCAATGTGCAACTAAAAAGTAACTTATTGAAGCTTTAACTTTAACAAAGTTATGAATGTCTTGAACTTTCGTGATCTTAATTGCTAGATTTGTGTATTTATCACAATCTTTGCTATTCAAATAATGTTTCATGATGCTGTTATTGATGCTTCTATTATTAAAATGCTCATAAACATGCAAATATAAACAACAAATGAGTTTAAGTTTTTCGCTTTCAACTAAAGCTGTCTGATAAAAGTTATTTCATATCTCATCTGTTCATGATTGTAAGATTCACTTTGAATAATGATAGTTTGATACTTTTCGTTCTACTTGCATTGCATATTAAGTTTGTTTTTATCAATTCTGAAATATATGTTGATATTCTTGCTCATGATTGTATAATACATATCATTCATTGTGTAATGATTGCAGTTTAAAGAGCATGATAGAAGTAATGTTAGAAGAAGAAGATTGAGCATTATTATGCTCGCTGTCGTTAAGATTCTCTGAAGTTATATTTATAAAACTGAATAAACTGTTCATACTTGCTTGTAATTTCGATGTTCTCATTCAAGAGAATCATATAATAAGCAAGTTAAATGAGAAAGAGATTGCAAAAAGAATTGCAAAAAGAATTGCAAAAAGAGTTGCAAAAAGAATTGAAAACAAGTTTGATTTTTCAAGTGTCATTAAGCTTAAAGTTTGAAAATCAATGCAAATCATGCATCACTGTTGACTTGTAATTGATTGATTCTTATCTTTTAAATTAACTGTTAATTATTCTAAAAACTAGCACATTTTAATAGATTTTAAACATCATGATTGACTAAGAAGCTTATTATAAATACAAGAAAATAATTATACAGAGATGAATTGAAGTACAAAATAATCATTGCACAAAATTATGCAAAAAGAATGTTTAATTCTTCTGTTCACTTTTGCTATTTAATTATTACATGAAAGTATGATATAATGCTGCATGCAATAAATAATTCTATCTATCAGCTTGTGACTGCAAAACTAGCTAAATCATTGATTTAAAAATACTCAATTTCTAAAATATGAATATTAAAAGAATCAAAAAGATTACTTGACTTCTTAATTTTAAATATTACTTTTCAGATTTCACATGTCAATTTGTGTGAAATATTTAATGTTTATTCATACTTGTCATAGTCAAAATTTGTCAATCAATTCTCAGTCTGATCTGATAACATAATTCACTTGCATGACTTGTTTTTAATTGTCTTTCTTTTCAATCATACTACATGTTATAGAGTTTTCTCAGACGTGATGAATGATTCTTGAAAGCACTTTGATGTCAATTTGCAATCTCAAAAGATATGATAATTTCTGAAGAAGACTTGATGATACTGATCACTTTCTGCTTTTCTATATATCATAATGTTAGTATAAATATTGAAATACAAGTCATGAAATTGATTGCAAAATTGATTGCAACATCAAAAGCAAAATCAAGAGTAAAATCAAAAGCAAAGTTCAAATAGTAAAAGAAATAATAATCATGTTGTAAACAAAATTACAAAAAGAACTGTCAAAAACTTACACAATAAGATGATACACTACGTCTTTTCAGAAATTCTGAAACTGTTGAAGAATCTTCATTGTTAATGCTTTTCTGATGATATTCAAGTCATTCATCATCTTTTCGTTTGTCATCATCTTGAGCTTTTCGCTCAGAAGCAAATTATTCATCTGATATCATTCTTTCATCTGAACATCATTGATGTCAGAAAGCTTCTCTCATTGAAAATTCTTCATACTTATATTAAAACAAGCGCTTAGTATCAAAGAATCTTAATTGAGACTTGCGACATCAAGATGTGTTCTTACATGATTCACTGTATTTTCTTTCACAATTCTATGAATTTATTAATATTTAATTGCAAAAAATATTGCAAAAAATATCGTTAATTTCATTTGCTATTTACATATGTAATTAACAAGAACTCATGATCATCATTTGATGCTTGTAAATAAACATTCGATTTTTTGAATTGCTTGATTCAGTAGAAATGAATATTTCTATCTTTGTTTTTCACATCTTCAATTTTCTTCTCATTATTTATCATATTTTGCACATAAGTTTTAATATTTTTTGAATGTGTATTATTGAAATAATCTTCAATAGTCTTGCGCTTGTGAGTAAATATTATTATGAATGCAGAACAATAGTTAACTTGTAAAAACAATGATGTAATGATTTAAATAATGAGATAAAATAATGAAGATTAATCACAATGATGAAATATGAAATTTAAACTTCAATATCTTGATTTAAGATTTTAAGATTTAAATCATCATCATTTCAACATTAATTAAGTCATGTAATCATCAACTTTTTTCTTCTTTTATCTTCAAATAATAACAACATACTGCAATTATGATTGCAACAGCTCAGTAAGTTATGTATCAATCTCATGAGTTTATAGAAAATTGTTACGATCCTAGCTACGCACCTATGTTGGTAGCTATGTTGGTGGCTATGTTGATGACTATCGCCGGCCGCTCGCCGCTAGGCTATAGGGTTGTTCCGAGGCCAACCCTATTCAGGGTTAGCTTATGTTCTCCTGAGTCATATAGATAGCCGGCTCTTCCCTTCTAGATACTTTCCTTCCTTAGCATTTATATACTCGTTACATTACACCCATATGACTCGCTCTATGCTGGCCCCTAACAAAAATCGCAAAACTGATTGCAATACAAAAATAATGAATTTAACTTTAACAACAAAATGTTACTCAGCATCTTTGATTCTGCAACTGATGAGATTTTGAAATCAATTTTAAATTCAAATGAATTCTTCAACTTGCACGAATTTATGTACTTATTTTATTTTTTATTACTCTTGAATTGATCATAAAACTGATTGCAAAGTATAAATAATATCACAGCGAATTCTAAATTCAAGCTTACAAGATTAAATTTCAATCACGAGTTAAATAATAAATTGTGATTGTCAAGCAGCTCAGAATCATCATTATCAAGCTTATCATCATCATTCTCATCATCATCATCTTCATCATCATTCAGTAAAAAATCTCATAACAAGCAATTTGTCAAAAAAATGCTTTGAAAACAGTCAATAATGAAGTTGAGAACTGATGATAAAAAGATGAAGCTCATCAGAGTAAGTTTTGAGTCTTACTAAATTGCAAAAATGATTGCAAAAGTGATTTCAAAGACGCTGATCATATATTAGAATGTTCAACTCATTGAATCAGCTTGTGTTATTAATGTCATCATAAAAAGTGATTTTATCAAACTCAAGAAAATGCGAAAATATTGCAAAGAAACTGTGACATTTCGTGAAATTCATCGATATCAAAAAACAATTGACTTACTTATTTCAAAGCTGTTGTTTCAGCGTGTGATTCGCGAAGTGTGTCATGAATTGATTGAAATCAATCTTTGCTTTCAATCAAAAGCTATAAAGACATTGCAGAAGATGACAGAAGCATGACTTGTTGTGATGTACAAAGATTAGTTTCATGATCAATTTTGCAATCAATTTTGCAATTAATTTTGCAATTGATTTTGCAATTGATTTTGTGATTTAAATACTGATTACTTAACAGACATCAATCTTTGCGCAATTCACGCAAAGTGTATAATCATTCAAGCAAAGAATATAAGATTGATTTTTCATCTTATGAGCGAAAAGTTTACATTTGAAGCTTGTTCAAATTACATGACGAAGTAGATAGTCATGTTACTATGCAATCAGAATGCAACGCTGTCGCAAGATAAATAGATAGTAAATACAATTTTTGCACTGTCACACTGTTAGTAATACTATTGCTTTCGCGCATAATTCAAGTTAATTCTTATCGCTTTTGTCAAGAACTTTAGTTTTTTTTCTTTTAAATGTAAAGTCAATTGATTAACTATTTGTATGCATGAGATTTCAGCGTAAACGAAATTTTTGCACACGCTAATTAAAATTATTTATATTGATGTCATTTTAGCATGTCAAAGTTGATATTATTTGTTGCTAATCTTTCTAAATTAAAGTGCGCGAAAATTTAGTTTGTGCAAAAATCTCATGCATACAAGTAATTATTCTATTTTTAAAAATTGAATTTGAATTCAGTTTGCATAAAAACTCTGTGCATATGAGTAAGTATACTATTTTTAGAAATTGAGTTCAAGCAACTCAATTCAATCTCGAGTTGAGCTCAAGTTGAGAAAGATCAATTCAATCTCAACTTGAACTCAGAATTGAGTTGAGTTAACTTTCTTCAATTCAACTCAATTCTAACTTGACAACAGATTTAACTATTTTAGTTGAAATCAGAAATAAATGCATTTAACTATATTAAGAATGATATTCTATTACAGTATTACTAGCAGATAATATATAAAGAAACTGACAACTTTTAAAAAAGAAACATATTTGAATACATAATATTAATATACATAATATACATTTACTTTGAAGTTTGAAGACAGTACGAGTAACAATCAGCTGTAATATATAAACAACAAACATAACTGAATGTTCAAGAACAAGATAGAAATAATCTGTTACAAGACAATGCTATACAATGCATTTGACATGAAGATAAGATTAGCAAAGTCATATTTATCACTTGAACAATTAAATTGATATTAAGTATGTGTTCTGTGTCAATGTGATAAACGATGATGTCAGCAGTGTCATTTAAGCGATTAGACATGCAAAGTGATCTTATAAGTCGAGAAGTTGATCAAAATGATAAATCTGAAATCATCTATTTTACCGTCTAATTACGTGATTAGACACTCGATGAGATTTGTCGATGATTCATCTCACTATGTAGAAAGACTGAGACTGTAGAGCTAAGTTCTGATGAGACTTTAGCTTTCTATTATGCAACTCTCGTACTGCTAAGACGAATGAATGCTCAGCTAGTCTAGATCGTAGTCTATGCAAAGATACATTGAATTCGCGTGCAATTTCGGTTTGACTCGAGGTTTGACGTGTGTTTAAGACGTTGATAGTCTTCTGAATTCGATGCTCAATAGCTATGTAGATAAAAGTCATGACGTTGAATATTGATCGATTTTTGAAGATTGTTGATGTAATATGATTGAATTTTGATTAGATGATCGATTTGATTACATGACTGATGAGTATGCGAAGCAAGATCAGTGAGCAGCACAGATCTGCAGAGATCTCGATGTGTTGAAATGTGTCAACGAAAATGAACAGACAGTTCAGATGTTCGAAGATAATCAAGAAGCAATTGCTTTAGTTAAAAACCCTCATCTTCATGAACGATCGAAGCACATCGACATCTGCTACCACTTCATCCGCGATCTTATCGAGCAAAAGAAGCTGAAAATCGAGTACATCTCGATCGCTGAGATGATTGCTGATGCGATGACGAAGTCATTGACAAGAATTTCTTTCGAGAGATTCAAGAAACAACTGAGAGTTGTAAAAGAATCTTGAGAGCATAGAAGATCGTCTTATAGAATGTTGAAGAATGTTGCAGTACGAGTTCGTGTCACGCTGTCACGTGATTGCGAGTTCTAGCGAAGAACTAAGCGAGAACCTGATGTAGTCACTAGTCAGGTGTCAGGCCTCGTATCTAGAGCATGAACATGTTTAAAACATGTTTTTTGACTATCTTCTTTAGCCTAGCTCAAAGCGTGTTTTATACACGCTTTTTAAAGAAGGTTTTAAACACAGAGATTATATTTATAGTAGCAAACTAATAGAGGGGTTAATTAGTCTGCAGATCGACCTCTTCATCATGTAAGATAAAGAAAGCTTCAAAAGCATCTGATCATCGATGATGCATTGATGCTATTTAAATTCTCGTTGAGAATATTCTCGCTCGAAGAATTTACTCTGATCATAGCAATTTACTGTCATTGCTGCAGTTTGATGTAATCTTTTAGCTACATCGATGACGAGAAATCTGATATTTGCATCGAGAATGATCTGAATCGAGAGACGATCAAGGTTTGTAGATCTTCTTCTGTACTGATCAGCTTCATGAGTCATGATCATATGACAGTGACGACACTGAACAGTAGCAAGTCTTTCAGATTCGATTATCTGCTGAAAGTTATCAATGACAAGCTGATTCAAAGATCTATCATCACGTTGCGAAGACATTGCTGAAGATAGATAGAGAGGTAGAGATCTGCAAGCAGATTAGCTAGTAGAACTGACGACAGCGAGCGAGATCAACAGCGAGGTGAACCTCTCTACTATTCATTTACTCGTCAGTTATACGACTCACTCTAAATATAGCATACTACGTACAATCATCATCACTAGTAAGAATGTTCGAATAGTTAGTAAGCACAGAACATTGTTTTACCTCATCTCAATATTCTCTCAATATTTCTCAATATCTTAAGTCTCGAAGTTTCTCTACAGTTCTATTGACTTTCAAAATGCTCTCACGAGATTACGAGTTTGACATTGCAGAAGAGCTGAATATCGTATCTGTTACACTACAAAAGAAGATTAACAAGATAGATAGTAGTAAATACATCGAACGAAGGTTGAAAATAGAAAAGAAGTTACAGTCTTCTTCTGACTGACTCGACGAGTCGAGCTTGATACTTTAAACACTAGTTTTCGTACTCATAAAGATTAAGCTTCTATCATAATAGATTTAGCTGTAGATCTGAAGATGAGTCGTATACACTGTATTCAGAGTTTTAATTGCTGACGCGTCACCAAATTTTAGCTGCATTAGACTTATGTCTAATTGAATGTGATATAGCTTATACGCATAATATCTATCGTCTAAAATTTGGTTTGCTTTCTCTCTGCAGCAATAACGATCTCGCATTGATCATGCATCGAATCAATAAGCTTCTTCAATTGCTCGAATGTGACTGCATTTCAGACTTTTCTCACTGCTTTTCATAGAGTATTGTAGAAGAGCTTGTTCTGATTGTCATAATGCTCTTGTATTCAGTTCTTTATTATGTTTCATACGACTTCGATGAAATTCAAATCGAGTGAGTATGAAGATCAGTCTATAACGCGTATATCTCTTTCTTCTAGCTCTTCTTGAGTGTATTTTGCTGCATGCTCGAGAGCATTATTCTGCATGAAGAAGAGACTCTATTTCATTCTCATTCAGTCGTGTATAACAGATACAATATGCTCACAATAAAACTTCTTGTTGATTTTACTTCATTCTTTCTTTCAGAATACACAGAGCTCTTTCGTTGATCTTGAAAAACATTCTCAAAACATTCATTCACTCTTCTTCGAAAGACGAGACACAATACAGGTGAAATCGTACTCTTCGTGAGATTGTTTAGTGACTCATATTCTGCGATGACGACTGTCGTTGACCCACGTTTCATCACTTCACAGTATAGTTTGTCACTGTTTCTTGATTCAGTTTAGATGTTCGTATGCTCAGACTAATCAAAGAAGTCTGTTTTTTTCAGAAATGAGAGACTTTCTTCAAGTCATTCTTCTGAAGAAATCTTCTTTTTGCAAAGCTCAATGAATAGCATCTTCAGAAACATCTCATTCAAGCTTTCAAGAAATTTGTCAGTACGAAAGCTGTCGATTCTTCTGCGAAGCACATACAAAATCAATCAAAATTTGTAGAGATTCAACGTTTATAGTCGATTTACGTTCGCATTGACGTTTCTGCAAAGTAGATCAATGAGTACTGACATATTGAACTTGACGAATCATTATTTTCAGATGTTCAGCTATTTTGAAGTATTTTCATTCTATATTTCTTAGTGTTTGAATCTGAAGTCGTAAATCACAAGATAAATTCGACTGTTTAGTGAATGTAATAGAGAGCTTCATAGAAGACTCTGTAGAAGATTTCGAAAGCTTCATATTGATAGATAGATATGTAGATAGATTGATGAGTAGATAGAAAGCTGAATAGAGAGCTGAATAGAGCTGAATTTGAAGATCGATAATTGATGTGACTGAAAATTGATCAGATATTTTGAATATACTCAATAAGAGCTAGTAGAAATGTTCTTAGCATGCGTTAACAATTAAAATCTCAGATATCGTAGTAACTGACGAGTAAATGAATAATTCATGTCTAGCTTACATAATAATAATAATAAATTCATACATTCTTGTGACATCGATTAGATTGACTCATGAAAGACTCTATGCTACTTGTATCGAGTGAACAAAACTCTTTGAGATAGAAAATCACTCGCAGTCTATACGACTGCTTCACGCAGTTGAAACAGTGAATTTTAAGACTATGTATCAAATTTGTTCGCGTTGATCGCACGTTAGAGAATGAGTGTTCTAGTCACTTTAAATTGCTTCAAGAGCTTCGTTTTCATCATCATCTTCGCTACTGCTCTGAGACTCTTCATGATGACGACGATTATTCAATAGTTTGAAAAGTCAGCATTTTGTAGCATTCTTGATCGCAGATGCGATCAGTTTGAGCAGTGCATGAGTACATGCTTCGTCGTCTGATGACTTTATTCGCAGTTGCATCGCGAGCTATTCATGCCTGAAACGTTTC
>JAABUI010000586.1_pt1 | contig 25537 bp, 26 predicted proteins | sample 5559111 | NCBI WGS metagenome assembly JAABUI01 (sample SAMN10711870, study PRJNA513365) | rock metagenome | isolation source: Antarctica rocks | place: Antarctica: Victoria Land, Buttleship Promontory
CTGCCACGCCTGTATGGCGGACAAGGGAAGCGCTTCATCCACAAAGTAGGGTCCATTGGGCCAAACTCCGTTGTTGTGAACAGTCTCAATCACTAAGGATGCATTGGTTCTGCACTGTCCTGTACATCTCACCACGCACGTGACAACAAACATCTTGATTGTTGTCTGCCAGATCCTGAGCTGTCAAACGCTCAATTGAATCACCAAATAAAACCACGCGCATTTGCTTGCATGGCGAAATGTTCGGCCAAAGTTGCAGTTGGCATCTGGGGTCAAAGAACCGCCAGCGTCCCCTATGCCAAGTACCAGGAAGGGTGCCCAGGTTTTCACACTCCTGTACGCTACAAAACCGACTGGCAGGTCGCCCGTGAAGCGTTAAGCAGTTACGAGTCTTTTTACCTTGTGTGCAAAGCCCAGAATGGCGAGTTGTACAACAAAAAGGAAACCTATTTGAGACAGACAGCAACGTTGGAAGCGCCTGTGGACCAACACCATTACATACAGGCCTTGTACACGGTGTTGGGACCTCTCCCGTACGTAGTTAGCTGGTGCATGAACAGCGCTTTGCACGCGCAATGATGGTAAGCCATGGCAAGAACTGTATGTCCACACCGGTCTCCCAGCTATCGCGAATGTTTGACCGGGCCTCTGACCCCCCTAGCCGGGACTGCCCCGGGATTCTGAACCAGGTGGATGATTCACAGAGGCATCAAAGTTCTAGCACTTGGGGAGATCGACCGAATGCCGGTGCGCCCACAACTCTCGGTCGGACCAGCGATATGTGCGAGATCCGACACTTGCGTGAAGCGCTATGTGCAAGTTGCGGTATTGGGATCCAAGGCCTCGCAGTCAAGGGGCAAGGGGGAGGGCCAGATTCTGGCTCTGTTTCCTGCACAGACATTGTTGTAGGCTGTGTGAGCCTCTGCAGGTGGTTTCACTTGAAACAGCTGTTTACGGTATGGACAAGCATGACCTCTGTGAGAGGAAAGCTTGTCAGACAGCAAGCTTTTGGTCCATCCTGGGATCACGTATGGACCATTCATTGTAACGTCTGGGATGCACATATGGGCTCTGTAATTCCCATGACGACAGCGGATGTACCCTTTAGCTACAATTGGTTTCGGATTCTGAAGCTGGTCGCTTTAACCTTGCCCGGTTAGCGCTCCGGACATGAGAAATTCTTAGGTCGCTAGTTCGATCCTGACTTTCCGCTGCGCGGTGAAAGAGTATTTCTCCCAATCAATCCATCAGCTGTCGAGACACACCAGTAACGATAGGCATATGCAGCACTCTGCTGCCAAAATAACAAGGCTTTCCTCAATAAGCAATGTCGGCATACAGCAGTATCGACATAACACATTATCAGAACAGTGGAATTGGGATCTGAACAGCTTCTTATGACACACGTACAATACCAGTAAATAGGATCTCTCAGCAAGCAGTCTGTTATACACGATAACCCATATGGTATAAAAGGAGGGTGTGCGTGACCAACACACTATCAGTTCATGGTCATCGTACATCTTCACAAGTCTCTTTCGGCAAGCCTCTTTGTATACTACATATCGAGCAGGCCAGATTGTAAAAGATCAAATTTGTTTAATGGGGCATTTGGCAGCATGCCAAAGCACGTACATACCCCTGGACCGTTCAACCTTGACCTAACAGTCAACAGCAGACGCTACAAGTGTTCCTCAGCAGTTGTCAAGTCAGCGGTTCTCCTTACCATGACTGTGCACAAGACAGTGATGATGATAACGAGGATGCTGCCCAGCCAAGCACTGCATGGAATTGACACCAACAGTGAACACTATGTGTCAGTACAGAATAGTTTGCAGTACAGAATAGTTCGCAGTACGCAATAGTTTGCAGTACAGAATAGTTCGCAGTACGCAATAGTTTGCAGTACGCAATATTTTGCAGTACGCAATATTTTGCAAGCATAAAACAATATAATTTGTCCCGGTGGTCGGACGTTAAATGACTGCTGGCTATTGAGTGAAAGGTCTCCGTTCAAAACTCAAGGTCTGCAGACTTTGACTTCTGCCTACATCTCTCTAGTCGAACATATGACATACTTCGGAACCCCGGTCGACCTCGCCGGACGGTCAAGCAGGTAGAGCGCATCATGTTCGAAATCTTACGGGCATAAGTGCCTCTGGCTACGTTCAAGCCGTATGGCGCGTTCCCGTTATCGCCCCTAACGGCGTAGGATTTTCTCTTTTATTTCATTTTCTTTTCATTTTCTTTTTTTCAACACAATATAATATCTTACCTCTGGGGTGCCGCCTCAGGAGGCTTCTCTCATGATCATTGAAAGGCATAGACTTTTCTTGTTCTTCTCAATACAGTACTTATCAGCCCGACGCCAATCAGGTATTGCACACCAATGGTCATGGGATGGCTAATATGCCCCTTGAAGGATACCTAGGCAGTATAAGCTATAGGTCAAGACATGAGTTATTTGCAGTGAAGTAGCCATGCACAACACAGAGCCATTTAATACTCATACAGGGCTTGCTGAGCATGCAGCAAAGGAGACAACTGTTGCAGCAAGTGTTATATACCTGAAGCAGGGGTGTGATCTGCAAAAGCAACTGTAGATGCATGTGATCCATGCACCTCAGCACCAGACAAGAACAAGAAGCTACACGCACAGAAGCCATGATTCTGCTCTTGATGTTTGCAATCCTGACCCTCTGCTCAGTATGGACTCCAGCCTGTGCTGACATTCTTGGGTGAAACGCAATGGCATGATGCTGCCATGGCTCACACCACTTGCAGGAAAACAGAAGGGCTGTGTCGATTGCACCTGTAACGCAAACATGCAATCTGCAGGCAAGTTGGGCCAGCAGCACATAGAACACAGATGTCAAGGCCAACACAACAGCATGACACATCTATAAAAATGAACCATCACAATCAGACTTCAACCACTTGGTCTTGCCATCACACTTCAGATGTATCAGCAATACTGCCTTATGATGTCAAAAACCTGGCTGAAGCAAACTTGCTGTACAACCTTTCTGCAGATACAACAGCATTCTGCCGTGTGCAGGGGCTTCCTGTTGCAGTTGCCTCGATCAGCATCACATCGCCACGTTTTCTGCTGTGTATCACCTAACGACGAAAGACACAGCAGGAGCCAAAGCATGAGACAGACTCAGCTCCGATTTCTGTTCTGTGACTTCAAACTGCATGCACAGTGTTCCACCAGCACATCACACTGGCAGCAACAATGCTGTTCTGTGAACAGTTGCCTGACTCTGCATGCTCAGCTCTGAAGCTCATGCCACAAACCTCTGCATTGGTCCAGCTGATAAATGCTTTCTGCTGCTCCAGAGCAAGCTCACCGCAGTCAGCAGTGGACGCCTGCCAGTATGGATACACGTTACCTGACTCCTTGCAAGCTGCATGCGCACACAGTGTATTGTGCGAAAATTTTCAAGTGCTCATGCAGCTTCTGAGTCAGCCTCTGAGACATTGCCATGATGTCACAGCTGTCATAGCAAAAGCAACCACAAATGCATGGCAAGGCAGCAGCACAATATAATGAAATGGCAGGTGGTAAAGCATGGTCAGCAACAGATACCATCTTGCTAGTGAGGCAAGCAGCAAGGCTGCAGTGAAAGAACAAACGATGCAGGTTGCAGAAGCATTGTCAGGAGCACACATCAACCAGTAACTGCAGGTCAACAGCCACTAGCATCCAGCATGGACAAGCACAAAGCCTACCCAAAAGCTGCGCAAGCGTCGGCAGTTGCAGTCAACAATAAGACTGACAACTATTGAGAAGAAGACGAAGAGACTTCGATGTTCCAGTACCAATGTCACAATGCATGATGCTTGGGGGTTCCTCCAGCCTCTGCAGAGCTGGTTCAGCAGGTATTGATAGAAGCCGTCTGTGATCATACAGTGTCACCTAACAAACATTATACACTGCTGCTGCAGCTTTGGTCGCAGATTTCATACTGACGGACTTCTTTTTGTTGTCCTCTGGAAGGGACTGCATGCATGTGCAAGAGTGTATGTGAACATTCAATTGATGACACATATGTTTTTCAGACTCATGACTGATCGAAAAATAGACTGTGTGTATTTAAGTTGTCAAGTTACACTCTCGGTTAAGCACTACCTGTTCCCTACCACTTCAATTTCTGCATTGACGACTGCTCCATAAAGCCTACACGTTCCCTGTTGCGTTCTCTTGGTCGCGACCAAATCGGTCGTGATCGCTCACATCGCATTCCTACGCAGGTGTTCCTAGGGGGTTTCGGGAGTAGTTGGCAATCCCTACACGATCGCTAGTGGATTCCTGCTGCTTTCTGTCGTTCCCAGTCGCAAGCCTTGACGCGCAGAACGTGGACTCAGGCCGAGCTGTGAAGCCTGTCTGTGCCGTGCTGAGTTTGCATATGATGTCAGCTGAGTCCGGATGCTAGATCTGAGCTGAGCGCTGCCGGCCACGAGTCATTAGACACAAGCAAATGTCCGTACGGACGCGTGGTGTGATGATTCGTTATACCTGAAAAAGCAAGGACACGAGCGGCCTTCAGCACGAGCAGCAACTCCAGAGCGAGGATTAGGTCATGCAGTCCGTCCAGGCACAGGCACAGGAAAGTGAAAGGGCATACAGGAACTCGTGACCAGCTCTGTCTGTAAGAGGGGATGCCGTCTGTAGCTCGTCTGGGTGTCTGTGGTTTCTGATGTATGAGGCCGTTCATGAGTGCTTATCCTGCGTAAGCTGGCAGCGAAAGGCTCAACAACGACAGGGCGCCCCGGAATAGCCCCAGGGCGCAATGCAGAGAATGGCAGCATCCAAGCAGCGTAATTGCATCATGTGAGCAGGCTGTGACACAAGGGCATGCAGCAAGCATCTGCCCAGACATGCGTCACGAGCACATGCCTGGGTCCTCACACAGTATTACAGTGTGTCACGTACATGCGCCTATGTCCAGTAGTCAGTCATTGCCATATTATCCATACCCCTGCCATACAAAGCTGAAAGGAAACAAGCCAGAAATTAAGTCCAGAGCGTAGTCTGTTATAATGATGTGCATAACCCACAAATAAATGTATGCCATCAAAGGATCCCGAAAAGCATCATGTCACACCAAAACACAAATTTGTGGGTTTAAAGTATATCATCACACATGTTCACGTCACAAAAAAACCAGCACCAAAAAATAGAACACACAGCCAAGTACATGCAACCAAGACAAATCACCCTCCCACAGACACCGCCAAGGAGCAGCCACACCAAGCACCAAGCATCCTGCGAAGGATACCCCCCTAGCCGGGGAGGAGCCGGCAAGCCGATGTGTGCCCATCTCACAAAACATTTAGTGTTTTATTCAGGTAAATGCCAGATGTGACAGCCCCAAGGAAGCATCTGCATGGATGTGGGGAAAGGCAGCAGCCAAAGCACATATACAAAGCAAAGTGCGTCAGTCATAGTCGTAGTCACTTATAGTAAGTTATAGCATATCAAGCTGTATGAGCATGGCGATACAAGTAGTGTACATGAAGTGTGGTGTCACAGCCATCTGTCTCAGCCCATCAGCCTGTGTACTGCTGTAAAGATTTGAGTAATCAGCCTGTCTGCCTGGATGCTGTAAGATTCTGGGTGCTGCCAGCATAGAAAATACGTCCTTGTCAACAGCTCATGTATGGGGTAGCCTTTGCTAGATAGTGTCATGATGACATCTGCCATGCTGGTGACGAAGTTGTCCTTTGACAGAATGATGGAGAGGAATCTGTGACACTGGCTAGTTATGATGTTGAATTTGGCTGTCTCTGATATGTCTGAGGACATGTGTGGGTATTTGATGATGAAGCGGGACGACAGGGGTTCATGACGGCGCTTGTCGTACAACACTGTCGTGAGGCGGCTCCTCTGGCCGAGGGCCTGATGCTGATGTCCATGAACGGAACTTCAGTACCTGAATGTGCACATTTCAACAGTAGCGTGTCCGGATAAATACCATGCAAATCATGATAGAACAAAGTCTAATTAGTCTACAACAGAAATTTCAAATACGGGTTATTGATGCTTAATGAGTCATCAATGTAGCGGCCAGTCATGAGGAAGCTGAACAGGATTTGTTTAGCCTGTGTTTGTTTAGCCCGAGGGTTCATTGCGTCGTTTGCCAGGTTGGCAAGATTTTCCAGAAAGGCTAGCTCATACATGGCTAAGTAGAAGTTTGCCAGCAAGGAGGCACAGTTTGTGCCCATGGGAGGCCTATGACCTGTTGCAACAGCTGGTCCCCAAATTGCACATACATGTTGTCCAGCAAGTGCCTAAGGAACTCAGCTATTGTGTCGAGGTCATAGATGAAGAATTTGCCAGCATAACCGGTCCCATGACGATCACAATCACGTGCAGGCATCTGTGCTGCTGTGAGCCAGACTGCAGGCGCCTCGTCCCACACCTTGATGCATGTTGTGGGTGGCTGGCAAATACCTTACCAATTAGCTGCATGATTTTCGCATGCATATCACCAGATGGAATGTTGGTGTACAAGCGCTCAAAGTCGTATGTGTACAGTCTAGGGAGTGAAGCTGAATGTGACGCATAGATGGCATTCCATGCATTAATCAAAGGAATGGCAGCCGCCGTATTCCTCAGAATCCAGCTATGTTGGGTCCACTTAGCATCAATGCCCACAGACTGAAATACAGCAGCAAACAAAGAATCCACCCCTGGTAGCACTTGGGTGAGCAACTTGCTAATCATGAGGGAAACAGAGCGCATGGAGCTGGTATTAGAGCTAGAAATGAAACGCATACCTGGAGGGTCTTTGTGCATCTTGCATGTGCCAACATAATGTGGCATGGCCTGGCAAGTCATGTCAACTGGGATGCCGTAATGTCTGCAAAATCCATTATGTGCATGCAATAAATCAGAATGTGACAAAGTAGCAGGCTGGTATGTGGCCCCTGTCTCAAGGTCTGTCAGCAACCTGTCTACATACAACTTAGGGCACATGAACATCAAAGTAGTCTCAGCCTTATCCATGGAGGTGCACACCACCCCACGGCCCTTGAAGCTGCATAGCCACTTCATCATCATGTGTGCAAGGCAGAGCACCAGGGGGATGAAGTGAGGTGCCATCAGGTATATCATCCAAAGCATGAGAGAGTTGAGACATTACCTCCTCTACCCATGCCTGCATAGAGTTATGCATACAAATACGGCCCTCAGCAGAGCGCGCAAACCCCTCAATAGCAGGTCTGAGCATGGCAAGAATACAGCGGCGCGTGTCCTGGTCTATAACTGGAGATGAGTCACTGACAATAGGCCGGTATTTGCTGCCCAAGCGACAGACATGCTGCAAATTACAATTAGGCAGAATGTCAGGAAGTGCGATAACTGGGGTGAGCATTGAACATGGTAGCAGAATAGCTTTGTATTGTGTTGTGAAAGTGACATGTCTGTACAGTAGAGTTCCCACGTTAGTATGTTGCTGCCTTGCAGTATTAATATTGGCATTCCTGTCTTCCTGTCTTGAACTCAACTGTCACATTGAAGCCTGACTATGCTGCCCAAGGCGTCTGCCGCGCCGTTCAGAGTAGTAAAAATCAACAAGCATGACATTTTGAACTTTGGCTTGGTCTAGCATTATCATGAAAGCATCTTTGCTGCGACACATGGCTTTTCGCGACCTGTTCACTTTTTATGTACCACAATCACTGGAATCCGGGATAACAGTAGAGCTGAATACCGGAATCAGGAATTGCAGTGGTCTCCACTGGAATCCGGAATTCACGTACTGAGTTTACCGGAATTCGGAATATCTGTAGGGCCTCACCTAAATTCCGGATTCTGGTGAAAAGGGTACTGGAATTCCGGATTTCAGGGAATCCCGAAGTTCCGTGTAACACTGCTCTCAACGCGAATCCCCAAACCCGGCACCTGTCCCCAAATCTTGCCTAAGGCCCACACAAAATTTGGCACGGCAGGCGCGACCATTTATGGTCGTACTTCTACTCGTTTTCACCTTCTCTTGGCATGGCTGAACCGACTGCAGTGCGCTTAGCGTAGATGCCCTTCGTCTGTTGGGTCTGATCGCATAATCGGGCGAGGCAGTTTGCTCCACGTCCATGTCTTTGGCTGTTGTGTCGGGACCAAGGCCCCCTGGTCCGTCGTCAGAGCTGGTCCGGTCATCTGTGAGGTTAGGCGATCTATCAGTTAATTTTTCCGTTCTTGCATCGTGCTGGTCTCGTCTGTAGGGCTGACTCTTGTTGCTCTTTCTGCTGCTGCTGCGTGCTGGACTCAGCAGTGAGTGATCCCGTAGCATAGCTAGCGCTCTGCGCTCGATGTCGTTTATCTCTCTGGAGTCCAGGTGGTCGGTGTTTCTGCTATGTAGTTCAAGACACGATTTCTGACGACGGTTCTGTTTTCTATGCTCAGGGGTCGACGATGTTTTGGAAGCTTGCCCCATGTATGTCGTCGTTCGCCTGGTGGTACTGGTTGAGCAGCTTGGTCAGCTGGTCGAGTGCCATCTTGTGCTGGTTGGCAATCATTCTGCCAAACTTGAGGGCCAGCTCCGAGGTACTGAGCAGTATGACCTTTTGTCTGTTTGGCAAGCACAGTTCGGCAAAATTGTCTGTTATTTCTAGTAGCTTATGATAGACTTGAGGGGGTATCACTTGCTCTAGGCCTAGATAGCAGGGATCATATCTTGCTTTTGCCAAGGTGCTGCTCAGTGGATTGCCCCGCAAGTCTTGGTGTCCTGCTGGCACTGTGAGCTCAAGGCTTGATGTTTGCAGGACTGTCAGCTGTCGTGCGAGGTGGTAATGCGATGTCTGTCTTAAATACCTTGCACTGGGTCCTTGTTTGAGTGATTCACCACTAATTTCATTCTGCAACAGGAGCATTGGGCGGGTGACAAACCCCAGGGGGCCTTTGTCATTGAGAGCTTTTGTCAGGTAAGTACATGTCAGTTTGGCATACATCACACTCATTGAGGTTAGGCCCAGACCTGCACGCCCCCTATCTTGGTGGATCATTGCAGATGGCGTTGACCTGGGTAGCTTGTATATTCTTTTGCAGATGTTTAGCTTGATGGCATCGCACTTGCTGACATCTGACAGTGTCATGAGACCCAGAGGCATTGAGTATGCCATGCAGCTGCCAATCACTGTGTCAAGTGCTTGAGCTTTCTGTTTGGGTGACAGGGGACACGTGAGCTGCCTCTCACCTTTCCGCCTAGCTTCCTTCAGAAATCTGTCAAGATGTGGTGCCCAATTGAATGTTGGGGTGATGTCTTCTCCAAGATACCTGTAAGGCTCAGTGTGGGGGTGCAGGAACGGGATAGGTGTGCTATCTCTTTCAAAATAACACACCAGCCTCTGCTGGAGCATCTTCATCATTTTGCTTGAAAGCACCTTGTCACTGCCATTTCTGTGGGCTTGGCCCCACAGTATTCCTGTCGCAGCACACTTCTTACCGTTCACAGCCATGCCCGACTAGTTTACAAAAGCTTCAATCTTCTCTGCTTGTCTTGCAAGGTCAGATGCTGATAGAGCTGACTGCATATGCAGATGTGCTTGTGGTATGGTCCGACCATGCTGACGGTCAGCATGTAGGCTCTTGCTCAGGCAACCATATTTATAGCCTCTGCCTCCTAATTGCAAGCACCTCAACAGAGGCTCAATGAAAATTTAAGAAGAGGAGCGGGGACAAGGTGTCTCCTTGTATTGTGGCTGCTGTCTTACGGACCTTTGTGCACAGTTGTTCATACTCCTGCCAGTTTTATTTGTCATTTTGTATGGGCGGTTGTGGGAAGCTGGTCTGATGCTGTTTGGGGATCCTGTTATGTACAAGGTCACGTATTTTATTGCACGCTTCTTCGCCTTCAGGTTTGGCATCTCTGTGATGTATGGGCACTTTGTGGAGGCCCTTTCTTAATTTGCTTAATCCCTCAAGTTTGTGGCTAGCACATCTTGCCCTTAGTCTGATGCCACCAGCAGGACCCCCTGTTGAGAATTTACAGATACGTCAGGCTATGGGCAATCCTGCAACAGGTCTTGCCCTGTTGCAGGATTGCTTGTAGAAGGCAGTCAAAGTGCTGTACAGCATTTGCCCCTATGCTCACAGATTTGGGTGTCTCTTTCAAAGTCTCACCCTGACTCAGTGACTCCTTGATTGTTTATGCCAGTTCTAAGGTACTGTCTAGCTCATATAATAGATTGGCTGTTGATGCCCCAGCCTCTTGGTCAAAAGACTCTTTGAATTCTTTCAGGTCTTGCTGTGGGACTGGTGTTTTTAGTCTGGGCTCTCGAGGCAGTGGACTTGGGTCAGGACCTGGCTTCAAGAAGTTCATACAAGTAAGTGGCAGTTTGGCCAGGACTGATGCATGGTCTGCATCACCTGATGTGTTCAAATTCTCTGTGGAAGGCAACACTTCAGTGCACATGGATTCAGATATGAATATGTCATCGATTCTGCTGTCTTGGCTGCTGTCCGTTCTATGGCAAAAAGTGTAGCCTGTGTGGTCTGTCAGATTCTGTTGTGTGTGAAGACATAGAGCCTTGACAAAGTTTTGATGCCTGATGTCCTTCCCGTCAAGCTTGGCCCTTTGCACGTTTCCTGTAAATAATCTTTGGCATGTCATTGTTTGGCAGGTACACTCCCCAAATGGTCAGGCAATCACTTCCTGGAGGTTTAATCTTAAGCGTTTTAAGGTGTGCTTTGGCTGCAGGATGGTTGTGGCTGATTGTCTCGATTGATTTTTGAGTGGTGAAAGAGTTATGGACCGCCACTGTGACACCTCCTGAGCCAGTCCTACAGTGGCCACTGATGTGGCCCTTTCCACAGCTGTGGTATAGCTTGTACTTTGGCAGGTACGGTTCAACAAAAACCCTGTCTTGTTTTATGTCAGTCAGCTCGGTTTCTGTCATCACAATGACCCATGGCTTTTTCTGGTCTGCAATCTCCCTTAGTTCATCTGGAATTGTCGCAGATCCCATCATGTTCCATGTCAATATTGTCATGTGGTCACAGTAGGGGGTGTACACTCCTGCTGTCTTCTTCTTCTTCTCCTGGCCTGGTGGCTTTTTGCTGGGAGTCACCACGTACCTCGTCATGCTTTCTGCAGTGCTGTTGGCAGCACTGTATATGTGTTTGTCCGAAGCTGCACTTGCCTGCTCCCTCTTCAGTACCCTGCAAAGGTCTGAGTGACTGTGTAAGTCATTCTCATTTTGCTTCAGGTTTGCTGCTTCTCCTGAGCTTGGTGTGTGCGTCTTGTGGGCTCTCGGCTGGTTGTGCTCATTGTGTGCCGTTCCAGGTACTGGCTGCTCCTTTGGTGCACTCTTTTTTTGTGCTGCAGCCAGACATGCCTCTTTGCTACCTGGCCTGTGTGCTTGTGTGCTCCCATCAAGGGGGCGTTTCTTATTATGTCCCAATTTGCTTTTTTCATCATGTCCACGCTGCGTCGTTTCGACATTACTTTTGTGCTGCTGCTCATGTGCATCAGGCTGGCTGTTCAGACCTTGCTGCTGCCAAACTTTCATCCATTTCTTTGCTGTGCACTTGCATTTTGACTCTTGGTGTTGACTGCTCCTTTTGTTGTGTGAGGTGGATGACCTCTTTCGTATAGCTTTTCTGCAACGGAGTTTGGCAGCTACTGTTTGTTTGCTTGGTATGTTACCCCTGCTTCCACTTTCATTCTTTGCACCTTTATGCATGCACGCTTTGTATGTCTCATACAGGTCTTGCTTATCCCTGTGGTTTGCCATCCTAGATGCACGTATTTCTCGTGACTTGTATGGGTCTGTCATGCCGTCTTCTCCTGCTGTGCCTGCTATTTGCATGACAACGTGGTAGTGCTGCCTAAAATCTTGACCTTCAGGGATCATGTCGACGTCTTGTTGCAGCCAGTCAGCAAATGCCTCTGTTGCTTCTGTCTGGCTCCAGTATTGCATCCACTTCTCCTGTATATATATTGCCCAGACTCCACATTTCCAGCTGTCTCCTCTAGCCTGTAGCCTTTTGGTCCACTCTGTGAACGTCCCTGTGCCAGATTTATCTCTTGTAAAGAAGCTTTGAATGCTTGTTCTCACTGAATGCAGGAAGCCTGTACCAAAGGGATCTATGAAGTCTGCATGTTTCCTCTTTGCATTGATTAGCATCACTCTCCAGTGAGTGTTGTCCCTAAATACAATGGCAGGGCTTGGGCCATCTGGACAGAGAGTGTCCCTCATGGCCTGAGAGATATCAGTGCTGTACTCTAGTGGCCTGTTGTCACCTGCTTGTTTCACCTTGTGCAGCAGCTCTTGCACAGAGGGCACAGAGTGTGTGACACCTCCCATGTTCTGGTGCTTAGCGTTAGGGTATCGCATGTGTAGCATATATAGCACACATTTCAGGATGTGAGTATTGCTCGGCCATTCATGGCCATTGCCTGAAAACGGTGTATACAGATCATTGTTTGGGCCAAGGTCTGGCTTCCCATTGGGGATGGCTGGCTCTTCACCACCACCCCCGTAGGTGTGCCTTGGGACAGTTTTTCCCTCTTGCGCTGTGTTGAGATATGTTATTCCTGAGTAGTTGATTCCACGTATCTCAAAGCATGACTGCAGCAGTTGGGTGCATCAATGCAAAAGACTTTGGTAGGAACAGCACATGATGTCACTTGTGCATCATGCGTTCCATGAAGACAGGGTTGTGTAGCAACACGAGCTTCCACATTTGCAGACTTCCTCTGTTTTGTTCTGTTATTGCATCTAATCAAAGCAGCTGCCGATCTGCGATGATGTGCTGCTCTGCCCGTATGATCTTGAGTATCTCTACGTTGTTTAGTGTTGTGTTATGTTGGCAGGCAGCCATAGCTGGTAGCGCCTCTTGGACTGACGTTCGAGTAGGTGATCACGGATGTAGTGCAGGGCATCTGTGTGTAGGAGCAGTCTGGAAAGACCGTTGGGGTAGGTGAGAGCGTCCACAGAACCAGAAGAGCAGCTGCACACAACATACGTTTCTTCCTGTTCTTATGCGTGTGGTAGTGTCTGTCCCGTTCGGAGTCGGTTTCGCTCAGTTCAGGCTGATCTGTTGTTTGTGCATTTTGGAAACAAGGGTTGTTGTGCCTGGGCGACAGTCCTACAGGATCCTGTCGTTGACCAGGCCCCTTGTGATGTTGTTGCTTCCTTATTTGGTTGCTTCCGTTCTGTCGAAGCTTGCGCTTGTCGACGTTCGTCAATTGACCCTTCCTGCCAATGCCCAAAGCTGTGCGGCCAGGTCGTTCTACACGCAGGCTTGACAAGCAGAAGCAGCGATAGTGTGTATAGTATCGTTATGAAGACATCTTTCAAACAACGGCCTTCGAAGATCCTACAGCTGACTTCTGGACAAAGTGAAGGACAATTTAGAATGGAGCTTACATAGTGCTGTATATCAGACCTTGATACAACGTCCCAGGTAGCCTATGCAGGCATTGATCAGCCTTAGGGGAGAAAAGTATTGCCGTAGTATACCTGTAGGGGATGGTATCATGGAAAGGCCAGGCCAGCAGTCACAAATTTGCTTGTGGCTGCTGGTGTGAGATGGGCCCAGCCTGTGGCGGTGCTACTTGACACAGGTGTAAGTTGGGACTGTCGTTAGCAATTGGACTATGCCCATAGCTACGGGCTGCCGCTCAGGCTCCCATTATGTTCGTTGAAAAGCGTAATCTTTTCTTTTCTTTAGCAATTGGAGTGCCTTTTCGCGGTCTCTGGCGGGGCCCAGGGCTGTGAAAGTTGTTTGTAATGCACGTGCTATCTACGGCAGAGTGAAGCTGATCTGCCTGTAATGCAATATGCAACAGGGCCACAACTCCGGCGGGCCTGTCACAAGCACAAGACCAACTTCCTCGCTGCTAGAGAGCATGGTCAAAATCTGCATCCACATATGGGCATTGCTGTACATTGTACCCGGATGCTGCGCTTGCTTGCTACTCCAAACTGTGAGCAGCAGCTTTTCAAAATGAGCGAAGATTTTTACCACGTGAAGCCATTTTAATGAATACACAGGACTGCGCAAAGCAGTCGATGGAGATTAGATCTGATACAAGGGCCTCAGATCCCCTGGGCACAACATTAGGTGTTCCCATAGATAAAAGGAGATCAAGCTGGTGCTTCAAGTAGCGCATAAAGGTTCCCCGTGCTCCAAAGTCTCCTTCACTGTAAGCAGGCTCGTAATTGCAGTGAATGTCTTCAACAACATAAAAGCCTCCTGGCTTTATCAAAGGCCAAAGAAGCTCTAAACTGAGAATCATTTGGTTCGCAAAGTGCCCTCCATCGTCGACGATCATGTCAAATTGCGCGCCAGCCTTGACAATTTTAGTCAGAACTGCAGGGTCAGCCTGGTCTCCCGTATATAATGTCCCACCCGCGTCTGACTCAATGCTTACTTTCCATTTTGCAGCACACGGCTTGTCGTACTCCAAAAAAGAGATGGATGCCTTTGGGACATACTCTTTCCAGACCTGCACTATCAACAGTGTCATTCAAGTCGGCTTTACGATTTACCTAAGTAAATCGTAAGCGGACCATTCAGCACGTTTCTCAATTATTCAGTCAGACGTCACAGGGCGCCTCAGTACAAGGCACTGGTACCAGTGGTTGTCGAATGCAAAATAAGTATCGCACCAAAAAGGATTTTCCTGGACCGTACTCCATATTTCACCCGAGCCCAATCTCAAGCAGCAGTAGTTCGTCGTGCCGACGTGGTCCAAGATACTTATCGTACAGGAAGTGGTACGCGTGTGAAATAGCTGTGACGTCTCTGTATGCAGCAGCACTTGTTTTATCTGTGCCATGCTTGTTTCCGATCGATGCAAACGAAGAACCTTTCACGCTGAGTCTTGCTCTCGCGCTTTCACAGCTGACGAAGCAAATCAACGGCAGCAATACGAACAGTCTCATGGCTGGAAGAGCTTTCAGTTTCTCTACAGCTTGTACAAGCTTTCTCGACTTCGGCAAAATATTCGACACCATTTTTAGGGTTATGCTCTGAGGTGGGGGGGGGGGGTGCCAGAGCGCTCCCGGGGAAGCCTGTTCAGATCTCCAGATTCCCGCCCGTTGCTCCCGAGACACGTGCGGGCAGATACTGCAGTCATATAAAAAAGTGTAAAAAAGTATACTGCAGTCATATAAAAAGGTCATATAAAAAGGTCATATAAAAAGGTCATATAAAAAATTACAAAAAGAGTCAAATAAAAAGGTATACAAGAAGCCATATATTTGTCATGCCACGATCGTTGGCTTTGCCGACTGCCACTCCACAAATCAGCAGCCTTGTCAGCTCCCCAGCTCGGGCGCCATACTACTCGCGGGAACGAATTGCAGATCTTCACAGTGAGCGCCACGCCGGTCGATGGCAATTAAGCCTTGTACTGCTTAACTTTACGCAACAATAGCAAATTGATTACCACAGCAAACAGCATACTATGGCATACTGGTGTACGTGTGTGCTTCCTGAAGGACTCGTACATATGTGCGTGAAAAGTTTTTGATGCCCTGATAAGAAACATCTCAGCTTGGGCTACTGTAAGGTTTCTCGCAACTGCAATGCACGATACGATTTAGGAGGCAAACGTGTCTCAGTATGTTGCATGTTCAGCGCTAGACGAATCATTGTAACAGGCCTGGGAACATCTGTGATGTTAATCTGGTTTTACATGCATCCTGCACAAACAACTGAAGTACTGGAGCAAAGGTGCAAATATGTCAATCCTGCATACTTTCAACTGGTCCACAAAGCCACAATCACTGCAGTAATGCCCACAATAACATCTAAACACAAGTGGTCTGAGAATGCTCATTCTGTCTAGCAGGTGAGCTGCACACAGCCCAGATTCTATGATGCTGACTTTCATGCTTGGAATATGGAGTAGAGCATCTCCAACATCTAGACAGGAGACAATGATACGAGGCTAGAGATTACAGGCACCAAGCTTAGCACATGCATGCAGGTTTGCCGTGCACTTGACTACACATGTGAATGTTCATTGCTGCTGCCATTTGCCTTACAACGCATGAGCCTAAAACATGCTTCCCAAAATGCTGCTGCCACCACTGCTGCCACCCCCCATGCCGCCAACCCTGCATACAAAATTCATCAAATAGGGTGACCAGCAACATCTTGGCAGCATTACATGGTTGTACCAGCAGAAGCAACTGAAACAGCTGATTCTGCAAATGGAAGTTACAATGTACATTGCAATCTCCAGCCATGCAACAGTCCAGACCTAAATTTATGACCCAAGCTGTATATAATAATTGTGTGCTCAAGAGAGTACTGGCTGCAGAAGACAACAAACAGGATGACCTGGACAATGTTTTGTTCGATCATCCACTGGTAAGGCTGCAAAATACAGCAGCGCATCAGAGACTGTGCTTAGGAGCTCTCAAGTGCCACTTGCCATTCGGCTGCTCTGCTTCAGGGTTGGTTGGACCAGCATTGGCAGAGTTGGAGACTGGGACCCTGCAGCACAGCTAGGCAACCCCATGCACAGCATGCAGATCAGAGACATGATCAAAGGCTACTACAATCAAGCAGCTGAACTAGGCTATTAGAAAAGAGGAGCATTGCCCCTTGAAGAAGCGGAAATGCTGCAATTGTTGGAGCGCATGTGCTCTGACTTAACCTCAGCACACCTCAGGAGCAGTTACCGCTCATCAGTCATGGGCTGGTCTGCAGCCTGCTGTGGCAGTCCTGCTTTAGAGCATTCAATGCAGGAGGGGTCAGGCTGGACAATATAGTCCTGCCCACAGGAGGCTGCGCACTCCCCTACCTGCTGCCCAAGCTAGGCATGAAAGCAGGAGCCAAGCTGCATGTGAAACCTGACCATGCTAAAACCAAGAAAGGGGATATTGCCAGGGCACCCTCACCTGCGATGCCCTATGCTTTATATCCTGGCTGAGGCCTGCAGTTGCCCTGTATGCTACTGCTGGCCAACCCATTACCAACTTCCTCACCAGGCCCCTAGACAAGGGCACAAAGGTGTATGCAGAGAAAGGCACAACCAGTAACGCTATCTGGGCCAGGCTGACCAAATACCTGCAAGCCTTCGGCATGTACACTGGCCAGAATTTTCACAGTACCAGAAGGGGCAGTATGATCCACCAGAAAGACCAGATGCAAGCCACAGTTCTCACAGGTGGCCCAAGCTGCCATGTGCTCAGAAAAATTTGCTGAGTACTACACAGATGTACACTGGCCCACTAGGCGCAAGCCACTGCCTGCCTGAGCTGTTGCATGCCAGCTGAAGTATGCATAGTGTGTGATAGCCAATAAGCAGACCATGCAATAGTCTCTGTGCAAATATGCCATGCTTGCATTACACATTTGAAAAACTCGCTCTGTAGGCAATTAAAGGGGGCTTGTGCTCCCTCATGTTCTTGGGTGCCATAGACCCAATAGTGTAGACTCGGTTGCGATAAGGGACTTCATACTTGGCCAGGCAGGGCAGTTGTAACAACAGAGTCTGCCAAAACCTACTGAATTTGGGCAACACCAAAATAGCATCTACCCTCTCCAACAACAGCTTGTTAATGACAGACGGCACTAGGTCAAAGGGAGGGAAAATCCAAAGCAATGGGGTGCCTCCTGCACGCAATGCATCCTCTGCCCATGGCTGATACATGGCATTGATTGCCACCACTTTTGGGCAACGGTAGTTGCTATAGAAAAGATCAACTTGATGCTGGCCTGCCTCATTGCCGGCAAAACAATCCAAAGTAGGGGTGCCCCAGGACAGCCCCCGGGCTAAAGGTAGTCTACATATTTGGTCAAGCACAAAACTGGCTAGGAAAATCTCAGAGGTACTTCCTGATTAGACAGCTCATCTGCATGCACTAGCTGCTCATGTGTAAATAAAATCTAGGGCCAACTGGGCAACAGCTGCAGTCAAGTAGAGTCGCTTGACCTCAGGGAACACTTTTATTGAACCTTTCATGCGCAACAGTCCTTGAATAGCAGGGGCACAGTCTCCTGTGTAAACAAACACCTTACCCACCAGCTGGGCAGCAGGCAAGCTATTGATGACAGTCTCTAAAGCCAACCTAACATTCTTGGTTTCATGCAGCACTGATGACAATTTGTTTGCATTCGTTTGGGCTATTTCAAACTGGTCAAAAGAAATGATCGTGTTATTGGCCAGCTCTGCATTTGGGGTGAAAGCAGCATACCCTATGCTAAAAGCATCACCAACCACATGAATGTACTCCAAACTGTGCAGCCAGCTTCTGCCATTAACATCATTAATATTGTGCAACCAATACAACAAATCTGGCTTGGCAATGCGCGAGTCAGCAACTCCAACGTCCCCCGCTGTTCCCAGACATGGCTCTGTACAGCAGCCTAGTGTATAGAAGGGCCACGTATACTGCTGGGGCAATAGCCATAAACCCCTAAGCAATGCTAGCCAGCTGTCGCCTTGTCGCAGATGTGGATTGCAGAGAGGCATGTATCAACTCCTTGATGTAGTCCACCTTGTCTTGTGGCACCTTCAGCCGACATGTAGCACTGTCCACCAGCAGTCCCAGAAACCTGCCTTGCTGCGTGGGCACAAGCTGACATTTGTCCCAAGACAAAAAGAAACCCAGTGCTGTCAGCAGCAGCACCAGGGTCTTAGCCATGAAGAAACAGCGCCCTTTACTAGCAGCTGCAAACAGTCCATCATTTAAATAGGAAGACAGACACTGCCTTAATTGGCGCAAAGGCGTGCAGACCTCTTCCATGAGGGTTGTGAAATTCCCAGGAGCAGAGGCTTCACCAAAAGGCATATGCGTATACGCAAATACTTGTCCTTCAAACTTAATGCCTATCCTCCAATGGTCAGGATGTATGGGGACATGGTGGTAACCACTCTTCAAGTCAGTCAAAACAAACCAATGATCTTGCTGCAAGTACTGGGTCACATCAGCAAGACGTTCATACTTCAGCTTCCAACAGTGCAAGTAAAGATTCAAGTATTTACAATCCAGTATGAGTCTCAGCTTGCCTTTACGGTTAGCCACTACCCCCAGTCCACTGATCAGCATTGGAGGGGCTTTGCCTGCCCAAGGCCTCATTGCCCCTGTCTGCATGAGCTTCCGTATGGTCTCCCTGACAAAATCACTGTGTTGCATGCATGAGACTCGGTTAGCAAATTGAACTTGGGATGGCTGAGACTTGGCATGCACTGCCACAAATGCAAACTTCAGCCCATGCTCAATCCAAGACCAAACTTGCTTGGATTGCGCAGTATGTCCAAAACAGAGGAAAAACTGTTGCCATGCTGGTAAATGATCTCTAATTTTACCAGCTTCAAATTATCAGGATGCAGCAGAATGTTTTCCATCCGACAATGGAACTGGGCATTGTCATACATTTCACTTGCATTGGCACTAGGCAGCTGTCTAAGCCTGCCGACTGCAGAGTCTAACAGATCCAGCTTCTGTTGTCAGATGCCTGCATTTCTGCCATGTGTTACAACTCGGATGTCTTGCCCCAAGTATTTGCCTTGTACTACAGCTTTCCCCACTGGCAACAGCTCTTGCTGATCCAGCTCAGCTAGAAGATCTTCACCGTCGTGTCTTTCCAATACGTCAGCTTCCCCCTGGCATAGCATGACTGGTGTAGCTGCTGTGTCAGTTCATTGAGGTTTGTTCCTTCCACCATGCAGCACCTGACAGCTTGGGCTGGTGTGTATGCCTCCACTCACAAGCAACTCCTCTGTTGCAGCTGTTGGGATCTGCACTCTCTGTCATACACACAGCAACAGTCAAAACTCTCTTCTGACTGTCTTAGTTGTATTCACTGTCTGCCCATGCCCTCTGACAGGGGCGGAGGTATGTGCACCTGACCATGCCTAGGCCGTCAGCCTCAGCGCAGGACATTTCAACGACGCCAGCAGACGGAACGCTAGTCCTCGTCACTATGCCCGGCAATCTTTGTTGCACTTGTGTTCGAGCGGCAATTGAAAGGCAAAACCCGTGAAAGGGAATGAAAGGCAAACTCGAAGGGCAAAACTGGAAGGGCAAATGAAATGCAAAACTCGAAAGGCAGATGATAGACAAAACTCGAAAGGCAAAGTGAAAGGCGACACTCAAAAGGCAAAAGAGAAACATTGATGAACCAATCGAAAGGCACCTGCTACCAAGGCAACTCTTGCTAACAGTCAGGTGGCTACAGATGCCTTCATCACAACAGGCTGCTGATCACAGACAGAGTAGCTTGATCTGATTGACTAGCTCACCTGCAACCTTCAACAGTGCCCCGAGGTGGCTTAGCACCGACATGTGCCCTACTGTACTGTTGGTGCTGGGGCTGTTGCTGCTGCTGTGGTGCAGTGCGAGTGACCAGCTTGTTCATTAGCTCCCTGTGTTCAGCCGCCTTAGTTTGCTCCTCCTTTTTGTGCCTGATGGATTTGTACTCCTTGTCAGCTAGCTCAGTCAGCTCTGACTGCTTATCCACCAAACTGGCAAACAAATCTGCCAGCTGTACCTCAGACTCGCTGGAGTTCTCAATGCATGCCTTGACCAAATTTTGTATGACGGCGTCATGCTGAAGATTGAAGTGTTTTGACTCCAATAAGCCATATGCTAGCCCCAGAGATTGGCCACTGAATATGGTCAACTGCCTCATGATCAACACAGCTGCTTTGCCTGTGCACTGGTCATGTGACCATTCACTAGTGGTTTTTCTGGCTGCAGTTGACAGCTGCTGCCTTGCCCGAGAGTCAACTTCTTTGCCTTTGTTGTGCTTCTCATACAGAGCATCCAATGCCTGCACCCTGCCTTGAGCCCAATCTCTGAGCTCCCTTTCAAGCCTCAGAGATTTGCTCTGCAATCAACAACTTGTACTTCATCTCTACATTCATGCTTGCCATAGCCATATGGCATGCACAGCTACTCAGGCAGGCATGTTCTGGCTTCACTGCCCTTAGGCTCTCAGCCTAAGTGCTGCATGGGCTTAGCTATAGTCTGCTCCTTGAGCAATCAGCTATGCTACACATCAGCCACTACAAATCTAGCCTGCTCCGTGAGCTCTCGGCCTAGACAGCTGCATGAGTTTAGCTATAGGCTGCTCCTTGAGCAATTGGCCATGCTGTTCGTCAGCCATTGCAAAATCTAGCCTGCTCTCCATGCTCTTGGCCTAGACTGCTGCATTCTCAGGTATAGCCTGCTCCTTGAGCAATCGGCTATGCTGTTCATCAGCCTTACTATGTCACATACATCTCTTGCTGCATGAGTTTTACCATAGTCTGCTGCTTGAGCCTCTGACTAGATTGTTCATGAGCCTAGATATGCAAGCTCGACCTGTCTCAGAAAGTAAGCAGGAGTCAGGCCTACACAATTCACCATGCATGGCCCCTAGGCTGGGCAGTTTGTGAATTGTTATTCACCTGGCCAACTTTTGGTTTCTTCTTGGCAGACTTGCTTCTGCTTCTGTCAAGTCTGCTTCTGCTCCTGTCAAGAGTCTCCCCAGTGGAAGCCTTTGTGGACCTGCTTCTCTCAGGAGACGCCTTGCTGGGGAACTCCTTGCTGACCCTGGTCTCAGGAAAGCTAGGTTCTGGGCTGGGAGATGGACGTGGGGACGCAGGGATGGGGACCCAGTCGATGCGATCTGCTCCTTGGAGGCGCGCTTCTGCCTGGTTGACACGGATAACTGCGACATTGTCTGTCCCGTAGCGACGTAGAAAACTGATACAGAACGGCACGTCTGGCCCTGCGTCGTCGTTTGTGCATGGAACCACAAACAACTGACGCGCCTGAAACTGGTATGTCACCGTCTTTGTTGCTGGTGGCTCGCTGTCTCTGCGAATTTTGACAAACGCGTTCACCCAAAGAGGGTTCTCTTCGTCGTCTATAGGGCTGTCCAACATCAGGAGCGGCTCCCGCCTCATCCTTTACCAAGTTACGGTCCATCTGCACTGGTGCCGACGAGCCACACTATCACGTACGGACCCTCCAAAGTAGCCAAAATAACGCGGACAGCGCCAAAATGCACAGCCACAACCCTGTTACCAGGTACGCTACAAGTCAACACTACTGCAGCGCAACGACAACACGCTGTTCAGACTATACTGTCCATACAACTACTAACCCTTAACTATTTAGCAGTCATTGTCACATGTCATGATAGACTGTCACATGTTTTGCCCCAGATGATTTATGTGGTGGATTTCACGGCTGCAAGCTTGCCCATACGCTGCAAGATCTGTGTCACAAGATCTGTATCACGACAATCGCCTTCAGATGCAGCCACATCTCTACAATTGGATTTCAGCTGCTTGTTGCTACAGCCGAGAGTTGACCTTGGCAAAGATTTTGCCTCTCGCGCAAGCTTTCCTTTCACACTAAAGAAAGCATGTTCAGGCATCACGTCTCGAGAAAGAACTCGGTCTGCACTTCTGTCGCCCGCGACAGCACCCGGGCAAGCCGTGCACGCTCTTACATGAACTTGACAACATACTGGGCCGAGCTGTACCCGGTAGATAGCAGATGTTTACCGCTGTAGCTGGAGTGGGAATCTTAGATGGAAGACCAAGTTGTCTGCCCTGCTTGCAAATGTAGGTCATAGCATGGTACGTCTTCCTGTATTCTGTCAATTTTCTTCAGTACTGCACCATGACTTGTGAACTGCTACATGATCATGACCACATGGTGACTGGGTACGAAACGCGGTGATTTCGGTACTCGAACCGCAAGTTAATTCAGTATACACCTCGACTGCACAGGAGGCTCAGGAGCACAACAGAGATCTGATTACCGGTCCTAAGCTGACGCCTTTGCGCTGAGAAGTCAATTTTCGGCAAGCTTGCCTCACAGGTGTGTCTTTCCGTCTTGAACGGTCGCCGCTTTTGACTTGAACACAGAGACATGTATGTGTATACGACCGCCTCCCGTCAACGCTGTGCAGGTTCAAGCTTACTAATGCTCGGCGATCAGGATTTCAATCGGATAGCTTCTAACGCTGTTGTTCCTACAGAATCTCACTTCATCAGGCAAGCGCTATACAGTCCTGTGCATCTGCATTGCAGCGCTTAAGCGACACAAGCTTGCTCTATTGCATACTGTATCTGATGCAATATCTCTATCATCCAGGCATTTTACCAAGCTTTGCAAATTGGCAGGGTACAACGTCCACAGCGGTTACTGCAGCATTCAAGTGGTCACCCTCGTGAGAGGCAGCATGCTCCTGAGGTGTCATGATGACCTTTCTCCAGAACAAGTGACGCTGCCAGAGGACGCCCACTTCCTCAGGTGAAACTGCAATGGGACCCGCATGGTCTCAGGCAGGAAGCCCAGAGCATACACAGGCAGGCAGAACACCCAAAACGCAGAGAATATGTAGGTGCCATACTCCATGCTGCAGGCAGTAACAAAAATAGTGTTAGTGCAGATGTGCCAGGTTGGCACTCGCAGTGATGACACAAGCAGCCGAAGCAGAGGCAGCACAGCGATGTCACTACTATGAACCAACGGTGAGACGATCACTCATGTATACAACATTGCAAGCAAGCCTCGTCTCGCCAGCCGGACGTCAAATGGCTTAGAGCATCCGCCTGTCAAACAGAGGTCGTGCCAGACCTGGCAGATTTGTTCGTCTGTTCACCAGCCGTTTTCGGCTTCCTCAGTTTCCTCAGTGACGTATGAACCACCCAGCCTATGTTATACCGTACGTGTAAAAATTGATCCCGCACTCCCAAAAAGCGAATTATTAAACGCCACCGCGCACCCTATCACGCGGATCTAGGGCTAATTTCCAACCCACCGCGCAGCTGCAACATTAAATGCTCAAAAACACGTCTATACTTCTTTGCTGTTGATATGGGCACGAAGAAACAATTCCTTGCAATTCCTATGGCATCTCACTGCTGAGTAGATGTTGCAGGGCTGCGAACTGCTACAGATACGCTGAAATGAACGCAACGGGCAGGCTTAGGCACAGCAAATTAAGGGGGTACATTTAGTGGGCTTATAATTCGGATTACCGCAGTGCAGAGTGGAATAGTCTGCTATTGCGACGTGCCTTTTAGTCGACAAAAATGACGGTTTAGGGGCACTTTTGCACTGCAGAAACTCGACTAATCCTGTAGCCCTCTACTAAACGGTAGAATAGTTTTGGGGTCTCGATTAGTCGGCTGAATGCTCTAGTCGACCATTTAGTAGACAAGCACCGATTAGTCGTGCTATGTGAGATCAGATTAGCATGCTGAAGATTGCCGGATTAGCATGCTGAAGATGGCCGGATTAGCATGATGATGCAATTTAAAATTTACAAATTTGTATTATGATATTGCAGAGAATTTGCTTGGCCATTGATAAAAAAACTGCCCTAAATTTTAGGCTGCGGCTGCAGCTGGCATGTTGCACCTTCAATTGGTCACCTTCCCTTGAGATTGGACTGACAACAGTGCGTTTGGGTCTGCATTTTCATCAGTATTAGCCTCCAGAACTGCTGCACCTACAACCTCGTCACCATATGGATGCATTCACTACTGCCGTGACCTGCAGCAGCGATACAAGCATGTAAAAGGTGATTGTGGTAAGTTGCCCTGAAGACAGGCCTGCCTAGGACAGCTGCCTAGGCACAAGCTTGGCGTGACAAGATGTAGGTATAGTGGTGATAAGCACATGGGATTCAATCTGAATACGACTTGAGACTACCAACACTTGCTACACAAATCACAACGTAAACACAATAGCAGAAGGTTGTTCACAAAAATACATCCAAGAGGCTCACGATGTGCTTTGCACCTCACCTGGGGTAGCAGCCGCCACAACTGCTTCCTCACCAACTACATGGCTGCATGACCGGCCACAGGCAGAGCCACTGCAGCACCTTGAGTAGTATCAGCTTGAGCTGCAGCAACAAAGAAGCACTTCAGCAAACTGGTCATTTACATCACAATCAAGCGAGGCCAAGATGTCCAAGACAAACTGTAGCTGATGTGCTACCTAACACAAAAGGCCAAGACAAAATATGCTTGAATGCCCCATCTTTAATACAGTGCGTTGTTGAATGCAACCAAGAACTTTACTCCACCTTGTGACATTTGCTCAGATAAGCATGTGCAAGGAAGAGCAAAAGTATGAACACGATACCTGCCAGCTGTGCCTTTGCTTGCTGCAGCTCAGCTTGCAAGCTCTCCTTCTGAAGCTTTGCCTTCCTGTTGGACCATTTCCTTGAGATTTTCTCTTTGTACTCCCCAGGCTTCAGCAGATGACCATTGACAGTCTCATGCAGAAGGTGGCCCATTAATTCATTGACGACCTGCAGCAGCAACACCTCCTAGTGTAGGGCACCCTTAATAAGTCCAGGGGTTAATTAAGGGTTAATTAAGGGTTAATTAAGTTATTAAGTTAAGGTAAATACCCCGCCGGCGATTTCGGCCTTAACAAGTCTTAATAACCCTAAATAGCCGCACAAACATAAACGCATTGCCGGCAACGGCATGTTGCTTGTTTATCATATATGAAGCCTTGAGCAAAGTATGGATGAGTTCGCACCGCCAGAAAGCAGCGGTTTGTCGGTTGCAGTTGATCTGACTGATGATGATCAACCTAGCGG
>JAABUI010000587.1_pt1 | contig 25516 bp, 29 predicted proteins | sample 5559111 | NCBI WGS metagenome assembly JAABUI01 (sample SAMN10711870, study PRJNA513365) | rock metagenome | isolation source: Antarctica rocks | place: Antarctica: Victoria Land, Buttleship Promontory
GTGGGAGTATGGGACAAAGGGTAGCGATGTCGCAACTCCCACTGCATGCATATCATCTGCCATCTGTCTCACACTCTCAGCTTTTGACTCTCTTACTCCCTGAAATCTAGCACTGCAGAACTCGCGTTGAAGACTGAAGATGTCAATGGCCTTTCCCGCCATGGTCAGAGCGTTAACGACCTCAAGCCTTGGTCTTGGGTATCTTTACATTTTCTTGGCCGTATTTGGCGTAATTGCCCTTCTTGGAGGAGCTCTCATCACGTCGGTGTCTCACAAGACGGCGTCGAAAGGAACCAGTGCAATATCCAATTTTGGCAAATTCTTTTATGCCAGCTTTCTAAAGCCGCATAATAGACATGGTACACAAGGAGGCCAGCAAGCGGCCCTAGAAAGCTTCTACAATGCTCAAGTAAGTTCCTTTAAAAGATTTTGTGAGAGTGTGTCAAACATGATCGCACATGGCATGTTGCAGGAGAGATTTCGAAGTTCAATTTCTGTATGGCGCCCAGAAAAAAGACAAATTAAAAGGTGGGATACTGCACGGAAACTTACCTATAGATTTCATCGGCCAATTTGGAACATCTTTGCTACTTGTAATACTTGCTGGAACTTGCGGAGATGGAGCATGACCAGTGGTGCGAACTAATTTATATCTGGTAGGCTGACGTCTATGATGCCACCCGCACATTATTACTCCAGGGCCGAGAAGACATGCTTGGTCTTGTTGCCGCACAACTGAAACATAAGGCAGCAAGACGACTTATCTCTGATCAGAAGCCGATATGGGTTGATATCGGAGGTGGTACGGGCTACAATATCGAGGCGATGCAGGCCTATCTTGATGTTCCTACTTTTTTTAGCAAAGTGTACCTTGTCGATCTCTCTCCATCACTACTTGAGGTTGCGAGGAAACGATTCGACCGGTTGGGCTGGGACGTCAAGATTGTGTGCCAAGATGCCCGTACCTTTCGATTGCAGCCGGATGGAACCCAGGAAGCAGTATCGAATATCGAACTGGGCTCCCTCGGCTCAAATGACTCTGCGAATGCTTCTAAGGCCTTTGGGGCCGGCCTTGTGACGCTTTCATACAGTCTCAGCATGATTCCGGATTACTATAGTGTCCTGGATTCAATACCCTCTCTGTTGGCTGAGGATGGGATTCTAGGCGTAGTAGATTTCTACGTCCAGAGCATTGTGGAGATTAGCGGGCGAACCTACACAGGTGGTTCTTTCAACAGACATGTAACGTGGCTAGGACGAGTGTTCTGGCGTGCGTGGTTCGATGTCGACCGTGTAGGCTTAGAAGGCGCTCGAAGAGACTATCTGGAGTACAAATTTGGTAGTCTCAAGACGATAGACGAAAGAAACTACCTGCTTGGTGGTATTCCTTACTACAGTAAGTCACCTCATGAGGGGGTTCAACCTACCTAATCTGATCTTCTCGGTAGTCTTTTTAGGCAAGCAACGCAACCTTGTCACTTCCGGTACAGGAAACTCAGACCTTCTCGAGACCTTGGATGCTTCATGTACTGAGTCGCCATACCTGTCCCCACAAGTCCACCAAGCCAAGATGCACCAGGAGGTGGAGAAGACAAGGCCCCTCGAGATGAGGTCCAAAGCGTACCAATGTGCTATCATTAACTTGACTGCGAACATTCCTCTTCCCTCAGTATTCTACCAGAACAACCACCGTCGGATCTACTATGATGACCAGCTGAGTAAACATACTCAATTCAAGAACGAGTACATTTATGCATTTACCTGGGAAGATCCCAGGACTGACCATCGTTTGCTGAAGATTCGAGATGATGATGTCATCCTCTGCGTCACATCTGCTGGAGACAACGTCCTCGACTACTTATACAATGCGAATCCAAGGCGCATTCACGCAGTTGATCTCAACCCTAACCAGAACCACCTGTTGGAGCTAAAACTTGCCGCTTTTCAAAGCCTTCCATACCAGCAAGTTTGGCAGATGCTTGGCGAAGGCAAACTGCCCGCATTTCGGGAAGTGCTACTATCCAAATTGAGCCCGCATATGAGCTCTCAAGCCTGTCAGTACTGGCTCAGTAATAGTGCTGCATTCTCCAAAAGAGGTCTATACGAGACTGGTGGCTCAAGGTAAGCAGACAATCCCATTGCAATTTGCCTCATTAACGAAAGAACTCAGACATGCAATTCAACTCGTTCGCTGGCTCTTCACTATCCTCGGGCTCAGCTCGGACGTTCGAAAATTGTGCAATGTAAAGACATTGAAAGAACAGCAAGAAATGTGGCCCCAGATACGTAGAGTACTCCTTAGTAGACCCTTACACTGGTGCGTGGTCAGTACTGAGTGGTTCGCCTGGAAAGCTGCTGGAGTACCTCCAGCCCAGCGTCGGATGATCATTTCGGACCGCCACGAACAAGGAGATCTTGACCTACGTGGAGAAGCCATGTGGCAGTACATTGTTGACACTCTAGACCCTGTTGTCAAGAACACCCTGATCAGCGATGACAACTACTTCTACCTACTTTGTTTGCAAGGCCGGTATTCCCAGAGGTTCGCTCATGGAAAGCCAAAGCAATTTCGAGCAAGGAAGCTAATCTTAAGTATAGATGTCATCCACAATATCTGTCGGAACGAGCACATCGCAAATTCTCCCAAGCACAAGCCTTTGATGGCCTGCGCATACACACAGACGAACTTCAGGAAGTCATTACCAGACTACTACCTGGGACCTTGAATCATGCAGTGGTAGGCAAACGCTGAGGTGACTGGTCGATGTTGTGATTGACTGACGGAGATCTCAGATTATGGACAGTATGGACTGGTTTGATCCCAATGACGCCCAAGCCGAAGTTCAGGTACGATCACTGTACCGTGCCCTGAAAGTAGGTGGCAAAGTGTTATTACGATCAGCCGGACTCAAGCCATGGTATACCGCGGTATTCGAAAAGAACGGCTTCATCGCAAAAAGAGTCGGTGCCAGACTACCAGGAACGTGTATCGACAGGTATGTGGTCCGAATCTAAAATCTTTGAAAACCCGATATCTGACATGTCTCTTCCAAATTGTTAGGGTCAACATGTATGCTTCAGCTTGGATCTGCACCAAGATTCAGATGACCACAACGAAAGCCACGAGCGAGACGTCAGTACCTCGTACTCGTACAAAGTCTAGATCGAGTACGCTGGAAGAAATAGATCTTGGTCTCCCCATGATAGAAGAAGGCACCGAAGCGGGCAATTAGGAAATGCGATTAAAGTTTTTCGAACACTAAAGTACGACATGATACATTCGCATTCAGCGCTTTTCTCATCACTTTGGTGCCCGACACGATCGGCCTCTGTGGGTATATAACGTCTCGATCACTCACACACTCACATCATCCTACGGGAAGTTTTGCGCAAATACAAGGTACGCAAGAACACAACTAATGTAAGTTGTTTCAATGGTATCAATTGCATCATTTGATCTTAAGAGCATGGCAAGTGTGATCCCCTAAGCCCTCAGCGCGTTCAATCCATTCATGTACCCCCAATTCCGAGTACACGTTCGTGGATCTTTAGGTGTGGATTCCAACCGGCTGAATGACTCATACTCAACCGATTAAGCTTTTAACAATATTCCAAAATGTTATCCATTTTTCCAAAACCGATCTCGCAGCTGATTCTCTTTAACTCAAAAACCCTTTGCCTTGAGCCTCCACAAATTCGTTCTCCTAATCAACTGCTTCTCATTCAAAACCCTTTGATTTGAGCACACTTCCTGAGAAATTGCGCTGGAGCAGTAAAAGCGTTCCCAATGGAGAGATGCTGCAAGAGCCAACAGCAGCTCGGCCATCCAGAGTTTAAACACAAGCGGAACAAGAAATGGAGCCGGGAGTCTCGAGACCTAGACGTCAAAAACCGCACACGCTTAGGAACATTAGGTTATTTACCACTCGAAGTCCGCCAACAGATCTGGGGAATAGTCCTCAATGTTTGCATACCGCCATTGGAGTACCCTTACTTAAACATCAAGCCTCAATATCCACCCAACGAGATGTTCCAGCCTGAAGTGTCTTTCGGACAAGGGAAAGCTACCGACGTCTTTCAATTGCTCGATAAAGCCGAACCGTACGGAATGTGGCCGACGTTGTGTCCACGACCTCTAGCTTCGCGCTATCTCCTCGACGACCTACAGCGTTCATCCCTGACCATCCGCACCGAGGTCGCGGCTGTCTTCCTCTCCACGCACACTTTCTCCTTTTGGGATCCATTTTCCCTGAGATGCTTTTGCAAAGCCATACCATTCAAACTCCGCGAGCGGCTCTGTCACGCGACTATTTGGTTCGGAAGACGAACCCGACGCAGTCTTTGGGAGGAAAACGAGGGCGAGGATTTGAATGACTGTCTCGAAAACCTCCGTGATAAAATCAGGGAGTGGAGGGATGCTGCTAAGTGGTTGCCCTCCACCGTCCGGACTGTCAAATTTCGTATCAGTGATGAGATTGCGCATGAAAAGCTGGAGTGGCGGGTTTTGGAGCAGATTGCCAGGACGGTCGTGGAAATTGCGCCCGAGGCGTCGATGAGAGTTTGTTTGGATGGGCGGAAGGGTCAGCTGGGGGATGGAAGCTGGTTCGCGCATACAGCAATTATGGAGAATGATACGGAATTGTCTGGAGACGCGGACGGGAATGGAGATGGCGCTTATGGCTTCGGAGGGGATATTGGTGCGCAGAGCGTGGCGATGAAACTTTCTAAGTTGAATTTGATGTTGTGAGTTGGGGCTAGATGCGCGTTGTACGATACTACTAGGCGGTCCTCAATTCTACGCAAAGTCATCATTGAACCCCTTCTCGGCCTTCAATTCTTCTTGACCGACGACTTCTCAATGTTGGTTGCAGGTTTAGGTTTGAGATTCCATTCGGGAGGACAATGTACATACTATTCAGCAAGTCTCGGCTAACATTAAAGATCTGAATGAATACGAATCATGCCTATGCTTGCCGTCCTCCTTTGCTAACACCCCCATTTGGCCAGCAAAAGCGCCCAAAGATACCACGTGGACGCTCAATTGTCGAATTCCTCCTCGCTGCTATGAGACCTAAGCTTTTTACAATAATCTGAACTTGGCACTGCCCTCTCCCAGGTAACGACCCCTTGGTCCCTGACAAGGGTTTGCCACGCAACGAGATCACTACGCTTATAGAACCTTACTCGCCAGGATGCCTTGATGACGGAGAGATAATGCGGTTCCGTCAATGCCACGCTGAAGTCAAGAAGCATTCCGTTCCTGTAATTACGCGCTTGGACATCCATGGGGTAGACGCCCACTTTTCGCATCCGTTTCAGATCTTTCAGAATTTTCTTGACCACTTTTCCCGTGAGAGAGGTATCCTCAGTGATCAGATCTTTGATGATGGCCCGGAAAGGCTGTCGTCTGTGTGGAGCCTTTGCGTATTCATCGGCAGGTCGGTTCCAATTGTCCACGTTGAAATTCCGTTTGAGAACCTCCTCTCGTTCAGCTGGGATTGCCATGTACCCGTGGCAGCGTACCGCAACTTTGCCGTTCAGGCTTTTGTCCACGAGTCGTCCATAAGCGCGGCACTCGTTATAGAACGGGTCGCTGTGATCGCGGACAAGATCGACCGGGATACGCTTGCGCTCCCTATCCGTCAAAGCCATGTGATCTTCTTCGACATCGTAGAATTTGAACTATACCAACGTTTTGTATCAGCGAGACGCTTAATGCCGTCATGGTTAAGATCTTATCACATACTATCTTCATCGCATAAAAACTTAGAGGCAATGGATACTTCGAATACGTGCGCATGCCCTTCTTGAGATGTATCGACAGAGTCCGCATCGCTGATAAGTCGCACGAAGTCGATAGTGGCCGTACACTCTTGAAACGGATGCAATCTGAGGCCTTTGCATTTTGATAGCACCATCAAGGAGGAGTACACTCCACTAAAAGACTGCAAATGGAGGAATTCATGCACCGGCGCGAACACTCAACCTTCGAGCATCGACATTCCACAAACGTCACAGACGTCCCTGGAAAGAAAGCCATTCACGGAGAAGTCTACGAATCGCCGACTGAAGGAACTGAATCTAGAATCTGATCATGTGGGGAAGAAGCGATCCAGAGGGGAAGATGTAGATGACGACTATGTTGAACAAGAGAGTCCACAGAAGCGCAAGACCCGAGGAAGCAGATGAACCTGCTCCGTGATTGAATGTAAAGACATGTTGGCTGCTCCGCAGTAGCTTGCTTATAAACCTTCAGGAGAATGGGTCAGGCTCTCTATATCTCTGTACATTATTTTCGTAGTTTTTCATTGAAGGATATGCAAGCGAAATCGGAGACTGGCCCGCAGGATGTGGAGAGACTGCGCCTGGGGACAAGTCTGCTCGGCGATGTTTCCTGGAAACCCTGTGTACGTGGTAATGCAAGTGGACTTCATTTAGCGGCCTGGGAATTTTAATGCCAGGGATTGGCGTATATAATTTGTCGGAGTTCGTGGGCGTGCATTTCGTGTAATGAGAAGCTGAAGGGCTAGAATTCCTTGGACTTTAATCGGCGCTTGGGGTTTTCAAATGCTCAGTCAGGACGCAGGTCTTCCATCCGTCTGCTTGTGCCGGTAATTAGATGTTTAGGCCCTCCTAGGTAGTCGCCTCTAAGGTTGTTATCCTTTCGCAGTATAATATTAAACTGATCTCAGCCTTTTGAGGGATTACTCCCTATAAGATTTTTCCCTCGAACCTTAATCTTTTTAGCTTAACTCTCGCTGATACTATTATAACTTACGGACTAAAACTTACGCAGACGCGTTCTCCAGAGATTTTATCGCCTAGAACAATTATTACTTACGGATACAGATTCTTTAAGTTTACTATCGTAGAGGTGCCATTCCCTAGAATTATCGTCTCCTACAGGCCAGAGCCCTTCAAGACAATTTCTCTATCGAAGAGTAACACTGGCCACTAGGAAGTGGTCGGCGCTCATAACAATGCATTGTGAGCGGGCTAACGCTAAGGGCCCAATGCTATCGATAGCATACTAAGGAAGAACCTGGATCCTGTCCTCGTCTTAGTGAAATCTTGGGTGCGAGTAGCATGCAAATGCCCAATGAGCCCAGAGCGCTTCCAGTACGGGAAAGTTGGCATGCTTCGCGGTGCATATCTAGAACTAGTGCCGCATTCCTGTGTTTCACACAGACGCTCCAGGAAAATGTTATGTTTTTTGGTTTGCGCCGCGGGCTTGGCGGGCTCGCAGGAGGGACAAACGTACGGATAGGAAGGGATTCCCTTATGAAGGCGACATTAAAATTTCCAGACTCCAAGACATGAATGACATTGAAATGATCCAATATAACGGATCTATTAATTCAAATTGAACGGTTATTCTGCCATTCTTTACGTTGGAAATCACATTCTCAGAGCCTAGTGCTGAAACTCTCGAGTTCTTCATAGATCTACTCAGCTACTAGACGTTCTGTTCCTCATTGTAGGCAACACTTTGCGAAAAAGTTTGACTGAGCACTCCAAACAAAATTAAATCCCATGAATCTAGCCGATGAGCTGCTTGGTCATACGCCAAAGACCCCTTACTTCCCGGCTCGATACATGTCAAACATCTGTTCAGTATAGAGTAATCAGCATCGCTTCATTCCAGAGGAATTGTATGGAAAGAGATACAATGGTCACTCACCTGGAACATCCTCGTCTCTTGCCCAGTGGTAAAGGTTGTATAGCAAACATCATAAGAATAATCCATATAATTATGGATATTGTCCAGCCCCGCCACATTCGGGCAACTGTCCTGACTCGACGGGCATTCAATCGTCGCAACCTTCTGGATTGGCGTATCAGCGACTGAATCTCCAGCTCCGGAGCACGATTGCCCTTGGAACACGTGGAAGAGGCCGAACCAGTGGCCAATCTCGTGCGGGGCGGAGCCTCCGAGGTTGTAGTTGGGTACGCTGCCGCCGGGGATGGAGTCGGCTAGGACGTCGCAGCCATCTTGCATGAAGGTCGAGCTGGATTTGGTGGCACCGGCTGCGGCGGGGAAGTTGCAGATTCCGAGGAGACCTCCACCGAGATCGGAGAGGAAGTACATGTTGAGGTCGGCGTAGCTGCCTTTGCGGAGGGCTGTATGTAAGAGTAAAGTCAGCCTTGCTCGCTCAGTCGGGAATAGCGGTAAGTGAATCTCCTTAGGTGTATACCCAATAAAGACCACTAATACATTGCTCATTGCAAGTGAAATGACCTGAAACTACTGGAGGAAGCCATATCGACGAAGCGTACCAGGTTTCATTTGATCGTCAGAGTTTCCAGTCGCCCAAGCATTGTTGGTTGTGAAGTCGGTGCTAATGAGCTTGAACGTGATGCCATGAGACCCGTAAGCCTTGTTCATGACCGAGAGCTGGGACATTGTTAGCTTCTTTCGACACAACGGCGCTACTTGTATAGCGGCTGGAGTAATGACGGCAAAAACAGCTGTCACAAAGAATGACGATGTAGCAGCATGAATCCAGGATAAATAATGATACGAGCCCTGCTAGTGCTGGTGATGACTAGATCGTGATATAGAAGAAGTTTGAAAGGTCGAGGATGAGCGAGAGACTTCATCGATAGCCACAAAGCAAACGGTACATGCAACTCCCACAGAACTTTTGATAGTACAAGCGAAGTCCACATCTGCAACGAGGGATCATGGCTTCAATTACCCACCTGATTATTGAGCTGCGTCTGGGAGTACAACCCTTGCTTCGACGTTGAGGTCACAACATGGAAGTAGGTGTTGATGACGATCGGAGCATGTGCCTCAGGCTTTGGAGCCAAAGAGCTGCTGCTGGCGAAGCTCTGCGCCTGCGCTAAGATCTCTGCTGGAGGTTCCTCTGAACCGCAGCGGAATGGTGGTATGACAGGCCTATGATTCAAGAGTCAGCAATAATTAGACATGGGACGGCTCTCGAGCCTGGTCCAGAGCAAGGGCGATAGCCAGGACCGACAACGCTGAAGATGAAGTGCGTTGAATTCGTACTCACTTTGCTGCTGCTAGGACGAGGCCAGCATTTAGAGCCAGACCGGCAATGGACCAAGATGACCAAAGCATACTTGACCTGTACTGCTAGATCTTGATGATGAAATCTTTGGGATAAATTGAATGCTTGGCTGTCACCTGTGCTGATTGAACAGATATCAATGCCTCTTCATTCTATCGTCGGGCGAGGGTCTTCTTATAGACAATGTCACCATAATGCCAACATCGGCGACGCCTACCTCGAGTGGGGAAGCAGACCTCCCCTAGAGGCCATGACCTCGATCATTTCTAAAGACTGCTGTTGGTCCGGCCAATCTAGGGAATCAGATTGTAGAAACCAATGGGAGATCTGACGTGCGCGCGACACACAGAAGTCAGCCTTCCCTATTCGGCTAGGTAGTCGTATTTTGGGCAAGTCGATCTGTTCAATGGCCAAGAGGATCTGAATATGGAGAAGGATCAACTTTGAATGGAGCAGGTCCAGTGTGCAGTAGGGAACATGAGCGAATCATTTCATTCGCTAATTTTATTCCGAGTTTGCTGGCATAGAGGCACAGGGGTGGGGTATCAATCACCCCTGACGGTCACAAGCGATCGAAGGCCAATCGCCTTCCACAATGCCCTTAGTTGGCCTCGCCTATCCATATCAATATTCCGGCGCTGGAGAACCTCGTGACAGATCAGCAGGACAGACGTGTACACATGACCTTCGGACGCTCACGTCAGATTACCTATGGCTAGTAGAGTTGGCCGTACGGGGTAGTCAGGGTCCGTTGGGCTTGAACGTAGATTCTGCAAAGACACGCCATCTATCGACTTTGCCCACCTGGTATTATGAGGTGTCTCATACTTTCTTGACTCCATGAACCTGGCGTGTGAAATGCAAGATCGGATGATATTGAACAACGCTCTCCTTTAGTGGGGCCGCTGTAAAGCCAGATGCCATCAAAGGGGGTTACAACACCGTGATGTTGACCGATAAGGCACACACTTCGGGGACTCACCAAGAAATCAAGCGACGTGGCAACGCAAAATTGCCGTTGCACTTCAGTGCTCCCAATCAAGAGAATGATATTGTCGTCTGTGGCTAAGGTATATGGGGAAGGAGATGGCAGCGATTCGGAGCGTGAAGCTTGGCAAAGGCTTGATTCTGCAGCCAAGACTGACCAGCGACACCACGGAAAGCAGCGCCGCTGTCTGAGTGGGAGGAATTGGGTCAATGGCAGGGGCGGAAATGATGTTGTAGGCTTGGCAAAGAGATAGCGAAATACTCGTACAGATGGTTGTGGAAGAAGATGTTCAGTCGGCCACCACGATAAGAGCCCGCCCATCCAGGAATGACATGCGTCATTTGGTCATGCATTTCACGCATTGAGGCGTATCATACAGGCATTTGACAGGCCGGTGCACCAGGTAAGTATTGAGATGGAAAGCTATCTCTTCAGGCTGCTGGGTTCGGCCGCTTGTGCACGTCAATATGTTACCACAAGGGGTTCATCAGCTCGGGCAAAGCGGGAAATTGAAGGACTGCCAAGCATTGATTGATCAGCATAGCCGGGCTAGCCGATCCGATCCTAGTGTACCCTTCTTCTTCCCTGTCAGCCTGTCGACCTGTCGAATTTTCGAGCTTGCTTCCCTTGCTGGCTGAGTCTCGTGCCTTTCATTTCTGTGCTGGTACGGCCATATTAGGGAAGCCAGAGTTGGTATCATGCTCCCGACCCACGACGACTCGCTGCCTGCCATCCTTGGGGTATGAGTACCGTGGGTGTGGAAATATCCGTCACCGGCAAGTGTGAAGTTGAGGAAATGATGTGTACAGGATGCAAGGACAATGAAAGGGTGCACGTCGTGATTGAAGATGAAAGTCGGGCTGTGTTCCTAACAATGTAGACATGATTGGGAGGCAACCACCGTCATAGCGAGATAATGCGAGTCGATGTCCACGACCCTGAGACAGACTCAAGTTGGTCTGGTAGTGATCCATTGACTGAGGACAACATCAGCCATCTGTCTTTGTATGAAGATGGTCCTACAATCACTGCTTGAATTGCCTACAAAGCCGTCAACTTCACCGTGAGCTTCTCTCCCAGCTCCGAGGTTGTCATGAATCCGGTTCTGATATTTCGAAATCGTACACACTCGTCTCGATATAGTACCAAAGTGACCGAAGTGGAACGAAAAGGGGAGTTGCTTTCGAGTTGAAAATGCTTTCGCACGCCAAGAACGAAGCTTAGGCGCCTAGAATTCGCGCATATGTGCATCGATTCGCGCCATCATTTTAATTAGGTACGATTGGGACTGCGTTAGGAGCGTGAAATCACCCTTCGTCTGCGTCATTATGAGACCTGACAGTATTGACTGTAATTTGGCATTATTGGTGTAAATCTCACGGACCATCAATCGTAGTCTCCTCTGTTCCTGAAGCACTGTCATTCAGCTAGCTTTCCGAAGTCAACCATGCTGTTTTTAATGTGGCTTGGGTCCATTGTGCAAGCCTCTATCGTTTCGCCAATGGTCATAAGCGATCCTCAGCTGTTGACCTTGTGGAAGACGAATGTGTCATACGATGTCGCATCTCCCGATTCTTCCACTACAACTCCGGGGACTTCATTTCCCCTCGGAAGTTCGCAGCCTCTTCCAGTCTTGGACCCAGCAGCAGCCCAGAACGAGATTGCCATCCAATGTAGCGCCGAAGATTACGGAAGCCCTCCACCCGCAAGCTGCAGGGCTGCGTATGCTGAGCTCCCAGCAACAATCCAACCCGAAACATTCGGGGACCGTAGCGCCGGGACTGATTGGAATGTGACGCTTCCCTTCAGGTTCATCAGCCATAAGCAAACAATCCCTTGAGAGCTGGCACTGGCGTATATTTTTCGTCCTCACCGTTTGGCATATTTGCTGATGTCGAGTCAGCCGACGGACGGTGTATCATAGAATTTTCCCACGACGGCAATGCTGTTTCTGACATCGCCACTGCTTTACAAATGAAATCCTCAGCCGTCCACATACTCACCGCTTGCGTGAGAGGCCCAGGACGGCAAGGAGGAAGAGTAACAGGTCTAGGTTTGTTCCTACTAAAACATTGGGAAACCTGGTAATGGATACTGATATTCCCAAGGCGCGAATGGCCACCTGAGATTGACAGTGTCACAATACGTGCCCGATGTGCAATGTTCCTCCCCCCGAGCGGGAGCAAGGGCTCCCGATATTAGGTATTGCCAGCCGCTCTTGAATGCGATGCCGGCTGGAAAATTTCCTCAAATATTTGGCAGTAGGGGGACCCCTGCTGTGCAAGTCCCACTTCCGATCGCTATTGCTGATAGTGAGACCCCATCGAACCTACCCTAGTGAACATTCGCACTGTCTTGATCTTCAGGCTGATGAGGATCGATAGCCAACATGAATTGTATAATCAAGGTGCAGATCTCGGGTCCGCCTTTGATATCAAACTGGTATAGCATTTGGGGAAAAGCGGTAGCTGTTGCGGAGCTGTGCGTTGTAAAAGGTCGAAATGGCGGTGCAATCGTCACAGGTATTCATGACGGTCTAATGCAAGGTGTCTGACCCATACTAATCATAGCTTAGGAGGAACTTCAACAGTGACCATATGTATCGACACGGAAAGGCCACAAGAGCTGGGTGATAGCAACGTAGCATGAACCAGGTGTGATTTCATTGGAAAGAAAAGAAACTTGGGACAATGGAATCTGTACAATGACCATGACGCTACTGAGATCGATGGTAGACATGTTCATTCTACTCAAGCAGATTTGCTCCTGATCCAATTCACATGATTAGAGGCCTGGCACAGGATTTGAATGAGGTAGTAAAGTCCACGAGCTCATTCGACGTTACACATTTGGAGTTTCAACTTCCTGGTACAGAGTAACAAGCTGGTATCTGCATCCGTCACCTCTCAGGTGTATTCAATTTGCATGTTTACGTATAAGTCTGATCTAGATTTTTGATTCTTTCGTATCAGTCATCACTATGTCCTCCGAAGAATTTGTGTCATAAAGAGTCTCGTGGCGCTCGAGGAGATTCGATGGAAATGGATGCAACGTTGGCAGCCTCGGCACTGGCTCTTCGTGGGCGAACTTCCAGACATCCGTTGCGATGGTATTTCCCAGAGATTCCACCACCGGCGTGAGTAGCGGTAGAGACAGTGCTATCGCTGTGTAGCAACACAAGGCTACAAGGAGTATGTTCAACCAATAACTCAAACCATGCACAGCGAGTGTGATGCATAACCAAGAACCAAGCGTCCAAAAGACGAATCCATGGATAAGATAAATCGTGAATGTGTGTGGGAAGATTCTTAGAAGGAGCTTGAGAGAAACGATCTTCTGGGCGACTGGACTCAGCTCTACTGCGGCTTGCAAGCCAACGGCAAAGGCGATTCCATTGAATCGCGGTACATAGTACTCGGGATATGCGGTATGAACCGCTTGCGCCATAGTGAGACCGCTATTTACATCCGGATGCATCGCATATTCGTACTTTACATACTCGACTCCAGTCCATTGAGCAAGAAGATCGATTGATAGACCTCCAAGCCCTAGGCATAGAGATGAAAGGAGAAGTGGGTAGTAAGCTATTAGTCGAGCGTGTAAATAAGGTCGCCATTTGTACGTGATGTCCAAATCGGCGAGCATGATTCCAAAATAGAAATAGGACCCCCATGAGACGGCGTACCAATGATTGACAATGCAAAAAGTGTAAAATCCAAATCTCTTCCACGGTGTCTTGATCTCACAGATGACGATCACGGCAAGTATGCTTAGCCGCGATCCTTGGAGCTGAACCGGTACCGTCCACAGTACGCCTGCACAGTAATTGAAAGTAATCATAGGAACCGCATTCGGGACTAGACAAATTAGCCCCACAACTTCGTTCAAGAAATGCCCGAAGTTCGTAAACCCAACAGTATACGGCCAGGTGGACCATGTGACGGATGGTAAGTATTCCAGCCATCTCGTCGCCCCGGCATCGATGAAGAAGTATTCTAGTAATGTCATGGCAATGATAGGGACCATGAGCCTTGGAGCTCGCCCTATCGCTTTCTCCGCTACTAGCAGAAGTTCGCCAGTACGAAGGAAATTTGAAACAAGAAATCGGGTCGAGGTCAATAAAAAAGGTCCAATCCAGATGAGATTCAAAAAGAAAGAGGTTACCGTCTTCCTTGCGAGCACTTCACTGCGATAGTGGGTAAATACTCCAGCGTTCAGGTCGCCGTAGACGAAAGTCAGACTGAAGTGTATAGCTGTCACTAATAGACAAGAGACCACAACGAGGCCAGCCAGATGGCTCACACGGCCGTCGGTTGCTGAAAGCTTTGTCAAAGCCCCCCCGTTCTCATGGCCCGTTCTCTCTTCAAATACTGTAGAAATAATTGTTGCCGAAAATTCGATGTGCCCAACTGTCTACGCCCTCGAGTCTTCGGCTTGGCCCTTTTGTCGAGTCTGTCCCGCATTCTCTTCCATATTGGACTCAAAAGTAGGAGCGCTGTCAATGAAATACAGGCTATAGCGATCGCAATTTCAGGCCAGCCCTTTGGCCTAGTTTTCTTTATTTGTTTCCATTCCAGTATGACAACTTGAGGATACGAAGAGAAGCCTAGAAGGGCTCTGTCATCCAACTGGCAAGTATCAGCTTCTCGGCACTTTCTGGCAAAACTTCTGTGATCGTCTTCAGTCATCGATGACGAGTTGAAGAATGCCCTCAACCAACCAACGTTGGCAACAGTGGGTTCCTTCGGAGGTCCTTGGGAAGAGCGTGGATTACCATTTGACCAATGTCTGAGGTACAGTGAAGATGGTGTACTGAAGAGCCCTTTGTAATACCGGGCAAAGTAAGGTAAAGCGAGCAGGCGCTTGAGTTCGTAGGGCTGAGCTAAAGCTCGGTCCGCCATAAACTAAGTCTAGTCCCCGTTAGCGGCCGTTGGGCTTCATGAAATATTTCCACGAATGCGAGCACTAATGACACTGCCTGGAATGTAAGATGTAAGCAGACGTCATCACTGGATCAGGCAGCAGATGAATCTATCAGAATCTGGCCCATTCAGCGAAAGAGCTTCTGCTGAATGAAAAGCCGCCCCATGGTCAATTGCATTGTAGACGACCAGCGTCTTGCTCGCTCTAGCCCGCATAATGCCAGACGTTTCTGCTCCGCTCATATCTCAACATCTGATGAGGTATGATGGGCAGATTGTCTTCCAAGGCTACCCTGGATCTCACTCTCGGCAAGATCTATTCCCAATATCTTGCGGACCTGGTCACAGCCAGCTCAATGATTGCTTGTTGCCAATCTGCTCCATCATACCAGCTATCATAGCATTGAGCGTCCTCGTAATATGGGCGTCAAAGCCCCTCTTGCATTTACGGCCGAGATGGATGAAGCCTTTCGTTACGGAACTGGACGAGCAGACCGTGGACCTAGTCAAAGATAACAAGAGGTATTATACACGATCGACAGTCGCTTTACTGACTGTGATCCCTTTGTGTCTGCTGCTACAACTCGTGGCAGCCTTGTACCCTGCCTTCACTGTTAGGGCTTCAATTCCAATTTTACCTTGGGTATTAATCCCTGTTATAGAAAAGCGAAGCCCGCTAACTGAAATGCTAGGCCATAGCTACACTTCTCATGACAATAGAACGCCCGAGTACTGCTTCGTTTGGAGTTCTAACAACTGTCAGCAGCATCTTCGCCACGAGCGTTGCCCTTCTGATCGGAGAGCACTCGAGTGTTCGTACCTCAGATATTCCATCCTTACTCACGGTGGCACTATCCTTTATAATCATTCTCATTGTTCTCTCCATGCCTTTTAGGGACCCGAAGCTGTCGAATGACGATATTTGCTCACCATATCAGGTCCCGACCGAGGGGAAGCGCAGTCCTGAAGACAATTTGACCCTCTTACAATTCATGACCGTGTCATGGATGTCATCGCTCATTTCTATAGGCTCTGCGAGGCAGATAAATCAAGAAGATGTTTGGAGCTTGAGCCTTGAATTTCAGCATAAGACTCTGCACGAAAAATTCAGAACGATGAAAGGATCGGTGGTGAAGCGACTTCTTATCGCTAATGGCCTCGATCTGATTATAATAGCGTCACTTGGAATTTTATCTTGCATAGCTAGTAAGCTTCGTAATCGGTATTGACGATTAGAATAGCAATTGATCGGAAGCCTAGGAATAACTACACCGATCTTCCTGCAGCAGATCCTCCGTGCTATGGAAGGTCCTGATTCATCCCTGCGCCACGCCGCCACCTTTGCACTGGTCTCATGGCTCCTCCGACTGGTCGCAGTACAATCTAGTATAATTGGCTTGTGGTATAGTAGACGAAGTTATGAGAGATCCAGGGGGGAAATGATCACAATGATTTTCGAAAAGACTTTGGGTCGAAAAATTATTGGTGCACCTAAGAAGCCTGAGCACACAGAGCACGCCAACGGCGATTTTGATGTCTCCCCAAAAGCCGCAAAAGAGCCAACGATCAGTCCTAAAATGCTGTTCCAAAGGCTCTGTACCCGAGTGAGGAAAGTCTTTCGCTCCGATCAGCCAGCAAAGGATGTAAAGGAACCTGCGTCAATGGGCAAGATCCTCAATCTCATGCGGTGAGTGCCTCGAATCGTGGAATTCTCTAGCTCTATGCTAATTTCTTGGGCAGTAATGACGTGTACGAAGTTTCTCAAAGGTATAGATGGCTTTTATTGTGAGACAAAGCCAGTGCTGATACCAAATGTGAAGGTTCTGGGAGTTTAGGAGATTATTTACGATCCCGCTCACTGTCATATTATCAGTCATCCTTATATGGCGGCTTATTGGATGGTCTTGCCTCCTTGGTGTACTGACGATTTTCGTGGCTCAAGCGCTTAACGCTATAATTACACGGATTCTTCTGCGATGGGAAAAGACTCGCCGAAAGGCGACCGATGATAAGCTGCAGAAGATCACCCAGTTTGTCGAAGCTATCCGCCATCTGCGTTGGTATGGATGGCAAGACTTCTGGCAAGAGCAGATTATGGAATCACGGCAACATGAGCTAAATCTTCGTATTATCACTAGCCTTTGGCGGTCTGCAATCTCGTTCATAAACTCATTCTCCAGCGGGCTTTTTCCAGTTGCGGCTTTCTATGCATACACGGTCTGGGCTGGTCAGCCTCTTCGTGTCGATGTCGCCTTTCCAGCGCTACAGCTCTTTACAATGCTCGAAGGCAGCCTGCGCGAGATTCCGGATTTGATCACTACTTTACTCAATGCCAAGATCGCCGTCGACCGAATCGAGGACTTCATGAGCGAGCCAGACAAGGAAACCAAGAGTAAAGTAATCCAGTCGGAGAACAGGGATACCCCATTCCTTCTAGCAAACGCTTCTTTCGCTTGGCCAGGAATTCCTCATCCGGTCCTTCAAGACATTAGCCTCAACTTCCCGGTAGGTCTGACCGTCATCTGCGGGAAAGTCGCGGCCGGAAAGACAGCTTTGTTGCAGGGCTTGCTGGGTGAACTCGACAGATTGGGAGGCCGGGTCAATATCCCGAATGGAGTGATCGGATACTGCGCTCAGAGCCCTTGGCTGCAAAGTATGAACATTAGGGAAAACATTCTGTTCTCGGCGCCATTTGAGGAGATACGTTACAAGCAGGTCCTTGACGCATGTGCTCTTACCGAAGACCTCGCTTCTTTCCAGCATGGGGATCTTTCGAACATTGGAGAGAATGGGGTTGGGCTGTCAGGAGGGCAAAAAGCTCGTGTAGCTTTAGCAAGAGCGGTGTACAGTCGCGCTTCGAGTGAGTATACCTACCTCCTGATCTGTGTAAGTTTGCGACGATAATGAAAAGCTACTGACTACGTGAAAGTCCTCCTCCTTGATGATCCCTTCTCCGCTTTGGACCATGACACTGCAAACAGCATCGTTCGTAAGCTTTTAGCCGGACCTCTGATGAAGGACAGAACTGTCAGTCTTGTGACACACCGTATCGATTTGTGTCGACACCTAGCTGTGCAGATGATCGAGATCGTCAATGGTAGAGCTCATGTACTCGATGGTGATTCGCTACCATTAGATGATTTGTCCAGGACAGAATCTTCAGGATCCGGGGAAGCTTCGGCAAAAATCCGTAATGAGGAGCTAGAGAAAGCTGCTGTCCCTGAGAAATTTCTCGAAGACGAGAAACGAGAACACGGTGGCGTCAAAGCGTCTGTCTACTGGGAGTACATAAAAGCGGGCAAGATCAAATGGTGGGCTCTTCTCATCTGTGTGCTAATATTGGGCCGCCTTGTCGATGTCGGTGAAACCTGGTTTTTAAAAGAGTGGGGTGAAGCATATGACAGACCTTCGGAGGTTGTCGCCTCTGGCCTTTTCGACACATTACCCTCTCCGGAGACAGATATCAAGCCTTGGTTGCTCGGGTTTCTATGCCTCGCTGCCGCTCAGCCAATCGTAAGATTTCTTTCCGAATGTGTCACGTTGGTAGTCATCTATTCTGCAGGCCGTCAAATGTTTAGAGATATCATGGACCGCGTCAGCCATGCCATGTTCCGCTTCTACGATGTTACACCTGTAGGCCGCCTGATGAACCGCATGACGTCTGATATTGGCACTGTCGACGGAAATATTAGCAGGCAATTCTCGGCTATGGCTTGGCTGCTCATATTATGGATTGCCTCGATCTCGATTATCGCTTCAGTCACCCCTGTATTCCTTGTAGTTGCAATCATGCTAACGGCAAGCTTTGCCATGATATTCAATCGCTTCTTGCCGACATCACAGAGCTTAAGACGCCTAGAGGTATGCTTTAGGTTCCTCATGTTAATTCGATACTGTTGGCTCACAAAGCGCTGCTTAGATGGTGTCTTTGAGCCCTCTGATGTCAAACTTCGGTGCGCTAGTCGAAGGCCTAGCAACCGTTCGAGGTTTGTGCCTTCTTTCAATGACTTGATGGCTGTGGCGCAGCTAACCCAGTCCCAGCCTTTGCCGTTCAAAGCCGATTTCAAGATCGAGTGATAGAAGTGACGGACGCATTCCAAAAGATGGATCACTTCTACTGGTAATTGATCGACCTGTCAATCATGCTGATCTCGGTACTGACAATTCGAAAGGAGCTTACAAGCCTGGTTGATGTATCGATTCGAATCGCTGTCGGCAACTTCTACATTTCTCATCACATTGTTGGCGCTCTACACGGGCGTCTCGCCTGGATTAACGGCATTCCTTCTAACAGCAGCTGGCTCATGTGAGTCGGATTCTATTGTTTCCAATCACAGGTTGTCACTGCTTGAGGTCTGACTACAATGATAGTCGTCAATTCCACACACGGTCTCTGCAGAATGTATGGTTCGTTGCAGATGGGTTTTGTATCTGTGGAGCGGGTGGTGGAAATGCTGCATTTGGAGCAAGAGCCACGAGGCTCCATAGACCCGCCAGCTGCTTGGCCTTCCTACAAAGGAGATATCATATTCGAGGATGTCACCATGCGATATGCACCGCATCTCGACCCGTCTTTGTCGAACGTGACTTTAAACATTCCTGCCGGCTCGACTACAGCCCTTCTTGGACGGACAGGTGAGTATCTCCGCCCTTTTCTGGGGAGAGATCCTCCCTAAAGACGTGCTCAGGTTCTGGAAAAAGTACTCTGGCGCTCTCTATACTCGCAACAAGTAAGTTATGGCAAGCACTCAGGATTTCAAGCATTCAGCCCTCAATAACTCGCTTCCAGTCCGACCAGAATCCGGCCGCATCCTCATTGACGGCATCGACATTTCGAAAGTGAACACGCAAGCTCTGCGTAATCGCGTGGTGAGCCTCGTCATCTAAAATTGGACTTGCTGCCTCCTCTGTCAAGTGATCATAGACTTGCCGGCTAGACTGACTTACATACCTTCCTAGACGTTCCTCGCCCAAGACCCCGTCCTCTTCCCTGGCACAATGCGCCAAAACCTCGACCCATTGCAGGAATACAGCGACGGAGCCTGCTCCAACGTCCTCCAACGCGTCTGCGCCACCCACAATTGGGCCCTGGACACACAAGTGGACGCCGGCGGGAAGAATCTCAGCCAGGGCCAGAGACAACTTGTTGGCTTAGCGCGCGCCGTCTTGAGAAGAAGCGCTATCGTTATTCTTGACGAGGTGGGTTGTTCTTGGAAGAACGTCCTCAATGATCTTGGAGGCTCATTGGGATTTATAGGCTACGGCTTCAATCGATATGGAGACGGCGATGCAGATTCAGCAGATTTTACGTGAGGAGATGACGGAGAGTACGGTCATTACGATTGCGCATCGTCTGGAGGCGGTCAAGGATGCGAATTATTTCGTCAGGCTTGATAAAGGACGTATTGCTGCTCAGGGGCCTGCGGCTGCTCCTGACACGGTTGGTGAAAGCGATTGATGGATCATGAATTATACTGGAGCTCACCTCATTCGTTATGCTATACACACTTTCCTCGGTCGTTTTCGGGCTGGCTGATAGAATTTGAAGGAAAAGTGGTTGTTAAAAGTTTGAAAGAAAAATTCGATGGGTGCAATGCAGTTACATCTTTTGTACGTACGTTACAACCTATTAAGGTCAGAGCATTATTCAGCTTCCCACAAGCACCATACTCGAAGCTTTTTTCCTAATCCCGGAGGATTTCTGACTACTACCACAGTTTCATTCCGAACTCCAAACGAATGCAACCAAACAATCATATCTCATCACCCCCACCCCCATCCTCACTCCTCCCCTCCATCGTCCTCCTCCCCCCGGTCGCCCAAAAACAAGGCCCCACACACCCCAAACACCAAATCCCCATCCCGCATGTCACCCCCTCCCGCCCAATCCTCTCCACCAAAAACCCCCCCATCAGCGGCCCCACCACCGACCCAGCCGCATACGCCACATTCATCAACCTAAATGCTTGCGCGTACGCGCCCTTCTCGCCAAATACCCCCGGTTGCGTGGCCACGAGATCGTCGACCACGTATGACGCTTCGGAGAATACGGGCGTGAGAATCATGTTTAGTGATATGCCTATCAGAAACAGCAGCACGCATAGTAGCGCTACTTGGCTCTCATCGTAGTGGTCCACGAGTCGGAGCAGTATGAGGAGCGGGGCGGTGAGCAGGAAGCCGGTACAGACCATTGTTTTGGCGCCGATGCGGTCGCTTAGAGCGCCGAAGAGGGGGCCGAAGAGGGGGGCGAGCGAGAGGGGGAGGAAGACAAGAGCGACGCGTTGGGAATTGTAGTGGAAGAGGAGTTTTGTGCGGAGGGGGAGGATGGATTCGAGGGAGGTGAGGATGGTGGCTTGGGTGAAGTCGCCGAGGATGGCGGTTAGCATGCGGGGGGTTGTGAGGAGGGTTAGGAGCGGGTGGCGGTGGGGTTTTGCTTGTATCTTGGCGAGATGGCGAGATTCTGGGCTTGGGAGCGAGGATGTTGGCGAGGAGGAGGTGGAGGAAAGGAGTGAGCTGCTGGAGCTCGAGGATGACGTGCTTGGTGATCTGGCTGGTCTGCAAGGCTTGCTGGAAGCTGTCCCGTAGTCCATTTGATTTCGTCTGATGTTATTTTTCCCCTTCTCGCGATCCTCTTTCCCCAGCATCAGTACCCTCAGCAAGAAATCCAGCCCAACCAATGCGTACGCCGAGACGAATACGGCTAGATATCCAAAATGGTGGTATAGGATCCCGCCGAGCGTAGGCCCTGACACCACACCCAAGGCGATGTTCATTGTGACGAATCCCATGGCGGACCCGATGCCCGCTTGACCGACTGTGTCAGCTAGGATTGCCATGCCTACTGTGTGTACGGCAGCAGAGGAAAATCCCTGTATCAGTCGGCCAACGAAGAGAACCCATGTCGTTCTTCCAATTGAAAAGGCTAGGGTGGAGACGGCCAGAGCAACCAGGCCCCAAAGATATGGCCCTCGTCAGGAATTGGTGCGATCAGCGAACAGGCCGGCGATTGCTGATGATGCGGGGTCAGAAGAGTACGCATGTAGAGCTTCGTGTTTCGGAGTCCAGGTGGGAGAAGCCTGGGAAAGGTACATAACTTACGTGATCCTACCATGAGGCCGGCGCCGTATGCCCCCAATAGGATGCCAATCCATTCTTGAACTTCGCTCTCGGGAAGATGGACTCTCTCAACAAGTGCAAATGGCAGGACCGGAATGATCAGGCCGTAGATATACGCATCTGTGAATACGGCCGAGTTGACGACGGTGTAGGTGAAGGGTTTGGACGAGCGGATCCTGCCGAGGAATCGATTGGAATTATCATGTCCACCCATAGTGGTTTCAAAAAAGCTTTCATTCGAATCCTATGATTGTTTGCAAGAAGATTGCAACTGGGAGAGATCGAGTGTTCCGCATAGTACGTTCATTGAAGATGAGGTAATCGGTCACCAAGATTTTTGGCGTAGAAAAGACGATCTGCTTGGTGAGATCTTTGAGATTGGAAACTCCCTTAGCTGTCAATCGACCGATCCTTTCCCACGTTTAGCTTGCAGCGATAAGAGGCAATCGATGCCAAAGAAAGGGCCAATTGATGCCTACAGTGGCGTCGTCGGCCATCGTGCCGAAGTAGTCTGACCGAACGTGCCCGGAGCTACCCCCGGAACCGATGATTCTTAGGGGTGCCATCGCTTAGGAATTCCGCTTTCAGGCAGGGACTGAACCCTAAAGCGCCTCGAGTGCGCTGCCAGCGAGTCGGTAGCTAACCATTGCTTAGTAGTCCTGTGGTGTTCCACTTCTCGAGTGTAGCGTCGAACCAAGGCCCATTCGATATGCGAATGTCCATTTCGGAATTGGTCGTCCAGAAGAAGATACCCACACTATGACGAGTGCCTACAGAAAACATGAGATATTCAATTGGCCAGCTACATCGGCTTTTGGGTCTTACCTGCATTGTTCCAGCCTGGTGCTGGAGGTCGCCCGAATTGAATACAACCCTCGTATACAAATTGCCCGGCGTTCCAGATCGTATCAAATCTGGTCACACTGCGATCGTACCGGGTTCGACCGGGAGGCTGACCTGGTAGGTCGTCTGGACCAAAGAAACTGAGCAGGACGATGGCAACTGTGCAGCCTCCTAACACATTGCCTGTCAGTCGATGTTCCGAGAGACTCGCGGTCACCAATCGTCTCGCAAACAATGCAGCTCACCCATACTATATCGTCTCGGTGTGTCCATCCTCTGGTACCTGGTCTCAGGCCGTGCGAGGTTGGGAAGGAATTCGAACTTCCTCCCGGAATGGGTTGCCTCAACGGCACGGGCATGCTCGAAGGCGTCGCGACACGCGATTGGATCAAGTCGAATCCCAGACCATGATGGCTCGTTGACACACTGATGTTCCGGTAGACCTGGAAAGGAAATGGGATTTGAGCCATTTGTTGTCGCGCTCAGCGCGGTAAATGATGTTGCCGTTTTGAGAAATGAAAGAACGCAGAAGAAAAGAATCATCTTGCTCAAACCGCGTGCAGTTCAATAATACTTGCTTTCCACAATCGGCATTACACTCACTGAGACGAAGATTGCACCTGAATTAAACCCAATGAGCGAAGGGTAGGAAGAAAACAAGCCGAAGCATCTGAGAAAAGACTTTGCTGAAAGCCCATCGCAAGGTAAATGTTCAGATGCTTTGCTAGTCTTGCCAACAGATAGTAATCTTACTAAAGGTGACGGTGGACAAGCAGTGAATATACCCCATACCCTACATCATTCACTTCATGCGATACTGACTGGACTGATTTATTCTTGGCCTCGACTTCGTCATCTGCAGCGCTATGACAATACTTTGCCGCTGAAGTTGGAATAACTTTCGCCGCTTTGCGCGCATAAAAATCCAGCTGGAGTCCAAGCTCTGTCTTCCGCGGTCCGTCCCTGAGTATGACGCCGCCAATTTTAATCCTGGCTGTCCTTGGACTTACAGCTTGAAGTCCTCTTACTTGATCGGCAGAGGGGGCTTATACCAACATCTCTACCTCTGTTTTCTCCTGATCATGCTTGGCTTTCCACCAATATAGACGAAGGACAGTATGGCGGTCACCAGGCAGAGGACAGCGATAACAAGATTCATGTTCCCGTAGCCAATGGCGTCCTTGAGAAAACCGCTGACAAGAGGTCCTACAGTGAGTCCGAGGCTGAAGACCATGGAGTTTATGCCGTAAAGCTGTGCGTAGGGACCATTGGCACCGAAGAAGTCTGGATTGGACTTGTCGTACATCTGGACCACGTATGATGCCTCAACGATGGAGGGCGAGCCAATGACGCCCATGCCAAGGCCGCAGAGGGCAAGCAGTACGCAGTAGACAATGACCTGAGTCTTGCCCCCAGGTTTCACCAGTCTTAGCAGGACCAATGCGGGCGCCATATATCCAAATCCAAGGACAGCCGCCGGCTTTGCACCATAGCGATCGACGGCCCAGCCAGCTAATGGACCAAGTACCAAGTACGGAAGAATCAGAGCGACGAAAATAAGACCAGCTTTGAGGGGGTCGAAGTCGAAAAGTTCTTGAGCCTCTGTTGGAATTGTAGCGTCGAAGGTGGCAAGAAGTGTAGCTTGCACGAAAGCAAGAAGCAGGGCCGTCAGGAGCCTCGGATCCTTCAAGCAGTAGAGAATAGGGAAGGATCGAATGGCTCTGGGTTGATTGGGTGGCACTTTGTAATTATCTTCCTCCTCTTTACGGATCAGGGGATCCTCCTCGCTATCCTCAGGCCCATCCTCCGTATTGTTCTCCAGCTCTTCCGTCGTATGCCCATTTGACTGCTCGTGGGCTTCGGTGTCCATGTAACGTGCGGCGACCTTCTTCTCGATGATGAGGATTCGCATGATGAAATCCACAGCCAGGATCGCGAAGCCTAGGCCAAATACCCCAGCATATCCAGACTGTTTGTAGACTATCCCTCCAAGCACTGGTGCCGCCAATTCACCGATCGAGATGAAGCCGAATATCTGTTCCATAGAATGAACATTATTTCCTATCACGTATGATGGAGATTCAACCTACTGAGCCAATTGTCTTTCCCAGGTTTTCAGGGCCGACAGTGTCGAGCACCAACGCCAATCCAATTGTCCAGACCACTGCGGCACTGATGCCTTGTAGGACACGCGCCACCGTCAGGACGGCAACAGTCTGACCGAGGAAGAGGAGCAATGTAGCCAAGAGAAGTGATGTCAAGCCGACCAGAAAAGGTAACTGGCGTGTAGGCAGTCTGTCTGCGAGAATCCCAGCAAGAGGGGAGAAAAGGACGGAAGCACCTGCATAGGCTGCCAGCAGGCCTGAGACATGGCTTTGGATCTGATCCGGTTGTAGGTGGATGCGGTCCTGCAGGATGAACGGGAGGATGGGTACGACAAGGCCATAGAGGAAGAGGTCTGTGAACAGGCCAATGCCGACGGTGCTCACGATGAATAAGGTGCTGGACCGCCACTTCAGGCCAATGGGTTTGGATTTGGCCATGATCGAGGCTTCACAGAGAGGTCAGCAGTGAGGAACCCGAAGCTGATCCGTGACTTAATTGAGACG
>JAABUI010000588.1_pt1 | contig 25444 bp, 28 predicted proteins | sample 5559111 | NCBI WGS metagenome assembly JAABUI01 (sample SAMN10711870, study PRJNA513365) | rock metagenome | isolation source: Antarctica rocks | place: Antarctica: Victoria Land, Buttleship Promontory
CACGACCAGGTCTTCGGTGGGGACCACGCCGCAATCGGACGAACCGTGCTCGCCCGGCTCGCCCAAGATCCACCGACGGTCGCGGCCGTCCTGGCGCTGGCCGGTGGAGTCCCGGTGCCCTCGGGGCGGCTGGAATTCGCACGCGGCACCGACTTCGCCAGTATCTGGGGCGGCGGGACCGTGCCGACGTGGCGTCGACAGGGCATCTTCCGGGCACTGGTCGCCTTCCGGGCCCGACTCGCCGCCGAAGCCGGCTTTCGGTTCCTGCAGGTCGACGCAACCCCCGACAGCCGACCGATCCTGCGACGCCTGGGCTTCATCGAGCTCGCCACCACCACACCGTTCACCCATCGATGACCACCCCGACGATCAACCGCCCCACCGGACTGAATGGCGCGGCCTCCGGGGGGCGCCGATACAACGGGTGTGGTCAGCGTTGTTGATCGCCGCCTCCAGCCGTTCAACCCTGGCGTGAGCCCGCGGCGAGCGCGTCGAGGTCGCGCACGGCGTAGCGATGGTGCTCCCACTCCTCGCGCAGGATGACGTGCAGGCAGCCGAGCACGGTCTTCTCGTGGTCGGGGTTCCAAGGGTTCGGGCGGGCTCCGGACAGGTCGGATGGTGTGACGGTGGCGAGGAAGTCCCCGACCTGCGCGACCCGATCCGCGCGAGCCTGCAGCACCTCGCCGTACCGCGGGGTTCCCGTGGCGAAGACGGACATGTCGTGGCCGTCGGTCGGGTAGCCGGCGTACGGCTGGCCGAGCGGGTGGTACGGCTCGGCCAGCCGTAGGACCGTCCGCCTGAGCCAGACGTCGGTGGCCATCACCAGGTGCCGCAGCGTCTGCGCGAACGACCACTCCCCGCCCACCGACACGTCGACGGTGCCCGCCGACATCGCCGCGACCCGCTCGAGCGTGGCCGCCCAGGTGCCCCCGACCGCGGCCCAGGCCGCCCGCAGGCCCGCCGGGTCGGACGCGCGCCGCCGGGTACGCCCCGGGTACCGGCGGTCGAGCTCGGCTTCCACGAGCGGGACCACGTCGACGCCGTTGACGACCAGGGAACCACCCTGCTCGGACAGCCACGGCCCGTCGATGTCGGCTCCCTGCACGTCCACGCCGCGCATCACTACGCTTGACAGGTCGGCCTCGACGAACCGGGCTCCGCGGAGATCGGTTTCGACGAATCGGCTGCCCCAGCGGACGGCCGGGCGCGGCTGGTCGGCCTGGTCGCCGCCCGGCTGAAGCTGCCGGTGGACCTGGTGACCGCGACCCTGCTCGACGCCGCCGCGCCCGGCGATTGCGCGGCGGTTGGTGACACCTACGGGAACGGTCGGTGTCGGCGGGTAGAAGGGAAAGGTCACACGGTGACGGACACACCCGACAGACCGCTTGAGGCGGCCTGCAAGCACCCACACGGGACGTGGCCGGGGGACCTTGACGCTGCGCGGTTGGGCGGTTACTTTCGTCTCAGCCGGTGGATCTTTGGGTCTGTGTGGCTCCTGATCAAACAGCCGCGACACCAGTGCAAGCCATGTCTTGCCTCGAACCCCAACGAATCGAAGCCGTACAGGGAGGGTTATTCACCGACGGTCCGGAAGCGATTAATCTGAGGATGAGCATATCGGCGTTTCGCACTGGAGGGCAGCCCGTTTCTTGAGACGATTGGGTTACCAGACTCAACCGGAAGAAACGGACCGCCGAGATGTATCATACGACAGGGCTGGGCGAGGATGACATCACCGACCTGTGCGTGCTGGTCTTCCACGAATGTCAGGGCAAGCCGGGACCGTGGTGGCCACCGAGCCTGGGGCTTCAGCGGTCCATTGTTGCGACTGTCACCTATCTACGGCGCAACCGTGTCCAAGCAGAAATCGGCGAGTCTCTGGGGGTGTCGCAGTCGACGGTGTCCCGGGCCATCACCCGGTTGACACCGCTTCTGGCCAAGGTGCTGGCAGACCGGATTCCGGTCGCCGAGGACCTGGACATGCGCGAGCAGTACATCGTGGACGGAACTCTGCTGCCGTGCTGGTCCTGGGCCGGTCACCCCGAGCTGTACTCCGGCAAGCACAAGACCACCGGAATGAACGTCCAGGTCGTGTGCACCCTGTCCGGGCGCCTCGCCTGGGTATCGGACCCCGTTGATGGACGCCGTCACGACATCGCAGCGCTGCGCATGTCTGGACTCCTGGACGCTGAACACCCCGACCCCTGGATCGCCGACAAAGGCTACCTCGGATCCGACACCATCCGGCCCATCCGAAAACCCGTCTTCCGGAACCTGCTCGACTGGGAGAAACAACTCAACACCGCTGTCAACCGAATCCGCTACCAGATCGAGCAGGCCATCGCCAACCTCAAGACCTGGCGGGTCCTGCACACCGACTACCGGCGACCACTCGAAACATTCGAAACCACCATCACCGCGGTCCTCGGACTCGAATTCTTCCGGACGACCCGGTGAATAACCCTCAAGCGATGGAGGACCGAGATGGTCAAACCACGTTCAATGCTGCTTTCGGTAGGGGTTGTCGGCGCGCTGTCCGCGGGTGCTTTCGGGGTAGTCATTCCGGCGCTAGCCGCCACCCCAGTGCCTACGGCCGCTTGCTCTGGGAACCTCACCTGCACCTACGCCGACTACAACTATGTCACCTTCCTCGGCTCTCGGTCGCCGGGTTCGCCGCAGCAGGACATCTCGCTGGCGAGTCGAAACAAGTTGTCGTCGTGGATCAATTACACAAGCACGAGCGCTCGCTTCTACTACCTGACCGGTGGGCGTGGGACCTGCGTCACTATGGGCGCCAGGAACAGGGCGACGGTGCACCCTGGCGACGGCAACCCGGACAACGACCAAGCCGAATCCTGGGCGTTTACCCGCGGCTGCTAGCGCGTCGCCACCAGACGAGTGCGGGTGGGGCGGTAGCTTCACCCGCACCGCCTGGTGGAGCGGCTCGACGAGACTGTCCAGGAGGTTAAGGGTGGATACTCTCGCCAGCGTAGAGAAGGTGTCGAAGCGATACCGCTCGGGTGTCGAGGCCGTAATGGCTGTGGACGAAGCCGACTTTGGGGTGGGTCCAGGTGAGTTCGCCTGCGTGTACGGGACGAGCGGATCGGGTAAGACAACGTTACTGAACATTCTTGCAGGCATTGAGGTGGCGGACTCGGGGTCGGTGGTGGTGGCGGGGGAGTCGCTGGTCGGCCAGTCCGAGGCTGCGCGGGCCGACATCCGGCTCCACAGGATCGGTGTGGTGTTTCAATCGAACAACCTCCTGCCGGAGTTCACGGCGCGGGAGAACGTCGCGCTCCCACTGCGGGTCCGTGGGATGGCCCGCACGGAGGCCGAGGCCGCCGCGGAGACTGCGCTGGGCTCGGTCGGCCTTGCGGGGCTGGGGGACCGGCTGCCGGGCCGAATGTCTGGTGGGCAACGTCAGCGGGTCGGGATCGCCCGGGCGCTGGCCGGTGGGCAGCCGCTGTTGTTGGCCGACGAGCCGACCGGGGCGTTGGACTCGGAGAACTCCCGGCTGCTATTCGGGTTGATGCGAGCGTTGTGTGACGACCGCGGGACCGCGGTTGTCCTCGCGACGCACGATCCGCTTGCGCGGGAGTTCGCTGACTCGGTGTACGGCATGGTCGACGGGGTGGTCGCCGTCCGATGAGCCGGGCCGGTGGCGGGGTGCTGTACCTGATGGGTAGATGGCTGCGGGGGCGGGCCGTGCGCCGGTCCTCGGTGGTACTTGGGGTTGCGTTCGCAGTGCTGGCCGCCGTGTTCGTCTGCGTGAGCTCGTTCGCTCTCAGTCCCATGCAGCAGGCCGACAGCCAACTCGGCGCGTACGGGCAGTCGACCTACGACAGCGTCGAGGTCGGCACGATCGGTGCGAGGTTTATCGCGCGGACCGGCGCCGCCCTGACCTCGGTGGCCCCCGGCTCGCACCTGTTGATCTCGACTCCGGAGATGCGCCCGGACTCCTTCACCAAGCTCTGGGTGCAGGGTCCGGTGTCGACAGTGCAGTTCGTCGAGGACCCGGGTCTGCGGCAGGCCTTCCCCGGCCGGTACACCCTCAACGAGGGGTCGTGGCCGGTTTCACCGTCCGAGGTGGTGGTCTCCCGGCACTTGCTCGACGCGCTCCCGGACCGCACCGGGTTCACGATGCTGTCCGGCCGCGTCCGACTCCGCGTGGTCGGTGTCGTCACCGACTCCTATGACCGGCACGGCGACACCATCGTGGCCGGCGCGGGAACGTGGGAGTCCATCCCGCCCGGGGCACCTGGGCGCACCTACCAGCCGGTCGGCGCTCAGGTCCGAGCACTGTTCGGCGCCGACACACCGGCCGTGACCGTCACGCAGGTATTGCAGCGGTTGCTCCCGCCGCGACCGGCGGACCAGGGGACCCGCGCGGAGGTCCTCCAGTCCAACCTGTCCTCGCGCTCGCAGGTCATCTCCTCGGCGGCCGCCACCGCGTTCGGGAACAGCGGGGACCTGGTCGTGTCCTACCTGCCGCTGCTGCTGGTGGTGCTGGTGGTCTCGGCCCTGGTGATCGGCCAGACGCGCGGCCCGTACCGCGCGAGCGCCGACCGGCTTGTGGCGATCGGGGTGCGCCGCCGCCGGGTGGTGGCGTCTCAGGTGCTGTCGCTGCTGGTGGCCGCCACCGGGTCGATCGCGGCCGGCCTCGCCCTCGGGTGGCTGCTCGGCTTGGTCCTGCGGCTGGCGGTCCTACCGCGGTTCGCGAACCAGCCGCTGTCCCCGGTTCCCGGCCTGAACGGGACCGCGCTGGGTATCGCGGCGCTCTCGCTGGGCCTGATCGCCGCGGGCACGGTGTGGCCGGAACGCGGCGACGCCGCGGTCACCCGGTCACTCGCCGCCCGGTGGCGGACAGAGGTCCCGGACGGGCTGGTTCGGCGGGTGTGTGCGGTACTGCTGGTCGTCGTCGCGGTGCGGATCGGGGACACCCGCGTTGCCGTCTACATCGCGATGGCCGCCGTCCTGCTGGTCGGGCCGGACCTGCTCCGGATCGTGCTGCGGCTGCTCCCCGACCGCGACCCGCACTGCCACGTCGCGGTCCGGCTGATGCGATCGGAGCTGGGCAGACAGGCCGCGGCGGTGGTGGTCGTCGCGAGCTGTCTGGCACTGCCGATCTGTGTGGCGACCCAGCTCGCGAGCACCAAGCTCAGCCAGAGCGCTCTGACCTACAACCTGATCCCCGACCACCAGATCTGGATTCAACGCAACGGCGACACCGGTGACGTCGCCGGCGTGGCCCGGGTCGTGGCCCGGGTCCCAGAGGCCGGCCGTCCGGTCGCCGTCCGGGGTCTCGCGCTGCCACCTGGGCCCACGGGGCAGGTGCAGTCGGAGGCGCGGTTCGACAACCTCGCGAGTGGAGGCACCGCCACGATGGTCCTTGAATCTGCGGATCAACTGGCGCGGCTGCTGGGCGGCAAGGCCATGGGCGATCCGAAGGGTGTGCTCGATGCCGGTGGGGTGGTGGACTTCACCGGCGACGGCGGGAAACGGCGGTTCGTCGTCTACGGGCCGGGAGGGGATCCACAGCGCACCACCTCCGAGCTGCCCACCTCCCATACGGGTGTGCCCAGACAGTTCACCGTCAAGTACTCCGGGGCCATCCTGTTGGCCACCGCCCGGAAGCTCGGGCTCCCCGTCAGCCAACCCGACGCCTTCTTCTTTCCCGCCGTCGGTGACGCGACGATCCGAGCGGCCGTGGCCGCCGCGGTCGACGCTGGCTACGACAGCGAGTTCGTCCAGTACGCCGTCCCGCCGCCACCGCCCCAGCTCCCGGCCGCGGCCTACGTGTTCCTCGCCGGCCTGGTTCTCGGAGGGTTCACGGTGATGCTGTCCGTCATCCGGGGGCAGGCCAGGCGGCTACGTACCTACAGCTCCCGGCTGATCGCCCTCGGGGTGGGCCCCCGATGGACGCTGTCCGTCCTGGGGATCCAGGCCGCCATCACCGTCCTGGTCGGCGCGACTACCGGAGTCGCCGCGGGAATCCTCGGAGTCACCATCACCGCAAACAGCTACACGGTCCTGGACGTCCCGACCTTGCCCATCGTGCTCGCCTGCGCCGCCACCGCCGCCGCCGCAGCCCTCGCCACCGCCCTGGCAGTCCGGGCCCTCACCGCAACCGAGCACGTCCAGCTCAACTGAGGGGACACCTACTCGCGCAGTTGGAGGCTGTTGCTCGGATGTCCAGCTGGTCGTTGCTCGCCGGTAAGGGCGCCCGTTGATTGCCCAGGGGTGTGCCGACAGGGGTTCCCCCACCGGCACACCCGCGACCGAAGGGTGAAGGCGACGTCGGCCCCGGTGGGGGTGCGCCAGTGGACCCGCCCGCGCACCTGTCCAGCTGGGGTGCGCGAGGTGGGACACCTGCAGTCAACCGTGTGCTGCTCGAGGGGGACTGTGGAGGGCGAAGAGCACGGCGTCGACCAGGGCGAGGTAGTCCCGGGCCCGGGGCTCGTCGAGGTCGGTTGGCCTGCCGTGGGCGACGAGGTTGCGGAGGACGGCGGCACCCTCGACCGCCCTGACCGCGTCTGGGCTGATCAGATGGAGATCGGCCGCGCGGCGCGCTAGTTGCAAGGCGGACCCGCGACCCGGTTCGTCGACGAGAAGCTCGTGGAGGCGTTCCTCGATCCGGCTGAACGCTTGGAGCACCGCGGCAACGGGTGCTGCTGAGGCGAGCGGCGCTAAGTCGGCCGTCGCATCAGGTGAACCGGCCGGGCCGGGACTGGACGAGTCGGCCAGCTCGGTGCGGAGCTCCGCGGCCTGAAGGTCCCAGTTGGCCTCGAGCGGGCCGGCTCGAAGGCTGCGCAGTGGCTGGTCGAGGAGTTTCGCGAGCTGTCGACGGAACAGCAGTGCGACGGCGAGGACAACTATCGGCCAGGCCAACGCCTTGACGAGGGCGGCGATGAACTCCAGATCGGACACGGCCCGAGCGTACGAAGGGACCTCGGTGATCGTGCCGAGACGATCGTTAACGGAACGATGGACGGGGGACGGTGACACACTGACGGCGGCTGTACCGGAAGCCGTGTCGAAACCGCCAAATCGAGAGATCGTTGCAGCAACGTTTTCGGGACGGTCACGGGAGGCAGTTGGAACTGGGTGGTGTGGCGTGACGACTCTGGTCCGATCCAGGGACGGGGGGCTACCCCGCTCACCGAGTCTGGGTGGGCGGCCGACGGTGGCCGGCCTTCTCCCACACGGATGCCCGCAGGAGCCGGAGGCCGTTGAGTCCGACGATGACGGTGGAGCCCTCGTGGCCGGCGACCCCGAGGGGGAGCGGGAGGTGGCCGGTGAGGTCCCAGACCACGAGGGCGGTGATGACCGTGGCGGCGATGACCAGATTCGCGGTGACGACCCGTCGGGCGCGCCGGGACAGGTCGATGACCTTGGCGGTCGCGGCGAGGTCGTCGCGGACCAGGACCGCGTCGGCGGTCTCCAGCGCCAGGTCTGAGCCGTGTCCTCCCATCGCCAGGCCGAGGTGCGCGGCCGCGAGGGCGGGGGCGTCGTTGACGCCGTCCCCGACGAGCAGGAGGCGCCGGCCGCCGGCCTGTAGGTCCTGGACCCGGGTGACCTTGTCCGCGGGCAGCAGCCCGGCGTGGACCTCGCGAATGGCGACCTCCTCCGCGAGGCGACCGGCGGCGCCGGCGTTGTCCCCGGTCAGCAGGACCGGGACGTGGCCGGTGAGCGCGGTCAGCGCCGTGACCGCGTCAGCGGCGGCGGGGCGGACCCGGTCGGCCAGGGCGAGGACCCCGGCGGGGCACCCGTCGAGGACCACCAGGACCGCGGTGCGGCCCGCGGCCTCGGCGGCGGCGATCACCGCAGCCGCGCTGGCGGTGGGAGTTGGGTCGGTGGCCTCGGCGAGCAGGCCCGGGGAGCCGACCCGCACCTGGTGGCCGGCGACCCGGGCGGTCACCCCGCGACCCGGGGTCGAGGCGAAGTCCGCCACCTCGGTCACGTCCAGGCCGCGGTCCCGGGCTGCCGCGGCGATCGCAACGGCAAGGGGGTGTCCGCTGGGCCGTTCCGCGGCGGCGGCGAGGGCGAGCAGGTCGTCGTCGCTGAGCCCGGACCCGGGCAGGGGGTGGATCTCCGCGACCCGGGGGGTGCCTTCGGTGAGGGTGCCGGTCTTGTCGAACGCGACGAGGTCGACCGTGGCGAGCTGCTCCATCACGACCGCGGACTTCACCAGCACCCCGTGGCGGCCGGCGTTGGCGATCGCCGACAGCAGCGGCGGCATCGTCGCGAGCACCACCGCACACGGCGAGGCGACGATCATGAAGGTCATCGCCCGCAGCAGGGTGCTCCGCAGGTCCGCCCCGAACGCCAGCGGCACCAGGAACAGCGCGACGGTCGCGGCGACGACCCCGGTGGAGTACCGCTGCTCGATCTTGTCGATGAACAGCTGCGTCCTGGCCTTGGTCGCCGACGCCTCCTCGACGAGGGTGACGATCCGCGCGACGACGGAGTCCGACGCGGGGCGCGACACCCTGACCCGCAGGGCGCCGGTGCCGTTCATGGTCCCGGCGAACACCTCAGTGCCTGCCTTCTTCAGCACAGGCAGGGGTTCACCGGTGATCGAGGCCTGATCGACCTCACTCGCCCCGTCGACGACGACGGCGTCGGCGCCGACCATCTCCCCGGGGCGGACCAGCACCAGGTCACCGGGGACCAGGTCGGCGGTGTCGATGAGCTTCTCGACCCCGCCATCCCCGAGACGGGTCGCCTGTTCGGGGGCGAGGTCGAGCAGTGCTCGCACGGAGTCAGCGGTCCGTTTCGTCGCGACCGATTCCAACGCCCCGGATGTCGCGAAGATCACGATGAGCAGGGCCCCGTCGAAGACCTGCCCGATCGCGGCGGCCACGACGGCGGCCACGATCATCAGCAGGTCCACGTCGAGCTTGCGGCCCCGTGCTGCGCGGAGCCCGGCCAGGCCGGGTTCCCAGCCCCCACTGGCGTAGCAGGCCAGGTAGGAGGTCCACCACGACCACCCCGGGGCCCCGGACACCTGCAGGACCGCCCCGACCGCGAACAGCGCGGTCGCCAGCGCCGCCCACCGCAGCTCGGGGACCGTCCACAGCCCGGCCGCGCGGCCCTTGGGCGGCGCGGATCGGCGGCGATCGGTCACGGCCGCGCCGGGCGGCGCGGACAGCGTCGAGGACATGCACACACTCCGGAGGCACGACGGGGCACGCCGGTCAGCCGACGCGCCCCCACCGTAGTAGAGCCATGAACAGATGTTCATGGGCTCCCGGCTACGCTGGTCCCATGGGTCACGCGTTGGACGAGCGGCTCACCCCGCCCGCTCGGCTCACCGCTGCCAGCGCCGCCGCCGTGGCAGCGACTCTTCAGGCCCTCACCGCACCCAGCCGGCTGCTCCTGCTCTCCCAGCTGCGGCGGGGTTCCGCGTCGGTCGGGGAGCTCACCGCCGCGGTCGCAATGGAGCAGTCCGCGGTCTCCCACCAGCTCCGCCTGCTGCGCACGATGGGACTGGTCACCACCGAGCGCCGCGGCCGTCACATCGTGTACTCCCTGTATGACGACCACGTCGCAGCCCTGCTCGACGAGGCCGTGTGGCACGCCGAGCACCTCCGCCTCGCCGCCCCTGACCCAGCCGCCCCTGACCCGGTCGCCCCTGACCGGGTCGAACCCGACAGCGGCCGCACCGCCGAGGCCAGCTGAGGACCCAACGCCCGGCCACCGCTCGTCGACCACCCGTTCGCGGTCCCGGCATCGCGGGCAACGGCGACCGCGGCGACAGGGCGCCCTGGGTGACGAGCCGGGCCAACCGGCTGCGGGTCGCAGAGCCCCGTTTCCGATGACCCGACGCCGCGGTGGGGTGTCACCCCCTGCTGGCTGGTGCGACGGCGCCGGTCAGCGGGTGGTGAGAGCTGCGGCGAGGGCGTCGAGGGCGGCGGGGACGAGCGCGTAGTAGGCCCAGACGCCGCGCTTGTCGCGGGTGAGCAGGCCGGCGTCGACGAGGACCTTCAGGTGGTGGGACACGGTCGGCTGGGACAGGCCGATCGGGTCGGTGAGATCGCAGACGCAGGCCTCCCCGCCCTGGTGAGCGGCCACGAGGGAGAGCAGGCGGAGCCGGGCGGGGTCGGCGACCGCCTTGAGGGTCCGCGCGAGCACCTCCGCGTCCCGAGCGGACATCGCGGCGCGGACGATCGGGGCGCAGCAGGCGGCCGTGACGGCGGTCGGGGTGAGCGTCGGGCTGGTCACATCGCCAGTATGGACTCCAGAGATTGACATGTGTCGATCCTTCACTCATCCTCCTTGTATAGACGTTCGTCGATGCAGGGGGTTTCCGACATGACCGACAGTTCCCGGACCGTTGAGCTGGTTCGATCCCGTTACGCGGCTGCGGCGGTGGCTGTGGCCCGCGGCGACGACTCCGGCTCCGGGTGCTGCGGCGGCGGCGGTGCCGCAGCGTCGATCGAGGTGGACGAGTCCTTCGGCGCCGACCTCTACGCCCCCTCGGACACCGACGCTCTGCCCGAGCGCGCGGTCCTGGCGAGCCTGGGCTGCGGGAACCCGACAGCGGTCGCGGACCTGCGCGCCGGGGAGCGGGTACTGGACCTTGGGTCCGGCGGCGGGATCGACGTCTTGCTGTCAGCGCGGCGGGTCGGCCCATCGGGCTTCGCGTGGGGCGTGGACATGACGACCGAGACGCTCGAGCTGGCGCGGGCCAACGCCGACGCGGCGGGCGTGACCAACGTCGAGTTCCTGCAGGGGCGGATCGAGGCGGTGCCGCTGGCGGACGCCGCCGTGGACGTGGTGATCAGCAACTGTGTGGTGAACCTGTCGGTGGACAAGGCGGCCGTTCTGGGGGAGATGCACCGGGTGCTCGTGGCCGGCGGGCGGATCGGGATCAGTGACGTGGTCGCCGAGGACGACGTCAGCCCCGACGAGCGGGCCGAGCGCGGGTCCTACGTCGGGTGCGTGGCCGGTGCCCTGTCCCGCTCGGAGTACCTGGCGGGGCTGACCGCGGCCGGCTTCACCCAAGCGAGTGTGGAGTTCACCCACGAGGTCGCCCCAGGCATGCACGGCGCGATCATCCGAGCCACCAGACCCATCCCGACCGCTGACCCCGCCGAGCCCGCCGGGCGCAGCGAGGTGGTCGATCCGGCCTCTGGGGCCTGCTGTTCCTCCGCGGCGCGGACCAGCTGCTGTGAGCCCCAGGCCAAGACCGCGTGCTGCGGCTCGTCCGCCGACACCGCCCTGACCGGGCCCGCACCGACGTCGTGCGGCTGCCGATGAGTGACACCGTTGCTGAGCGCCCGGTCGCCGGTCTGGACACCCCGGTGCTGGGTCGGCTGTCGCTGCTGGACCGGTTCCTGCCGGTGTGGATCGTGGCGGCGATGGCGCTCGGGCTGGTGTTGGGCCGGGGCGTCCCCGGGCTCGCGGACGCCCTGGACGCGGTGAAGGTCGGCGGCGTGAGCCTGCCGATCGCCGTCGGGCTGCTGCTGATGATGTACCCGGTGCTGGCGAAGGTCCGCTACAGCGAGACCGCCCGGGTGACCGGGGACCGCCGGCTGCTGGTCACCTCACTCGTCCTGAACTGGGTGGTCGGCCCGGCGGTGATGTTCACCCTGACGTGGCTGCTGCTCCCGGACCAGCCGGCCTACCGGACGGGGCTGGTCATCGTCGGGCTGGCCAGGTGCATCGCCATGGTCCTGATCTGGAACGACCTGTCCTGTGGGGACAGGGAGGCCGCCGCCGTCCTGGTGGCCATCAACTCGGTGTTCCAGATCGTCGCGTTCGCCGGGCTCGGGTGGTTCTACCTGCAGGTGCTGCCCGGCTGGCTGGGCCTGTCCACGACGTCGGCGGGGTTCTCCGTCGGCGCGATCGCCCTGTCGGTGCTGGTCTTCCTCGGCATCCCCCTGGTGGCCGGGGTCCTGACGCGGACCATCGGTGAGCGGGCCCGCGGGCGGGACTGGTACGAGAGCAGGTTCCTCCCGCGGATCGGGCCGGTCGCCCTGTACGGGTTGCTGTTCACGATCGTGATGCTCTTCGCGCTGCAGGGCGACGCGATCACCAGCCGGCCCTGGGACGTCGCCCGGATCGCCCTACCGCTGCTGGCCTACTTCGCGGTCATGTTCGGCGCCGGGTTCGCCCTCGGCCGCCGCCTGGGCCTGGGGTACGCGAAGACCGCGACCCTGTCGTTCACCGCGGCGGGCAACAACTTCGAGCTCGCGATCGCGGTGGCCATCGGCACCTTCGGGGTCACCAGCGGCCAGGCGCTGGCCGGGGTGGTCGGCCCGCTCATCGAGGTCCCGGTGCTCGTCGGGCTCGTGTACGTCGCCCTCTGGGCCGGACGCCGCTTCTTCCCAGGCGACCCGACCGCCCCTCCTGCCTCGGGCCGGCGCGTCAGCGGATCCCGATGACCACCAGCGGCCCCGCTACCCGGCGGCCCTCCGTGCTGTTCGTGTGCGTGAAGAACGGCGGGAAATCCCAGATGGCCGCCGGGCTGATGAAGCGGGCCGCCGGCGACGCGGTCACCGTCACCTCCGCCGGGACCGAACCCGGGACGGCGGTCAACGCCCTGTCCGCCCAGTCCCTGCAGGAACTCGGCATCGACATCACCGGCGAGACACCGAAGGCCCTGACACCGGAGATGGTCGCCGCGGCGACCGTCGTGGTCACCCTCGGCCGGGACGCCCGGGTCGACCCCGTCCCCGGGCCGCGGTTCGAGAACTGGGACACCGACGAGCCCTCCGAGCGGGGCATCGACGGCATCGCACGGATGCGCCTGGTCCGTGACGACATCGCCCGCCACGTCGACCAACTCGTCGCACGCATCACCGGCGCGAACGATTCGACCCGGGGCTGAGTGCCGGAGCCGACGAGCAGGCCGCCGGCTAGGTCGGTGAGGGTATGGGCCGGTTGTGGCCGGACACGGCTGGGGTCGACCCCCGTCAGATGACGGAGAGCGCGTTGGACCCAACGAACTCACCGGTACCTGGCCCAGCCCGGCCCGGCACGGCCCGTTGGTACCGGTGGCGCGGTGACCGGACCCGATGGGCCGACGCCGTTGCCGAGCTGCGGTGGCTGCGCCGCGTCGAGGCCGCTGCGGCGACCGCGAGCCACCAGCGGCTACGGCCCGGCCCGCCTCGGTGCTTGCCGGTCACGCGCAGCAGCTCGTCGGCTTGTCACTGCGGAACAGGCCGGCGCAGATGCGCAGCGCCTCGCTCATCGTCAGGTAGGGCGCCCAGGTGTCGGCGAGGTCGTCGACGGTGAGGCCGTACTTGATCGCGTAGGTCGCGGCGAGCATCACGTCGCCGGCGCCGTCGAGTGCGGCGTGCACGCCGAGGATCTTGCCGGTGCGGGCGTGTGTGACGAGCTTCAGGACCCCGCGGGTGTCGCGGTTCACCAGGGCCCTGGGGATGTCGTGGGCGCTGAGGACCCGGCAGTCGCAGGGGTGCCCGGCGGCCAGGGCCTGTTGTTCGGTCAGTCCGGCCGAGGCGAGCTGCGGGGTGGTGAAGGTGACGGCGGGCAGCCCGCGGTAGTCGACCGTGGCGGGTTCGCCGAGGGCGCCGGCGGCGGCGGTGTGCCCGGTCTGCGCGGCGACGTAGACGTGTTGCGGTGCACCGGAGACGTCACCGGCCGCGAAGACCCGCGGATTGCTGGTCCGCTGGTGGGCGTCGACGACGATGAACCCGTGGTCGTCGACCGCGACGCCTGCGGCGTCCAGCCCGAGGCCACCGGTGTCGGCGACCCGGCCGGTGGCGACCAGGAGTCGCTGGCCGGTCACCTGGGTGCCGTCCCCGGTGTGGACGGTCACCCCGTCCGGGGTCTTCTCGACCGCGACGGCGCGGTCCTGGACCCAGGGAATCCCGTCGTCGTGGAACACGCCGCGCAGGACGTCGGCGACCTCCGGTTCCGCGTGCGGCGCGAACCGCCCGACGAGGGTGACCTGAGCGCCGAGGTGAGCCCAAAGCTGGGCCTGTTCCAGCCCGACGTACCCGCCGCCGATTACGACCATCGACGCGGGTAGCTCGGTCATCTCCATGGCGGTTGTGCTGGTCAGGTAGTCGATGCCGTGGAGCCCGGGCAGGTCCGGGATGTGCGGTGCGGTGCCTGTCGCCACGACGTAGGCCGGAGCGGTCAGCCGTTCGCCGTCCACGGCCAGGGTCTGCTCGTCGATGAAACGGGCATGCCCGTAGGTGATCGGGAAGCCGTGCGCGTCGGCGACCGCCGCGTACTTGGACTTCCGCATCGACTCGATCAGGTCCTGTTTCTGCGCGACCAGGGCCGGTAGGTCGACCTTGCCGGTGCTGGTCGCCACCATCGGGAACGACCGGTCCGACATCGCGCGGTGCCGCTGGGCGGCTGCGGCCAGCAGGTTCTTGGACGGAACGCAGCCGATGTTCAGACACGTCCCGCCGAGCGCGCCGTGCTCGACCAGCAGCACGGTCCTTCCCCGGCCGCGGGCTTCGATGCCCGCGGCCATCGCAGCGCCGCCGGTGCCGATCACGATCAGGTCCCACGTGTCGTTGCTCATCGACGGACCGTAAAGGTTCCAGCCCAGTGGAAGGTCAAGCCGTAGCGTGATCACATGCAGATCGGGGAGCTCGCCCAGCAGGCCGGCGTCAGCACCAAAGCGCTCCGGTTCTACGAGCAGGCCGGTGTCCTGGCCGAGCCGGCGCGCCGCTCATCGGGTTACCGGGACTACGACCAGACGGCGCTGGCGCGGCTGCGGTTCATCAAGGGCGCCCAGGCGGCCGGGCTGACACTGGCCGAGATCGCCCAGGTCCTCGCCGTCCGAGCGGCGCAGGGACCTCCGTGCACACACGTCGTGGCCCTCCTCGACCGGCACGCCGCCGACCTCGACCGCCGCATCACCGAACTCGCCTCGGCCCGCGACGAGGTCGAGCGGCTGAGCGAGCGCGCCGCCGGGCTCGACCCAGCCGACTGCGCCGCGCACGGCATCTGCCACGTCATCCCCACCCAACAACCCAGCCGCAGAAGGATCACCACCTCCCAGGCGTAGTCGCGTCCCCACCAGGCAGCCAGGCACGTCCGCGCGGCCCAAACATCGGCAGGAACGGTTTTCGGTACGGTGACCTGATGGTGACGCCGGCTCAGGCCAAGCGGGCCCGCCCCGTCCCCACGCCCGCGCCGGGGAGAGCACCCGTCCGCTCTGCTGCTGGGATATCGCCTGCGCCGGCACGGATCCGACCGGTAGCTCGGAAGTTCAGGCCGTTGGGCATGTGGTGGTTATCCGCGGGTGTCGAGGGCGGAGCAGGTCCCGGCCCTGTAGTTGGACGCGCTGGAGGGTTCGGGGTGTCGGCGAGTGTTCACCGACACACCCCCGGGTCCCGGGAAGACCGGCCGGAGCTGGCGGCGGCACGGGTATGGGGCCGGGTCGGCGGTCGGCCGCGGACGGTGACCCCGGCGAAGCTGCGGCTAGCGCGGGCGATCCGCGCACAGGACGACGGGTCCTGATCCAGCCCGCTCACTCGGAGGGAGCATGCCGGTGGCTTCGACTGTGAGCACCGGCGGCGGGCAGCGTCGGCGTTGGAGCTTCTGGGAGCCGTGGGCCGCCCAGATCGCTTCCCTCGGCCCAGGCAGCCGCGGGAGCCTGGCGGCTCGACCCTGTCCCGGGGTCGTGACCGCCCCCGTGGCACCGTGGGGAAGATGGGCGTCCTGGCGCGGCGGGGACTGCTGGTGGCGCCGGCCGAGCTCCGGGCCCGGCGGCTGCTGCGCCGGGGCCTGGCCCTGGAGTTCGGGACGCTGTGCTGGAACGTGGCCGGCGTGGTCCTGCTCGCGGTGGCCGCTGTTCGGGCGTCGTCGCCGGCGCTGGCTGGTTTCGGGCTGGACTCGCTGATCGAGATCGTCGCCTCGACCGTCGTCGTGTGGGAGCTCAGGGGGACCGCGGGCACGCGGCAGCGGCGGGCGATGCGCGTCATCGGAATCGCGTTCGCGGCGCTGGTGGTCTACCTGGTGGTGCAGGTGGTTGTGGTGCTGGTGGACGGGAGCCGGCCCGGGCACTCGGCGCTCGGGATCGTGTGGACGGCGGCGACGCTGGTGGTGATGCTCGCCCTCGCCGCCGGGAAGGCACGGACGGGCGCCGCTCTGGGCAACGAGGTGCTGCGCACCGAGGGACGGGTCACCCTGGTCGATGCCTACCTCGCGGGGTCGGTGTTGGTCGGACTGGTCCTGAACGCCTGGCTGGGGTGGTGGTGGGCGGATCCTGTGGCCGGGCTGGTGATCGTCTACTACGCCGTCCGGGAAGCCCGCCACGCGCTCAGCCACGACGTCGGTTCCGCGGGGGCGCACTGATGTGGTGGCGTGCGCTGCTCGCCGCGGTGGCCGGGCTGGCGGTCGTGTACGTGGTGCTGCTCGCGGCCCTGTGGGCGGTGGCGCGGCGCCATCCGGAGGCGGTGAGCGCCCGGGACGCCCTGCGGCTGCTGCCCGACGTCCTGCGGCTGGTGCGGCGACTGGCCGCGGATCCCACGCTGCCCCGGGGACTGCGGGTCCGCCTGGTCCTGCTGCTGGTCTACCTCGCGTCGCCGATCGACCTCATCCCCGATGTCGTCCCGGTGATCGGGTACGCCGACGACGCCGTGATCGTTGCTCTCGTCCTGCGCTCGGTGGTCCGCCGGGCCGGCCCGGGCGCCCTGCAGCGGCACTGGCCCGGCTCACCCGGCGGGCTCGCCGCGGTGCACCGCCTGGCCGGGGTGCGCCCCCCGGCGGTCTGAAGAGGTCCGATGGTCGGATGTGCGCCGCGCCCCGCCGATTCGCTTCCGACGGTGGGTCAGCAGCAGTCCTCGCCGCGCCAGGCCTCCCGGCCCTCGCGGACAGCCCACGCGGCCAGCAGCAGGGCGATGACGGGATCGACCCAGGTCCAGCCGAGTGCGGCGGTGGCGGCCAGGCCGAGCAGCACCGCGCCGGCCTGGGCGGCGCAGAGCAGGTTCTGCCCGCCCTCACCGGCGGTGGCCCCGGACCAGAGGATTGCCCCGAGGCGTCGTTTCGCGACCCCGAGGGCGGGCATGCCGACCAGGCTGACCGCGGTGACAGCGATCCCGAGCACGGTGGTCTCGGAGCTGTGTCCGGTGAGCAGGTCCCGGACGGCGGCGACGGCGATGTAGGGGGCGATCAGGAAGAAGGACACGGCGACCGCTCTGCGGGCGTGGCCCTCGGCGGTCTCGGACAGGGTCCGGGTGCCGGTGAACCGCCAGATCACGATGACCGCGGCGAGTCCCTCGATGACCGATCCCAGGGCCCAGCCGACCAGGGACACCGACCCGGCGCGCAGCCCGGCGACCAGGCCAGGACGCCCTCGGCGGTCATCCAGACCAGGGACACCCAGGACAGCTGCCGGGCCCGGCGGGCGTCCCGGTGCCAGCCCGCCGACCGGCCGGGTGCCCCGGCCGGGTCGCTGGCCCCGACCGTTGCCGGGGCGCAAGACCCGTCCGCACAGACGGGTGTCCCGGCCGGTGATCGGCTGGAGGGCTCGGTCGTCGCCCCGGCGGACGGTGGGCCGTCGACGGGTGCCCGGGGGGTGGCGGTGAGGGTGACCGGTCGGGGCTGGGTGTCGGGCATCAGTGGGTTCCGTCCTCGTGGGCGCCGTGGCCGGCGGGTTCGAGCTGGAAGGTGGAGTGCTCGACGTCGAAGTGGCCGAGCAGGCAGTCCTGCAGCTGGTCCAGGACGCGGGGGGCGTGACCGTCGGTGAAGCAGTCGTCGCGGACCACGACGTGCGCGGACAGGGTGGGCAGGTTGGAGGTCACGGTCCACACGTGCAGGTCGTGGACGTCCTGGACGTGGTCGGTGCCCAGCAGGTGGTCCCGGACCGATCCGAGGTCGATACCTTCGGGGGCGCCCTCGAGCAGGATCCGTCCGGAGTCCCGGAGCAGTCCCCAGGCGGCGTGGACCATGAGGGCGACCACGACCAGGGAGGCGATGGAGTCCGCGCGGGTGAACCCGGTGAGCAGGATGACGACCCCGGCGATGACGGTCCCGATGAACCCGTACAGGTCGGTGAGGATGTGCTGGTAGGAGCCCGCCACGTTCAGGCTCGACCGGTTCGCCCGGGCCAGGACCGCGGCGGCGGCGATGTTCACCGCGACCCCGGCCAGGGCCACGACCAGGACCGGCAGCCCGGACACCGCCGGGGGATGGGCCAGGCGCCGGACCGCCTCGACGGCGACGATCCCGGCGACCACCAGCAGCGTGATCCCGTTGCCGGCGGCGGAGAGGATCTCGGCGCGTTTCCACCCGAACGTCCAGGCGCCCGCCGCGGGGCGGGCGGCCAGGGTCATCGCCCACAGCGACCCGGCGATCGCCCCGACGTCGGAGAGCATGTGCCCGGCGTCGGACAGCAACGCCAGGGACCCGGACACGAAGGCGACCACGACCTCCAGCACCATGAACCCGGCCAGCAGGACCAGCGCGGCCACCAGGTGGCGGCGGTCCGCACCCGCCGCGATCCCGTGGTCGTGCCCGGCCCCGTTGTGCCCGGGGTCGTTGTGGGCGGCCTGGTCGTGCCCGGTGTGCGCGGTCACCGGGTGTCCCGTTCCGGGTGGATCGCCTCGGTGTGCTGGGTGTGGGCCAGCGCGAGGTCCAGCAGCATCCGGACGTGCGCGTCGTCGAGGCGGTAGTAGGCCATCCGGCCGCGCCGGGACACCGACACGACCCGGTGCGCGCGCAGCAGCCGCAACGCGTGGCTCACCGAGCTCTCCGACAGCCCGGTCGACACGGCAAGGTCACACACGCACAGCTCCCCGGCCTCCAGCAGCGCGACCAGCAGCCGCAACCGGCCCGGGTCCGCGAGCAGCCCGAACACGTCCGCGGCGTCGACCACGTCGACCTCGGCCGGCATCGCCGCCCGCACGTCCGCGACCTTGCCCGCGTCGACCAGACGCACCGCGCACCCATCGACCCCGACCACCCGCAACCTCTCGTCTGAAGAGACGTTCAGACCTTAGTAGACACTAAAGAGTTCGGGGTGAAACCCGGACGAGACGTGCACATCGTTCCGGCGGCGCGGATCGGCCGGGGGAACGAAGGTGGTCGCCCGGCCCACGAACCCCGAGGGTTGGGGCTGGGCTCAGCGGGTGGTGAGGGCGGCTGCGAGCGCGTCGAGAGCGTCGGGGACCACGGCGTAGTAGGCCCAGACGCCGCGCTTGTCGCGGGTGAGCAGGCCGGCGTCGACGAGGACCTTGAGGTGGTGGGACACGGTCGGCTGGGACAGCCTGATCGGCTCGGTGAGGTCGCAGACGCAGGCCTCGCCGCCTTCGTGGGCCGCGACCAGGGACAGCAGCCGGAGCCGGGCCGGATCAGCGACCGCCTTCAAGGTGTGGGCGAGCTTCTCCGCGGCTGCGGGGGAGAGGGGCTCACGGACCACCGGGGCGCAGCACGCCGCGGTCGTCGGCGCGAGCACGGTCGTCGGCGTGAGCGTGGTCGTCGGCGTGAGCGTGGTCGTCGGCGTGAGCGTGGTCGTCATGGGGCCAGTGTCGCCGATGGATTGACGTCTGTCGATGCGCCGTGCATCCTGGCGGTTATCGACTTTCGTCAATGTCAGGAGGCAGCGGTGTCGCAGGACGCGCAGACGGTGGAGCTGGTCCGGTCCCGTTACGCCGCAGCAGCGGTGGCGGCCTCGCCGGAAGCAGCAGGCGATGGGTGTTGTGGTGGGCCGGCGACGACGTCGCTGGATGTGGGGTCGGACGTGTTCGGCGCCGCGCTCTACGCCGCGCGCGACACCGACGGGCTCCCGGACCAGGCGGTGCTGGCGTCGCTGGGCTGTGGGAACCCGACCGCGGTCGCTGACCTGCGGCCCGGCGAGCGGGTGCTCGACCTCGGCTCCGGCGGCGGGATCGACGTCCTGCTGTCCGCGCGCCGGGTCGGGCCGACCGGGTTCGCCTACGGGGTCGACATGACCGAGGAGATGCTCGAGCTCGCCCGGGCCAATGCGGCGAAGGCCGACGCGACCAACGTGGAGTTCCTCCGTGGCCGGATCGAGGCTCTTCCGCTGCGGGACGCGTCGGTGGATGTGGTGATCAGCAACTGCGTGGTGAACCTGTCGGTGGACAAGGCAGCGGTGCTGGCCGAGGTCCACCGGGTGCTCGTCCCCGGTGGCCGGGTCGGGATCAGCGATGTGGTCGCCGAGGACGGCGTCAGCCCCGAGGAGCGGGCCGAGCGCGGCTCCTACGTCGGCTGTGTCGCCGGCGCCCTGTCGCGCACCGAGTACCTGGCGGGCCTGGCCGCGGTCGGGTTCACCGACGCGACCGTGGAGTTCACCCACGAGGTCGCCCCGGGGATGCACGGAGCGATCGTCCGGGCCAACAAGCCGGGCGCTGCGGCGGGCTGCTGCCAGAGTTCGGAGCTGGCTGCGTGCTGCGAGCCGGACGCGAAGGACTCGTGCTGCGGGGCGGGAGCGGCCGGCGACGGAGCGGGTGCGGCACCGACGTCGTGCGGCTGCCGATGAGCGACACGGTCGCCGAGCGTCCCGTCGCCGACGCGGACAGCCCGGTGCTGGCTCGGTTGTCGCTGCTGGACCGGTTCCTGCCGTTGTGGATCATCGCGGCGATGGCGCTGGGGCTGGCGCTGGGCCGGCTGATCCCCGGCCTGGCCGACGCGCTGGACTCGGTGCAGGTCGGGAGCGTGAGCCTGCCGATCGCAATCGGGCTGCTGCTGATGATGTACCCGGTGCTGGCGAAGGTCCGCTACACCGAGACCGCCCGGGTGACCGGGGACCGCCGGCTCCTGCTGGCGTCCCTGGTGCTGAACTGGCTGGTCGGGCCGGCGGTGATGTTCGCCCTGGCGTGGCTGCTGCTGCCGGACCTGCCGGAGTACCGGACCGGGTTGATCATCGTCGGACTGGCCCGGTGCATCGCGATGGTGCTGATCTGGAACGACCTGTCGTGCGGGGACCGGGAGGCCGCCGCGGTGCTGGTCGCGATCAACTCGGTCTTCCAGATCGTGGCGTTTGCCGCGCTGGGCTGGTTCTACCTGCAGGTGCTGCCGGGCTGGCTCGGTCTGTCGACGACGTCGGCGGGGTTCTCCGTCGGCGCGATCGTCCTGTCCGTGCTGATGTTCCTCGGGATCCCGCTGCTGGCGGGCTTCCTGACCCGGACCCTGGGGGAGCGGGCCCGTGGCCGCTCCTGGTACGAGAGCACGTTCCTGCCGAAGATCGGACCGGTCGCCCTGTACGGGCTGCTGTTCACGATCGTGATGCTGTTCGCGCTGCAGGGGGATGCGATCACCAGCCGGCCCTGGATGTCGCGCGGATCGCGCTGCCGCTGCTGGCCTACTTCGGGCTGATGTTCACCGGGTCGTTCGCTCTGGGCCGGGCTCTCGGTCTCGGGTACGCCAAGACCTCGACGGTGGCGTTCACCGCGACCGGCAACAACTTCGAGCTCGCGATCGCGGTGGCCATCGGCACCTTCGGGGTCACCAGCGGTCAGGCGCTGGCCGGGGTGGTCGGGCCGCTGATCGAGGTCCCCGTCCTGGTCGGACTGGTCTACGTCGCGCTGTGGGCCAGGCGCCGGTTCTTCCCCGGGGACCCGACCGTCCCCGCCGCCCGTCAGAGCCCAACCCGCCGACCCGCTGACCGAGGAGCCCAACGATGAGCACCCACCCCACCCTCGCCGCGACCATGACCACGGACGCCACCTCCGCCGCGCGACCGCCGGCCGAGCTGATCCCCGAGGCGATGCTGCACTCGATCGCGCAGCAGCTGGCCGGCCGGTTCACCGGGGTGGTGTCCCCGGAGACCGTGGACCGCCTCGTGTTCGAGTCCTACGCGACGCTTCGCCGCACGGCCCGGATCACCGGGTTCCTGCCCGTGCTGGCCCAGCGGTTCGCCACCGAGCGGCTGATCGCCCTCGGCCAGGCCCGCGGCGTGATCACCAAGGAGGTGCCGGAGGTCCTGATGGTGTGTGTGCACAACGCAGGCCGGTCACAGATGGCCGGAGCGCTGCTCGCCCACCACGCCGGCGAGCGGGTGCACGTCCGCTCGGCCGGGTCGCTGCCGGCCAACGAGATCAACCCGCTGGTCGTGCAGGTCCTCGCCGAGATCGGCCTGGACCTGGGCGAGGAGTTCCCCAAGCCGTTGACCGACGACGTCATCCAGGCCGCCGATGTCGTCATCACGATGGGCTGCGGGGACGCGTGCGCCATCTACCCGGGCAAGCACTACCTGGACTGGGAGGTCCCGGACCCGGAGGGCCAGCCCCTCGACACGGTCCGCGCGATCCGGGACGATCTGGACCGCCGCGTCCAGGACCTGCTCACTGACCTGCTCGCCGCTCCGGCGACCTGACCGCGAAGGTCTTCCCGTGCACCTGGTCGCCGTCGGCGGCAGCGACGCCGGCATCTCCGCCGCGCTGCGCGCCCGCGAACTGGACCCGACCGCCGACGTCACCGTCGTCGTGGCCGATGCGTTCCCCAACTTCTCGATCTGCGGCATCCCTTACTACGTGTCGGGGGAGGTCCCGCACTGGCGGAACCTCGCGCACCGCACGTCCGCCGACCTCGAGGCCGCAGGTATGACGCTGCGGCTGGACACGACCGCCACCGGCATCGACGTGTCCGGTCGCCGGCTCGTTGTCCGCGGTCCCGACGGCCGCGAGGAGGCCATCGACTACGACGCGCTTGTCGTGGGGACCGGGGCCGTCAGCGTCCGCCCACCGATTCCCGGGCTCACCGGCCCCGACGCCCTTGGTCCGGATGACGGGGTGCACCTGCTGCATTCGATGGGCGACACGTTCGCGGTGATGAAGACGATCACCGAGACCGCCCCGAACACCGCGGTCGTCGTCGGCGCCGGGTACATCGGCCTGGAGATGGCCGAGGGTCTCACCATGCGCGGGCTGGCGGTCACCCAGATCGAGGCCCTGCCCGAGGTCCTCCCCACCGTGGACCCTGAGCTCGGTGCTGTGGTCCACGCCGAACTGGTCGCCCACGGCGTGGAGGTGCTGACCCGCACCACCGTGCAACGGGTCGCCCGCGCCGGCGACGGCCGGTCCCGGCTGACCGTGCACGCGACCGGCCCCGACGGGACCCCGGTGACCCGGGCGGCGGACCTCGTCCTGGTCGTCGTCGGGGTCCGCCCCGACACCGGCCTGGCCGCCGCGGCCGGCGCGCAGCTCGGGTTCAAGGGCGCTGTGGTGGTCGACGAGGGCATGCGGACGAACCTGCCCGGCGTGTTCGCCGCCGGGGACTGCGTGCTCACCCACCACCGGCTGCTCGGCACGACCTGGCTGCCGCTGGGGACCACCGCGCACAAGCAGGGCCGGGTCGCCGGGGAGAACGCGCTCGGCGGGAACCGCCGATTCGCCGGCAGCCTGGGTACCCAGGTCGTGAAGGTCTTCGACGTGGTCGCCGTCCGGACCGGGCTACGCGAGCACGAGGCGATCACCGCCGGCCGTGGGTGGACGCCGGTCACCTCCGCGGCCGCGCCGAACGACCACAAGGCCTACTACCCCGGCGCCACGCCCATCGACATCCGGGTCACCGGGGACGAGACCACCGGGCTACTGCTGGGCGCCCAGCTGGTCGGACGGCGCGGCGCGGAGATCGCCAAGCGGGTCGACACCTACGCCGCGGCCCTGTTCAACCGGATGACCGTCGACCAGATCAGCGACCTGGACCCGTCCTACACCCCGCCGCTGGGCTCTCCGTGGGACGCGGTGCAGATGGCCACCCAGACCTGGGTCAACGACCACCAGCTCCCCGCCCAGCGCGCCACCCTCGCCACCGTCTGACCGCCACCATCTGACCAAGGAGATCCCCCGTGACGACCATCGAGGTCTTCGACCCCGCCATGTGCTGCTCGACCGGTGTCTGCGGACCCCAGGTCGACCCCGACCTCGCCCGGTTCGCCGCCGACCTGCGGGTGTGCGCCGCGCCGGCGCGCAGGTCACCCGCCACACCCTGAGCCAGGAGCCGGTCGCGTTCGTCGAGTCCGAGCTCGTCCGCGGGATCATCCAGGCCGGCGGTGAGGACGCGCTGCCCGTCGTCCTGGTCGACGGCCGGCTGAAGTGGGCCGGGCACTACCCGACGACCGCGGAACTCACCGCCCTCAGCGCCGGTCCGGCCCCCGCCGACAGCAACCCGGCTGCCACCCCCGCGGGCAGCAACCCGGCTGCCACCCCCGCGGGCAGCTGCTGCGCGGCCGAGGACGCCGACACCGGGTGCTGCGCTCCCGCGCCGACCACCGGTCTGCAGCTGACCGCGGCCCCGGGTACCGGCGGCTGCTGCTGATGGCGGCCGCCCCGACCCAGGCCCCCGTGCTGGCCGGACCGGCGGTCACCGGGCCGGCGTCCGGGTGGCCCGGCCTGTCCGGGCTGGTGGACACGGTCGGCACCCGGTACCTGTTCCTGACGGGCAAGGGCGGGGTCGGCAAGACCTCGGTCGCCTGCGCCGCGGCGGTCGCGCTGGCTGACCGGGGCCGGTCGGTGCTGCTGGTCAGCACCGACCCGGCGTCCAACCTCGACGAGGTCCTCGGGACCCGGCTGGGGTCCGCGCCGACCCCGGTGCCGGGCGTGCCGGGCCTGGACGGGTTGAACGTCGACCCGGAGCGGGCCGCGGCCGCCTACCGCGACCGGGTGCTGGACCCGGTCCGAGGCCTGCTGCCGGCGTCCGCGGTCGCCCGCATCGAGGAACAGCTGTCCGGTGCATGCACCGTGGAGATCGCCGCGTTCGACGCGTTCACCGCGCTGCTCACCGACACCGCGGTGACCGCGGCCTATGACCACGTCGTGTTCGACACCGCCCCCACCGGGCACACCCTGCGGCTGCTGGCGCTGCCCGCGGCGTGGACCACCTTCATCGGTGACGGCACCGGCACGTCGTGTCTGGGCCCGCTGTCCGGGATGGCCGCCCAACAGGACTCCTACGCCCAGGCACTGGCCGCCCTGACCGACCCCGCAGCGAGCACGCTGCTGCTCATCACCAGACCGGACCGGGCCGCGCTGGAGGAGGCCGGCCGGGCCGGGACCGAGCTGCGCGCCATCGGCATGACCCACCAGCAGCTGATCGTCAACGGTGTGTTCACCGTCGCACCCGGCGGCGGCGACCCGCTCGCCGATGCCCTGCACACCCACGCCCGCCGCGCCCTGCAGGACCTGCCCGCGGCGCTGGCGACGCTGCCCCGCACGACGCTGCCGTTGCGGACGGTCAGCCCACTCGGGACCACCGAGTTGCGCCGGTTCGCCGCCGGCCAGGACAACGCCCCCACCGGCCAGGACAACGCCCCCACCGACGGACAACCCGGCCCGGGCCCGGACGCTTCGGACCCGGACGCCTACGGGCCGGTTGGCCCGCCGGGCACCGCGTCGTTCCACCAGCTGATCGACACCGTCACCGCGGCCGGCTCAGGACTGGTCATGACGATGGGCAAGGGCGGGGTCGGCAAGACCCCGTCGCCGCGGCCGTCGCCGTCGCGCTGGCCGACCGGGGCCACCCGGTCCGGCTGACCACCACCGACCCGGCCGCT
>JAABUI010000590.1_pt1 | contig 25410 bp, 27 predicted proteins | sample 5559111 | NCBI WGS metagenome assembly JAABUI01 (sample SAMN10711870, study PRJNA513365) | rock metagenome | isolation source: Antarctica rocks | place: Antarctica: Victoria Land, Buttleship Promontory
ACGCAGAGCGCTTTCGACGCGTCCACGCAGCCCGGCTGCATGCGCCACCAGGAGCACGGGCCCAACTCGCTCGACAAGGGCAAACCGGACATCGCCCGGTCGTTGACGGTGCTGAGGTACTACGGCGTGCACGGTGCGGAGCGGTTCTGCGACAACAAGCCGGCGACCGCCACCGACCTCACCTGGATGCGCTTCTACGTCGCGCAGGGCGCCGACCCCGCCGCCGTGTCCCGCTGGCTGCACAAACCGTAGACCGGGACGGCCCGCAGCCTCGTGCCCCGCTGGGGCGCTACCCGCCCGCCATCGCGCCGACGACGAGGAACGGCTGCTCGCCACGCAGCACGGCGTCCGGCAAGGGCACGTCGGCGGGCACGTGGGAGAGGTCCTCGCCGCAGGCGAAGAACCGGACGAAGGCCCTGCGTCGGCCACTCACCGGATCACGCATCGTGCTGCGCAGCACCGGGTACTGCTCCTCGACGGCGTCGAGGAGGGCAGCTGTGGTGGCTGCCGGCCCGGCGTCCAGCACGATCTCGCTCGACACGTGCGCGAGGGCCTTCAGATGGGCCGGCAGGACGACGCGGATCACGGCGTTCACGGCAGCGTCTGCGCCTCGACCGACAGCACCGCAGGCAGGTCGCGGACGATTGCGTTCCAGGTGTCCCCCGCATCGGCCGACGCGTAGACCTGACCGCCGGTCGTCCCGACGTACACGCCGCAGTCCTCGAGCTCATCGACGGCCATCGCGTCGCGCAGCACGTTGACGTAGCAGTTGCTCTGCGGCAGCCCTTCGGTCAGCGGCTCCCACTCACCACCGCCGGTGCGGCTCCGGTAGACCCGCAGCCGTCCGTCCGGCGGGTAGTGGTGGGAGTCACTCGTGATCGGTACGACGTACACCGTGTCGGGCTCGTGGGCGTGCACGTCGATCGGGAAGCCGAAGTCGCTCGGGAGGTCGCCGCTGATCTCATACCAGGAGTCGCCGGCGTCATCGCTGCGCATGACGTCCCAGTGCTTCTGCATGAACAGCACGTCCGGGCGGGACCGGTGCTGGGCGAGCCGGTGGACGCAGTGTCCGACCTCCGCGTGCTCGTCCGGGATCCCCTGCGAGCGCAGTCCCTTGTTGATCGGCTGCCAGGTGTCCCCGCCGTCGTGGCTGCGGAACGCGCCGGCCGCCGAGATCGCCGTGTACAGGCGCCGCTCATCGCGTGGGTCCAGCAGGATCGTGTGCAGGCACATCCCGCCGGCACCGGGCTGCCACTGCGGGCCCGACCCGTGGCCCCGTAGGCCGGCGAGCTCGTTCCACGACTGGCCACCGTCGGTCGACCGGAACAGCGCTGCGTCCTCGACCCCGGCGTACACGGTGTCCGGATCACGCAGGGACGGCTCGAGGTGCAGACGCGCGCGAACTCCCACGGGTGCGCCGTTCCGTCGTACCACTGGTGGGTGCCCGGGGACCCGTCGTAGCGGAAGTCGTTGCCGACCGGGCTCCAAGTACGGCCGCCGTCGTCGGAGCGCTGCACGAGCTGGCCGAACCAGCCCGTCGACTGCGAAGCGTAGAGCCGGTCGGGGTCCGCGGGTGAGCCCTTGACGTGGTAGACCTCCCAGCCCCCGAAGTACGGGCCGCTCACCTCCCACTCCCGGCGTCGCCCGTCCGCGGTCAGCACGAACGCGCCCTTACGCGTCCCGACCAGCACCCGAACGCCACTCATCCGCGACCGGCCCTACCGCGCGCCTTCGAGCACGCCGGGCCCTGCACAGGACCGGGCAGCCGGTCCGCGGGCGCGCGTCCCGACGGGGAGCTGATCCAGGAGCCGTTGGCGCGCGAGTCGTTCCAGCAGCTCCGGGAGGGCCTGGATCGCCGGGGTGTCCAGATCCCGGCGGCACTGCAGCACCACCCGGGTGATCACGCTGAGCTCAATCTGGTGCTCGAACTCGGCCATCAGACGCTCCGTGACATCGGCCAGATCCATGGGCTGCCTCCTACATCGGACGTTGGCGAACTGGCCGCTCGGCTGGTCGCCGAGCGGTAGGACTCCGAGGTCCAGGTTCAAAGACACCTCTGGACGCAGGATGTCCGCGGACCCGCATCAGGTCAAGGCCTTTCGACCATCCCCCGCACCTACCGCGCGAGGTGGTAAGCGGTCCAACACGCTTGCTCGCCGTGACAGGTCACCATCGCGGCGAGGTCGTTGTGACCGCCGCGCACGAGGACATCTACATCGCGAACACGCTGACCGCCACGGTGGTTCTGGATGCGACCGTCGAGCACGTGGCAGGGCGCCAGGTCGGGCGGATGCAGTCGTGGAGGACCTGTCGAGCCCTGGACGAGGGTGAACACCCACACGATGTACAGCGACCGCGACTACGAGCTCATCCCCGTCGTGGACGATCTGGCCACCCGCCGCCAGGTCAGCGCGCAAGTGGGCAGCACAGGCCTTACCTCTAGCGTGCCTGTCATGCAGGACATCTCGGTATGGCGCAAGACGGCGCACACCCGCGAACAGCTGGGTCGAGAAGTGGAGGCGCTTCGCCTGCTCGGCCCGGCGGCCGTCCACCTGCTGGCCGTGGAGGGCAACGAGCTCGTCCTCGAGCGGGTCGTCCCCGGCACCACCGTGGCCGAGCTCCCCGACGATCAGGTGACGGCGGCGGTGGCGACGGCGCTCACGTCCCTGTGGGAGCCCGTACCTGCGGGGTGCCTGCTGCCGACGGTGGAGCAGGAGTGCCAGGCCCTGCAGGACCAGGCGGCGGTGGGCCCGCTCCCCCAGCAGGTCGTGAAGGCGGCACGACGCGAGCTCGGGTGGCTGCTCGCCCACCCGCCGGAGCCGCGCGTGCTGCACGGCGACCTGCACCACGGGAACCTGTTGTGGTCCCAGGAGCGTGGCTGGGTGGCGATCGACCCGCACGGGTTGGTCGGCGACCCCGGCTACGACGTCGGTCCGCTGCTCATCAACCCCTGGGACGGCGAGCCGGCATCGCTGCTCAGCAGTCGGTTGGCGCAGCTGAGCGCGGTGCTCGAGATGCCCGTGCAGCGCCTGGCGGCATGGGGCCTGGTGCGGGCAGTGCTCGCCGAGGCCTGGCACGTGCAGGACACCGGGCGACCGGCCGGCGGTCCGCTATGGGTGGCTCAGGTCCTGGCTCATCGGTAGCCGTCAGGGCGTCCGATTCCGGGCCGGGCTGGGCTGGGCTGGGCTCCGCGGGATGTGCTGGGCTCAGAGCAGAGTCCCACGGGACGTCTTCGACGACCGCGCCCGGCCGCAGCCGCAGGAAGTCAGGCGTGGGCGCCTGCTTCATGGTCGGCGTGGCTCGCGGGCTCGAGCTGGAAGGTGGAGTGCTCCACGTCGAAGTGACCCTGCAAGCAGTGCTGCAGGTGGTCCAGGATCTGCGGCGCGTGGCCGTCGGCAAAGCAGGAGTCGTCCAGCACGATGTGGGCGGACAGCGCGGGCAGGTCGCTGGTGACGACCCAGGCGTGCAGGTCGTGGACCTGGAGCACGTGCGGGGCCTGGAGCAGGTGCGCCCGGACATCGAGCAGGTCCACACCGTCCGGTGCGGCCTCCAGCAGCACTCGTCCCGAGGCCCGTAGCAACTGCCAGGAGGCGCGCAGCATCAACAGGACGACCAGCAGTGAGGCGATCGAGTCCGCTCGGCGGAAGCCGGTCGTCACGATGACGACACCCGCGACCAGCGTCGCCAAGAAGGCGTACGTGTCGGTGAGCAGGTGCTGGAAGGCCCCCTCGACGTTCAGGCTGCTGCGGTTGGCCTTGGCGAGCACCCAGGTCGCGACGCCGTTCACCACGACCCCGGCCGCCGCTACGGCGATGACCGCACCGCCGGAGACCTCCGCCGGCTGGGCGAGGCGGCGGACAGCCTCGAACGTGACCAGGGCCGCGACAACCAGCAGGGTGACGCCGTTGACCGCCGCTGCCAGGATCTCGGCACGCTTGAAACCAAAGGTCCACCGTCCACGCGCGGGCCTAGCCGCCAGCGCCGCTGCCCACATCGCCCCGGCCAGCGACCCGGCGTCCGTGAGCATGTGGCCCGCGTCCGCCAGCAGCGCAAGCGAGTGGGCGAAGAACGCGACGACGACCTCGACAGCCATGAAGCCCGTGATGAGGGCCAGCGCCGTGCACAGGTAGCGGCGGTCGGCGCCGGCCGACACCGCATGCCCGTGGCCGCCGTGCCCCCCGTGGTCATGGCTCGCCTGGTCGCTCGCGGCGCACGCCACGGGGGGAAGTTCGGACGCCGGCCGCTCGACCGGGGTCACGGGGTAACCGGGCTCGGGGCGGCCACATGCAGCACGTCGGTGTGACCGGTGTGGGCAAGCCCGACCTCCAGCAGCATCCGCACGTGCCCGTCGTCCAGGCGGTAGTACGCCATCCGGCTGGCCCGCCGGACCGAGACGATCCGATGAGCCCGCAACAGCCGCAGAGCATGGGAGACGGCACTCTCGCTCTGGCCGCTTGCGGCCGCCAGGTCGCAGACACACATCTCGCCGGCCTGCAGCAACGCCGCCAGCAGCTTCAAGCGGGTCGGGTCCCCCAGCAGCCCCAGGACATCGGCGAGCTCGGCGACGTCGGCCTCCGGCGGCATCGCCGCGCGTACCGCAGCCACTGTGGGGCCGTCCACGACACGGACCCCACAGTTGTCCATGGAGACCGGTCCGCGAGCCGGGCTGATCACGCGCTCCACCTTGTCCTACCTCAACGTCTGCATGCCTGTTCAGACGTCATCCTACGGTCTGATGGTGTTGCCCGCCACGACGCACGCCCGACCTGGGGGTGGAGATCCCCCGTGGTGCTCCGGAGGTCGGCTGTGCCGTCCCGCGGTTCCGAGGGCCGGCGGCGGGCAGGGTCACCGGCATGCGGCAGCGCCGCACCGCAGCCCAGGAGGAACAGCGATGACCCAGCCCATGCCCGCAGAGCCGCACGAGGGGATCAAGGCGGACGCCAACCCGGAGGCCCAGGCCGCCGAGAGCGGCCAGAGCTCCTACGTCGCGCGAGGTGGCCAGAGCAGCGGCATCGTCGACAAGGGCCGGGAACCGGGTGACGAGCAGCCGAGCAAGGCCAAGATCGGCGGTACGGCAGGCGGAGACCCTCTGGCAGGCGTGACTGCCGGGGACGACGACGTCCAGGACGTCGACGACGCGGTCAGCGGCGACACAGGTCCAGAGCACCCAGGTCAGCGCAGCTGACCCTGCGCGGGAAGGCTCTCGACGACTCGGCCGACCACGACGTCGAGCGCAGCGTCGGCTGAGATCGTCGCGCCGGGTTCGTCGGGGCCGAGCGACTGCAGGGTGGCGAGCTGGCTCTCGAGCAGGGACGGCGGCATGAAGTGCCCGCGCCGCGCCCGGAGCCGGGCGCGCAGCACGTCCGGGTCCACGTCGAGATGGACGAACCACACCGAGGGGTGGTCGGTGCTCAGCAACCCGCGGTAGGACCGCTTCAAGGCCGAGCAGGTGATCAGCGCGTCCTGGCAGGACTGCTCGCGCTCCCCGATCCACGCGGCCACCGCCTGCAGCCAAGGCCATCGGTCCTGGTCGTCGAGCGGGTGCCCCGCAGCCATTTTCGCGACATTCGCTGCCGGGTGCAGCTCGTCGCCTTCCCGGTAGGGCCAACCCAGGCGCGCGGCCGCCAGGCGGCCCACCGCGGTCTTGCCGCAGCCCGAGACGCCCATCAGGACTACCGAGGTCGTCATCGGTGTACGCACTCCTCCCTCGCCGAGCACCCTGCCGACAGCGCGGCCCTTCGCCGGTGAGGCGATCGGCTCTGCGCCATGAGGGCCGGTTTGCGGCCCAGCATGCACCGGCTGTCAACGGCGTGCTGCAGCAGGTGCGCCCAGTGGTCGAGTGCGTATGACGAGGCCGTGACCGCACGCTTACGAGGTACGCAGGGCTCTCTGGCGCAGGGGGTCTGCGGCGTATGACTACTCCTACCGGTACGTCGGCGATGGCCCTTGAAGGCCGATCGCACGACTCCTCTCCGCCGCCACGCGCGAGACGTCGCTGGGGTGTACGGCGTCCCCGCCTATCCCTTGAAAGGTCTGGTGCCTGATGACATTGCCCCGCCCATCCCGTCGGCTGCTGCTTGCCGCCGCCGCGACAACCGTGGCCGCAGCAACGACCGCCGCGTTCAGCGTGACACCGCCTGCTTGCGGCCTCGGCCACGACAAAGTCCACCCCGCTCCTTGCGCAGCAGAAGCTGATCCTCAAGAGCGCCAAGCAGGTCAACCTGCACAACAGCATGGTTCGGCTCCCGCTGCACCGTGGGGAATACCGGGGAAAGACCGTCTGGTACATCCTCACCGAGTCCTCCGATTCGGTCTGGCAGCAGACCTCGACGTCAACTACGCCGCCAAGCTCACCAACCTGGGGGTCCGGTGCGCCGCGTGCGTGCGGACCGTCACCGAGTCCTCACCACGGCACCTGAAGTTCGGCGAGGCAACGGTGCACTTCGCCGGCACGCCGGACTTCTCGCCGCGCCGGGTCCTCGTACCGGGCCCCACCACCCTGCCGGCGATGACGATGCAGCCCGGCGCGGTCGGCGGCCCGGGGTACAGCCCGTTCATCCGCCTGGCCGGTTCACCCGTGGTCTACAACGCGCCGATCGTGGCGACCGGTGACGGACCGTTCGACGTCACCCACCACACCGACACCGGCGATCGGGTGCTGGCGGTTCACCCGGCCAAGCCGGCCGGACCCGGTCAGTTCACCCAAGCCACCGTCGATCTGCTCCTGGTGCACGGGTTCGATGCCGGGCAGCCGATCCTGTACATCTCCACTGAGGCCTCCGACCCGCTGGCCGCAGTCCTGGAACGAGCGACGTACGTGCCCCTGCTGAACCGGGCTTCCTTCCTGGGCGGCGACGACGCCCTGGGATCCGGTCGGGAACGGATCTTCCCGTTCGTCAACGGTCAGAGCGGCGCTCGAAACCCCAACGCTCAAGGGCTCATTCACCTCATCAAGGACGGTCACGCCACCGAGGACGCGAGCCTGTCCAACCGCGCACTGCTGGCCTCGCTCCGTCATGGTGGCGACGCCCGCAACGTCCAGGGGGACTTCCCCACGATCACCGACCCGAGGCACTCGCCGTCCTACAGTCCGCTCTGGGACGCCCAAGTGGGCCAGTGGACCGCCAAAGCCGTGAAGGCCGGGCTGAACAAGCTGCAGACCGATGAGAACCAGATCCTCAACCTCGCCGCCACCCGCCCGGACCTGCTCACCGGACCCGGCGGAGCTGCGTACGGCTCGGCTGGCTTCATCATCAACTGCCCGGTGATCGCCTACACCGACAAGGAACCGAAGAAGGACCTCGTCGATCTGGTACCGAACGCGCAGGGCTGATCCGGACCGCTCCCTCAAGGGGCAGCACAAGGGGTCCGTTGCCGACCGCGTCAAGCGGTACGAAGGTGGCGGACCCTGTCGGATGCAGGCTCGCGCACGTCCCCTCGGCGACAGGCACGACCGTTCAGAGGCGCAAGAAGCTGTCAGTTCAGCGGCTGGCCGAGGATGGCCCGCACCCTGTCGTAGACCTCCAGGTCGCCGCTGACGGTGATGCCGCCGTCGTCCGCGCGCTTCCACAACCATCGGTCGACGTCACCTGCCGTACCGCTGACGACCGCGCCGGCCGGGGTCCCGGGATCGACGACGACGCAAATGTCGTCCTTCGCATGGGCCTGCCCCTCGGGATCGGTGCCGCAGAAGCGGCCCAGCTGCACCCACACCGAGCTCCGCGCATCGGTCAGCCGTACCTCGACGTACCGGGGCAGCGGGTCGAACTGGCCCCAGGTCGGGCAGCCGCCGTACATGACGTCGAGCACCTCCAGCACGCCGTCAGCGGCCAGTTCGCGGTCCACCAGCATCGGCTCGACGCCGGCGGTCTGCTCGGCGTCCAGCCGGTGGATCAGTGCCTCGTGCGCCTGCCGGCGGTAGGTGAACCCGACGGTCTGCTCCGCCGACCAGGTCCACGCCGCCGCGGCCGGATCCGCGCGCTCGAGCTCAGAGACGAGCCCCGCCAAGAACTCGTCGAAGGCCTCGAGCAGCCCGCCGTACGACGTCGGACGCTGCGGCGACTCGACCTGCAGGTCCGGCCGGGCGGTCGGGCGCAGACGCACCGTCCGCGCCCACGACCACTGCACCTCGGCCAGGTGCCACAACAGGTCCTCGGCATCCCAGTCAGGGCACGCCGGCACCCGGGAGCCGGGGTCGCAGTCAGCGAGCACGTCGCGGAACCGTCGCGACTCGACGCGCAGGTGGTCGAGGTAGCTGGAGAAGTCGGGCACGGGCCGGACGCTAGCAACGCCTCGCGGGCTCGCAGACGTGGGCGAACCGGGAGGCCGGAGTAGTTTCCCGGGCGTGATCGCCACCCTGCGAGCCGTGTCCCTTGACTGCGACGATCCCACCGCTCTCATGGAGTTCTACGCCCGAATCATGGGCGGGGAGGTCGTGTTCGCCAGCGAGCGGTTCGCGGCGCTGCAGGGCGAAGGCTTGGTCTGGCTGACCGCTCAGCGCGTCGAGGACCACCGGTCGCCGAGCTGGCCCGCCGGTGACGTACCCAAGCAGGTGCACCTGGAGTTCGCCGTCGCCGAGCTGGAGCAGTCGGTCGCGGCGGCCGTCGCAGCCGGAGCCCGGTTGGCCGAGGTGCAGCCGAGCCCGGAGCGCTGGCAGGTGCTGCTCGACCCGGCCGGCCACCCGTTCTGCTTCACCACGATGATCGCGCCCTCCTGAGCGTCCTGATCGTCGGGTACGACGCCGGCCGGCCGGAGCAGTTCGCCGACGAGCACGCGGCCTCGAGGGCGGTGCTCACCCTGAACCGCGACGTGCCCGCCGGTCAGCCACGGCGGGTCACGACGGCCATCAAGGTCACCGGCCGGTAGGGAGGTGCAGGGGCCCACGAGACCCTGTTCCACGACAGCGCCCGCTTCCTGCGGGGGCCACTCTCGCTTATGCTCAGCCTGCTGGGCCCACAGCCAGCCGGATAGAGCGTCGCCGCGCACGCCGCATCGCTCCGGGCACGTCGCCCAGGTTCGGCACTCCGCGAGTTCTCGCCGCGACAGAGAAGCCGTGCAGACGAACCGCCCCCACGCACTCCCAGAGCGCCCTGCTCCTGCATTCGTCCACGAGCCAGGGGCCGACCGGTGAAGCCTGACGGGTGCGCTCGAGGACGGGTCCCCCCGGGTGGGTCAGGCTCTCGAGCGCGACCGGCAGCTGACAGCGGTCCTGGTGGAGTTCGCCCGGACCCTGGTCACCGATTTCCCCATCCAGGCGATCCTGGACCACCTGGTCGAACGGATCGTGGACGTGCTGCCGATCACGGCTGCGGGCGTCACGCTCATCTCGCCGGGGGTGAACCCCCACTACATCGCGGCGTCCAATGACGCGGCACAGAGTTCGAGCAGCTGCAGAGCAGCACGGGCAAGGGACCGTGCACCGAGGCCTCCACCAGCGGCCTGGCCGTCAGCGTCCCGGACCTGCGGGTTCGGCGACGAGCGATTTGCCGAATTCTGCGCCGCCGCGAGCGCCGCCGGTCTGGCCGCGGTCTTCACCTTGCCGCTGCGGCACGACAGCGGGCAGCTCGGCGCCCTGGACCTCTACCGCGACACTCCCGGTCCCCTGACCGACCAGGACCTCGCGGCTGCCCAGACCCTCGCCGACGTCGCTACCGCCTACCTGCTCAACGCCCAGGCCCGCCAGGCCCTGCTGGAGGGCGCGGACCAGTTGCGGGCCAGCACGCTGCACGACGCGCCGACGGGGCTGCCGAACCGGGTGCTGCTCCAGCAGCGCCTGCAGCACGCCGCCGAGCGGGCCCACCGCACACACGCCCCGGTCGCCGTACTGTTCGCTGACCTGGACCGCTTCAAGCAGGTCAACGACACCTACGGCCACCCCGTCGGCGACGCGCTGCTCGTGGCCGTGTCCGACCGCCTGACCGGGCTGCTGCGCCCGGGCGACACCCTGGCCCGGGTGTCCGGCGACGAGTTCGTGATCCTGTGCGAGGACCTGAAGGACGCGGCCGACGTGCAGACGCTGGCCCATCGCATCGACTCCGCATTCAACGTCCCGTTCACCGTCCCGGATGCCGACCGCGGGTCACGTGCGCTCACCGTGACCGCGAGCATCGGGATGGCGTTCGCCGGGCAGTCGCACAACATCGGCCCGTCCCTGATCAGGGACGCCGACACCGCGATGTACCAGGCCAAGCGCAAGGGCGGCGGCGCCCACCAGGTCATCGACCTGCGCGAGGGCGGCGCCGCTGCCGACCGGCGGCACCTGCAGGACGATCTGCGGGCGACGCTGGACAACGACGCCCTGGCTGTGGTCTACCAGCCCGTCGTCCGCGCCGCGGACGGGCTGCTCATCGGAGTGGAGGCCCTGCTCCGCTGGCACCACCCCGACCGGGGCCTGATCCCCGCTGAGACCGCCGTCGCCCTCGCCGAGCACAGTCCACTGATCCTGGACCTGGGAGCATGGGTCCTGCAGCGCTGCTGTCAGGAGTGGACGGCTTGGCAGCGTCGTCATCGCGAGCGAGCTCTGGACCTGGCCGTGAACGTCGCTGCCAGCCAGTTCATGGCTCCGGGTTTCGGCCAGCTCGTGGCCGGCGTCCTTTCCAGCACGAGCATGGACCCGAGCCGGCTGGTCCTGGAGGTGACCGAGAGCATCTTCCTCGAGGACGGCTCCCGGGCCGCCCACGTGATGGCCGCCCTCAAGGACCTCGGGGTGCGCCTGGCCCTGGACGACTTCGGGACCGGGTACTCCTCCTTGAGCTACCTGCGCCGCGTACCGGTGGACATCATCAAGATCGACCAGAGCTTCGTGACCGGCCTCAGGCCCGATCCTGCCGGAGCCGCCATCATCTCGGCGATCGCCGAGTTGGCGCACGCGCTGGGACTCATCGTCGTCGCGGAGGGTGTGGAGACAGCCCAGCAGCGCGACGCGGTCGTCTCCATCGGCTGCGAGGCCGCCCAAGGCTTCCACTACGCCCGCCCGCTCACCGGTGACCAGCTCGACAGGCTCCTCGAGGACTGGGGTGACATCCCCGTCCACCTCCCCCTGCAGCCCCCAGCTGAGGACCTGGCCCCTGCGACCACGTAGTCAGCGGCGCTCGCCACAGCGCCGCCTCAGGTCCTGGCCCGCGAGGATCCGCCCGGGGGAAGTGGGACGCCGATCGTGCCGCTTGACGCCCGCGAGTTCTCCTGACCGACGCAAAACCCCGAATGCCAGGGGGGCCATCACGTCTGCGAGGTGCGCCATGGCTGAACCAGACGTCGCCGTGGCCGGCTTCGGTGGGGCGATGTGCGTCAGGGCTGACGTCGACCGACCGCGGGGTTCCCGCGAGTGTGGCGCGTGCCACACTGCGGCGCCAGCACCACCCGGTCTCCCACCGCGCGGTGCGGCCGTGACCCTGAGAGGTGGGACGCCGTGGCAGAGCAGCAGTTCGACGTCATCGTCGTCGGAGGAGGATCGGCCGGTGCGGTGATCGCCGCCCGCCTGTCCGAGGACCCGTCCGTGCGTGTGGCGCTGGTCGAGGCGGGCGGTCCACCACCGCCCGAGGAGTCCATGCCGGCAGCGGTCGCATCGCTGCAGCTGAACCCCGAGACGGACTGGATGTACACCGGTGACGCAGGCGGCGTCGGCCGCGGACTGGCCGAGGGCCGGATGATGGTGCCGCGCGGCAAGATGCTCGGCGGCTCCTCCGGCATCAACTACATGGCGTACGTGCGCGGCCACCCCGGAGACTTCGACTCCTGGGCCGATGGCGGCGCCCGTGGCTGGGCGCACGACGACGTACTGCCCTACTTCAAGAAGTCCGAGGGCATACACCCCAGCGGCGACATCGTCGTGGACCACGGCGCCCACAATCCCGACGGCCCTCTCGGCGTCTCCGTCCGCTCACCCGTCATCCCCGCCGCTCAGCAGTTCGTCGACGCAGCCGCCGCCGCAGGCATCCCCACCGGCGACTACAACGGCGGAGACCGGGCCCGGCCGGAGGGGGTCGCGTCCCTGTTTCAGACCACCACGAAGGACGGCAAGCGAACCTCGACCTTCCACGCCTTCCTCGAGCCGGTGATGGCCGAGCGCGACAACCTCGTCGTCATCGCCTACGCCACCGTGCGGCGGATCCTCCTTGACGACGAGGGGGAGGGTCTGGCCGCCACCGGCGTCGAGTACCTGACCCGCGACGGCGACGTCGAGACCGTGCGCGCCACGCGCGAGGTCGTGCTGTGCGCCGGCGCCATCGGCTCACCGCAGCTCCTGCTGCTGTCCGGCATCGGCCCGAAGGACGAGCTGGCACAGGTCGGCGTCGACTGCCGGCTCGACCTGCCCGACGTCGGCAAGCACCTGAAGGACCACCTCCACACGCCGATGGTCTTCCCCGCACCCGGGATCGGCCTGAACATGACCGAGGTGGCGCTTTCGCTCGGGCCGGACGCGCTGCGCGCCCCCGCGGGTCCGCTGCCGGCGGATCCGCGCGACGACGTGGACCTGCCGCCCGAGCTCGCCGGTGTCAAGGCCGAGGCCGAGCGGCGGCTCGGCGAGTGGGTGACCACCGGTCGCAGTCTGGTCTCGTCCTCCCTCTACGACGCCGGGCTCTGGTACTCCACCGGGCTCGGCGACGAGCGCACCCACGACGCGCAGATCGGCTTCCTGGTCTGCGGCTACACCCCCGACCTGTGGCGGGCGCTGTTCCGGATCGACCCCGAGGAGTACTTCGAGGACGCCGCGGCGACCCTGGCCGCCGACGCCGAGGTCGTCGTGATGCTTCCCAACCCGGTGCAGCCGCACAGCGAGGGCGAGGTCCGACTCGCCAGTGCGGATCCGCTGGAGCCGCCGGTCATCTCGCTGAACTACTTCGCGGACCCGCACGACGTGAAGGTCATGGTGGCGGTCATGCGCCGCGCGCTCGAGCTGGTGGAGAAGTGGCCGGTCCCCGGCATGGGCCCGTTGCACGTGCCGCCGAAGCTCGCGGAGTCGCACGGCCACACTCCGGGCGACGTGCCGAGCGACGAGCTGCTTGAGGACCTCGCGCGGCACTACGCGCTCACCGTCTACCACGAGACCTCGACGTGCCGGATCGGCAGCGTGGTCGACACCGACCTGCGCGTCCTGGGTGTGGCCCGGCTGCGCGTGGCGGACGCCAGCGTGATGCCGAACGTGACCTCGGGCAACACCAACGCGCCCACGATCATGATCGGCGAGAAGGCGGCAGAGCTTATCGCGGACGAGCACGGCCTCCGCCTTATGGAGACGGTCGGGGCCGGCTGAGGACAGCGCCGTGGGTCGGTCCTCGGGACGGGCTCTCAGGTGGCGCTGCAGGGTCCGCGGACGGCACGACAGTTCGCGGGCTCGTTCTAGTCCTCGATAAGGTCTCGTCCCTGCGCTCGCAGCAGCGCCAGCGAGTCCAACATCTTGTTCAGGACCTCGGGGTCGTGACCCTGCCGTTTGACCACCTCGCCGACGACGCGCAGTGCGTCACGGGAGCGGTAGGACTGGGTGCGATTGCCGGGGAACTTCTTGTTAGTGACATTCGGGTGGTCCTCGAAGGGACCCGACGGCTCAACGACATAGACGCGTCCGCGCTCCGCACTTCCGGTCAGCGCGGTCGCAAGCTCCGCTCCCCAGACGGCTGTGTCCACGAGCGCGGTGAAGTAGATGTTGTTCGACGTACGGCCCTGATGGAAGTTGGAGCCGTAGCCGGGGACCAGCTCATCGCCGACCTCGCGTGCGGCCTTCGTCCCATGGTAGAAGGGGCCCGCGATGTGCTGACAGCGTTGGATGGTCACAGGGACGTAGTCGTTGTTGGTCTCGCCCATCGTGTCTTCTCCGTCGTCATAGTCTGATGGCCTGCTCCGGCGTCAGCCGGACCACCCTGCCGCCGCACACGAGCAGCGCTTCGTGCACCATCCCGCTTGAAGCAGTGGCCACTTGATGAAGTCATTGCTGGGTGTACGGGCGTCACCTGGGGGCCGCACCGCAGCGCGGGCTACGCGCGCCGCAGATCCTCTCGCGTGCGGCAGCACGACGGAGTCATCGAAGCCGACTCGGCTTAACAGGGTACGGCGGAACGCGTCGGCGACCAGTACCCAGGGGGACTCGCCGTTGCCGTGCTGCAACCTGGGCCCGCTGCGCCATCCCGCGTCGTCACCCACGGGAAGTATCACTCGCTCAGAACGAGGCGCAACCTTGCGCGCACGGGGCGCTGGTCTGGGTGATCTTGGCCCTGAGGTCCGGATCGCCCTGCTGTGGCTTGACGCCGACGGCCGTCGGGACCAGGGTGCTCAGACTTCACAAACACCTATCAGGAGGCCGCATGGCACGACACGGTGACAGGCGCATGAGGCGGGCGATGGCAGCAGGACTGATCGTCCTGGGCAGCGGAGCACTGCAAGCGGCGTTCACCGCGCCGGTGAGTGCTGCAAGCTCCACGGGCGGTGGTCGCCAGCTTGTGAGCCGCGGCACCAGCACGCCGACCGCCAGCACGTCGACCATTCGGCATGGCGGGCTGTCCACCGGAGCGCAGGAAGCCGGCAACGCGGCCGGCGGCATGGGCACCGGACCGAACCGCTCCCGGAGCACCCGCGGGGGCCGCCACACGGCGGGGAACCTCCTCGCTAGCCGTCGACCAGACCACGCCCCGGCTCGGAACCAGCTTTCAGGGCCTCGGAATCACGGACGACGCGAGCGCGGCCGGCTTCGTCCTCGAGCCGCCGGACCAGGGCCTCTGCGTCGGCAGCGGCAAGGTTCTCGAGCTCGTCAACGTCGTCGGGCAGGTCTACACGACCGGCGGAACGAAGAGCGGATCGGCGTTCTACCTCAACGACTTCTTCCACGAGGACCCCAACCTGGCCAACGCGAGCGACCCGTCCTGCTACTACGACCCGGACACCAAGCGCTTCTACGCCGACATGCTGTTCTACGACAGCGACCCCAAGACCGGTGAGCTGAACGGTCAGAACCGCATCGACATTGCGGTCAGCGACAGCGGCGACCCGAGTGGTAGCTACCACATCTACAGCTTCGACGTAACCGCTGACGGCCCGAGCGCGTTCAACCTCGGCGACTACCCGCAGATCGGGGCCGACAAGGAGGGGCTGTACATCACGACCAACAGCTACCCCTTCTTCGAAAACGGCTTCGGTGGGGCGCAGCTGTACGCACTGAGCAAGCGCGGCGTCGTGGACGGCTCGGACACTCGGGTCACTCATGTGGCGCTGCCGAACGCTCAGGGCGGGACGCCCTTTGGTCTGCGGCCCACGACAGCCCCGGCCTCGGGCTACGCCACGGAGAGAAATGGCACGGAGTACCTGCTGTCGTCACAGGCGACGGAGGAAGCCGGCAACAAGCAGGGCTTTGACCAGGGCGTCGGCCTGTGGGCGCTCAAGGGTACGAACACGCTCGCGCCCGGCGGGTCGCGCACCGTGAGCATCGCCCGGGACAGCGTCACCGTCGACCGCTACGGTGTCCCGCCGCTGAGCGACCAGAAGGCTGGGAACTACCCGCTGGGGCAGTGCCTGTCCGACACAGCCTGCAAGGACGCGGTCTTCCGCAGCACCAAGCCTGGAACCCGCACGCCGAGGGCCAGTTGGACTCCTCCGACAGCCGGATGAACCAGAGCGTCTACAGCAAGGGGCTCGTGTTCGGCACGCTCGACACGGTCGTCAACGTCGGCGGCCAGGACCGCGCCGGGTTGGCCTACTACGTCGTGCGGCCGTCCACCAACCCTGGTGGCGTCCTGCACGGCACCGTCGTCTCGCAGGGCAAGCTGGCCGTGGCCGGCAACAACCTGACCTTCGGGGCGTTCGGTGTCGACGCGGCCGGCAAGGCGATCATGGCGCTCAACCTCGTGGGCAAGGACTACTACCCGAGCGCCGGCTACGTCACGTTCGACTCCGGGTACCGCCCGAGCCCCGTGCACGTAAGCGGACTCGGTGTAGGTCCGACGGACGGCTTCACCGAGTACACCGACTTCACCGGGAGCTACCGCCCCCGTTGGGGTGACTACGCGGCGACGGCCTTCGACCCCAGCACCGGCTCGATCTGGACGGCGAACGAGTACATCGCCCAGACCTGCACGGTCGCGCAGTACCAGACTGATCCCACCTGCGGTGGCACCCGCAGCAAGTACGGTAACTGGTCGACGCGGGTGAGCGAGATCAAGCCCTAGCACCAGGATGACGGCTGACGGCCGGACCGCGACCTCAGGGTCACGGCCCGGCCGTCAAGCGTTGGGGCCTCGCGACGCGCGCACCACACCAGTGACCGGACCAGGAGGAATGACGCATGGACTCCGATGAGGTGCGCCACCAGCTGACGACCCCGCTAGGGGCGCCGGCCTACCCGCCGGGCGGCCCGTCGCTTCACCGACCGCGAGTACCTCAACATCACCTACCGCACCGACGCCGAGGCGCTGCGCCGGATCGTGCCGGAGCCGCTGCTCGTGGTCGAGCCGCTCGTGCGCTTCGAGGTCATGCGCATGCCCGACGTGACCGGGCTCGGGTCGTTCCTCGAGTGCGGTCAGGTGATCCGGGTCGAGCACGAGGGCGAGCCGGCCGACTACCTGCATTGCATGTACGTCGACTCGCTCGCCTCGATAGCGAGCGGCCGGGAGATCAGTGCCTTCCCCAAGAAACTCGGCGCGCCGGCGCTCTACGTCGACACCGAGACCCTGGTCGGGACGCTGGACTACGGGTCGTTGCGGGTCGCCACCGCGACGATGGGCTACAAGCACCACGAGCTGTCCGAGGACGACGCGCGGGCCGAGATCGGCGCTCCGACGTACGGCCTGAAGCTCCTGCCCGGCTACGACCGCAAGCTGCGGATCTGCGAGCTGGTGCGCAGCCAGATCACGTCCATGACCATCAAGGGCGCGTGGACCGGCCCGGCGCGGCTGCAGCTGTTCGAGCACGTCAACGCGCCGCTGGCGGACCTGCCGGTACGCGAGGTCGTGTCGGCCACGCACATCCTCACCGACCTGCTGCTGGGGCGCCCGGCCCTGGTGCACGACTACCTGGGGGGCTCGTGAACGAGGTCCTGTACGACGTCGACGGCCATGTCGCAACGCTGACACTCAACCGCCCCGACGCCCGCAACTCCGTCAACCCGGAGCTGACGACCGCGCTGGCCGCGGCGATGGACAGGCTCGAGGCCGACCCCGACGTGTGGGTGGGGATCCTCACCGGGACGGGCGAGACCTTCTGTGCCGGGGCCGACCTGAAGGCCCTCGGCGCGGGACGGGCGGCCGAGTTGTCCACCGGCAAGGGCGGTTTCGCGGGATTCGTACGCTATCCGCGGACCAAGCCGATGATCGCGGCCGTCCGCGGCTTCGCGCTCGCCGGCGGCACCGAGCTGGTGCTGTCCTGCGACCTGGTCGTCGCCGGCACCGACGTCGCCTTCGGCCTGCCGGAGGTCACCCGCGGGATCGTCGCGGCCGCCGGCGGGCTGTTCCGGCTGCCGCGGGTCATCGGCTCGGCCCGGGCCATCGAGCTGATACTCACCGCCGAGCGGCTCGGCGTCGAGGAGGCCCACCACCTGGGCATGGTCAACCACGTGGTCGAGCCCGACGACGTACTGGCGCGGGCCCGCGAGCTGGCCAGGAGGATCTGCGCCAATGCCCCGCTCGCGGTGCGCGAGAGCCTGGCCATCGCGCGTGACGCGCTGCGGATCGACGACGACGAGGCCTGGCGGCGCAGCGCCGAGGCGATGGACCGGGCGCGGGTCAGCGAGGACGCGCGCGAGGGCCTGACGGCTTTCATCGAGAAGCGGGCGCCCCGTTGGACCGGACGATGAGCCGACCGCTGGAGGGTGTTCGGGTCGTGGAGGTGGCCGGGTGGATGGCCGCCCCGGGTGCCGCCGCGATGATGGCCGACCTCGGCGCGGACGTCGTCAAGGTCGAGCCGATGCGGGGCGACCCCGTCCGCGGGGTCATCCGCCAGCCCGAGGTCGACCCGCCGCTGGATGCGCCTTTCCAGCAGGACAACCGGGGCAAGCGCGGCATCGCCGTGGCACTCGACCGGCCCGAGGGCCAGGAGCTCGTACACCGCCTGTGCGACGGCGCCGACGTCTTCGTCAACAACCTGCTCGGACGAAGGCAGGTGAAGTTCGGCCTGGACGCCGATCCGCTGCTGGCCCGCAACCCGCGGCTGGTGCACGCGACCTTGACCGGCTACGGCCTGGAGGGCCCCGACGCCGCGCGTCCCGGCTTCGACATCACCGCCTTCTTCGGCAGGGGCGGCATCACGCACGCCATCACCGAGCCGGGCGAGCAGGCCCCGCGGGCCCGGCCGGCGCAGGGCGACCACGCCGCGGCGCTGGCGATGCTGGCCGCCGTGCTCGCGGCGCTGCGCCTGGTCGAGCGCACCGGTGAGGGGCAGGTCATCGACGTCAACCTGCTGGCCACCGCCGCCTGGACCATGTCGACCGACCTGTCCTCGACCCTGGTCGACGGTCAGGACCCGCCGACGCTGGGCCGGCGACGCCGGCGGCACGCGCTGCAGGAGAGCTTCCGTACGGCCGACGACCGCTGGGTGCTGCTGTTCATGCCCGAGCCGTACTGGTGGGAGCGGTTCTGCACCGCTGTCGGGCGGCCCGAGTGGGTGGCGGACCGCCGCCTTGAGTCGGTGGCGTCGCGCTTCGAGCACATGCCGGAGGTGACCGACCTGATGGACGATCTGTTCGCCTCCCGGACCCTTGCGGAGTGGGCCGCTGTGTTCGACGGCGCCGGCCTGACCTGGGCGCCGGCCGCGACCGTCAGCGAGGTCGCCGCCGACCCGCACGCTACGGCTGCCGGCACCTTCCCGGTGGTGATGCACCCGGTCGTCGGTGCGTTCCGTACGGTCGCAACGCCGATGCGCCTGCGTGGCCAGGACCTGTCCCCCCGCGGCCCCGCCCCGACCTGGGCCAGCACACCCGAGCGGTGCTCGACGAGCTCGGGCTGTCCGGTCCCGAGGTCGAGGCGCTGGTCGCCGCCGGCACTGTCGCGGACGGGGTCACTACGTCGTAGATCGCCGGATGCCTCTGCGGAGGCATCCGTTCGAGAGGCGGTCAGGACCGGTAGGCGTTGCGGCGATGCTCGACGTCGAAGACCCACACCGTGACCGGTCGAGGCGCACGAGCGCTACGTGCACACCGCCGGGGCTCAGCCCTGGGCTACCCGGGCCGCGTCGCGGGCGGCGATCACGGCGAGCTGGGCGGCGTCGCGCTCAGCGCTGCGCTGCTCGAAGGAGCGGTCGGCGAAGCGCTGCTCGGAGTCGGCCGCGATCAGCTCGATGACCTCGGGGGTCAGCTCGGGCCGGCCGAGGTCGGCCCAGCGCTTGACCATGCCCGGGCCGAGGTGCTCGAGCAGGTGCCGGATGCCGCCGGGGCCACCGCCGAGGTGGTAACTCTCGAACGGCCCGGCCGTCGCCCACCGCACCCCGACGGACTCGGTCACGACCCGGTCGAGCTCCTCTGGCGTGACGACACCGGACAGCACCAGGTGCACCGCCTCGCGGAAGACTGCCGACTGCAGCCGGTTGGCGACGAAGCCGCCGATCTCCTTGCGCAGCACCACCGGCGCCTTGCCCAGCGAGCGGTAGAAGCCTTCGGCGGCCGCGACGGTCTCAGCGGTCGTACGCGCACCGGGCACCACCTCGACCAGCGGCACGACGTGCGGCGGGTTAAAGGGGTGGCCGACGACGACCCGGCCGGGGTCGACCATGCTCGCGCCCATGTCGCTGGGCATCAGGCCGGACGTCGACGACAGCAGCAGAGCGCCGGGCGGGCAAGCCTTCTCGATCCGTGCGAAGAGCTCCTTCTTGAGCTCGAGGCGCTCGGGACCGTTCTCCTGCACGACGTCGGCACCGGTGACCGCCTCCTCCAAGGACGACGACACGGTGACACGCTGCGCCCAGTCACCGGGCAGGACACCTGCCAGCTCCGCCACGCCCGCGGTCACGATGGCAGCGAGGTCCTCTCGCGGGTCGGTGATCCGCACGTCGTGGCCGTGCGAGGCGAACAGCGCCGCCCACGACAACCCGATCGTGCCAGCCCCGATCACGGCGATGATCACGCGGACGGCGCCAGGATGTGGGCGATCTCGCGGTACGCGTGGCGGTTGAAGGCCAGCCCGATGTGGCTGCCGGTCACCTCGACGTTGCGGGCGTACTGGTCGCCTGCCAGGAAGCCGGGGATCAGCAGCATCGGCTCGCCGTCGCCGCTGGTCAGGTCGACACCGCGCCAGACCGGGTCGGCGAGTAGCCGCGCGAGCTCGGCCTGCCCGCGGATCTCGCGCGGACGCGCGCCCCACCAGGTGGGCTCCGTCACCAGGTGGGCGGACTCGCTCCGGTCGGACAGGACGTCCTGCTCGAACATGGCTCTCCTCGACAACAGTTCGGTCCTCAGGGGACCAGAGGGCTTGGAGTCAAGTGTGGGCCTCTGGGCGAAGCCTCGCTCGCGCCCAGTCACTCGCGATTGACACCGACAGCACCTGGGTGGCGAGCAGGACTCGCAGCCTGCGCCGCTGCAGGCGCTCACCCTCGCTCTCGCCGTCGGCGTCCGCGGTGCTGATCGTGCCGCTTGTGCCCGTCGTGGCGCTCAGGCGCTCGTCCACTCACCGAGGACGAGGTAGCCGTCGACGCGGCTGAGCATGTCGGAGTCCGGGTCGGGCGGGAGCGCGTGACCGAGGTTGTTCGCGCGGACCTCGCCGACCCACTGGTCGTGCTGGTACTCGTGGTTCACCAGCGTGCTGAGGAGGTGGGTTGCGACGATCGTCATCTGCGTCGGTGCGCCGACGTTGCCGGCGGCGATGGTGGCGATGCGGGCGTGCACACGCTCGGCGACGGTGTCGCGGAACGCGGTCAGCCGCTCGAGGGTGGGCAAGGCGCCGCGGAACTGCTCTGGATTGGCCGAGTCCATCAGGCCGTCGAGCTCGGGGTCCGGGCTGGGCTCAGCCGCGGTCAGATTGCGGATCATGAAGTGGGCGACGTGGGCTTGATGGCCGAGGTGCCACCCGATCGCGCTCGAGCTCTCGTCGGGGCGCCACGTGACCTCGTCAGGGGTGAGGTCCTTCCAGAGCTGGTCGGTGTAGGCACGGGCGCGGTCGTACTCGCGCAATAGCCCGTCGAGCTCGTGCATCGCTTCTCCTGGTTCTGAGACTGGGTTCAGTGCGCGTGGACGGTGCTCGCCGTGGCGATGATCCCGATGATGCGATCAGCGGCTGAGGCGCCGGCGAGAAGGGCGCCCTCGATGTGGCCGGCGTACGCGGGGGCCGTCTCGGTTGACGCCCAGTGCAGTCGACCCAGGGCGGGCTCCTGCAGCTGCGGGTGAGAGTACGTGCGGGTCGACGCACGCGGGGACGGGGCTGCCGGGGTCGTGTACCGCTCGCGGCTCCAGTCGACGGCGTGAACCTGCAGCGGGGCGGCTGCCTGCGGGCCGAACAGGCGAGTGAGTTGTCCCGTGAAGGCGGCGGCGACCTGCTCGGGATCCCCGCGGGCAAACTGCTCAGCGTCGGCGAAGCCGAAGATCGCGGCGGGCCGCCCGTGGGGGCCGCTGTGGTCGTGCAGCTCGCGGAAAGGGCCCACGTGGCTGACCGCCGCGCCCGCCAGACCGACGTCGCGCCAGAACGCCCGGTCGTACACAGCGACGGCCTTGACCACCGCGCCCATCCACACCGCCGTGCCTTCCGCGAGCAGGCGCACCCGGGCAGGCAGGTCGGGCGTGAAGGCAATGCTGTCGACCGCGAGTGCTGGCGGTACGGCGAGCACGACGTGGTCTGCTGCGACCGCTCCGCTCGCGGCGTGCACCGTGACGCCGTCGTCGTCGACGTGGACCGTCGCCACCGGTTCGCTCAAGCGCAGCGTGCCGGGGGGGAACTCGTCGGCGACGCGCAGAGCCAGCGACTGCGCCCCGTGGCTGAACCGCCCGGAGTGGCGGTCGATCGGGTTGCCGGAGATGCGCTGGGGTCCATGCGCATCGGGCTCGAACAGCGCGTCGCCGAACAGCCACTGCTGGAACGTCCGCACGCCCACCTCGGCGACCAGCGACTGGACCTGCGGCTCGTCCGGCCAGAACCAGGTGGCCCCGAGGTCAACCGCGCCCTCGCTGTCGCCGACGCTGAGCAGGCGTCCGCCGACGCGGTCGCGCGCCTCGTGGACCGAGACGGTGCATTCCGCCGCCAGCAGGGTGCGCGCTGCGGTGAGGCCGGCGATGCCCGCGCCCACCACGACGACGTCGCAGCGACGTGTGCCGGTCATGGCCTCCCAACCAACGGCCCGCGTCGGCTTCGGCCCGTCCGCACCGGCGCGCGCTCCTCCAGGTACGCAGTGATGTTCTCCACCGTACGAGGGGTCTGGCCGGCACCAGCCATCGCCTCCATCGCCATAACGTAGGCCTCGCGCTCAGGACGATCGAACTGGTGTGGGGCGGGTGGGGCTCGAACCCACGACCGAGGGAGTATGAAGCGAAGAAGTCAGGTCTCCTGTCGTGTCGTCTGATGTCGTTCTTGCAGGTCGCGGCGCGTTCGTCGAACGTGGTCACACTCAGCCCGCTTTGCGCGTCAATGGGGTGACCAAGACGGGTGGAAGGGTGGAGTCCGTGGACCAGACGAGCGTGTTCGAAGCGGAACGACCGCGCTTGGTGGGGATCGCGAGCCGGGTGCTCGGCGACCATGCCGAGGCCCAGGACATCGTGCAGCAGGCGTGGCTGCGGCTTCATAGGACCGACGCCGAGATCGGCAATTTGGCGGCTTGGCTGACGACCGTGACCACCCGGCTGTGCCTTGACCGGCTGCGCTCACGTACCCCCGTACCCGTGCATGACATCGAGCTCAGGGAGACCGTCAACGATCCGGCCGACGACGTCGAGCTCGCAGACACCGTCGGCCTCGCCCTGCACGTCGTGCTCGACCGGCTCTCCCCACGCGAGCGGGTCGCCTTCGTGCTCCACGACAGCTTCGGCTTCGAGTTCCCAACGATCGCGTCGATCCTCGACACCACGCCTTCGGCCGCCCGCAAACTGGCCTCGCGAGCACGGGCCCATGTCAGCCAGCCCCATCCTGAGGACGGCCTCGCCGACTGGGAGGTGGTCGACGCGTTCATGGCCGCAGCCAGGAACGGCGACTTCAACCGGTTGCTGCGCTTGCTCGCACCCGACGCCGCCGTGACCGCTGACGACGCCGCGGTCCTTGTGGGCACACCGCGGCAGATCGAGGGCCGCGAACAGGTGGCGACGTTCTTCGACGGCAGCGCAACAGCAGCGCTCCCGGTCTTCGTCGACCACCGGCCCGGTACCGCCTGGTTCCACCTCGGGGCGGCCAAGGTCGTCTTCGACTTCACCGTCACCGACGGCCTCGTGCACGCCATCACCTTCCGCGCCGCGCCCGAGGTGCTCGCACGAGCCGTGCGCCGCGAAGGCGGTGGGCCGCGCAGCTGACCGGTCACACTCTCGCCGTTCCGACCGTCAGCACAGCAGGACACCAATGAGAAGGAGACGAACATGAAGACCATGACCTGCCGGGCCCTCGGGGGGCCCTGCGAACTCGAGCACCAGGGCGAAAGTGCCGACGACGTCATCAAGGCCCAGGACCGCCATCTCGAGGAGGCGGAGAACGCCGGTGACGCGACCCACCAGGAGGCCCGCGATGCCATGAAGAGCCGGTGGCGGCACCCGAAGAAGTCGGTGGGTTGGTACCGCGACGCCAAGCGGGTCTTCGCCGCTCTCCCCGGTGACTGACCCGTTTTCGGTCCTTCGCGCACTCCCGCGGCGCGGAGTTCCGGGCCGATGCGCTCGTACATCGGCAGACGCGGTCGGGTGCCGGACGCCACGTGCGCCGCGAGGATGCCGTTCGGGTGCCGGTCGAGGTTCTTGCGGGCCCGGTCGTCGCGCATGGCGGTACACGCGGGTCGGCGGTCCGAGCCGCGATCTGGACGGGCCGCAGGTCCACCCCCGCGCCGAGCATCGTGGTCACGAAGCTGCGCCGCCGTCGTGACGCAGGTGCGGTAGGAGCCAGCAACCACGGACAACCGCCGGGAGACCGTGTTGGCTTGACCGGACATGGCGTCGATCGTGCTGGCCAACCGCTTTGGACAACCAACTGGTTGACGACGGCGCGGGGACGCAGCATGCTCAACCGTGTGCTTGAAAGCGACGCCGGGCTCAGCCAGGTCTTCGCCGCGCTCGCCGACCCGACCCGCCGCGACCTCGTGGCCCGGCTCACGGCCGGGGATGCGACGGTCGGGGAGCTGGCAAGGCCGTACTCCGTGAGCCTGCAGGCCGTCTCCAAGCACCTCAAGGTGCTCGAGGCGGCCGGGCTGGTCAGCCGAAGCAAAGACGCGCAACGCCGGCCGGTCCACCTGCACGCGGAGGTCCTGGACCTGATGACCTCGTGGATCGACCGCTACCGACTGCAGGCGGAAGCGCGCTACCGGCGCCTGGACGCCGTGCTCGCCGACCTCGACAGCACTCCCCTCGACGAAAGGACTGCACGATGAGCACGAGCAGCACCACCAGCACCGGGGTCAGCATTACTGCGGACCCCGAGCTGCCGATCATCCAGATGACCAGGGACTTCCGCGCGACGCCAGCGCAGGTCCAGCGCGCGCACGTCGACGCTGCCCTGTACGCCCGCTGGGTCGGGCCGACCGACATGACGACCGAGATCGACTACTGGGACGCCCGCTCCGGCGGCAGCTGGGCCTTCAGCAATGTGCGCGCCGGGGAGCGGCACAGCTTCCGAGGCTGCTTCCACGAGGTGCGGCAGGACCGGCTCGTGCAGACCTTCACCTACCTCGCCGACCCCGACGGCGTGGCGCTCGAGACGATCACGTTCGAGGACCTCGGCGACGGGCGCACCCGCCTGCACGCGCACATGCTGGTCGACAGCTTCGAGAGCCGCAACGCCTGGCTCGCGAGCGGGATGGAGGGCGGCATGAACGACGGCTACGCCAAGCTCGACGCCCTGCTGGCGGCCGGCGATGTCTGAGGCACAGCGACACCGGGACACCGCGGCTCACTTCACGCTGCTCGTCGACGGCGTGACCGACTGGGACGCGCCGGCGCCGGTGGAGGGCTGGATGGCTCGCGACGTGGTCGGCCACCTGACGGCCTGGCTGCCGGAGTTCCTGCGGGGGGCGGGGGTCGAGATGGCTCCCGTCCCTGCGGACCCGGTCGAAGCCTGGCACGACCATGTCGCCCAGGTCCAGACGATCCTGGATCACCCGGCGACCCCCGGTCGGGTCCTGCGCAACCCCCACACCGGTGAGATGCCACTCGCCACGGCGATCGACCGCATCTACACGACCGACGTCTTCATGCACACCTGGGACCTAGGAGCCTGGGTACGAAACACGCGCCGCGGGGTGCTTCGGTAGCGGGCTGATCGTTGGGACACTTGAGTGTGTCTGCAGATCAAGGTGATGACGGCCTGTTCGAGATGACGCCGGTCGAGCCGT